>Ga0209172_10000758_pt1 | contig 82549 bp, 86 predicted proteins | sample LarsenN4metaG_FD_184113 | JGI IMG/M metagenome (GOLD analysis project Ga0209172, IMG submission 184113) | Hot spring sediment bacterial and archeal communities from British Columbia, Canada, to study Microbial Dark Matter (Phase II) - Larsen... ... | reverse complement strand
GGGGATGGTCGGGAGCCTCGGAGCCGGTGCTCATGCTCACCCTTGTCCACGCGAGGACGCCGGCGGCGCCTCAGGATACCGTTCGAGTCTTGAGCACCGGGCGAGGGCGCCAATCTCACAGCCGAGGCCAACGCCTCAAGGGCGGCACGGCGACCCTCTCCCGGATCCCGTCTCTGTCTCTTCCCACGGTGACTACCCGATGAGTCGAGATCGTACAAGGGCCGTGCTGTTCGACCTCGACGACACGCTGCTCGACTACAGCGGCGGCGCCGCCGCCTGCTGGGCCGAGAGCTGCGTCGAGGTCGCCGTGCCCGAGGGGGTCGACGGCGCCGCGCTGCTGGCGGCGCTCGACCAGGCCCGGCGCTGGTTCTGGAGCGATCCCGAGCGCCACCGGCGTGAGCGCGTCGACATGGTGGGGGCCTGGGGCAAGATCGCCGCGCTGGCGCTCGAGCGGATCGGCGCGCCCTCCGAGGCGCTCGCCGGCCGGATCGCCGAGGACTTCGCGGCCCGGCGGACCGCGGTCGAGCGCCTCTTCCCCGACGCGCTCTCCACGCTCGAGCGGCTCCGCGCGCTGGGGCTGCCGCTCGCGCTCCTGACGAACGGCGACGCGCGGCTGCAGCGCGGCAAGATCGCGCGTCACGGCCTCGCGCGTTACTTCGACGTCGTCGTCATCGAGGGGGAGTTCGGCTGCGGCAAGCCCGACGAGCGGATCTTCCGCCACGCGCTCGACGCGCTCGGCATCGCCCCCGTCGACGCGTGGATGGTGGGCGACAACCTCGCGTGGGACGTCGCCGGGGCGCGCGGCGTCGGCGCGCGGGCCGCCTGGCTCGACCGCGAGCGGCGCGGGCTGCCGCGCCCGTGCCCCGCCGAGCCGGACCGCGTCATCCACGGTCTCGAGGCCGTCCTCGACCTCGCCGCCGCCGCGCCGGCGCGGCGATGACGGGCCGCTTCACCGTCGACGACCTGGCGCGCCCGCTCCCGCTCGGCCGCGACGCCCGCCGGATCGTGTCGCTGGCGCCGTCCTGCACCGACTGCCTGCTCGCGCTGGGCGCCGCCGACCGGCTGGTCGGCGTGGACGACCACTCGGAGGCCGCGGAGCTGCGCGTGGCGCGGATCGGCGGCTTCAAGGACCACGACCTCGCGCGCGTCGTCGACCTCGCCCCCGACCTGGTCGTCGCCGCGTCGCTGCACGCCGTGGCGCGGGCGCCGGCGCTGGCCGCGCGGAGCATCCCCGTGTTCGTCATGCACCCGCGCACGGTCGACGGCGTCGTCGACGGCATGGCGCGGCTGGCGAGCGTGATCGGGATCGCGCGCGAGGCGGCGGCGCGCGTGAGGGCGTGTCGCGAGCGCGTGGCCGCGGTCGTCCGGCGGACGATCAGCGCGCGCCGGCGCCCGCTGACGTACGTCGAGCTGTCGCCCGACGGGCGGACGGGCGGGCCGCAGAGCTTCGTCGACGACCTGGTCGCCAAGGCCGGCGGCGTCAACGCGGGCGGCGTCGCCCGCGTGGAGTGGCCGGTGCTGCGGGCGGACGAGGTGGCGCGGCTCGATCCCGACGCGATCGTCGTGGCGGCCTGGCCGGGGAGCGCCACGCCCGAGGGGCTGGCGGCCCGCGAGGGCTGGGACCGCATCGCCGCCGTGAAGGCCGGGCGGGTCTGGTCGCTGCCGGCGTCGCTGGTGAAGCGGCCGGGGCCCGGCCTGATCGACGGCCTCGAGCGCCTCTCGAGGCTGCTGTCGGCCGAGTGACTCGACGCGGTGCCGAAGATCCCCTGATCCCGATTGATCGTTCGGGGCTCGACCGCCCCCTGAGGCCGTATTGATTGCAGGGGGCCGCGGCGGCGCCCTGATTGCGGTTGCGCCCCTGATCCCGGTTGATTGTTGTGGGGCCTCGACGGCCCCCCTGATCCCGATTGTTGTTGGGGGGGGCTCGACCGCCCCCCCTGATCCCGATTGATTGCAGGGGGGCCTCGACGGCCCCCCTGATCCCCCCGGAGCGGCTCACCAAAAGCTTCGTCAAACCGGCGCAGGTCTGTTGCTATATACCGTGCGGCCCGCGCTTCGCGGACGCGTCTCGTGCCCTAAGGAGGGGGCTCTCATGCGACGACTCGGACTCCTGGCAGTCGTGCTCGCGCTCGCAGGATGTGCGACCGGCGCGAAGCCTCAGCCGCCGGCGGTGGACGTCTCCGGACGGTGGATGGGGATGTGGCAGGGGCACGGGATCGACGCCATTCCTCGCGAGGTCGAGGCGATGGCCGAGCTGACGCAGGTCGGCGCCCGCGGCCGCGGGCGGATCATCCTGGAAGGCACCCACTCCGCGGACAGCGTCCCGCTCGCCCTCAGGCACTCCGGGGCCGGCGGCACGCGAGTCTTCTTCGACGTCTCCGGCTCCGAGATCTCCATGATCCACGAGCTGGGCGCCCACGAGTTCGCGATGGACTTCAAGGTCTACGGCGACCGCATGGTGGGCTACGTCCGCAATGCCGACCCGCCCGTGCGGCTCGTCCTGGAGCGCGAGAAGCCGAGGTCGACGGCCGCGGCGACGCGTCCCGAGCCGCTGCCGCCCCCGACGCCCGAGGCGCAGCCGGTCACTCCGCCGCCGCCTCCGCCGCCGCCCGTCGCGGCCGCCCCGCCGCCTCCGGCGCCCGAGCCGGCCGCGCCCGAGCCCGTGCAGACGGCGCGCCCGGCCCCGAGGGAGTTCGCCCCGATCCCGGAGATCCGCACGATCCACTTCGACTTCGACAGGGCCGACATCCGCGCGAGCGACGCCGCGATCCTCGACCAGAACGCCCAGTGGCTGAAGGGCAACGAGATGCTGGTGCTCATCGAGGGGCACGCCGACGAGCGCGGCACCAACGAGTACAACCTCGCGCTGGGGGAGCGCCGGGCCAAGGCGGCCCGCGAGTACCTGATCTCGCGCGGGATCGCCGCCGACCGCCTGACCACCGTGAGCTACGGCGAGGAGCGCCCGGTCTGCCTGGAGCGGAACGAGAACTGCTGGAAGCGCAACCGCCGGGCCGACCTGCTCGTCAAGCCGCAGTAGCCGCGACCCCCGGGCCCGCCGGCCGGTCCCTGGCCCGGCGCCGCGCCGGCGACTCCCGCGGGGGCCTCACGCCCGCCGATCAGCGGGGAATGGGAACGTTGCCGGCGAAGTAGACGAAGCCGGCGCGGGCGGCCAGCCCGAGGACGTACAGCAGCTGCGGCAACCACTCCTCCCGGTAGACATACGCGCCGATCCCGATCGCCACCAGCACCGCCGGCACGCACGACCACGACGGCATCCGGAGCGCGCGGAAGAACGGCTCGGACAGCAGCAGCATCACGATCATCACGAAGATGAGCACCAGCAGGCCGATGAAGATCGCGAACGGGCTCAGCAAGAAGAACGAGACCAGCATGATGAGCGCGTCGGAGGCGCCCGTCTGCGGATCGCTGAAGGCGTCCCACGTCTCGGGCTGACTCGCCAGCCAGAGGAGCGCCGGCGTGAGCGGCGAGAACAGGCCGAAGTACCAGGCGAAGCAGCCCAGTCCGAACAGCACGACGACCCAGCGCACCCAGCGGATCCGCATCCCCGCCTATTCTAAGGGTTATGATAGGCGCCCGACCAAAGGGAGAATGCCGGAGGCGCCCATGACCGCCGATCTGCTGGAGGTCGTCAAGGACGGCGTCGCCGTCCTGACGATGAACCGCCCCGACCGCCTGAACGCGCTGTCCCGGCCGATGCTCGACGCCATGCTGGAGGCCCTGCCGCGCCTCGCCGAGGCGACCGACGTCGGGGTCGTCGTGCTGACGGGCGCCGGCCGCGGCTTCTGCGCCGGGGGCGACGTGAAGGCCATGGCCGAGGGACGCGAGGCGGCCGGGATCACCCTCGAGGAGCGCGCCCAGGCGCTCCGCGGCCGGATGGAGGTCTCCCGCTGGCTCCACGAGATGCCGAAGCCGACCATCGCCATGGTGCGCGGCGCGGCGGCCGGGGCCGGGCTCGCCCTGGCGATGGCGTGCGACATGCGGATCGCCGGCGAGAGCGCCCGCTTCGCGACGGCGTTCGCGCGGGTGGGATACTCCGGCGACTTCGGCGGCTCCTGGTTCCTGACGCAGCTCGTCGGCACCGCGAAGGCGCGGGAGCTCTACTTCACCGCCGACATCCTGGACGCCCGGCAGGCGCTGGACCTCGGGCTGGTCAACCGCGTGGTCCCCGACGCCTCCCTCGAGGAGGAGACGATGGCGCTGGCGTCGCGGCTCGCGAACGGCCCGCGCATCGCCTTCCGCTACATGAAGCGCAACTTCAACGCCGCCGAGCACGGTTCGCTGAAGGACTGCCTCGACCTCGAGGCCTGGCACCACAGCCGGACCGGGATGACCGAGGACCACCGCGAGGCCGCGCGGGCGTTCGTCGACAAGCGCGAGCCGCGATTCCAGGGCCGCTAGTGAGTCTCGCGGAAGTGATCGACGCCGGCGCCCGGCGGCGACAGCCCCGGTCGCGCCGGGGATGGCTCGCCTGTACGCCGACGCTCGCCCGGGTGGGGCTCGCGCGGGGGCAGTCGATGCGCGGCGGCGCGCTCGCCCCACCCTGCGCTTCGCACGGCGACACGTCTCGCCATGCGGCGCTCCCGGGGCTTCCGCTCGCCGGGCGCCGGCGTTGCGCCGTCACCCTGTACCGCGAGGTGCATTAGTCGGCGCGCGCCGCCGCACGCCCCGCCGAGCGAGGAGGCCCGATGCCGACCGTCAGACTGCGCGACGCCGCCGAGTACCCCGAGGCGGCGCGGAAGCTCTTCGAGCTGAGCAAGCAGTGGTTCAACCACGACTTCCCGCAGCCGCCCGCGATGAGCCGCGTGATGGCGTGGGACCCGGAGTTCGGCGGACCGCACGGCCGCGCGATGCGGCGGGCGATGACCCCCGGCGAGCTCACGCGCGGCGAGAAGGAGATGATCGCCGCCGCCGTCAGCGGCGCCAACGCCTGCACGTACTGAGTGGAGGCGCACACTGCAGCCGGGAAGCTGCAGGGGATGGCGCCCGACGCGCTGTGGTACGAGGCGGCCTTCGTCGTCGGGGTGACGAACGCGCTCAACGTCGTGGCCGACGGGCTCGACGGCCTGCTGCCCGCCGCCGACGAGACCGGCGACGACCGCGCGCGGGCGCTGCTCGCGGAGATCCGCGCGTTCTACGCGGGCGCGGTGCCCCCCGCGTTCCCGATCCTGGCCGCCGACCCGCCGTACGCGACCGAGGTGTGGGGCGCGACCCGGCGGGCCTTCGCCGACCATCGCCTGACACGGCGCCTGAAGGAGGCGATCGCCTTCGCGGTCTCCCTCACGACGCGCTCGCGGTCGGGGACCGCGTTCCACCTCGCCGAGATGCGCCGGCTCGGCGTCGGCGAGCGCGGCGTCCGGGAGGTCGTCGGCGTGACGCAGATGTTCTCGTCGTACACGAAGATCGCCGACACCCTCCAGCTCCAGTCCGACATGGGGGGGATCGCGCCGGTGGACCGGTCGCCCGCGCCCGGCGGCTGACGCGGGAGGCCGTGAGAACCTACGTCCTGCGGCGGCTCCTCCTGTTCGTGCCGACCCTCGTCGGCGTCTCGATCCTCGTCTTCCTCCTGATGCGCATGGTCCCCGGCGACATCGCCCAGATCCTCGTCTACCAGACGGGGTCGGAGTCGAGCGCGATCCAGGAGCGGCAGGTGCGCCAGATCCGCGCCGAGCTGGGGCTGGACCGGCCCATCGTCGTCCAGTACCTGGACTGGCTCGGCGCCGTCCTCCGTGGAGACTTCGGCTACTCCTACAGCCAGCGCCGTCCGGTGAACGAGATCCTGGCCGAGCGCTTCCCGCGCTCGATGGAACTGGCCGCGCTGACGCTGCTGCTGGCCGTCCTCTGGTCCGTGCCGCTGGGCGTCGTCTCGGCGGTCCGCCAGAACACGTGGGCCGACTACGCCGTCCGGGTGCTCTCGATCAGCGGCCTGAGCCTGCCGATCTTCTTCACCGGCGTCCTCATCCTCTACGGCCTCGTCCGCTTCTTCCGGTGGCTGCCGCCGCTCGAGTACTCCGGTCTCCTCGACGACCCGGTCGAGAACCTGAAGCAGATGATCTGGCCCGCGGTCGCGCAGGCGTACTACATCAGCGCGCCGATCATGCGGCTGACGCGCTCGCAGATGCTCGAGGTGGTGCGCCAGGACTACGTGCGCACGGCGCGCGCCAAGGGGCTCGCCGAGCGCGCGGTCGTGTACCGCCACGCCCTGCGCAACGCGCTGCTGCCCGTGGTGACGTTCATCGGGTGGTGGGGCGGCCGCCTCCTCGGCGGCATCGTGATCATGGAGATCATCTTCGCGGTGCCCGGCATGGGCACGGCGCTCGTGCAGGCGGTGAACTACCGCGACTACCCGACGGTGCAGGCGATCATCTTCGTGATGGCGGTGGTCTTCCTCGCGGTGAACCTCGCCGTCGACCTCCTGTACGCCTGGCTCGACCCCCGCATCCGCTATGCGTGACGCAGGCCGCGCGGTCGCCCGGTTCGTCCGCCGCCAGCCGCTCGGCGCGGCCGGCGCGGCGATCGTCGTCGCGCTCGTCGCCGCGGCCGTGCTGGCGCCCGCGCTCGCGCCGCACGGGCCGAAGGAGGCGGCGTTCGCGCCCTACCTGCCGCCGAGCGGGAAGTTCCCCATGGGGACGGACCACCTGGGCCGCGACATCCTGAGCCGGGTCCTGTGGGGCGCCCGCCTGTCGCTCTACGTCGGCCTCGCGTCGGTGCTCGTCGGCATCACCGCGGGCACGCTGTGGGGCGTGGTGACCGCCTACTTCGGCGGGGCGTCCGACGCCGCGAGCCAGCGGGTCGTCGACTCGCTGATGGCGCTGCCGCCGATCGTCCTCGCCCTCGGCCTCATGGCGGCGCTCGGGCAGTCGGTCGACAACGTGATCCTCGCGCTCACGATCCTGTTGACGCCGACGGCGGCGCGGACCGTGCGCTCCGTGGCGCTCGGGATCCAGGCGAGCCCGTTCATCGAGGCCGCGCGCGCGGCGGGCTGCGGGAGCTGGCGCATCATCCTGCGGCACGTCTTGCCGAACTGCCTGGCCACGTATATCGTGCTCGTCACCACGAACGTGTCGTACGCGATCGTCGTCGAGGCCGCGCTCAGCTTCCTCGGCGTCGGCGCCCCGCCCGACGAGCCGTCGTGGGGAGGGATGCTGACGGCGGGGACGCAGGCCATGGAGCAGGCGCCCTGGATGATCCTGTTCCCCGGGCTGGCGATCAGCCTCGCGGTGTTCGCGCTGAACCTCCTCGGCGACGCCATCCGCGACGTCGCGGATCCGCGGCTCCGGGGAGGGCTGGGGTGAGGTGGTGGGAGTGACCGTACCCCCGTCCCGAAGACGGGGGGAATAGCACCAGGAGAGGCACGATGACCCTGCGGATCCTCGCGCTGCTCGTGTCGATCGCCGTGCTGGCCGCCGCCCCGGCCACCGGCCAGGACAAGCCCCGCTACGGCGGCATCCTCACGTGGTTCAACTACGGGGATCCGGGCCGGCTCGACGTGCACGCCGAGTCGCCGCTCGTCGTGCAGCAGTCGACGGCCGGCGTCTACAGCGGCCTGCTCCACCGCGACCCCGACGACCCGAAGAAGATCGCGCCGGACCTCGCGGAGCGCTGGACGGTGTCGCCGGACGGCAAGACCTACACCTTCCACCTCCGCAAGAACGTGAAGTGGCACGACGGCCAGCCCTTCAGCGCGGCCGACGTGAAGGCGACGTTCGACCGCATCCTCAAGCCCGACTTCAAGAGCCCCAAGTGCGGCGCCGTCCTCAAGCCCATCGTGGCGAGCGTCGAGGTGGTCGACGCGCACACGGTGCAGATGAACCTGAAGGCGCCCGTCGCCTACTTCACCGAGGCCGTCGCCTCGGCGTGGTGTCGCATCGCCGCCCGGCACGTCCTCGAGAAGTACGGCGACCTGAACCGGCCCGAGGCGCAGATCGGGACGGGGCCGTTCAGGTTCAAGAAGTACGAGCGGGGCAGCGTGATCGAGTGGGAGAAGAACAAGGACTACTTCGTCCCCGGGCTGCCGTACCTCGACGGCGTCAAGCAGTACATCCTCGTCGGGGGTCCGACGCAGCTGGCCGCCGCGAAGGCCGGCCGCGTGATGCTGTGGGACGCCTGGCCGCCGATGCGGAAGACCCAGGCCGACGAGCTCAAGGCCGCGCGCGGCGACGAGGTGGAAATCTACCGCCACCCGATCAACACGATCTTCGTGCTGTACATGAACAGCCAGAAGCCGCCGTTCGACAACCCCGACCTCCGCCGCGCCGTCGTGCTGGCCGTCGACCGTCACGAGCTGGTCGCCAAGGGCCTCGAGGGCGCGGGCGTGCCGTGCGCCATCCTCGATCCCAAGCTCGTCGGCGACTTCGCGCTGCCGCTCGAGGAGGTCCAGAAGACGCCGGGATGCCGTCAGCCGAAGGACCCGGATCTCGCCGAGGCCAGGAAGCTCGTCGAGAAGCACCACCCGAACGGGCTGGACGTCGAGATCGCGTTCCGCCAGGTGGGCAACTACGCCGACCGCGCGCAGCTCGTGGTGGCGCAGCTCCGCAAGATCGGCATCCGCGGCACGCTGAAGTCCTACGAGAGCGCGGCGGGCTACGCGGCATACGGCAAGGGCGACTTCACGATGATCGCCACCCAGGACCGCGCGATGGACTCGACGGACCCGGGCGACGTCTTCGCGTTCGTGTACCGGACCGACGCGGGCAGCAACTACGCGAGGTGGTCGGACCCGAAGGTCGACGAGCTGATCCTGCGCGCCGCGCAGGAGACGAATCGCGACCGGCGGCGACAGCTCTACCACGACCTGCAGCGGGCGATCTACCAGGGGGCGCCCGGCGCCGTGCCGATCGCGTGGGTCGAGGGCTGGTTCTTCGTGGACAGGAAGGTGCGCGGCTTCAAGCCGGCCCCGACCGTGTACGACAACAACACGTTCATGAAGGTCTGGCTCGCCCAGTGACGAGGAGCGGCGGGATCGCCGCCGCGGGCGGACGATGGATGGGGAGGGGCGGGAGCGGGCGATCGCGCTGTGGCGGGAGGCGTACCGTCACCAGATGAACGGTGACCTGGAGCGCGCCATCGAGCTGTACCGCGAGTCGATCGCCGTGCGCCCCACGGCGGAGGCGCACACGTTCCTGGGCTGGACGTACTCGTTCCAGGGGCGGCTGGAGGAGGCGACGCGCGAGTGCCTGCGCGCCATCGAGGTCGACCCCGACTTCGGCAACCCGTACAACGACATCGGGGTCTACCTGATGCAGCAGGGCAGGCTCGACGAGGCGATCCCGTGGCTCGAGCGGGCCAAGACCGCGCGGCGGTACGAGCCGCGGCAGTTCCCCTACATGAACCTGGGGCGCATCTACGCCAGGCAGGGGCGCTGGCACGAGGCGCTCCGCGAGCTGAACGCCGCCGTGCGGGTCGCGCCGACCGACGCCGAGGCGCACAAGGCGCGCCACGCGCTGCTCGCGCGCTTCAACTGAACGCCCGCCGGGGAGGGTTCCATGGAGGCGGTCTCCGACGCCAGTCACCTCTACGAGGTCGAGCGCCGCGCGCATCACGCCGTGCGGCCGGGGTTCCGCATCACCGAGCTGACCCTGGGGACGCGCCAGCAGGTGCCGTGGCACAGCCACACGCGGGTGCAGGACACCTTCTACGTGCTGGAGGGGCGCGTCCGCCTCTTCCTGCGCGAGCCGAAGGAGGACGTGGTGCTCCTTCCCGGCGAGACGTACACCGTGCGTCCCGGACGCCCGCACCTCGTGACCAACGCCGGCGAGGCCTCCACGACGTTCCTCGTCCTCCAGGGACCGGGCGAGTACGACTTCGTCCCGCTGACCTGACGCGCCGCTGAAGATCCTCGCCTGGCTCCTCGCCGCCGCGGGCGCCTTCCTCGTGCTGAGCCTGGCGACGTTCTGGCTCGCCGTGCGCCCGCCGCGCATCGCGATCCCGCTCGCCCCGCAGGACGTCGGCCTGGCCGTCGAGGAGGTGAGCGTGCGCGCCGACGACGGAGTGACCCTCGCGGGGTGGCTGGCCGTCCGCCCGGGGGCTCCCGCCATCGTGCTGCTCCACGGCTATCCGGCCGAGAAGGCGGACATGCTGCCCCTCGCGGCCGCCCTCCACCGGCGGTTCACGGTGCTGCTGCTCGACCTCCGGTACTTCGGCCGGAGCGGAGGGCGCGCGACGACGCTCGGCTTCCGCGAGCGGGGCGACCTCCGCCGCGCCGTCGACCTGCTCGAGTCCCGCGGCCACGGCCCCGTCGGCGTCTTCGGCTTCTCGCTCGGCGGCGCCGTCGCCATCCTCGCCGCCGCCGAGGACCCGCGCATCCGCGCCCTCGTCTCCTACGGCGCGTTCGCCGACCTCCGGACGCTGGCGAGCGAGCTGTACGCGCACTTCTGGGTCCTGCGCGGGCCGCTGGTGAGGCTCATGCGGCTCTGGTCGCGGCTCTTCCTCGGCGCCGACGTCACGCGCCCGGCGCCGGCGGAGGCGGCCGCGCGGCTGACGGTTCCCGTGCTCCTCGTCCACAGCCACGAAGACGAGCAGATCGGCATCGAGCATGCGCGGCGGCTCCACGCCGCGCTCACCGCCAACCCCGCCGCCGATCTCCTCGTCCTCGAGACCGGACGCCACGGCGTCCTGGGGGCCGACTTCGAGCGGCGGGTGGCGGAGTTCTTCTCCAGACACCTGGAGTGACCGTGTCACGGCTCGACGACCGCCTGCTTCACCACTCTCACGCCGAGGCCTGACGGAGATCGGGCCGGGCGGGATGCATGGTTCCGCTGGTCATCGCGGTCGGCCTGGCCCTGGCCGTCCTGGCCGTGAGGATCGGGTTCTGGCGCATCGTCGCCGGTGCTGCTCTGGAACGGGCAGGCTGGCCCGAACTCGCCCGACGATACCCGGCGAGCGGCCGACCGGAAGACCGCCCGTTCGCGCGTCAATCGGGTGTGTTTCATGGAGTCGCCCGGGCGGGAACGCTCCGCGTCATGCCCTGCGCGCGCGGCCTCCGGGTCGAGATGGAGAGAGCCTTCTCGTCCGGCGCACCGGCGCTCGTGATCCCCTGGTCGGCCTTCCAGGAGCTGAGGGAGTACAGGAGCGTGTTCGGAGCTCGTCATTACGAGCTGGTCCTGTCGGAGGAAGAATCGCCGAGGCTCCGGCGTTCGGCCGGGGATGCCGTCCGCCAGTACCTTCAGGAGCGTCACCGGATCATCCGGGGCCGGACGCTGTGGCCGTTCGCGGGTGCGCCCGCTCGGCAGGTCGTAGGACACGGACGCCCGGCGCCGCGTCCGCGCTGCGGTCGGGTCGGGCGGTCATGGCGGCCGGCTCGGGTCGCTCCGGCTGCGGCCGGGCGCTGGAGTTCAGGCGGCGGCTTTCGAGCCGGCGCCGGCCCACCGGTCGTCTCACCGCCGGCCGTCCCTGCGGATCTGCGTGGCTCCCGGCGAGACCCCGGGGGCGCGGCGGCGCACTGACGACTGGCTGACGGCGCGCCCGTCACTCTGACACCGATAGCGGTCGATGGCGCCGAGCCGCGGCCGCGGAATCGCGCAACTCCGCGGACAACCGGAGGACCGCGAACCGGCGACGCACCTGGCACGAGGGTTGCCACGCGGGCATCCGGACCCGAGTGCCGAGTCGCGGAGGGCGCATGACGCCTCAGTTCAGGTCGCTGAAGCTCGAGGACGTGAAGGAGCTCCAGGAGCTCGTGGCCGACAACGTCGAGGCCATCGAGGCGGGGCTCCGACTCCTCGACTCCCGGGTGCTCCTCGGCGGCGCCACCATCGACCTGCTGGCGATCGACTCCCGGGACGGCCTCACGCTCATCGCGCTGGGGTTCCAGGCGGACGACGAGATGCTGCTCCGGGCGCTCGAGTCGTACTCCTGGTGCCTCGAGTATCCCGACGCCCTCCGCCGGCTGTACCCCAACGTCCGGCTGTCGACCGCGGAGCCGCCTCGCGTGCTCTTCATCGCCGAGCGGGTGCCCGACGCCTTCCTGAGGAAGATCAAGCACCTGAAGTTCCGGCGGGCCGACTGCCTGGAGTTCCGGTTCGGGCTGCAGTTCGAGCTGGTCGAGGAGATGCGGGGCAACGAGAAGGCCACGCGCCCGGCGGCGACGTCGCCGGCGCCGCCCGCGCGCGCGGCGCGCGCCGAGCGCGCGGAGCGTCCCGAGGTTGCGCCCCGGCCGAGGATCGAAGGCACGGCGGCGCTGCGCGCCGAGCTCGAGGCGCCTCGGGCGGCCGCCGCCGCGCCCGAGGTCGCGGTCAGGTCCGCGGCCGACGTCCACGACCAGGTCCTCGAGCAGCTCCGCGCCTCGACGGCCTCGGACGAGTGGCGCCACGTCGAGACCAAGGTGCCGGGCGAGGTGGACGACGAGAAGGTGAGGGCGGTGCGCGACTACCTCCAGCGCGAGTTCCCCACCGCCGTCATCTACGACTTCTACGCCCACGACCGGGGCGTCCAGATGTTCCACCTGCAGGACAGCCACGGCGCGCTGATCCACTCGGCGGCGATCGCCGAGGACCTGCTCGACGACAGCTCCGAGCAGCAGCTGCGCTCGTTCCTCGACAAGCACAAGCTGGCACGCGTGCTCCGCCAGGCGGGGTCGGCGGGCGTGTCGGTCACGAAGTCCGGTCTCAAGATCGAGCGCCGGTAGCCCCGGCGCCCGCTCCGTCCACGGTCCCCGGCCGGTCTCCCGTCGCCGTCGAAGCCTGCAAGTTGAGGCACAGGCCCCGACGCGGTAGTAAGCTTGGGTCGAAATCCCGGGCCAGGGAGGTGCGGATGGGAAGGATCTGGAGCGTGGGCGGCGCCGTCGGGCTCGTGCTCGTCCTGGCGACCGCCGCGATGGCAGGCGCGCCGACCGAGCAGGTCCGGATGTACACGGACCACGTGCAGCGGATCCTCGACGACCCCACGCTGAAGTCCGCCGACAAGCGCGAGGCCGTCCGCAAGGTGGCCGAGCAGGTCTTCGACGTCAACGAGACCGCCAAGCGCGCGCTCGGCCCGCACTGGCAGAAGCGGACGCCGAGCGAGCAGGAGGAGTTCGTCCACCTCTTCGCCGACCTCCTCGAGCGCACGTACATCGCGAAGATCGACCTCTACGGGGGCGAGAAGCTCCAGTACACCAACGAGGTGATCGACGGCAACTACGCCGTGGTGCGTGCGAAGGTCCTCACCAGGCAGCGGGCCGAGGTCCCCGTCGAGGCCAAGCTCCTCCGGCGCGGCGACCGCTGGCTGATCTACGACATCACGATCGAGAACGTGAGTCTCGTCGGCAACTACCGCTCCCAGTTCGACCGCATCATCCGCACGTCGTCGTACCAGGAGCTCGTGAGGCGGCTCAAGGGTCAAGCGGGACAGTTCCTGCCGCCCCAGCGTGAGGCGCGCCCGGCCCGCTCCTGACGTGCCCTGTCCTTGCGGCCGCCGCGCGGGTGTCCGTATAATCCCCGCGTCGTCGCCGACGTCCACCCCGCAATTCTTGTGTGAGGTCAGGCCATGACGCCCAGGACCGCCGCCACGAGAGCCGAGGAGCCCATCCAGGCCCTGCTGAAGGAAGGGCGGAAGTTTCCGCCGCCGAAGGCCTTCGCGCGGAACGCGAACGTCAAGAGCGCCTCGATCTACCGCGAGGCGAAGGCCAACCCGCTGCGGTTCTGGGAGAAGCAGGCCCGCCAGCTGCGCTGGATGAAGCCGTGGCGCAAGACGCTCGAGTGGAAGCTGCCGTACGCGAAGTGGTTCCTCGGCGGCCGGCTCAACGTCTCCGACAACTGCCTCGACCGCCACGTCGAGGGCCCGCGCCGCAACAAGGCCGCGATCATCTGGGAGGGCGAGCCGGGCGACAGCCGCGTCCTGACCTACCGGGACCTCTACCGCGAGGTGAACCAGTTCGCGGCGGCGCTCCGGCGGCACGGGGTCCGGAAGGGCGACACGGTCACGATCTACATGCCCATGATCCCCGAGGTCGCGGTCGCCATGCTGGCGTGCGCCCGCATCGGCGCCCCGCACAGCGTGGTCTTCGGGGGCTTCTCGCCCGACTCGCTGCGCGATCGCATCAACGACTGCAAGGCCAAGATCGTGATCACCGCCGACGGCGGCTACCGCCGCGGCGGGACGGTCGCGCTGAAGAAGAACACCGACGAGGCGCTCAAGGAGTGCCCCACGGTCACGCGCGTGGTGGTCTACAGGCGCACGGGGCAGGAGGTGCCCTGGCAGCACGATCGCGACGTCTGGTGGGACGACTTCATCAAGGGCGCCGACCGTCACGTCGCGCCGGAGCCGATGGACAGCGAGGACCTCCTCTACCTGCTCTACACGTCGGGCTCCACCGGCAAGCCGAAGGGCATCGTCCACACCACCGGCGGCTATCTCACCGGCATCACGGCGACGCACCGGATGGTGTTCGACCTGAAGGAGGAGGACGTCTACTGGTGCACGGCGGACGTGGGCTGGGTCACCGGCCACTCGTACGTCGTCTACGGGCCGCTCGCCAACGGGGCGACGACCGTGATGTACGAGGGGACGCCCGACTGGCCGGACAAGGACCGCTTCTGGCGCATCATCGAGAAGTACGGCGTCACCATCCTCTACACGGCGCCGACGGCGATCCGGACGTTCGTGCGGTGGGGCGACGAGTTCCCGAAGCGGTGCGATCTCTCGTCGCTGCGCCTGCTGGGGACCGTGGGCGAGCCCATCAATCCCGAGGCGTGGGTGTGGTACTGGAAGGTCATCGGCGGCGGCCGGTGCCCCGTCGTCGACACGTGGTGGCAGACGGAGACGGGCCACATCCTCATCACCCCGCTGCCCGGCGTGACGGTCTGCAAGCCGGGCTCGGCGACGATGCCGTTCCCCGGGATCGATGCCGAGGTCGTCAACGACAGGGGCCAGCCCGCCCAGGCCGGCTATCTCGTGATCCGGAAGCCGTGGCCGGGGATGCTGCGCGGGATCTACGGCGACCCCGAGCGCTACCACAAGCAGTACTGGAGCCAGCAGCCCGGCGTCTACTTCACCGGCGATGGCGCCAAGCGCGATCGCGACGGCTACTTCTGGCTGCTGGGCCGCATCGACGACGTCATGAACATCTCCGGCCACCGGGTGTCCACGATGGAGGTCGAGTCCGCGCTGGTGGATCATCCCGCCGTCGCCGAGGCCGCGGTGATCGGGCGCACCCACGAGATCAAGGGGCAGGCGATCTCCGCCTTCGTCACGATCAAGGCCGGCATCCCGCAGACCGAGGAGCTGAAGGGCGAGATCAAGAATCACGTCGCGAAGAAGATCGGCGCGCTGGCGCGCCCGGACGACGTGATCTACGCCGCCGAGCTGCCGAAGACCCGCAGCGGCAAGATCATGCGCCGGCTCCTCCGCGACGTCGCCGAGGGACGCGCGCTGGGGGACACGACCACGCTCGCCGACGCCGGCGTCGTGGCCGAGCTGAAGCGGAAGTACGAGGACAAGGAAGGGTAGGTCCGCGGGCCCGGACCCCGAGATCGGGCTTGACACGGTTCGATAGTTTGATATTGTTCGAATCGTGAAAACGAGGCTGCCGCTGATCGAGCTGCAGGCCCGCGAGACCCACGTCGAGGCGTTCAAGGCGCTGGCGCACCTGACGCGGCTCCAGGTGTTCTTCTTCCTGGTCCGCGCCGGACGCGAGGTGCCCGCCGGCGTCATCCAGGCCGAGCTGGAGATCCCCGCGCCGACGCTCTCCCACCACCTCGACGTGCTGCGGCGGGCGGGGCTCGTGCAGAGCCGGCGCGAGGAGCGGTTCGTCTACTACTCGGCCCGGCCGGACACCGTCTCGGAGCTCGTCCGGCTGCTGACGGCCTGCTGCTGAGGCGGCGAGGAGGGGCGCATGAGCGACGCGATCAAGGACGCGGTCAGGGCGAAGTACGGCGAGGCGGCACTCCGCGTCGTCCGGGGCGAGGGCGGCTCGTGCTGCAGCCGGGACGCGGGCGGGCGGGACCCGATCACCGGCAACCTGTACGCCGACGCCGAGACGGCCACGCTGCCGGCGGAGGCGGTGGCGGCGTCGCTGGGCTGCGGCAACCCCACCGCGCTCGCCCGGCTGCACGAGGGCGAGACCGTGCTGGACCTCGGGTCGGGCGGCGGCATCGACGTGCTGCTCTCGGCGCGGCGCGTGGGCCCCACCGGCAAGGCGTTCGGGCTCGACATGACGGACGAGATGCTCGCGCTCGCCCGCGAGAACGCCCGGAAGGCCGGCGTCCAGAACGTCGAGTTCCTCAAGGGCGAGATCGAGCGGATCCCGCTGCCCGACGCCTCCGTCGACGTCGTGATCTCCAACTGCGTGATCAACCTCTCGCCGGACAAGGACCGCGTGCTGGCCGAGGCGTTCCGCGTCCTGCGGCCCGGCGGGCGGTTCGCCGTCTCCGACGTGGTCGTGCGCGGCGAGGTCCCCGCCGAGATCCGGCGGAGCGTCGAGCTGTGGATCGGCTGCGTGGCCGGCGCGCTGGACGAGGCGGACTACCGGGCGAAGCTCGCCCGCGCCGGCTTCGTCGACGTCGATGTCGAGCCCACGCGGGTCTACCGGGTGGAGGACGCGCGGGATTTCCTCGCGGCCTCCGGTCTCGACGCCGACGCCATCGCGCCGGCCGTCGACGGCAAGTTCATGAGCGCATTCGTGCGGGCCCGCAAGCCCGGGGAGGATCGGCGATGAGCGACGCGCCGCGCGTCCACGTCCACGTGAAGGTGTCCGACCTGGCCCGCAGCCGGGCGTTCTACGAGGCGTTCCTCGGGACGCCGCCGGTGAAGGTGAAGCCCGGCTACGTGAAGTTCCTGCCGCCCTGGGGGCCGCTGAACCTCGCGCTGTCCGCCGGCCGCGAGGCCGGCGCCGCAGGCCCCGCCGACCACCTGGGGTTGCAGCTCGCCTCGCGCGACGACGTCGTGCGCCAGCTCGAGCGCGTGAAGCGGGCGGGTCTCGCCGTCCGCGAGGAGTTCGGCGTCGATTGCTGCCACGCCAACCAGGACAAGTTCTGGGTCGAGGACCCCGACGGCGTGGAGTGGGAGGTCTACGTGCTCAACCACGACCTCGAGGACGACGAGGGCGGGGCGCGGGGCCGCGGGCTCGCCGTCGTCGCGACGGGCGCGTGCTGCGCGCCGAAGCCGTGAGGCGGCGCCGTTGACGGAGCGCCCGCGCGAGACGGCCGCCCGCCGGCGCCCCGCCGGCGCCGCGGTCGAGGTCGAGGTCGTGAGCTGGGTGACGAAGTTCACGGGCGGCGACGGCACCGGGCGCCAGACGTTCGACGAGCCGCTCGGGGCGGGGGCGACCGTGCGCTCGGTGCTCCGCGGCCTCTCGGCGCGCTTCCCGGAGCTGCACGCCGCCCTGTGGCACGGCGAGGAGATCGGCGAGCACATCGAGGTCCTCGTCAACGACGCGGTGCTCGGCGTCAACCACACGCTGGACTCCGAGCTCCGGCCCGGCGACCGGATCACGCTGCTCGGCCAGTACATGGGGGGCTGACGCCCCGGGCATGGCGACCTACCGCATCATCGCGTGGCGCGGCATCCCGGCGACGGTCGAGGCGCGCGACGGGGAGGTCACCGCGACGCGGCAGCTCTCGGAGCGCTTCCAGATGCTGATCGACTCCGCGGCCATGCAGCTCGGCCTCGCAGACTCCGACGCCTACCTCGATCACTGGGCCGCCGGCGAGGAGCGCGAGCGGGCCGGGACGGCCGACGAGGTCGCCGACGCCGTCGCCGCCGAGCTGGAAGGCCGCTTCCAGGAGTTCATCGGGCGCGCGTTCCGTCCGTGACCGCGGGCGCCGGCCGCCGCCGATCAGGAGGGAGCGATGGGCCTCGCCGCCGAGGTGGCGTTCCTCGACGCGACCGCGCAGGCCGCGCTCGTGCGGACCCGGCAGGTCGCCGCCGCCGAGCTGGTCGAGGCGGCGATCGAGCGCATCGAGCGGGTCGATCCGCGGCTCAACGCCGTCGTCACCCGGATGGACGAGGAGGCCCGGCGCCGCGCCCGGGGCCCGCTCGCCGGCCCCTTCGCCGGCGTCCCCTTCCTCCTCAAGGACCTCCTGGCGCGCTACGCGGGCGTGCGCCTCACGTACGGCTCGCGCCTGCTCGCCGGCCACGTCCCGACCCGGCACGGCGAGCTGGTGATGCGCCTGGAGCGCGCCGGCCTCGTCGTCCTCGGCAAGACCAACACGTCGGAGTTCGGCATCCTGCCGACGGCGGAGCCCGCGCTGTTCGGCGCCACCCGGAACCCGTGGGATCCCGCGCTGACGCCCGGGGGCTCGAGCGGAGGGGCGGCGGCCGCGGTCGCCGCCGGGCTCGTTCCCATGGCCCACGCCAACGACGGCGGCGGCTCGATCCGGATCCCCGCCGCGTGCTGCGGCGTCTTCGGCCTCAAGCCCACGCGCGCCCGCACGCCCCTCGGGCCCGACCTCGGCGACGTGATGAGCGGCCTCGTCGTCGAGCACGCCGTCACGCGCTCGGTGCGGGACAGCGCCGCGCTGCTCGACGCGACGTCGGGCCCGGACGCCGGCGATCCGTACTGGGCGCCGCCGCCGGCGCGGCCGTTCGCCGAGGAGGTGGGCGCCGACCCCGGGCGCCTCCGGATCGCGGTGACGACGACGCCCGTCAACGGCGTGCCCGTGCACCCCGACTGCCTCGCCGCCGTCCACGACGCCGCCCGGCTCGCCTCGGACCTGGGCCACGAGGTCGTCGACGCCGCGCCGGTGGAGGACGACCCGGTGGCGACGACCCAGGCCTTCCTCACCGTGTGGGCGGCGGGCTCGGCATGGACGATCGAGAGCCTCGCCCGCGCCGCCGGCGTCACGCCGTCACCCGGCGTGCTGGAGCCCCTGACCTGGGCGCAGTACGAGCTCGCGCGCAGCCACTCCGCGGCCGCGTATCTCGAGGCGGTCGCGACGCTCCAGCGCCTCGGCCGCGACGTGGCGCGCTTCATGGAGCGGTACGACGTCTGGCTCACGCCGACCACCGCGGAGCCCCCGCCGCCGCTCGGGAGCTTCGAGGCGCCGCCCGGAGATCCGCTGCAGCCGTTCCTGCGCGCCGCGCTCTTCGTGCCGTTCACGCCGATCGCGAACGCCACCGGCCAGCCGGCGATGTCGGTGCCGACGTTCTGGACGGCGGGCGGCCTCCCGATCGGCACGCACTGGGTCGGCCGGTTCGGCGACGAGGCGACGCTGTTCCGCCTCGCGGCCCAGCTGGAATCGGCGCGCCCCTGGGCCTTCCGCCGGCCTCCGGTCGCGGCCTGAGGCCGCGGGTGTCGCCCGCCCCCCGGATCCGCGGCCTCGTCGGCGACCGGAAGCGAGCCCTCGCGCTCCGCGAGTCCCGCCACGCCGCGACGAGGTGACCCGCGAGCCTTTCCCGGAGCGATCGAAGCCGGCGGCTCGACGGCCGGGAGCCGCGCTTGACGGGGCCCGGCGCGGCGGCTACGGTGCCATCCATGGCGCGCGCGATCCCGGCCAAGCTCGTCGAGGACACCGCGCGCGAGCTGATGGCCCGCGCCGCCATCGACATCCCGCCCGACTTCCGGGACGGCGTGCGCCGCGCGCGGGACGCCGAGCCCGGAAAGCTGGCGCGCTTCGTCCTCACCGAGATGCTGGCCAACTGGGAGCTGGCGACCGCCGACCGCCGTCCGATGTGCGCCGACACGGGCCTGCCGCGGTTCTACGTCCGCGCCGGCAACGAGGCCGTTGTGGAGGGCGGCTTCGTCGCGCTCGAGCGCGCCCTCCGCCGCGCCACCGCCGAGGCCACCGCGTCGATCCCGCTCCGCCCCAACCGGGTCCACCCGCTCACGCGCGTCGACCACAACAACAACGTGGGGATGCACGCCCCCGAGGTCACGTACGCCTTCGAGCCGGCCCGCGACTTCATCGACGTGACCACGGTCCACAAGGGCGGCCTCTTCGGCACCGACTATCGCATGCTGTTCCCCGCCGACGGCGTGGGCGGCCTCGAGCGCTTCTTCGTCGACACGCTCGTGCAGTTCGGCCGCCGGGGCCTCGCCTGCCAGCCGGCCATCGTCGGCATCGGCATCGGCGGCGCCAAGGACACGTGCGTGCGGCTCGGCAAGGAGGCGGCGTGCCTGCGGCTGGTGGGCAGCCGGAATCCCGATCCGGAGATCGCGCGGCTCGAGGAGAAGCTGACGCGCCTCGGCAACCACATCGGCATCGGCGCGATGGGATTCGCCGGCACCTCGCTCGTCGTCGCCACGCACATCGAGGTGGCGTACTCCCACACGGGCGGCATGCCGGTCGGCATCCACGCGTTCTGCCTGTCGTCGCGGCGGGCGACGGCGCGGATCCATCCCGACGGACGCGTCGAGTTCCGCGACGACCCCGAGTGGTTCACGGATTACTACCGCCGGGAGCGCGTGGAGTGAGCGCCGGGCGCGCGCCCGTGACGCGGCTCGACGACGTCGAGATGAGGGAGGTGCGCCTGGCGACCCCGGTGGGCGACGCCGATCTGACGCGGCTCGAGCTCGGAGACGTCGTCTACCTCGACGGGTTCGTCTACACGGCGCGCGAGGGCGTCTACCGGAAGGTCGTCGAGCAGGGACAGGGGCTGCCGCCCGGCGTCACGCGCCTCACCAACGTGAACTTCCACTGCTCGCCCGCTGCGGCCGTCCGGCCGGACGGCACGTACGCCGTCGAGGCGGTGACGGCGACGGCGTCGTTCCGCTTCGGCAAGTCGATGGCGCGCTGGTTCGAGCGCTCCGGCGCCCGCGTCATCGTCGGCAAGGCGGGGCTCACCGAGCTGGCGTACCGGGAGTGGTTCGTCCCGCACGGCGCGGTCTACCTGACGACGGTCGGCTACGGCCTCGGCGCCGCCTACGGCAAGTGCATCAAGGGGGTTCGCGAGGTGCACTGGCTCCAGGAGCTCGGCATCGCCCAGGCGCTCTGGGTCCTGGAGGTCGAGCGCCTGGGGCCGTTCCTCGTCGAGAGCGACCGCGCGGGGCGCAGCCTCTTCGCGCTGGCCAACCGCGAGATCGACCTCCGGCTCCGCGAGGTCTACGCCCGCCTGCCCCCGTACGCGATGGGCCGCTTCGGCGAGGCCACCCCGCAGCAGGAGATCGTCTGATCTTCCGGGGGGCCTCGAAGTTCACATCGCGATGACAACGCGCGTCCCTCCCCGGGCCAGCATCGGTCGACGACCAGCCGAGGAGGATCGCGATGGCCGACCGCACCCCGGAGCCGGCAACCGCCGGACGACGCCCGGTCCGCAGCCTTCTCGTCGCCCTCGCCGTCGTCGCGTCCGCCGTCGCGGCCGGTCCGGCGGGAGCGGCGAGGGTCGGCGCCGTCGCCCCGTCGCTCGACGGCGGGCCGTGGATCAACAGCGAGCCGCTCACGATCGAGGCGCTGCGGGGCCGCGTCGTGCTGGTGGAGTTCTGGACCTACGGCTGAATCAACTGCCGCAACGTGATCCCGCAGTTGCGGGACTGGCACGCGCGCCACGGGCCGGCCGGGCTCACCATCGTCGCCGTGCACTCGCCCGAGTTCCCGTGGGAGAAGCCGCGCGACGCCGTGGCCGCCGCCGTCCGGAAGTCCGGTATCCTCTACGCCGTGGTCCAGGACAACGACTTCGCGATCTGGAGGCGGTACGGCGTCCGCGCGTGGCCGACGCTCGTGCTGGTGGACCGCCGGGGGATCGTGCGCCACCGCCACGTCGGCGAGGGGGCGTACGCCGAGACGGAGGCGGTCATCCGCCGGCTGCTCGCCGAGCGACCCTGACGCGTGCGCGCCGCGGTGCCGCGGCTGCCGCTCTTCGGGCTCGCGGCGATCGTCGTGCCGGCCGCGATCGTCGCGGTCCTCGGCTACGTCTCGCTCCGGCAGTGGGCGGCGTCCGCCGACCTGCTGCTGCGCGAGCAGGCGCGCGACATGGCGGCGATGACGGCGGACAAGATCGGCATGGTGCTCCGGCGGGCCGAGGACGAGACCCTCGCCCGGCTCGAGTCCTCGCTCGAGGCGCCGGGCAGGCGGGCCGACGCCGTCGAGGCCTTCCTGGCCGCGACGCCTCTGGTCGATCGCGTGTTCCTGCTGGACCGCGGCGGCCGGCTGCTCCACCCCGCGACCGCCCGGGACGGTGACGACGCCGTCGTCGCCGCGCTCCGCTCGGAAGCCGCGCCGGCGCTGTGGGAGCGGGGCGGCCGCCGCCACCTCGTGGTGGACGATCGCCCGGTGGTGGCGGCGCTGCTCCGCGCGGCGGCCGGCGGCCCCGTCGTCGCCGCCCTCACGCCCAGCGTCGAGGGCCTGCGGCGCGAGGTGCTCGAGGCCGCCCTGAAGCCGCTCGAGACCCCGACCATCTGCGCGGTGATCGACGGGCAGGGGCGCCCGGTCTTCGCGCAGGCGCCGCTCGACCAGGCGGAGCTGATCGTGGCCGTGCCGTTCCGGGAGCCGTTCCCGACGTGGCGGCTCGCGCTCTACCAGCCGCCGGGGGCCTCGTCGCGCGCGGCCGTGCGGCGCCAGGTCACGCTCTTCACGGCGGCGTTCGGGGCGCTGCTGGTCGTCATCGCCGCGGGCCTGGTGCTGACGTACCGCCTCGTCCGCCGCGAGACCGAGATGGCGCGGCTCAAGTCCGACTTCGTCGCCAACGTCTCTCACGACCTCAAGACGCCGCTCTCGGTGATCCGCATGTTCGGCGAGACGCTGGAGATGGGACGGGTGCGCGACGAGGCGGCCCGGGCGGAGTACTACCGCGTCATCACGCGGGAGGCCGAGCGGCTGACCCGGCTGATCGACAACGTCCTCGACTTCTCGCGCATCGAGGGCGGCCGGCGCACCTACGAGCGCGTGCCGACGGCCGTGGAGCCGCTGGTCAGGGACGTCCTCGACGCGTTCGCCTACCCGCTGGCCAAGGGCGGGTTCACCGTCGAGGTGCAGGCCGCGCCCGATTTGCCGGACGTCCCGCTCGACGCCGACGCGGTCTCCCAGGCGCTCGCCAACCTCGTCGACAACGCGATCAAGTACTCGGCCGACCGGCGGTCGCTCACCCTCGACGCGCGCGTCGCGGACGGCTTCCTGGCGCTCGGCGTCGCCGACCGGGGCATCGGCATCCCGGCGGCCGAGCACGAGCGGATCTTCGACAAGTTCTACCGGGTCGGGCGCAGCGACACCCAGGGACGCCGGGGCAGCGGCGTGGGGCTCGCGCTCGTCCGCCACGTCGCCCAGGCGCACGGCGGCCGCGTCACCGTCGAGAGCCGGCCGGGCGAGGGGAGCCGGTTCACGCTGTGGCTGCCGCTGTCGTGAGCGCGGCCGCGGCGCCGGAGGTCCGCCTCGACCTCCGGAGCCTGTGGTTCCAGGTCACCGGGACGCTGTGCAACCTCGCGTGCCGGCACTGCTTCAACGCCAGCGGCCCCCGCGATCCGTGGCTCCGCCCCCTCGACGCCGCCGTGGTCCGCCGCGGGTTGCGCGAGGCCGGGGCCCTCGGCGTGAAGGAGGTCTACTTCACGGGCGGCGAGCCGTTCCTCCACCCCGATCTGCTCGCGCTCGTCGAGGAGGCGCTGGCGGTGGCGCCGGCGACGGTGCTCACCAGCGGCACGCTCGTCGACGACGCGATGGCCGACCGGCTCGCCGCGCTGGCGGCCGGCTCGCCGTACTCGCTCGAGATCCGCGTGAGCCTCGACGCCGACACCGCCGTCGAGAACGACGCCGTGCGCGGCCGCGGCGCCTTCGAGCGCGCGCTCGGGGCCGTGATCCGGCTCGACGCCCGCGGCCTTCCCCCGATCGTCACCGCGACCGGGATCGCGACGACGCCCGCCGCGGGGCCGGGCCTCCACGAGCGCCTCCGCGCCATGCTGCTCGCCGCGGGCGTCCGGCGGCCGCGCGTGAAGATCCTGCCCGTGCTGCCGCTCGGGCGCTGCGCCGGCCGGGGCGACGACCGCCGGCTCGAGCCGGGCGACCTCGACGGCCTCGACGTCTCGGGCCTGCCGTGCGCCGAGAGCCGCGTCGTCGCCGACGGCGGCGTCTACGCGTGCCCGATCCTCGCCGGGCTGCCGGAAGCGCGGCTGGCGCCGGCGCGGGTCGCCGACGCGCTGGGGCCCGCGCGCCTCTCCCACCGGGCCTGCGTGACGTGCCTGGAGACGGGGATCTCGTGCCAGAACCCCTGACGGCCCGCCGCGTGGCGCTGCTCGGCGGCGTGTACAGCAACGCGCTCGCGCTCCGCGCCGTCCTGGACGACGCGCGCGTCCGCGGCGCCGAGGCGGTCGCGTGCCTGGGCGACGTCGGAGGCTTCGGGCCGCGTCCCGACGAGGCCATCGAGATCCTGAGGGATGCCGGCATCGCGTGCGTCCAGGGCAACTACGACCAGGCGGTGGCCCACGGCGGCGCCGACTGCGGCTGCGGCTACACCGATCCGCGCGACAACCACTTCGCCGCGCTCTCGTACCGCTACACCCTCGACCGCACGTCCCCGGACAACCGGCGCTGGCTCGGCGCGCTGCCGCCGTCGCTCGCGCTCGCGCTCGGGCGCTTCCGGGTGCTGCTCTGCCACGGGTCGCCCCGCCGGGTGAACGAGTTCCTCTGGGAGAGCGCGACGCCCACGGCGCTGCTCGAGCGCTTCTGCGAGCGCCACGCGGCGGACGTCGTCTGCGTCACGCACACGGGCCTCCGCTGGCACCGCGCGCTTCCCGGCGGCCGCCACGCGGTGAACGTGGGCGCCGTCGGGCGGCCCGAGAACGACGGCAGCCCGACGACCGGCTACGCGCTGCTCACCGCCGGCGACGCGCTCGACGTCGAGTTCGTCCGCGTGGCGTACGACCACGAGGCGCAGGCCCGCGCCATGGAGCGCGAGGGGCTGCCCCCCGAGTTCGTCGAGACGGTCCGCACCGGCTGGTGGACCTGCTGCCTCGAGTCGCTCCCCGCCAAGGAGCGCGCGCGCGGCCGGTACTGACGCGAGCGGAATCACGGTATCGTGGACGGGACGACAGGCGGCCGCCGGACGGCGCTCCGGCGTCGCAGGAGGTGACGATGTCCGAGCGAGTCGACGAGATCCTCGGCTGGTACGGGAGCGACAACCCCGGGACGCTCACGAACCTCGCGCGCCTGCTCGCGCACGGCGCGCTGGCGGGCACGGGGCGCCTCGTGATCCTCCCCGTCGATCAGGGCTTCGAGCACGGCCCCGGCCGGAGCTTCGCGATGAACCCGGCGGCCTACGACCCGCGCTACCACTTCCAGCTCGCGCTCGACGCCGGTTGCAGCGCCTACGCCGCGCCTCTCGGCTTCCTCGAGGCGGGCGCGCGGGAGTTCGCGGGCCGGCTGCCGCTGATCCTCAAGCTCAACAACCACGACGTGCTGCTCGAGGAGCGCGACCCCGACCAGGCCGTGACGGGCAGCGTCGCCGACGCCCTGCGGCTGGGCTGCGTCGCCATCGGGTTCACGATCTATCCGGGCTCGGAGCACCGGCTCACGATGTACGAGAAGCTCCGCGCGCTCGCCGAGGAGGCGAAGCGGCACGGGCTGGCGGTGGTCGTCTGGTCGTACCCGCGCGGCTCGGGGCTGTCCAAGGAGGGCGAGACGGCCCTCGACGTGACCGCGTACGCCGCGCACATCGCCGCGCAGCTCGGCGCCCACGTGATCAAGGTGAAGCTGCCCTCCGGGCACCTGGAGCAGGCCGCGGCACGCAAGGTCTACGAGAAGGAGGGCGTGCCGGCCGGCACGCTCGCCGAGCGCGTGCGCCACGTCGTCCAGGCCGCCTTCGACGGCCGCCGCATCGTGATCTTCTCGGGCGGCCCCGCCGACACCGACGAGGCGATCTTCGAGCAGGTGCGGGCGATCCGGGACGGCGGCGGCTTCGGGTCGATCATCGGCCGCAACGCGTTCCAGCGGAAGAGGCCCGACGCGATCCGGTTCCTGAAGACGGTCATCGACATCTACGCCGGCCGCCTCAAGTAGGATGGTCCTCGCCGGCGACGTCGGCGGGACGAAGATCAGGCTCGCGCTCGTCGAGGACGCCGGCGGCGGCGCGCCGCGCGTCCTCCGCGAGGCGACGCTGGCGAGCCGCGCGCACGCGAGCCTCGACGACGCGATCGCCGCCTTCCTCGCCGGTGGCCCGGCCGGGGTCGTGGAGGCGGTGTGCGTCGGCGTCGCGGGCCCCGTGATCGACGGACGCTGCGTGGCGACGAACCTCGCGTGGGAGGTGAGCGAGGCGCAGCTCGCGCGCGCCGCCGGCGCCCGGCGGGCCCGGCTGCTCAACGACCTGGAAGCCGCCGGCCACGGCGTTCTGACCCTCGACCCGGCCGCGCTGCGCGCGCTCCAGCCGGGCGCGCCGCGGCGGGGCAACGTCGCGCTGATCGCCGCCGGCACCGGTCTCGGCGAGGCGCTGCTCGTGTGGGACGGCCGGCGGCACCTGGTCGTCCCCTCGGAGGGGGGTCATGCCGACTTCGCCCCGCGCACGGACCTGGAGATCGAGCTGCTCGCGTTCCTGAGGAAGGAGCACGGGCGCGTGAGCTACGAGCGCGTGCTGTCCGGGCCCGGCCTGCTCGCCGTCTACCGGTTCCTGCGACAGGGCAGCGGCGTCCCCGAGCCCGCGTGGCTCGCCGCCCGGATGGCGGCGGACGATCCCAGCGCGGCCATCGCGGAGGCCGCGCTCGACGGCGAGGACGCGGTGTGCGGCCGCGCCCTGGACCTCTTCGTGTCGGTCTACGGCGCCGAGGCGGGCAACCTGGCGCTGAAGGCGCTCGCGCTCGGCGGCGTCTTCGTCGGCGGCGGCATCGCGCCGAAGATCGTGGAGCGCCTGTCCGGCGGCGGCTTCGTCGACGCGTTCCGCGACAAGGGCCGGCTCGCCGACCTGATGGCGACGATCCCCGTGCACGTGGTCCTCGACGACCGCGCCGCGCTGCTGGGCGCCGCCCTCGTCGGCCTCGCGCTGGCGCGCGGCGCGGCGTGAGGCGACGCCGGGCGCGGGCAGTTTTGACGGCGTTGTGACAACCGGGGGTCCCGCGCCGGTAGGCTCGGAGGCACGCCGGGGGCCATGAACGTGCTGGGTCGCATCGTCCTGAACGAGGGAGCGCCGCCGGCGGGCGGCCGCCCGCCGGCCGATGCGGCGGAGGCGCTGCAGTCCGCGATCCTCGCCGGGGTGGCCGCGCACTCCCGCCCGGACGGCGCGCTCGACTACGCGCGGCTGCGGACCTCGCGGGAGATGGCCCTGGTCGACGAGCGCGCGCGCGTGCTGGGCGGCGTCGACCCGGCACGGCTCGACGGCCGCGCCGAGCGCATCGCCTTCTGGATCAACGTCTACAACGCGCTGGCGTTCCACGCCGTGGTGCGGCTGCGCGTCCGGCGGAGCGTGCGCCTCGCGTGGAACTTCTTCGGGCGCGCGAGCTACCGGATCGGCCCCCATCGCCTGAGCCTCGACGAGATCGAGCACGGCGTCCTCGCGGCAACCGCCGGCGCGCCTTCCCGCCGTGGCCCGCGCTCCGGCGCGGCGACGGCCGCCTCGCCCTCGCCGTGGACCCGGTCGATCCGCGGATCCACTTCGCGCTCAGCTGCGGGGCCCGGTCCTGTCCGCCCGTCGCCGTCTACCGCGCGGCCGCGCTCGACGCGCAGCTCCACATGGCCGCGCGGAACTTCCTGAACGGCGAGGTGGCGCTCGACGCCCGCGGCCGCGTGCTCTGCTCGCGGCTCCTCAGGTGGTACCGTCGCGACTTCGGCTCGACGGAGGCGCTGCGCGCGCTGCTGCTGGCGCACCTGGACGACAGCCCGGCGCGCCGCGCGCTCCTCGCCGGCGCCCGGCCGTGCGCCGCGTACCGGCCCTACTCGTGGGCCCTCGCCCATCCGCCCGCGGAGTGACGGTGTCCGCGCCGCGCGTGTCCATCGTCATTCCGGCCCGCGACGACGCGGCGGCGCTGGCGCGCACGCTCGACGCGCTCGCGGGGGCCGTGCCCGCTGACACGGAGATCGTCGTCGCGGCGGCGGGCGACCGCGGCGAGGCCGAGCGAGCCGTCGCCGGCCGCGCCCGCGTCGTCTGGCCGGAGGGCTCGACGCGCGCCCGTCTCATGAACGCGGGCGCGCGGACGGCGCGAGGCGACGCGCTGTTCTTCCTCCACGCCGACTCGTTCCCGCCGGCGGGCGCCCTCGACCTCATCGCCCGCGCCCTCGCCGACGGGCGGGTCGTGGGCGGCGCGTTCGAGCACCTCTTCGCCGAGCGCGTGTGGAGCCTGCGCGCGATCACCGCGATCAACCGGATCCGCTACCGCCTGACCCGCAACTACTACGGCGACCAGGGCATCTTCGTCCGGGCCGAGGTCTTCCGGCGGGCCGGGGGCTACCGCGACCTCGGCATCATGGAGGATCTGGACCTCAGCCAGCGTCTCAAGCGCCTGGGGCGCTACGTCCTCGTCCCCGTCCCGCTCACGACGTCGGGGCGGCGGTTCCTGGCGCGCGGCCCGTGGCGGACGTTCCTCTTCATCGTGTGGCTGCTGCTGCTCCACACCCTGCGCCTCGACACCCAGCGCTACGCCGAGCGCTGGCGCGGTCCCGCCGGGACGACGCCCGGCAGCGCGTGGAGGCCGCGGCAGCGCCACGGCGCCGGAGCCGGGTCGTGATCGCGCCGGCCGCCGTGCTGGTCACGGGCGGGACCGGGTTCGTCGGCGCCGCGGTGATCCGGCGGCTGCTGGACGGGGGCCGCGGCGTGGTCGCGCTGGCGCGGAGCCGGCCCGGACTGCCCGCGCGGGAACGCGTCGCCCTCGCGGTCGGCGTGGCGCCGGACCATCCCCGGCTCGACGTCGTCGAGGCCGATCTCGCCGACCCGGCGCCGCTCGCGCCCGCCGACCGGGCACGGCTGCTGCGCGCCGTCGAGACGGCGATCCACTGCGCGGGCGACACGACGTTCCATCCGGCCGCGATGGACGTCTTCCGCGCGGGCCACGTCGACGGCCCCCGCGCCCTGCTCCGCGCGCTGGCCGGCGGCCGGCTCGCGCGCTGGGCCCACGTGTCGACCGCCTTCGTGTGCGGCCGGCGCACGGGGCGCGTGCGCGAGGACGAGGGCGACGTCGGCCAGGACTTCCACAACGCGTACGAGCGCGTGAAGCTCGAGGCGGAGACCGCCGTGCGCCGGCAGGCGGGGGACCTCGGGATCGACGTCCGGGTCGTCCGTCCCGCCATCGTCGTGGGCGCGGCGCCGGCGACCTCCGGCGGCCGCCCGTCCGCGCTCTTCCTCGACTTCGTCCGCGCGCTGGCGGCGCTCGCGCGGCGGGCCCGCGGCGGGCGGTTGCCGCTCCGCGTCGTCGGCGCGCCCGCGGCCCCGTTCAACATCGTCCCCGTCGATCACGTCGCGGCCGCCGCGGTGGCGCTGGCCGAGGCGCCGGCCGCGAGCGGCGGCACCTTCCACGTCGTGACCGCGGAGCCGCCGCCCCAGCGCGCGGTGCTGGACCTGCTCGCGGCGCGGCTCGGCGTGGATGGCCTGCGGGTCGTCGATCGCGCGGGCGCCGGGGAGCCGTCGCCGCTGGAGGCGCGGGTGGCGCGCATGCTCGCGGCGTACGCCGAGTACCTCGAGCAGGACGTGCGGTTCGACGACTCGCGCGCGCGCGCCGTGCTGGAGGCCTGCGGTGTCCCCGCGTCCCGGCTCGACGCCGCGGTCGTCGGCCGCCTCGTCGAGCTCGCCCTGGACGGCGGCGCCCGCGCGGGCGGGGGGAGGAGCGTGGCGTGCCGCGCATCCTGATCGTCGACGACGAGCCGGAGATCGTCCGCGGCCTGGAGGACAACCTCCGCTTCGAGGGCTACCTGACCTCGACCGCGACCGACGGCGAGCAGGCCGTCGCCCTCGCCGCGCGGGAAGCGCCGGACCTGATCATCCTCGACCTCATGATGCCCCGCACGAGCGGGTGGGACGTCTGCCGCGCGCTCCGCGCGCGCGGCGTCGACGTGCCGATCATCATGCTGACGGCCCGCGGCGAGGAGGCCGACCGCGTCCGGGGCCTCGAGCTGGGCGCCGACGACTACGTCACCAAGCCGTTCTCGCTCCGCGAGCTGCTCGCCCGCGTCCGCGCGGTGCTGCGCCGGCCGGGGCGGCGCCGCGTGGCCGAGGAGTACGCCTTCGGCGACGTGCGCGTCCGGCCGCGCAGCCGCCAGGTGTTCAGGGCGGGGCGGGAGGTGGCGCTGACCCGCAAGGAGTTCGACGTCCTCGTCCACCTGCTGGCCCACCGCGGCGAGGTGGTCACGCGCGAGCGGCTGCTCGACGAGGTGTGGGGCTACGAGCGCTTCCCGACCACGCGCACCGTGGACACGCACATCCTGCGATTGCGCCGCAAGTTCGAGGCCGACCCCGATCGCCCGGCCTTCATCCTCACCGTCCACGGCCAGGGCTACAGGTTCGCGGCCCCGTGAGATAGTCTGGAGGAGCGATGCTGATCAGGCGAGCCGAGCGCTTCAGGACGTCCGAGATCACCGACGAGCGCCTCGTCCTCGACCGCCGCGCGTTCATCGCCGGCGGCGCGGCGGCCGCCCTCACGGCGGCGTGCGACGCCGGCGCCGCGGCGCAGGCGCCCACCGTCCCGCCGCTGCCGGCGCCGCGCAACGAGGCGCTCAGCCTCAAGGAGCCGCCGACGAAGTGGGAGGCGGCGACGACCTACAACAACTTCTACGAGTTCGGCGTCGACAAGGACGACCCGGCGCGCGAGGCGCACCGGCTGCGCACGCGGCCGTGGACCGTGAAGGTCGAGGGCCTGGTCCACAAGCCGAAGACGTTCGACATCGACGAGCTGATCAAGGCGTTCCCGCTGGAGGAGCGCGTCTACTCGCTGCGCTGCGTGGAGGCGTGGTCCATGGTCATCCCGTGGGTCGGCTTCCCGCTGGCCGCGCTGCTCAAGCGCGTGGAGCCGACGGGCCAGGCCCGCTACGTCGAGTTCACCACGCTGCACGACCCCGAGCAGATGCCCGGCCAGAAGCCCGGATGGTTCGGCGGCGGCCTCGAGTGGCCGTACGTCGAGGGGCTCAGGCTCGACGAGGCGCTCCACCCGCTCACGCTGCTCACGGTGGGCATGTACGGCCGGGTGCTGCCGAACCAGAACGGCGCGCCGATCCGCGTCGTCGTGCCGTGGAAGTACGGGTTCAAGAGCGCGAAGTCGATCGTCCGCATCCGCCTGGTCGCCGACCAGCCGGCCACCGCGTGGAGCAGGGCCGCGCCCCAGGAGTACGGCTTCTACTCGAACGTGAATCCCGGCGTGAGCCACCCGCGCTGGAGCCAGGCGACGGAGCGGCGGATCGGCGAGTTCCGGCGCCGGCCGACCCTGATGTTCAACGGCTATGCCGACCAGGTCGGCCACCTCTACGCGGGCATGGACCTCAGGAAGTACTACTGATGAGTCTCGCGGAATCGATCGACGCCTCCGCCCGGCGGCGGCAGTGCTAGGCCGTGGGCCGACGCGGCCGCCTCGCGCTCAAGGCCGCCGTCTGGGTGGCGTGCGCGGCTCCGCTCGGGGCGCTCGCGTGGTGGATCGCCACCGATGATCTGACGGCGAACCCGATCAGCTTCGTCACCAACCACCTGGGCGTCTGGACCTTCAGGATCCTGCTCGCGAGCCTGGCGATGACGCCGCTCCGGCTGCTGACGGGCTGGGGGTGGCCGGCGCTCCTCCGGCGGTTGCTCGGGCTCTTCGCCTCCGCGTACGCCGTGCTCCACTTCGGCGTCTGGATCCTCGTCGACCACTACCTCAACTGGGGCCAGATGGCGAGCGATCTCGTCGAGCGACCGTACATCACGGTCGGCATGGCGGCGCTCCTGCTGATGGTCCCGCTGGCCGTCACCTCGACGAGCGGGGCGATCAAGCGGCTGGGCGCGGCGCGGTGGCGGCGGCTGCACCGGCTCGTCTACGTCGTGGCGGTGCTGGCCGCGCTGCACTTCGTGTGGCTCGCCAAGGTGGGACGCGTGGAGCAGGACGTCTACGCGGTCATCGTGGCGCTGCTGCTCGGCGTGCGCGGCTGGGACGCCGGCGCGCGCGCCCTCAGGAAGCGCCGCCAGCGCCGGCTGGCGGCCGCGGCGTAGCCGCCGTCACGCCACCCGGTTCAGCGCCAGGTCGAAGAGGTCGAGGTTCCTCAGCGGCGCGCCGGGCGGGACGCCGGGAGTCGGACGGTTCAGGAGGATCGGGACGCGCTGCTCGGCGAGCCCGCCGTGGGAGCGCAGCGGGGCGTCGAGCCCCGAGAGGTCGTGGCGGCTCGCCGAGGTGCCGATGACGCGGTCGCCGCGGCTGATGACGACCAGGTCCCCCACGCGATCGGGGGGAAGGCCGAAGCGCGCGCAGGCCGCGTCGCGCTCGAGCACGACCTCCATCTCGGGCAGCGTGGCGAGCCGCGCCGCGACGCCGGCCGCCGCGACGCCGGCGGGCAGGTAGATCGTCGCGAACGACCCGAGCGCGCCGTGGTGCACGACGTACGGGTCGGTGATCGGCAGGATGACGCGCGCGGCGCCGGCGCCGAGCCAGCCGTCGAGGAGATCCTGGAGGTAGACGACCTGCGGGGCGCCCGCGGCGTCGGTCTTGGCGCTCATCCCGTGGTCGGCGGTCAGCGCCACCGTGGCGCCGAGGGCGTCGAGCCGGGCCAGGTAGCCGTCCATCATCCGGCAGAACGCGTCGGCCTCGGGCGTGCCGGGCGCGTGCTTGTGCTGCACGTAGTCGGTGGTGGAGAGGTAGGTGACGTCGGGGCGCAGCGTCTCGAGGAGGCGCACGCCGGCCGCGAAGACGAACTCGCTGAGCGCCGCGCTGTAGACGGACGGCAGCGGCAGCCCGACGAAGTCCAGGGCGTCGGCGATGCCGTGCTCGGCCTCGGTGGTCCTGTCCGCCTTCTCCGACGAGAAGCAGACGCCCTTCCAGCCATGGCCGAGGAGGCCCCGGAGCTTGTCCTTGGCGGTGACGACGGCGACCCGCGCTCCGGCGTTCGCGAACGCGGCCAGGATCGTGCCGGCCCGCAGGTACTTCGGGTCGTTCATCATGACCTCGACGCCGGCGTCGCGGTCGTAGAAGTAGTTGCCGCAGATGCCGTGGACCGACGGCGGCGCGCCCGTGACGATCGACAGGTTGTTGGGGTTGGTGAAGCTCGGGATGACGCAGTCGCCCTCGCGCCAGGTGCCGCGGGCGCGCAGGGTGGCGAGCCACGGCGCGGCCCCGGCCTCGACGGCGCGGGCCAGGTACTCGGGGGCGCAGCCGTCGATGCAGAGCACGACCAGCGGGCGGTCCGGCCACCGGTACGAGCGGCCGTTGACGGTCACGGGGGCGCGATGGTCCACGATGGCCTCCTGGCGGCGACGATTGTCGCCGGTGGCGGGGGCCGAGTAAAGCGCGGGAGCCGACGGTTTCTTCGCGGCGCCCGCCGCATCTGGTACCCTCGTCGCGACATGGGCCCGCGACGCCGCCCGCGCCTCCTCGCTCCCGCGCGCGCGCTGACGGCGCTCGCCGTCGTCGCGACGCTGGTCGCCGGCTGCGCGCCGGCGTCGCCCCGTGGCGGCGGCCAGACCGCCGCATCGGGGCCCAGCCGCGAGCGCCTGCCCAGCGGCGTCGTCCTGATCGCCCAGGAGCACCGCGCGAGCGAGGTGGTGGCGCTCCAGCTCTGGCTCAGCGTCGGCGGCCGCGACGAGGCGCCCGACGAGCTCGGCCTCTCGCACTACCTCGAGCACATGCTGTTCAAGGGCACGCCGACGCGCCCGCCCGGGTCCATCGACCGGCTCATCGAGGGGCTCGGCGGCCAGAGCAACGCCTACACGTCCTACGACTTCACCCACTACGACATCGTCCTGCCCGCCGAGCACGTGGGGGAGGGCATCGCGCTCCTCGCGGACATCGCCGTCAACGCCAGCTTCGTCCAGAGCGAGCTGGACGCCGAGCGGAAGGTCGTGTTCGAGGAGATGCGGCTCACCGAGGACAACCCCGACCGGTTCCTGGTGCGGCGCCTCTACGAGCTCGCGTACCGGCCGCATCCCTACGGCCGGCCCATCCTCGGCACCCCGGAGCTGATCGGCGCGCTGACCCGGGAGCGGCTCGCCGCCTACTACCGGAAGTACTACGTGCCGCGCCACATGACGCTCGTGGTCGTCGGCGCCGTCCGGCCCGACGAGGTGCGCCGGCTGGCCCTCGAGAGCTTCGGCCGGCTGGGCGGCGACGGCGCCCGGCGTCCGACCCCGCCGCCCCCGCCGCGCCTGACGCCGGAGCGGCGGGTGGAGGTGCCGCGCCCCGAGAAGCAGGCGTACCTCGGGATGGCGTGGCGCGTCGCTCCGACGAACGAGCCGGACGTCTACGCGGTCGACCTGCTGACGTACATCCTGGGCGACTCGCCCAGCTCGCGGCTGAACCAGACGCTCCGCGAGCGGGAGCGCCTCGTCTACGCGATCGAGGCGGGGTACGGCGCCTGGGAGAAGGCCGGGCTGGTGACCGTGACGGCGCGGCTCGATCCCGCCAACGTGGAGCGCGCCGAGCGCTCGGTGCTCGACGTGCTCCGCAAGGTGCGGGAGGAGGGCGTGACGGAGGCCGAGCGCCGGCGCGCGGTCGTCACCGCGGAGTCGAACTACGCCTTCGACATCGAGACCGCCGAGGGCCTGGCGAAGACCTACGGCCAGGCGGAGACGACGTGGACGCTCGAGAACGAGCTGGCGTACCTGTCGCGGCTCCGCCAGGTGACCGCCGCCGAGATCCAGGCCGTCGCCCGCAAGTACTTCGGCGAGGACAACTACGCGCGGGTCCGGTTCGTGCCCGCGGAGCCGAAGCGCTGACCCGCTGTCTGGTCGCCCTGGCCCTGGTCGCCCTCGCGCTGGCCGGCGCGGTGCCGCCGGCCGCCGGCGCCGAGCCGGTGAGGCGCGAGCGGCTCGAGAACGGCATGACGGTGCTGGTGCGCGACAACCGCGTCGCGCCCGTCGTCGCCGTCTCGCTGCTGGTGCGGATGGGGACGCGCTGGGAGACGGCCGCGCAGTCGGGCATCTCGAACTTCGTCCACGCCGTGATGGTGAAGGGGACGGCGAGGCGCAGCGGGGCCGAGCTGGCCGAGGCGATCGCCGCGCTCGGCGGCAAGGTCAGCGCGGCCGGGGACGTCGACTACTCGGGGATCAACGCCTCGGCGCTCGCCCGGTTCTGGCGCGAGCTGCTCGGGCTGACGGCCGAGCTGGCGCTCGAGCCGAGGCTCGCCCCCGACGAGGTGGACGCCGAGCGCGACTGGCTGCTGTCGCGGGTGCAGCGCCAGCGCGACAGCCCCTCGGCGCGGGCCTTCGACGGCTTCTACTCGACGCTCTACGGCCCGCACCCGTACGGTCGCCCCACCCTGGGCACCGAGGACTCGCTCCGGCGCATCGACCACGCCGCGATCCTGGCGCACTACCGGACGTTCTATCGGCCGGAGCGCATGGTGCTGGCCGTCAGCGGCGACGTCCGGGCCGACGAGGTGGTGGCCGAGGCGCGGCGGCTCTTCGGGGGCCTCCGCGGAGGCGGGCCGGTCGCGCCGCCGTCGAACCCGGCGCCCGCGCCGGTGAGCCGGCGCCTGGTGATCGAGCAGCCGGCCCAGCAGGCCCAGATCGTCGCCGGCGGCCTGGCGCCGCCGCTGGACCACACCGACCACGCGGCGGTGAAGGTCCTGGCGACCGTGCTCGGGGGCGGGATGGCCGGGCGGCTCTTCTCGGAGCTGCGCGACCGCCAGGCGCTCGCCTACACCGCCAGCGCCTTCTACGACCCCGTGCGCGAGCCGGGCGCGCTCGTCCTCTATCTGGGGACGGCGCCCGAGAACGTCGAGAAGGCCGAGCGCGGCCTCCTCGCCGAGATCGACCGGATCCGGACGCACCCCGTCGACGGCGAGGAGCTGCGGCGCGCCAAGGGTTATCTGCTCGGAAACTATGCGATGGATCGGCGCACCAACGCTCGTCAGGCGTGGTACCTGGCGTTCTACGAGATCGAGGGCGTCGGCCAGGACTACCCGGAACGCTACCGGCGGGCGGTGGAGGCGGTCACCGTGGACGACGTCCTGCGCGTGGCGCGGACCTACCTGGCGGCGCCGACCATCGCGGTCCTGAGACCGCCCGGCGCGCGCTGAGGGGCGGCGGCTCAGTACTCGGTCTGGCGGCGGGCCCGGGCGGCCTCGGCCTCCCGGATCTCCTCGGCGAACATCCCGATGTGCAGCGGGCAGGGCGGCTTGTTCTCGTCGACGTACTGGCAGTCGGTCTGGTTGCACTGGACGAAATACCCGGGGGCGCGGCCGAACCCGCCCCACCGCTTGAGGCGGATCTGGACCCCCTCGGAGACCACCTCGCAGAAGAAATCACGCGCCTTGCCCCGGCTCACAGGCTCTCCTTCTCTCCCCGCTCGTGTGTCGTGCCTTCCCACCTTACGTCATCGGCCGGCCCGAAACAATGACGACGCCGGGCGGCGGGCGCGAGCGCGTCGTGGGGAAATTTTCCCGGGTAATTCGAGTCGCTGTCGGCTCGTGATTCGGCTATATTCTGTCGATGTACCTGGAGTAGAAAGCTCGCCGATCTCGGGAGGGGCACGCGTGCGTCCTGTTCTGGGTGGCATCGATCGCGGTTGCACGGTCGCCGTCGTCATCATGGCAGTCGCGGTGGTGCTCACCGGCTGCGGCAGCGCCGGCAGGACGCTGGCTCCGCAGGCGCTCGACGCCGTGGCGCTCGAGGCGCGGGCGCAGACCGTGACGTCCGACGCCGGGCTGGCCCCGTCGCCGCCCGCGCCGTCGCCGATCGAGCCCGCGACCGACCTCCGGGCCGCCGCCGGCGAGGCCGCGGCGCCGCCGTCGGGCGACGATCCGCTCGCGGTCGCGGTCGCGGGCACGCTGCTCGCCCAGGCGAGGCAGCCCGAGCCGCTCGACTCCACCACCGAGGTCGAGCAGTACGATCCGTGGGAGCCGTTCAACGAGAAGATGTTCGAGTTCAACTACCGGCTCGACCGCTACGTGCTGAAGCCGGTGGCCAACGTGTACCGCCACATCATGCCCGAGCCGTTCCAGATCCTGATCGCCAACGGCTTCTCGAACATCCGCTGGGTTCCGCGGTTCGTGAACAACATCCTGCAGGGCAAGTTCGAGGGCGCGGGCCGCGAGATGGGGCGCTTCCTGATCAACAGCACCGCGGGCATCGGCGGCCTCTTCGATCCCGCCAAGGACTACTGGGGCATCCAGCCCAGCAAGGAAGACTTCGGCCAGACGCTCGGCGTGTGGGGCAGCGGCCCCGGTCCCTACCTGGTGCTGCCCCTGCTTCCCCCGATGACGGTCCGCGACGGGATCGGCATGGGCGTGGACGGCTTCATGGATCCGCTCTCCTACTTCATCCCGTTCATCTGGGACCGGCTGGGCATGCGGATCGGCGACACGATCAACGACCGTGCCCTGAATTACGAGCTGTTCCAGGGGGTCGAGGAGACGACCCTCGATCTCTACAGCTCGGTGCGGCACTTTTACCTGCAGCGCCGGGAACAGCAGATCAGGGAGTAGCCGCAACAGCGGTACGCACGCGGCCGGCGGACCGCCGCCGGCTGTGAGGAAGTCTGTGATGATGCGCGCGCTCGCCGGCGCCGCCATCCTGGGCGCCGTGATCCTCGTCGGCCTCGCCCTCGTCTTTCCCCGGGCGACCGCCACCACCGCCACCGACCGCGACGTGCAGGAAGGAAAGCAGCTCTACGCCCGCCAGTGCGCCGTGTGCCACGGTCCCGAGGGGCGCGGCGATGGGCCGTCGGCCGCGGGGTTCGCCACCAAGCCCGCGAACCTCGCCGACGGCCGGATCATGAACCCGCTGCCGGACGAGTTCCTGGTGAACGTCATCCTCAACGGCGGGCCGGCGGAGGGGCTGGCGCCGACGATGCCGCCGTTCCGCGGACACCTCGGCGAGCCGCAGGCGCGCCAGGTCGTGGCGTATCTGCGGACGCTCGCACAGCCGCCGTACACCCCCGGCCAGGCGCCCGGCGTCGCCTCGCCGTCCGGCGCGCCCGCACAGCCGATCTTCTTCAGCCACCTGATCCACGCCGGCTCGTTCCAGATCCCGTGTCAGCACTGCCACGCCGACGCCCGGCGCTCGGAGTACGCGGGGCTGCCCTCGGTGGACCGCTGCATGGGCTGCCACAAGATCATCGGCGCGCAGGACAACCCCGAGATCCGGAAGATCCACGACTACTGGAACCGGCGCGAGCCGATCCCGTGGGTGCGGGTGTTCAAGGTGCCGGAGTTCACCTACTTCCCCCACAAGCCGCACGTTCGCGCCGGCGTCGCCTGCCAGACGTGCCACGGCCCGGTGGAGCGCATGCGGCTCGTCGGCGCCCGCACGGGCGCGAACATCGTCAACGACCTCCAGCACCTCGTCGGGCTCCGGCCGGGCCCGCCGCCGCTCTCCATGGGCTGGTGCATCGACTGTCACCGGCAGCAGAACGCGACGAAGGGGACCCGGGCGCCGCTCGACTGCATCAGCTGCCACCATTGATGGCACCCGCCTTGCTCCGGCCCTCCGTCACCACATCACCATGGAGGGCCGCCTCATGAAGGCCACCGACCTGCTCAAGAAGGACCATGCGGAGGTGAAGAAGCTCTTCACCGAGTTCAACCGGGCGGGACAGCGCGCGGGCAGGAAGCGCCAGCAGCTCGTGGAGAGGATCGGCGAGGAGCTGGAGGTCCACGCGCGGATCGAGGAGGAGATCTTCTACCCGGCGGTGCGCCAGGTCGAGGAGGGGCGCGAGCTGGTGCAGGAGGCGCGGCACGAGCACGACGAGGTCAAGAAGATGCTCGCCGAGATCCGCCGCATGGAGCCGGACTCCGAGGAGCTCGCCGGCCGCGTGAAGGAGCTGAAGCAGGCGGTCGAGCACCACGTGAAGGAGGAGGAGGGCGAGATGTTCCGCCAGGCCCGGCAGCTCGGCGCCGAGGAGCTCCTGCGCCTGGGGGAGCAACTCCGGCAGCGGAAGACGGAGCTGATGGGCGGCGCCCGGCAGCGCGGCCGCCGGCCGGCCGCCCGCCGCAGCACGCGCAAGGCCGCCTGACGGGAACCGGGCGGGCACGGAAACTCCGTGCCCCGCCCGGGCACGATTTGCCGCCCGCCGCGGCCGGCGCCGTCGTAACTGCGCGCCGGGGCGGACGGCGGGCGCGTGGACCCTTTCTTGCTCTCCCGGGCGCGCGGAGGGAACGACCATGAATCGCGCGCGCCCGCGTCACCGCCACGCCCCGTCGACCCCGCAGCCCGTGCGGCCGCACGAGCCATCGCCCCGCGTCGTCGCCGTCTTCCGCCGCACCGACGACGCCGTCTGCCACGCGCGCTGCGGACGGCCGCTCGCCCTGCAGGGCGTGCGCGGTCTCCTCGAGGCCGACTTCTACTGCTACGCGTGCCTCGCTCACGTGACCATCCCCGTGGCCGTCCTGGAGTCGATGCCGGTGACCGCCGGCGTCCCTGCCCTGACGAACGCGCACTAGGCCGTCGGCGGGGCGCGCCGGGGCCGCGGGAGATCGGGCGGGCGCTGCGCCGAATCGTCAAATTCCTCGAGGGAATTTTTCCTGCCTTCCCTGGTAGGGGCTGCCGGCCAGCCGGGCGGCGGCAGCCTCCGGATGCGAGAAATCGAGAGCTTGCGCCGTGGAACACCTCTTGCTCCCCTGCGCCCGACGATGCGGAAAACCGGTGGGTCCGGCAGGGAACTGGACGGGGGGCTGCAGGCGGCCGTCGTGGCCGTCAACGCCGCCGCCGTCGCCTTCGTGGACGAGCTGCTCAGGCTGCCGTCGCCGTCGGCCGCCGCCACCGTGGTGACGCTGCTCTACGGCGAGGGCGGCCAGGCGCCGGCCGACGTGCTGGCCCACGTGAACGGCGGCATCCACATCCCGCTCGCGACGCTGCTCGCCTCGCCGTCGCCGCTGGCCGATCTCCTGCCCGAGCGCCTGCGCGTGACGAGCACGTGGCGAACGCCCGCCACCGCGCTCAAGGGCGCCCGCGCCGCGGCCCGCGCCCGCTACCGCGACCTGCAGTCGGCGTTCGTGGCTTCCGCGCGCCACCTGGCGCCCGAGCCGGCCGCCTCGCTCGTCCGCTACACGTACGGCACGGACGGCCGCCACTGGCTCTGGAGCGAGACGGCCGCGCGCGTGCTGCAGCGGATCGCGGCGCTCAACCGGGCCGCGCTCGGCCTGCTGGCGGCGCTCGCTCGCGGCGAGGAGGGCGCCGCGGCCGGCGCCGTCGACCCGCGCATCGACGTCCGCGACTTCGACCTTCCCGACGAGGTGCTCGACCTGATGGCGGCGGCGACGCCGCCGGTGGCCGTCCCCGCATGGACGCGGTTCGCCGACGCGCTGCACGGCAGCGCGGCTCCGCTGGCGGGCGACGAGGCCACCGCGCGCTACCAGTCGCTGCTCGCCGAGATCCTGGGCCTCACGACGCGGCCCGGCCTGGAGACCCGCTGATGATCGCGACCGCCGAACAGGACCGCCGCTCCGTCTCGCTCAAGGTCGATCCGGCCTTCATCGCCGCCGTGATCTTCCTGCGCCGGAGCTGCTCCATCAACGACATGGCCACGATCCTGGGCTGCGACCGCAAGCGCGTGCTGACCGTGCTGGCGCGGCTCACCAAGCTCGGCGTCCCGGTGTGGCAGGACCCGGACGCGCCGCGCTACAAGCCGCTGACCCAGGCGCAGGAGGTCGACGTCACGACGCTCTACAACAACGGCCGGGGGCTCGACTTCTACGCGATCTGCCGCGTCATGCGCGACGCCCACCCGCTGTCGATCTTCGTCTTCCTCCGCAACGAGGTGAACGCGCGCGGCTGGTGGATGCGCCCCTGCGCCGGGTGCGGCGAGCCGTTCGCCAGCCCGCGCTCGGCCGTCCGCTTCTGCTCGTCGGACTGCGCCCCCCAGGCGCAGGAACTGGCGTACGCCTGATGGCCCGGCCGGCGACCGCCGTCGAGCCGCACGTCCGCTTCCGCGCCTGCGCCTCGGAGCACGGACTCCGCCTGCACCGCATCCACCTGCTCGCCGGCGGCAAGGCGGGCACGCTGCAGTCCACGGTGATCCTCGACTGCACCTGCGGCCAGCGGTGGCTGATGCGCGTCGCCCAGGGCGACGTCGTCGCCGTGGACGGCGAGGTGCTGGCGCAGCTCAAGCGCGCCCGCGACGGCCAGGCCACGGCGCCTCCCGGCTTTCCCGGCGCCGACTCATGAGCCGCGCGGAATCGCCTGACGCCCGCGCCCGACGGCGGCAGCCCCGGTCGCGCCGACATCGCGCCGTGAAGGCATTCCGCGAGACTCGCTAGCGTCCCCCGGATCCCGTCCGCTCGATGGCCACGTCCGAGCTCATCCGCATCCTCCGCACGCGCATCTGCGCGCGGCTGACGCCCCAGGAGGCCGAGTTCATCGCCAGCGCGGCCGTCCCCCACGACGTGCCGGCGGGCGGCGACATCGGCCACGAGGGAGAGACCTCCTCGGGCCTCGTGTTCCTCCTGCGCGGCACGGCGGAGATCGTGAAGGGCCTTCCCGGCGGCGGCGAGGACGTCCTGGACACCGTCGAGGGGCCGGTCATGGTCGGCGAGATCGGCCTCCTCACCGGCGCGCCTCGCTCGGCCACGATGCGGGCGCGGACCCGCTGCCAGTGCTACCTCCTGACCCGATCGCAGTTCGAGCGCCTGCTGGAGGGCGACAGCCTCGCCGTCTACAAGCTCGTGACGGCCATGGCCGAGCTGCTCGCCCACCGTCTCACCGCGATGAACCACCGCGTGGTGGCGGTCAGCCGCTGAGCGGAAGGGGCCGGGGTCAGCCGTCGCGGCGGCGCGAGGCGGGACGCCGCGGCTCCGGGAGCCCGGCCAGCCGGCTCACCGTCGCCAGCAGCTTCTCGAAGGGGCAGGGCTTCTCGAGGAGCGCCACGCCGTAGCGCTCGGTCACCGCGCGCACGCGGTCCTCGTACGCGTACGCCGTGTGGAGCGCCACGCGCGGCAGCACGTGGGGGTGCCAGGTGGCCACCGCCTCGATGAAGGCGAGGCCATCGCGGCCGGGCATCTGGACGTCGACGACCAGCGCGTCCACCTGCTCCCGTGTCAGCAGCACGAGCGCCTGGTCGGCGTCGCCGGCGGTGACGACGTCCCAGCCCGCCCGCTCGAGCAGCATCCGCTCGGTCTCCTGCACGGTGAGGTCGTCCTCGACGAGCAGCACGCGCGGCCGCCCCGTGGGGCGCTCGGACCGCGCGCTGGTGTCGATGGCGTCGAGCTGGAAGGTCACGGTCGTGCCGGCCGAGGACGAGTCGATCCCGATCTCGCCCTGGTGGCGGGCCACGATGTCCTTCACGATCGCGAGCCCGAGCCCCAGCCCCTTCGTGATGCTCTTCGTCGACGAGAACGGGTCGAAGACGTGCGGGAGCAGCGAGTCCGGGATGCCGGGACCGTTGTCGGCCACGCTCAGCACGACCCGGCGGCCCTGCGACCGGAGGCGCACGTGGATCGTGCCGCTCCGGTTCATCAGGGCCTCGCAGGCGTTCCGCAGGACGTGCTCGAGCGCGAGCCGGAGCTGCTCGGCGCTCCCCGCCACCGGCGGCACCGCCGCCAGGTCCAGCGCCAGGCGGACCTCGCCGGGCGTCGTGTCGGTCTCGAACGTGGCGACGGCGGCCTCGACCACCGCGCGGAGATCCACGCGCTCGACGAGCGGCACGCGGCGGCCCCACTCCATGGCGCGGCCGAAGCGGTCGAGCGTCTCCGAGGTGACCTGGCGGTAGAGCTCGAACGCCTCGCGCAGGTCGTCCGGCAGGTCGGTGCGCCTGGCGAGCAGCGTCAGGTGGCCCAGGAACGCCGTGAGGGGGCCGCGCAGGTCGTTCGCCAGCCCGGCGAGGTAGAGGCCAAAGGCGCGCAGCGTGCCGTCGCCGTGCGGGCGGGCGGCGGCGCGGGCGGCGACCGGGGTCTCGTCGACGACGACCAGCAGCGCCGGCTCCACCTCGCGGGCCAGCGGTCGCAGCGCGATGCTGACCTCGCAGCGCGTGCCGTCGAGCCGGCTCAGCGTGACGCCGGCCACGTCCTCGGCGTGGCCGTCCCAGGCGCGCCGGAGCGCCGCGCGGAGGCGGGCCCGGCCGTCGCGGTCGGGGACCAGCCTGATCAGCGGCGTCGACGGCAGGAGCGCGGGATCGCCGCCGACGATCTCGGCCAGCCGCGCGCTGCCGAAGAGGAGCCGGCTCCGCGACATGACGGCCACGCCGGCGCGGACGGCGCCGGCGAGCGCGCCGAAGCGCGCGGCCAGGCGCTCCACCTCCGCCGTCTGGGTCAGCCAGCCGGAGAGCAGCTCGAGATCCCGCGCCGCGCCCTCAGTCATGCCGGTCGACGTACCCCGCGGACAGCGGCTCGGCCGGCAGGTAGGCGCGGAGGGCGCGGGCGCCGTCGCCGAGGGCGCCCAGCGCGGCGCGCGCCTCGGCGGCGGCGCGCTCGAGCGCGGCGCCGCTGCGCGCGTCGGCATCCGCGATGACCGCCCGCGCCTCGCTCATCGCCGCCGCGGTGTCGCCGGTGACGGGCAGGCGACGGTCGGCGACCAGGTCGAGGAGCCGCCCGCGCTCGTCGACGGCCCGCTCGGCGGCGTCGAGGTCGCCGGCCTCGAGCGCGAACGCGATGGCCCGGCTGAGCCGCGCCAGCTCGCGCGCGGCCTCGGCGAGCGAGGCGGGGGGCATCATCAGAAGCCCTGCGTGAAGAAGGAGCCGATCTGGCTGCCCTGGCGCGCGAGGTTCTGCAGCATGGCCTGGCTGCGCGCGAGCTGGAGCTCGAGCTGCGCCTGGCGCTTCGCCAGCGACTCCTCCATCCGGGCGATCTGACCGTTGAGCCCGCTGATCCTGGCCGTGATGCTGTTGCGGGTCTGGGCGATGGTGCCGTCGCTGCGGGTGTGCTTGTCGACCAGCGCCTCGAGCGTCGTCGCCACGCCGTCGGCGGCGTTGAACAGGCTCTGGACGGCGGCCGGGTCGGCCAGGAACGTCTCCCGCAGCTTCGTCTCGTCGGCGATGGAGAGCTTGCCCTCGCCGTCCGCGCGGATGCCGAGGGCGGCGAGGCTGTTGACCTGGCCGGCGCCCTGCGACGCCACCACCGTCGCCGCCTGCCGCTTCAGCTCGGTGCCGAGCAGGCGGAAGGCCGAGTCGAGCGAGAGGATGCCCCGCGTGCCGGCCTTCGCGTCCACGAACGTCTGCTGCTTGAGGTAGTCCAGGACGTCGTTGTACTTGGCGATGAACGAGCCGAGCTTCGCGATCGCCCTGTCGGCGTCCGGCTGGATCTTCACCGTCACGGCGCTCGCGGAGGCGGCCTTGAGGCTCAGGGTGACGCCGCTGACGAGATCCGAGACGGTGTTGCTGTCGCGGTAGTAGGTGAGGCCGTCGACGACGAGCCGGGCGTCCAGCTCGTGGTTGCCGAGGTCGTCGTAGACGTAGCCGCCCGTGGTGTCCGTGGCGGCGGTCGGGGCCCCGTGCACGACGCCGATGCGGGCCAGCAGCCCGTCGGTGTCCGTGAACGCGATCTTGTTCGCCGTGCCCGTCTCCGCGCTCCCGATCGACAGGCGCGACTCGCCGGTGGCCGTCTGCACCCGCACGGCCGTGCCCTTGCTGCCGAGGGCCGTCGTGATGGCGGCGGCCAGCTCGTCGAGCACGGCCTTGTCGGTGTCGCCCGGGTCGATCGTGACGCTCACGTCGTAGTCGGTGCCCGCGATGGTCAGCCGGAACGCGTACGTGCCAGTGCCGGCGTCGGCGATGGACGTGGCCGTGTCCGTGTAGACGTCGGAGGCGTGCGTCGCGCGCCGGGCGAGCTGGCCGACCGTGATCGACACGGCCCCGTTCGCCGCGCTCGCGCCCGCCGTCGCCGTGAGGATCTTGTCGTCGCTCGAGGTCGCGGCCTTGCCCGACAGCGGCGACAGGGTGCCGGCCTGGGCGAGGCTGTCGAGCTCGCTGCGGAGCGTGACGAGCCGCGTGCGGAGCGTCGTGAGCGCCGCGGAGCGCGAGTTGAGCTGCGTGCGCCGGTCCTGGAGGGCCTGCAGCGGGATCCGCTGCCGGGCCATGAGGGCGGCGGCCAGCTCCGCGATCTCGGCGGAGACGGTGCCCTGACGGACGTTCTGGACGGCCACGGCTAGCCGACGGTGACCGGCGCGCCGCTCCTGGCGAACGCCTCCTGCCAGGTGTCACGCAGCTCGCCGAGGATCCGGTGCGCCGACTCGAAGCGCTGCGCCTTGACCTCGCGCAGCGCGTAGTCGTAGAGGCGGTAGAGGCCGGTCGCGATCTCCTCGTAGTCGAAGTTGAGGGCCGCGATGAGCTCCACGATGGCCGCGCTGGCCTTCCGGGCGTCCCGCGCCACGCACCCGGCGATGGCGAAGTCGTAGATCTGCAGGAGCATCTGCTGCCGGGACATGCCCTGCGTGTGCGTCGCGACGTAGGCCGACTGGGCGTAGCCGGTCATCATGGGTCGGTTCGTCCTCCTGGAATGGGTATCGGCCGGTCCGCCGGGGATCTAGACCCCCGGCGGACCGACCGCAGCCCGTCCCTAGCCGCGGAACAGCGCCAGGACCGAGGCTGGCGCCGCGTTGGCCGCCGCGAGCTGGGCGGTGGCCGTCTGCTGCAGGATCTGCAGCTTGGAGGCCTCGAGCTGCTCCGCTGCCAGATCGGCATCCATGATCCGGCTGGCCGCGGCCGTCATGTTGAGCTGGGAGACGACCAGGTTGTCGGCCTTGTAGCCCATCCGCTGCAGGTTGGCGCCCACCATCTGGAGGGCCGCCTTGACGGAGTTCAGGGCGGCGTTGACCGACCCCAGCGACGCGCTGGCCAGCGTCTGGTTGGCCACCGTCAGCGTGCTGATGCCCAGCGCCGCCGACGTGAACGCGTGGCCCATGGCGAAGCGGCTCGTGTTGACGCCGTCGGGACCCACCTGGAACGTCAGGCCGCCGACCGTGAGCAGCACCACCCCGTTGAACTGGGTGTTGGTGGCCACCGCGTCCAGCTCCTCGGCGAGCTGGTTCAGCTCCTGCTGGATGGCCGCCCGCTCGCTCGGGCCGTTGGTGTCGTTGGCGGCGAGGATGATCTTCTCGCCCATCTGCGTGAGCAGCTCGTTGATGCTCGCGAGGCCGCCCTCGGCGATGGCCAGGACGTTGCTGGCGTCCCCGATGTTGCGGATGGCCGCGGCGATCCGGCGGGCGCGCACGTCGAGCGTGCTCCACAGCGTGAGCCCGGCGGGGTCGTCGCCGGCCGAGTTGATCCGCTTGCCGGTGGCGAGCTTGAGGTTCGTGTTGGTGAGCTTCTGGTTGATCTGGCCCAGCGCGTTGAGGGCGTTGAGGGCCGAGATGTTGGTGCGGATCCGAGTCAGGTCACCGGTCGCCATGAGCGTGATCCTCCCTGTGTGAAGTTCCGCTGACGCCCCACGGGCGCCGCGACCCCGGGCTTCCCTCCCGGGGCTTCCCACAACCACGCTCCGAACCTTTCCCTGACCCCTGGTGCCGTGCTGCTACCGCTGTGATCGGCGCCCCGGTCCCCGACCCGGAGCCCGGGCGCCCGGGCCGGCCCCGTCGGGCCGGCCACCGGGCCATCGACGTCGGGGGCCCCGAAATGGCCCCCGACACCCCCACGCTCGGAGCGCGCCGGCAGAGCCGGACGCGCTCCTCGATCACGGTCACTGCTCAGCGCTCTCGACGTCGGGGGCCCCGAAATGGCCCCCCACACGCACGGGCTGGGCGTGGGGGGCCATCGCCCCCCAGCGCCCCGCTTGCTTCCGACTCAGATCGCCAGGACCAGCGCGATCAGCAGTGAGAGGATCAGCGGGAGGGGGACCCTGGCGGCGTCCCCCTCCGCCTCACCGGCCTCGCTGCTACCTAAAAAGCGACAGGATCGACGCCGGGGCCGTGTTGGCGGCCGCCAGCTGCGCCGTCGCCGTCTGCTGCAGGATCGTGAGCTTCGACGACTCGAGCTGCTCGGACGCCAGGTCGGCGTCGCGGATGCGGCTCTCGGCGGCGCGCAGGTTCAGCTGGGCCACCGTGAGGTTGTCGCCCTTGATGCGGAGCCGCTCCACCGTGGCGCCGGCGAGCTGCAGCGCCGCCGCGACGGAGGCGAGGGCGCCCTGGACCGACGCCAGCGACTGGCTGGCCAGCGCCTGCGTGGCCACCGTGAGGGTGTTCACGCGGAGCGCGGCCGACGTGAAGGCGTGGCTGAGCGCGAAGCGGCTCGTGTTGATGCCCTCCGGGCCGCTCTGGAACGTGAGCCCGCCCGCGGTGAGCAGCACGATCCCGTTGAACTGGGTCTGCTGCGCGACGGAGTCGATCTCCTCCGCGAGCTGGTTGAGCTCCTGCTGGATCGCCGAGCGCTCGCTGACGCCCTGGGTGTCGTTGGCGGCGAGCGTGATCTTCTCGATCATCGTGGCGAGCAGCTCGTTCAGGTTGTTGAGGCCGCCCTCCGCGATGTTCACGACGTTCTCGGCGTCGCCGACGTTCGTGATCGAGGCCGCCACGCGGCGGGCCCGCACGTCGAGCGAGTTGGCCAGCGTGAGGCCGGCCGGGTCGTCCGCCGCCGAGTTGATGCGCTTGCCCGTCGCCAGCCGCAGGTTGGCCGCGGTCAGCCGGGCGTTGATGCTCTGCAGGGCGTTGAGCGCGTTGAGCGCCGAGATGTTGGTGCGGATCCTGGACAGATCGCCGACAGCCATGGACCTCTCCTCCTTGCTTACGTCCGACCGGCCTGGCCGGCCTGCGGGCTTCCGTGCCCGCCGTTCCCCTGGACGTAATCCCCTTGGTCGATGTGCGCGGAGCGCCGTCCGACCGCCCCCTCGGGCTCACCTCCTCCCCTGCGGTGAGCGGCGCGTCTGCACCGGGGTGTTCGGCATCCGGGAGCGCGGGGCGCACCCCCGGCGCCGGGCTGTCGACGACCGGATTCCGGGCGGATCGCACGGGCGCCGGTCAGCCGAGGGCGACGCCGGCCTCGGCGCGCGCCGGGGCGCGCAGGGACCGGCTCCGCCGGAGGATGTTCGCGGGCAGCGGGCCGGGCTGCCCCATGGAGTGCTCGTAGCGGATGGCGGGCGCCGACGGGTTGAAGGGGATGCCGAGGCGCGCGCGGACCTCGCGCTCGACGCCGTCGCGCAGCCGCACCAGGTCGTCGGCCGACAGCGCGTCGGTGGAGACGAAGGCGCGGTAGCCGCCGTCGGGATCGCCCTTGTAGTAGTCGGCGACCTCGTTGTAGTCGATCTCGTAGGCGTGCAGCCGGTCGCCCGTCTTCCGGTAGGTGTAGGTCCACACGCCGGGGGCGTCCGGGTCCGGCACGGCCTCGTCGTAGTACGGCGTGCCCGGGTACGTCGTGATGATCGTCACGTCGAAGTCGTCGGGGCGCGTCTCGAGCAGCCAGCGGCGCGTCTCGTCGATGGTCTCGGCGGTCTCGCCGGGATGGCCGACGGACATGAGGGCCTTCACCTTGAGGCCGTGGCGGCGGGCGATCTCCACGCAGCGCGTGTTGTCGTCGCGCGTCGCCTTCTTGTTGATGTTTCTCAGGATGCGCGGCGACCCCGACTCGAAGCCGGTCAGCACCCAGCGGAAGCCGGCGCGGCGCATGGCGGCCGCCTGCTCGTCGGTGAAGAGCTGCGCCTTCACGAAGCCGCGGAGCCGGAACTCGGCGCCGAGCCGCTCCTGGGTGCGCACGAGCGCCTCCATCAGCTCGACCATCCTCGGATTCACGTTCAGCTCGTCGTCGTAGAACATGAAGCCGCGCACGCCGTACGTCTCGTGGAGGTGCTCCACCTCGGTCACGATCGAGGCGGTCGTCCGCATCCGGATCTGGCGCAGCATCGGCGAGCGCCGGCCGCCGCAGAAGCCGCACGCGAACGGGCAGCCGAGCTGGGCGATCAGGCTCAGCGCCCGGACCCCGTCGATCGTGTACCGGTAGCTGTCGACGTCGACCAGGTGCCGGGCCGGGAAGGGCAGCTCCGTAAGCCGCGCGTCGGTGAGGAAGAGCGCGGACTTCGGGTCGTCGGCGTCCACGACGGCCGGCGCGCCGGGCGCCAGCGCGTGGAACACCGCCAGCTCGCCGTCGCCGACCACCAGCCGGTCGAACATGGCGAGCAGGCGCCGGAACGCCGCCGTCGCCCGGCCGGGCGCGCCCCGGAGGCGCTCGAGCTTCCACGCGGCGTGGACGAGCGTCGCGTGGGGACCGCCCAGCATCAGGGTGGCGTCGGGACGGACCTCGCGCAGGACCGCCCGGATCCGCGCCACGGCCGGCATCTGCGGCGTGGTGGCGGTCACCCCGAAGACGCGCGCCTCGCTGGCGCGGGCGTGGGCGCGCACGGCGTCCTCGTAGTTCTCCACGCCCGAGAGGTCGACCATCTCCACCTGCACGCCGGCCTGCTCGAGCACGGCGGCGACCTTCAGGATGCCGAGCGTCATGAAGACCCGCTCGTCCAGCAGGAACGCCGACGGCGGCGTGACGAGGCACACGGGGGATGGCAGCGCGGTCATGCGTCCTCCTCGGCGGGGCCGGTGATGAAGATGAACGGCGACTCCCTCAGATCGACGACGCGCGGCGGCGCCGGGTGGCCCCTGGTGTCGGTGACGACCTCGACGTGCGGGCGGAGCGGCTGCCGCGGGTTCACGCCGACGACCCGCCCCACCTCGCCCGTGCTGAGCCTGACGCGCGTGCCGGGCGGGAAGATCGACACGACGTCCACGAGGGCCTTGACGACCGGCGCGGGGAACGTCTCGTGGCGGGCGCGCACGAGGTCGCGGATCGCGTGGTGCGGCGCGCGGGGCGCGAGCCACGCCGGCGGGACGGTGAGCCGCGCGTACGTGTCGGCCAGGCCGACGATCTTGGCGTGCAGCGGGATCGCCTCGCCGGTCAGGCCGCGCGGGAAGCCCTGGCCGCGCTCCCGCTCGTGGTGGAGGAGGATCGCCTCGACCACGCCGGACAGCGGCACGCTCCACCCGGCGACGATGTCGGCCGACCGGCGCGGGTGCTCGCGCCATGCGGGGCTGCCCTCCGACCAGTCGCCCGCCGCGGCGCCCGAGAGCTTCCACAGCGCGACGTCGAAGAGGCAGCCGGCGGCGCCGAGGGCGATCAGCCGCTCGCGCGGCTCGCCCAGCTCCATCCCGAGCCGCACGGCGAGGATCGACGTGCGCGCCTGGTGGAAGGCCAGATAGTCGACGTCGGGCGTCGCCGGACGGCGGTGCGCCACCCACAGGAGGTCGCCCGACGCGCCCAGCGCGTCCACCACGACGCCGAGGAGGCGCTCGAGCTCGTCCCACGCCGGCCGGGTGCCGGACGGCAGCCCGCGCAGCTCGGCGAGGAAGCGCTGCAGCGCATCGAACGGCCGCGCCACGACGCCCTCGGCCGGGGCGGGGGCGGGCGGCGCGCCGCGCGCGAGCTGCCCCATGATCTCGGACAGCCGGATCATCGCGCGGCGACCTCGGTCACCCGCGCCAGCCGCTCGACGATGCCCCGGAGGTCGCGGGCGTGCTTCATCTCCGGCCAGCGCGCGACGATCGCGTCGAGCGCGTCGCCGGCCTCGGCGAGCGCTCCGCGCTTGATCCGGCACACCGCGAGGTTCAGCCGATAATCCGGACGGTCCGGAGCGCCGGCGACGGCGCCGGCCAGGCACTCCTCGGCGGTCTCGAGCGCCCCGCCCCTCAGGCACGCGGAGCCGAGCGCGAAGAGGACCTCGGGCGCCTCCGGCGCGAGCGCGACCGCGCGCTCGTAGGCCGCCATCATCCCGGCCGCGTCGCCCGCCTGCTCGCGGCACTGCGCGAGCGCGAGCAGCGGCGCCGGGGACGCCGGTTCGGCGGCCGCGACGCGCTCGTACATCTCCGCGGCCTCGGCGGGCCGCCCGGCGCGCGCCAGGCTCTCGGCGGCGAGGGCCAGCACGGGCACGGAGCCCGGCTCGAGCGCGAGCGCGCGCCGCGCGGCCTCGGCGGCCTCGGCGTGGCGCTCGAGGGCGGCGAGCGTCTGGGCGCGCTGGGCGTGAAACGGGAAGTCGTCGCGCCCCAGGCGGCCGAGCCGCTCGAGCGCGGCCAGCCCGCGCTCCCACTGGCGCGCGTGTCCCGCCGCCAGCGCCGCGAGCCAGAGGCTCTCCGCGTGGCGGGGATTGAGCGCGAGCGCGGCATCGAAGGCGGCGAGCGCCTCGTCGTGCTTCTCCTGCCGCGCCCTGGCGCAGCCGTGCAGGAAGTGGATCAGCCACGGCGAGATCTGGTACTCGCCGCGGTCGCCCGCGCGCTCCGCGGCGGCGATGCCGTCGGCGAAGTGGCGCTCGGCCTCCGCCCACTCGCCGTCGGCCAGCGCACGGTGGCCCAGGTGCACGTGGGCCGGCGCGAGGTCGGGATAGAGCGCCAGCGCGGCCTCGATGCTCCTGAGCCCCTCCTCGCGGTCGCCGGCGGCGCCGCGGCCGAGGAGCGTGGCGCCCAGGTTCTGCAGGCAGACGGCGACGACCGTCGGCGGCAGCGTGAGCCGTCCGAGGTCCAGCACGCGGAGACAGCGGCGGTAGGCGTCCACGGCCTCGTCGAGCCGGCCCAGGAGCACGTACGTCTCTGCGGCCTGGAACCAGCCGGGCGCGTAGTCGGGCTCGTCGCGGAGCTGCTTCTCGAGGAGGACGATGTTGCGCCGCGCCTTCGCCTGCATCTCCTCCGGCGAGAGCGTGTAGCCGGAGTGCATGACCTCCACGTCGGCCTTCTCGATCCGGCCGTGGGCGACGAGGCTGCCGATCACCTGCTCGTGGATCACGCCCTCGAACCTCACGCCGGGCAGGTTGCGGAAGAGCCGCGGGAACCAGTTCAGGCGGACGAGGCCCTCGTCGCCCTGGCGCGGACAGACGATCTTGATCTCGAAGCCGGCGACGTCGGCGGGAGCGCGCTCGCAGGCGGCGCGCAGCGCGGCGCCGGAGCCCTCGGCCAGCACCTCGTCGGCGTCCAGGACCAGGACCCAGTCGCCGGTGGCGTGACGCAGCGACTCGTTGCGCGCGGCGGCGAAGTCGTCGCGCCACGCCCAGTCGACGACCCGCGCGCCGTGCTCGCGGGCGATCTCGCGCGTGGCGTCGGTGGAGCCCGTGTCGACGACGACCAGCTCGTCGACCCAGGGACGCGCCGCGCCGAGCGTCGCCGGCAGCGCCGCCGCCTCGTTCTTCACGATCATGCAGAGCGAGATCCGGGTGGCCATCGTCACCTCCTGGCGCCGAGCGCGGCGGGCTCGGGCCCGGCGAGCCGGGCGGCGAGCGCGAGGCGACGCTCGAGGCTGGGATCGCGGAAGCCCCGCGCCTGCGCCGTGCGGTACGCCGCCGCGGCGGCGGCGAGCCGGCCGAGGCCGAGGTACGCGTTGCCGAGGTGGAACACGGCCTCGCCCGTCGGGTCCTCGTCGGCGACCGGGCCCAGGAGCTCCGCCGCGTCCTGCCAGCGGCGCCGGCGCAGGCGCACCAGCGCGCGGGCGACGGCGACGAGGCGCGCGTGCAGCGTCACGCCGAGCGCGTCGGCCGGGGCCCCCGCCAGGCCGTCGAAGAGACGCTCGGCGGCGTCGAGCGCGCCCTGCTCGAAGCGGGCGCGGCCGAGCACGTAGCGGGCGAGGGCGAGGTCGGGGGCGAGGCCGAGCGCGCGCTCGGCGGCGTCGGCGGCGGCGTCCCAGCGGCGCTCCGCCAGCCGCGCCTCGGCGAGCTTCATCCACGCCACCGCCCGGAGGTCGGGGGCGAGGGGGGCCGCGTCGGAGTCGAGGGCGCGCTCGAAGGCGTCGGCCGCCTCCGCCCACCGGCCGTCGCCGTGGAGCGCGAGCCCCAGGTTCAGCAGGGTGAACGCGTCGCCGGGCCGCTCGGCCAGCGCGCGGCGCAGGAGCGCGAGGTTCCGCTCGCTCCTGGCGCGGCCCGGCTCGGCGTAGCCGTCGTGGAGGATCCGCACGTCGCCGCGGACGATCCGGCCGCCGGCGGCGAGGATCGAGGGCGCGACCTGCTCGTGGATCCGCCCCTCGAAGCGGACGCCGGGCAGCCGCCGGAAGAGGCGGCAGTAGCGGTGGCTGATCGAGGCGGCCGGCTGGCCGGCGGGGAGCGCCGAGACGATCTCGCAGTCGTAGCCCTCGGCCCCGGCGGCGGCTGCGAGCGCGCGGACGCGCGGCGCGGCCCCGGGCGCCAGCCGCTCGTCGGCGTCGAGGACGAGCACCCAGTCGCCGCCGGCGTGGCGCAGCGCCTCGTTGCGGGCGGCGGCGAAGTCGTCCTGCCACGCCCACGCGACCACCCGCGCGCCGTGCCGCCGCGCGACGTCGGCCGTCGCGTCCGTCGAGCCCGTGTCGACGACGACGATCTCGTCCACCGCGCCCGCGGCGGAGGCCAGGCAGGCGGGGAGCCGCGGCGCCTCGTTCCTCACGATCATCGCCAGCGTGATCACGGGCGCGCTCCCACGGGAACGTCGTCGAGCTCGGCGAGCGCGCGGCGCGCCCCGGCGTGGTCCGGCTCGACGGCCAGCACGCGCGCCAGCAGCGCCCGCGCCACGCGCACCTCGTCGAGCCCCAGCGCGCACTGGGCGGCGCCGAGCAGCGCCGGCACGTTGCGGGGGTCCGCCTTCACGATCGCCGAGAAGATCCGCACCGCGGACCGCAGGTCGCCGGCCTCGACGGCCGCGAGCGCCCGCTGCAGCTCGGCCCCGGTCGCGGTCGTGGTGGCCGTCGCGCCCGCAGCGGGCCGGGGCGGCGGCGGCGCCGCCGACGTGAGGGCCGCCAGGCGCTCGACGTAGCGGGGCGCGAGCCTCGCCCAGGTGAAGTGCGCGTGGGCGTGGGCGGCGGCGCGCTCGCCGCGCCGGCGGCAGTCCTCGGGCTGCTCGTAGGCCCGGCGCATCGCGCGGCGCAGGGCGCCGAGGTCCGGCTCGGCGAGCCAGGGCGTGCCGACCGTCTCCAGGTGGTCGACGCGATCCTCGGGGAAGCGCAGCGTGGCCGCCGGAACGAAGAGGCCGGCGTCGTCCGGGCAGAACTCGCGCACGGGGCCGGCGTCGGTGACGATGACGGGGCGCCCGCAGGCCATGGCCTCCAGCACCGGCAGGCCGAAGCCCTCGCCGCGGAACGGGTGGACCAGGCACGAGGCGGCCGCATAGAAGCCGGCCATCTGCGCCGGCTTCACGCTGTCGAAGTAGTAGAGGATCTCCGGGGCGCCTGGCCGCGCGCGCAGCGGGCCGAGCGCCTCGTCGAGGCGGTGACCGTAGTACGCGTGGTCCTTGACGACGAGGCACACGTCGTCGGCCGCCGAGAACTCCTCGGCGTAGGCGCGCAGCAGCACGTCGTAGCCCTTGCGGTAGATCGAGCCGCCGACGTAGAGGAAGCGGAACCGCTTCGTCGTCGGCAGCGGCAGCGGCGTCGCGTCGGGCCGGAAGACGGCGGGGTCGAAGCCGTGGTGGATCGTGACCACGCGGTCCGCCGGCACGCCGCCGCGGATGAAGCTCTGGCGGACCCACTCGGAGAGCACCCAGAGCTCGTCCACGTTCTCGTTGATCGCGCGGACCCACTCGCGCGGCACCGTCCCGAACTCCCACGGCTGCATGACGACGAGCCGCTCGCCGGGACGGCGCGAGAAGTCGGGCGGGAAGCGGTGGCGCACGCGGACCGCGGGCGGCGTCTTCGTCGGCCGGTCGATCAGCCGCGCCAGCCGGCGGTCGGCCGGCTCCTCGGGCGCGAACTCGTCGGCCTCGAAGCGCGCGAGCGCGAGGTCGACGCCCAGCGCCGACAGCTCGCGGCAGAGCGCGCGGTTGACGCCGGCCAGGCTGTGGTGGAGGAAGAACGACCCCTCCCACGCCACGGTCGGTCCCGGCATGGTCCCGAAGTCGCTCGCGGGGCGGCGCTCCATCGCGGCCAGGCGGTCCGCCCACTTCTCGACGAAGCGCCGGAGGTTCTGGCCGGCGTGGGCGAAGCGCCCCTCGCTGGCCCCCTCGTGGTGGAGCACGACCGCGCGGCTCTCGTAGCGCACCCGGAGGCCGGCGGCCCGCGCGGCGAGGCAGAGGTCGACGTCCTCGACGCCGTTGACGTACGCCTCGTCGAAGCCGCCCAGGGCCAGGAACCGCTCGCGCGCGACCGCGAGGCACGCGCCCGTGACCATGTCGACGTCGCGCGGCTCGACGACGCGCGGGTCGTCCTCGGGGAGGCTGCGCCAGAGATGGTCCGGCACGCCCTGCTCGGTGAGCGCGAGCCCCGCGTGCTGGACGCGGCGCGTGCCGGGATAGAGCAGGCGCGCTCCGACGATGCCGACGCCGGGCTCGGCGGCGGCGCGCTCGAGCGCTTCGAGCCAGCCGGGCTCCGGCTCCGTGTCGTTGTTCAGGAAGACGAGCAGCCCGCCGCGGGCGGCGCGCGCGCCCTGGTTGCAGGCGCGGGCGAAGCCGAGGTTCTCGTCGTTCCTGAGGACGCGGACAGGGAGCGGCGCGGCCCCCAGCACGGCGGCCGTGGCGTCGCTCGACGCGTTGTCGACGACGATCACCTCGACGCGGCCGGCGTCCACGGTCTCCGCGAGCGCGGCCAGGCACCGCGCGGTGAACTCCGCCCGGTTGAAGACGGGGATCACGATCGACACGTCGGGGCGGGACGCGGGCTCCGCCGCGGCCGGCGCCGGCGGCGCGTCGGCGACCACGACGTACTGGACGATCGCGCTGTCCTCGCGGAACGCGGCGGCGTCGCCGCCCAGGCGGCCGACGACCTCCGCCAGCGCCGGCACGACCGGGTGCTCGGCGCTCTTCGTCGCGCCGGCGAGCCGGGCCCTGAAGCCCGCCCCCTCGAAGAGCGCGACGATCTCGGCGGCCGTGAAGAACCTCAGGTGCGTGCGGTCGAGGATGCCCTCGTCCCGGTACTGCCAGCGCCCCTCGACGAGCAGCGGCAGCACGACGCTCGCGTGCCGCACGTTCGGGATGCTCGCGATCAGGACGCCGCCCGGCGCCAGGTAGCGGCGCAGCACGGCGAGCGCGCGCTCCGGGGCGCGCAGGTGCTCGAGGACGTCGGCGCACACGATGCAGTCGAACGAGCCCTCATCGAGCGGCAGGGCGTCGATCGCGTCGAGGTCCAGCTCCAGCACGCGGTCCAGGTGCCGGCGCGCGACGGCCGCGGCGGGCGCGTGGATCTCGATGCCGACGACCTCGCGCGGCGCCCGGCGCTTCAGCAGCCGCCCGAGCGCGCCGGCCGCGCAGCCGACCTCGAGCACGCGCCGCGCGCCGGCGGGGACGAGCGCGGCGATCTCCGGGCGCTCGTTGCGGTAGTACGCGGGCAGCGACGCCTCGTCCACGGGCCCGGCGACCGCCGCGGTGGGCGGCGTCGCGGCGGCGCCGGACCGCGGCTCGTCGCCGGCGGCCTCCTCGCCGAGGACGGCCGCCAGCAGCGCCCGCGCGCGGTGCCGGTACGTGTGGTGGGCGCGGACGTGGTCGCGGCCCGCGCGCGCGATCGCCTCGCGCTCCTCGGGGTGCTCGAGATAGTGCCGGGCCAGCGCCTCGAGGTCGTCCTCGCCGTAGCACACCACGTGGACGCGGTCGGTGAGCAGCTCGTCGAAGCCCGACTCGGGGGCCAGGCGGTCGGTGAGCAGCAGGCTGCCGGAGGCCAGCGCCTCGAAGACGCGCATGTTGATGTCGCCGGCGATCGACCGGTTGAAGACGATCCGGCCCCGGCCGAAGGCGAGCGCCATCTCCTCGAGGATCCTGGTCGTCACGTGGACGTCGAGGCCCGCGGCGATCAGCCGCTCGAGCAGGCGCACGCGGTCGGGGTGCCAGGGCCCTGTCTGGCCCACGAACACGACGTCGAACGCCTTCGGCACGTCGAAGGCCCGGTGGACGTCGGGGTCGCAGGCCACGGGCAGCCAGCGGACGTCGCGGCAGCCGGCCTGCTCGAGCACCCGGACGTGCTGGCGCACGGCGCCGACGAAGACGTGGCCGAAGAGCCGCGCGTAGTCCCGCCGCCACTCGAGCTGCGAGTGCGTGTCGAAGAGCAGGCACGCCGTCGGGCAGTCGAGCCGCTCGAGCTCCAGCGGCAGGAAGCTCGCCCCGCCGTCGATCCACACGAAGAGGTCGGGGCGCCAGCCGCGGGGCAGCCGCTCGAGCAGCTCGCGGACCGACGGCTGGCCGGCCGCCGCCGTCAGGTCGGCCGGGCGGGTCAGGGCGCGCAGCAGGCGGATCTTCTCCTCCGCCGAGCCGGCGGGCTTGAGCGCGTGGGCCTCGGTGGCCTCGCGCCACCGGGCGAGCGTCGCCTCGTCCATGTGCGGCCCCCACGTGAGGACCTCGTGGCCGGCGGCGCGCAGCGCGCGCTCGTAGTAGACCGACGTCGAGATCGGCGTCCACGCCGAGGCCAGCACGATCCTGCGCGCGCGCGGTCCGCCGGCGCGCTGCCCGGTCGCGTCCGGCGCAGCGGGCCGCGGCGTCGCGTCGGCGGGCCTCGGCGGCGCGGGCCTGATCGCGACAGGTGCCGTCGCGGCGGGCGCCGGGGCGGCGGGCGCCGGCCTCGCCGCGAGCGGCCGGTCGGCGGCCTGCTCGAGCGCGGCACGCCACCGCTCGGCGAAGGCCTGGAGGGGGAAGCGCTCGGCGACGCTCCGCCGGCTGCGCTCGCCCACGCGACGCGCGAGGTCGGCGTCGTCCAGCAGGCGCACGGCCCAGTGGCGGAAGGTCTCCGCGTCCTCGGCGACGAAGCCGTCGACGCCCTCGCGGACGAAGCCCGTGGGGTTCGCCCAGACGACCGGCGGCATCCCCGTCGCCATCGCCTCGAGCAGCGCCAGGTTGTAGCCGTCCTCCCACGGCGCCAGCGTCGCGTGGGCGTAGAACCGGTGGGCGCGGTACGCCGCCTTCAGCGCCTCGAACGACTCCGCCTCGGCGGCGCCGAGCGCGGGGTTGGCGCCGAGGATCCGCCACGGCAGGCCGCGCAGCGCCGCCTCCAGCTCGACGTGGCCGAGCATGTGGGTGCGCTCGCGGAGGAGGTTGCCGACGGTGAGCGCCGCGACGGTCTCGCCCGTGTAGCCGCCGTGGTCGGCGACGTCGATGCCGGGCGGGATCACGAGGCCGTCGAGGCCCCAGCTCTCCCGCTTCATGTCCGAGATGGCGACGAAGACGCCGCGCCGGCGCGCCAGCGTCTCGCGGACGAGGGCGCGGACGGCGTCGGCGGCGCCAGGCTCGCGACCCCGCACCTCGTTGGGGAGGCTGTTGTGGGCCAGGTAGAGCGCCGGCACGTCGCGGTCGCCGAGCCAGGCGAGGTCGTCGGGCGTCTGGCACACCACGACGTCGACCCGGCGGTCGGCGACGAGCTGCGACGCCTCGCCTGGGTCCGAGCAGAGCCGCGCGCCGGCCGGCAGCGGACGGAACCTCGCGTTCCACGGCCGGCGCCAGTCGGCGACGACCAGGTCGACGCCGGCGCGCGCCAGCAGCGCCAGGTAGGGCTCGTGCCAGTTGAAGCACAGGACGGTCATCGAGCCGCCGCGGGGCCCGCCGGCCGCGCGCCCGCCGTCCGCCGGCCTCGCCGTGTCAGCGGCGCCGGCGACCGTCGCGCCCCGCGCCGGCGCCGCGCCGGCCGCGCGCGTGCGGCGCCGCGGGGCGGAGGCGACGGCGATGAACATCTCCTGGCCGTCGTGGACGCCCCGCTCCACCTCGAACTCGTCGGTGATCTCCGGCAGCCCCGCCATGCGCGGCTGCGACCAGAGCTCGACCTCGCCGAAGTGCGCGCGCAGGTGGTCCTCGAACTCCTCGAGCGTCAGCAGCCCGCAGTGGAAGTGGTCGGGGTCCGGCTGGTCCTCGTAGAAGATCTTGTTCGGCGTGCTGACGACGAGGCGGCCGCCGGGCGTCAGCACCCGGGCGATCTCGCCCAGCACGGCGGCGTGGTCCTCGACGTGCTCGATCATCTCGAAGCACGTGACCAGCTCGAACGCGCCGCCGGCGAACGGCAGCCGGCGCGCGTCGGCGGCGAGGACGCGCAGGCGCGGCGAGCGGTAGGCGCGCGCGGCGTGCTGGACGGCCTCCGGCGAGAGGTCGACGCCGACGACGCGCCGGGCGACGCGGGCCAGCATCCGGCTGCCGTAGCCGACGCCGCAGCCCAGGTCGAGCACCTTCAGGTCGCGCGCCAGCTCCGCGGCGAACCGGTAGCGCTTGGCGTGGTGGACCCAGATCGCCGTGAACGTGTCGCCGGGGGTGATCCGGTCGCCGCCCACCTTGCCGGGCGCCGGCACGTGGGGCGGCGTGTCGAGCGTGACGAACACGACGTGGGCGGCCGCGCGCTGGGGGTCGCCGGCGACGGCCTCGGCGATCGCCTGGGTGGTGGCGAAGAGCCGGGCGCGCCACGGCCCGTCGAGGTCGACCAGGTAGGGCGGCAGCGCCACGCGCCACGCGGGCTCCTCCCCGGCGGGCGCCCGCGAGATCCGGAATCCCTGCCACGTGAACGGCGCCTTCAGGTCCTCGCGGTAGCCCGTGAGGTCGCCCCACCAGCGGTCCGGCCCGAGGCGCTCGAGCCGCATGCCGGTGACGTGGAAGCCGGCGGGCGGGCAGGTGGCGAGCGAGGCGCGCACCTCGCCGAGCGACCACGGGAACAGCGCGGCCTGCTCGGGGCGGCTCACGAGCGGCTCCTGCCGCGGCGGAGGACCATGAGGCCGTTCCAGAAGGTGGGATGGCCGTTGGCCGACGTCCGGCGGTCGAGCAGGATCTCCCACGCGGCGCGGCTGCGCGCGACGAAGTCGAGCGTCGCCTGGCGGGGCTCCTCGCAGTTCGTGTCGTCGACGACGACGATGCAGCCGTCGGCGAAGAACGGCTCGGCCAGCTCGAGGCCCAGCCGCTGGTCCTCGTAGCCGTGGTCGCCGTCGTAGAGGTAGACCCCGATGGGCTCCTCGTGCATGCACGCGAAGTACTCGCGGTAGTCCATGTCGAAGAACCGGTGGCGCGGGCTGCGGCGCTGGCGGAAGCGCTCGTAGAACTCCGCCCGCGGGCCGCCGAACTGCGAGAAGTCGTCGACGCCGATGCAGATCTTGTCGGGGTTGCCGGCCATGCCGGCCAGCAGCGTGAACCCCTGCCACACGCCGACGTTGACGAACGCGTGCGCCGGGTCCATCTCGCCGACGGCGCGGTTCAGGATCGCGGCCACGGCGAGCGTCGACATGCGCGGGATCGGCAGGAGGTCGCGGAGCCGCTCCTTGATGAGGGCCTCGTCGGGGCCGAGCCGGGTGTTGACGGCGTCGACGCAGGCGCCGTAGGCGCCGAGGGCCACCTTCAGCAGCTCGTAGCTGGCCGGCTCGAGCGGGGTCTCCGGCTGGATGAACTCGAAGCCGATCCCCGAGACGAACGCGGCGTAGTCGGTCGCGGTCGCGGCCGTCACGGGGCCGCCTCCTGGAGCGCGGGCGCCGGCGGCACCGCGAGCGCCGCGATCAGCGCGCGGCCCTCGGCGCGGAGGCGCTCGGCGCCGGCGTCGTCGCCCAGGCCGCCGGCGACGCGCAGGGCCGCCTCGCGCGCCTCCCAGTCGAACGGGTTCGACGCCAGCACGCGCGCGTAGGCCTCCGCGGCGACCTCGGCGTGGCCCTCGGCCTCGAGCGCCTCGCCGAGCCGGCGCACGTTGGCGTCGATGCCCGGCCACGCCTCGACGGACTCGGTCCACCGGTCGAGCGCCGCCGCCGGGGCCGTCTCGAGCCCGGCGAGGCCCGCGCAGACGCGGGCCAGCAGCAGCGGGCGGAAGGCCGCCGCGCGCGTCTCGAGGTCCGGGGCGAGCGAGGCGCGCTCCCACTCGGTCCTGAAGCGGTCGAACCCGAACGGCACCGGCGGGCGGTCCAGCGGGAACGGCGCGCCCTCGCGGAGCAGCGCGCGCGCGGCGAGCGCCGCCTCGACGGCGGCCTCGCGCCGGCCGCGCCGCGCGTGCACCCAGGCGATCCCCGCGCGGCTGACGGCGTCGTCGGGGTGGGCGCCCACCGCGGCCTCGAGCATCGCGGCGGCCTGGTCCAGCGAGCGCTCGGGGTCGCCCTCCCCGGTCAGGGCCGCGGCGGCGGCCACGGCGCCGAGGGCCGCGGCCACGGCGCCGGCGTCGGGCGTGCACCGGAGCGCGCGCCCGAGGTGCAGGGCCGCGGCGCCGGCGCGGGCGGCATCCGCGGAGCAGAGGGCGTGGACGCCCAGCCAGTAGTGGCGGCGCCACGCGGGCAGCGCCGCGAACGGCCGCGGGCCGATCCGGACCTTCGCGAGGCCGGCGGCCAGGCGGGCGAGGTGGTCGAGGTAGGTCTCGGACTGCACGCGGCGCCAGCCGGCGTCGGCGATCCGGGCGAGCCGCTCGGGCTGCGCCAGGCACTCCTCGATCCGGCGCTCGAGCGTCGCGTCGTCGTAGAGCACGCACGAGACGCCGTCGACGAAGACGTCCCGGACCTCGAGGTTCTCGCGCTCCATGAGCAGCAGCGCCCCGGCGGCGGGCGCCTCGTAGGCCCGCATGTTCATCTCGCCGCGGATGGCGCGGTTCCAGACGATCCGCGCGCGGCGGAGGAGATCGGCGTAGGCGTCGCCGTACACGCCCGCGGCGAGCACGACGCGGTGCCGGGCGCCCAGGCGCGCGAGCCGCGCCAGCCACGGCGCGCGCTCGTCGTGGACGTCGTGGTTCATGTTGCCGACGAACAGCACGTCGATGTCGCGCTCGACGCGCGGCTCGCGCCGGTGGCGCGCCGGGTCGAACGAGAAGGCGGGCCAGGCGTCGACGGGCACCTCGAGCTGCGGGCCCAGCACCTGGACGCCCTTGCGGTCCGTCACCACCAGGTCGAAGGCCTCGAGCAGCGGCGCCGTCGACCAGACGCCGAGGTTCCAGTCGCCGAGGACGGCGACGCTCGGCACCGGACACCGCTCGATGCCGTCGGGCAGCACGGTGTACTCGGGCGACCACCAGACGAGCGCGTCGGGACGCCAGCCGGCGGGCAGCCGCCCCAGCAGCGTCTCGAGCGGCTCGCGCGCCGGGTCGAAGACGACGTCGGCGTCGTGGCGGTCGAAGACCAGGATGTCGAGGCCCGCGAGATCGCCGACGACCGCGGGGTGGTCCTGCCGGTTCAGCGGCCCGAGGAGGATGCGCATCGAGTGCCTTCCTTGGCGGTGAGTGTGGGAGCCGTGCGCGAGCGGAGGTCGCGCGCGGCGCTGGCCAGCGTGCCGGTGAGGTCGGGCTCGGCGGCGGCCGCGGCGGCCCGGTTGGCGTCCTGGATCTTGAGGTAGATCTCCTCGCGGTGGATCGGCACCGCGGGCGGGGCGGTGACGCCGAGGCGGACGTCGCGGCCGCGGACGTCGAGCACGACCAGCTCGATGTCGGGGCCGATCCGGAGCCGCTCGCCGATGCGGCGCGTGAGGACGAGCATCGCTACGCCCCGAGCGCCGCGTCGAGCGGCAGGCTCTCGTCCTGGAGGATCACCTGCGAGCCGAGCCGCGTGTCGAGGTTCACCACGACCGGCGCGCGCAGGTTCGCGCGGATGCTCGCGGCGTCGCGGCCGATGGAGACGACCGCGTAGTAGCCGAGCGCGTTCTCGCCGCCGGCGCCGAGCGGCGCCAGCACCTCGTCGGGCAGCTCGATGCCGACGGCGGCGAGCGCCAGCGGCATCAGGGGCAGCGTCACGTCGGGGCGCTCCAGCGAGGCGAGGAAGACGAACGGCTCGCACTCCTCGCGGGTCACCAGCAGGAACTCGCGGAGCGACTCGAAGCCCGGCAGCCCCTGGGGGAACCGGATCACGTCGTCCGGGCCGTACGAGACGTCGCCGAGCTTCGGCGACCGGAACACCATCTGCGTGTCGGTCACGGTCATCGCAGGAACTCCAGCAGTGTGGGTTGGATGGCGCGGGACGCGGCGTGCAGCGCCGCCTGGTAGACGGATTCCTGCCGGGCCAGGTCGACGGCCAGGCGCGCGGCGTCGGCGTCCACGGCGGCGCTGAGCGCGGCCGTCGTCGCGAGCGTCGCGAGCTGGTCGTCGTCGAGGGCGCGGTCGACGGTCGCGAGCCGGCTGCCCACGACGGCGCGCCCGTCGGCGATCCGCCCGCGCGCGGTCTCCAGCTCGTCGAGCAGGCCGTTGACCGTCACCGGGTCGTTCGCGGCGAGCGCGTCGCGGAGCTGGATCAGGACCGCCGGGAGGAACGTGGGATCGGCCGCGGCGCCCAGCACGGAGGTGCCGCCGAGGTTCGTGCGGACCTGGACGCCCTCCGCCACGTCGAGGTCGATGGCGCCGTCGACGCCGCGGGGGTTCCACGAGGCCGCGGTGATGTCGCCGGCGGCGTTGCGCGTCACCGACAGCGGCGGCGTGAGCGTCTCGCGGCCGCCGAAGACGTAGCGGCCGTTCTCGCGCGAGTTGGCGAGCGCGACGGCCTCCTCCAGCAGGTGGTTGACCTCGGTGGCGATCGCCGCGCGCTCGGAGGCGCCCTGGCTGCCGTCGGCGCCGCGGATCGCGAGCTCCTCGACGCGCCCCATCACCGCGAGCAGGCCGTCGAGCGCGCCGTCCGCCGCCTCGAGCGCCTCGCGGGCGGCGCCCGCCTGCCGCGCGAGCTGCTCGAGCGCGCCGAGCCGGGCGCCGAGCCGCGTGGCGGCGGCGTGGGCCGTGGGGTCGTCGCCGGGGACCTCGACCCGGCGGCCGCTCGCCAGCCGGCCCTGGGTCCGGGCGATCCGCTCGAGCCCCTGGCGGACGGCGGTGAGCGCGCGGTCGGAGAGCAGCGCCTGGGTGACGCGCATCAGATCATCCCCAGGAGCGTCGCGATCATCTCGTCGACGGTGCGGATGTAGCGGGCCGACGCCTCGTACGCGTGCTGGTAGCGCACCATGTCGGCCAGCTCCTCGTCGAGGTTGACGCCGGAGGCCGACTGCCGCTGCTGCTCGGCGAACGCGAGCAGCGCGGTCTGCGTGTCCACGCGTCCGGCGGCGCTGCGGGCGGTGGCGCCGACGGCGGCGCCGATCGAGCCCAGGAACTCCGCGGGGGTCTCGGTGTTGCCGTTGAGGAACGCGGCGTCGCCGAGGGCCTGCATCGCCCGCGCGTTGCGGCCGTCGCCGGGGCTCACGATGCCGGTGACCAGGTCGGCCTGCGCCGCCGCCACGAGGTACGGGTCGGCGACGAGCGCGCTCGAGACGCCGATGGTCGCCGCGTCGGTGCCGGTGAAGAAGCCGTTGACGCCGAGGGCCACCAGGCTGTCGCTCGTGTCGGCCCCGAACGCGATGCGGTGCGCCGGGTTGGTCGCGCTGACGACGAGCCGCCCCGCGGAGACGGTCGCGGTGACGTCGGGGAGCGCGTCGATCGCCGCGGCGAGGGCGTTCAGCGACATCGTGGCCGGGTCGACGGCGACGTTGCCGGTGGAGACGAACGTCCCCGCGGCGTCGAAGACGCCGATGCTCAGCGTGCCGTTCACGGGCGTGGGCGTGAGGCCGGCGGCGTTCAGCATCGCGGTGGGGTCGGCCACGGTGACGGACCCCGTCACCGACTGCGCGAGCGTCCGGCCGGCGCCGCTGGCGTGGACGCGGTTGACCGCCGTGATGACGCCGGACGCCAGCGCGTTCACGTCGGCGAGGGCGGCGGGGATGCCGTCCGTCGTGGAGTTGCGCATCGCGAGGAGCCCGCCGATCTCGCCGCGCGTCTGGGCCAGGGCGACGCCGCCGACCGTGAGCGTCGCGACGCCGGAGGTCGGCACGCCGCCGAGCGCGACCGTGGCCGCGCGCGCCCCGTCGACGAGCTGGATCCCCGTGCCCTCGACGACGACCTGCACGGTGCCGTCCGCGCGCGTCGTCGCGCGCACGCCGATCAGCGCGGCCAGGCGGTCGACGAGGCGGTCCTGCTCGTCGGCGAGCGCGGGGTCGTCCAGGCCGGCGATGCGGCGGCTGTTGACGTCGGCGAGGCGGCGCGCGACGTCGTTCACCTCGGTCACCCGGTCGGCGAGCGCCAGGTGCGCGTCGGCCTGGAGGCGGACCAGCCGGTCCTGGGTCTGGCGGACCGCGTCGGCGAACGCCTGCCCGCGCGCGAGCAGCGCCGTGCGCGGCGCCAGGTCCTCGGGGCGCGTGGCGACGTCGCCGAAGGCCGCGAAGAGCCCGGTGAGCGTGGTCGCCAGCGCGGCCTCGTCGGCGGGGCCGAACAGCGCCTCGATCTGCTCGAGGATGTGGGCCTGGGCCTTCGAGTACTCGAGCTCCTGGCTGTCGGCGCGCCACTGGGCGTCGACGAGGCCGTCGCGCAGGCGGACGACGTCGTCCACGCGGACGCCGGTGCCGAAGATCCCGCCGGTGAGCCTGAGCGCCGGCGCCTCCACGAGGTTCGCGCGGCGGCGGGAGTAGCCCGGGGTGGCCTGGTTCGCGGCGTTGTTCCCCGTGGTCGCCTGGGCGAGCTGGGCGGCCGACAGCGAGCGCGCGCCGGTGCCGAGCATCTGGAAGAGGCCGGCCACGTCAGGCCCTCCCGTCGATGGTCGGCGGCGCGCTCCGCGCGACGACGCCGCGCGGGGTGTAGTGGCGCGTGAGCCCGGCGGCCTCGCGGACGAGCTCGAGCGTGGCGTCGACCAGGCGCAGCGAGCGCTCGAGCAGCGCCGTCACCCGGCGGTTCATGCCGTGGACCCTCGGCAACGTGGCGGCGAGCCGCGAGCGTGCGGCGCCGAGCGGCCCCTCGCCGGCGCCGGGCAGCTCCCGCAGCGGCGTGTCGGCGCGTCCGGTGAGCTGGCTCACGAGGGTCTCGCGGGACGTCTCGAGCAGCCGCAGCTCGAGGACGAGCGACTCGGTGCGGGCCATGCACTCGCCGACGGCGCGGGTGTCGCCGGCGATGATGGCCGCCTCCTGGCGCTGGAGCAGCGCGAGGAGGTCGTCGTAGAGATCGGCCTGGCGGGCGAGCACCCCGGCGAGGCCCGACGACGGGCTCATGCGCGGTCTCCCCGGCACGCCGTCCGTCCCGGGGGGAGCGGCGGCGCGCTAGAAGCGGACGATCCCCTGCTGGAGCAGGGCGCGGGCGATGCGCTCGGTGTCCACGGCCAGGCTGCCGTCGCCGAGCCTGGCCTTGACGGCCTCCACCCGCTCGGTGCGCACCTCGGGGACCGCCAGGGCGGCCCGCCGGGTCTCCTGGAACGCATGGGCCCGATCGGAAAGGGTGACGCGGTCGTCGGAGCGATCGCCGGCGGTACGGGCGGCCGGCGTCCGTTCCACGGCGCGGGCGTTGCGGGATTCCTCGGCCGGGCTGGTGCCTCGAGAACCAACGTCCCGGATGTCCATGGATGCTGTCTCTCCCTCTCCCACCGGCTAGTGGGGGTGCCGACGTGGTGATCGGCAGCCAGGAGCCCGTCGCACAGGGGGGTCCCCGGATTTTTCGGGCTCACCGGCCATCCCTCTCGACGTATGCCCGGATGACACCCGCCAGCCCGAGCCCTCCGGCCCGGGTCAGGTGCTCGGCCAGGTAGTCGTCGAACATGTCGTTGTAAAAGGCCGTCGCGTAAGAGTTCTCGCCGTCGATGGACGTGGTCTTCCTGAGCTCTCGGAGCATCTGCCGCATGAAGATCGCCTCGAACCCCTGGGCGGCCTCCTCCACGCCCCCCGATGGAGCCGGAGAGGATCTGCGAGGGGCCGATGGCGGGATGTCCCCGACCGGGTGGGGTCTCGCAGCGAGGGGGGCTGCGACGGGGTCCATCACATGACCTCCAGCTCGGCCTGGAGGGCGCCGGCCCGCTTGACGGCCTGGAGGATCGCGATCAGGTCGCGCGGGGTGGCCCCGATGGCGTTGAGCCCGGCCACGACGTCGCCGATCGAGGCGCCGCCCGGCACGACGACCAGCGGCGTGCCGCCCTCGCGGACGGTCGTGTCCGTGCGGGGGACGACCACGGTCTGGGCGCTCTGGGGCGCGAACGGCGCCGGCTGCGAGACCTGGAGCTCCGACTTGATCTGGATCGCGAGGTTGCCGTGCGACACCGCGACGGTGGAGATGCGGACGTGGCTGCCCATGATCACGGTGCCGGTCCGCTCGTTGACGATGACCTTGGCCGGGGCGTCGGTGGGCAGCGTGACCTGCTCCACGCGCGCCACGAAGTCGACGAGCCGCGCCTGCTCGGGCCCCGGCACGGTGACGACGACGGTCGCCGCGTCGACGGCCCGCGCCAGCTCGCGGCCGAGCGCGCCGTTCAGCGATCCCGCGAGCCGCGCCGCGGTCGTGAAGTCGGGGTAGAGGAGCGCCAGCGTGAGCCGCTGCGCCGTCGCGTCGATCGCGACCTCGCGCTCGACGGTGGCGCCGCCGACGATCCGGCCCACCGTGGGGTGGTTCTTCTGCACCGACTCGCCGGTGCCGGAGGCCGTCACGGCGAAGCCGCCGCCGATGGAGACGGGGCCGGCGGCGACCGCGTACGTCTGGCCGTCGGCGGCCTGCATCGGGGTGACGAGCAGCGTCCCGCCCAGCAGGCTCGTGGCGTCGCCGATGGACGACACCGTCACGTCGAGCGTGGTGCCGGCGCGCGCGAAGGCGGGCAGCCGCGCGGTCACCATCACCGCGGCCATGTTCCGGGTCTCGAGCCCGTTGCGGCTGCCGGGCGGCACCGTGATGCCCTGGCGCTGGAGGAGGTTCTGGAGCGACTGGGCGGTGAAGAACGAGGACTGGCGGCGGTCGCCGGTGCCGTTGAGGCCGATCACGACGCCGTAGCCGAACAGCTCGTTGTCGCGGACGCCGACCACGCGGGCGACGTCCTTGACGCGGGCCGTCGCCTGGGGCTGCGCCGGGACGGCCGGCGCCAGCGGGAGCACGGCCGCGACGGCCAGCGCGGCGCAGAGGAGCCGGCGGAGTCGCGCCATCAGTAGAGCCCGAGGAAGTCGAAGACGCGCTGGATGAAGCCCGGCCGCTGGCGCTCGGACACGGCGCCCTGTCCCTCGAGCCGCACCTCGCCGTCGGCGATGCGCGAGGAGGCGACGGTGTTGTCGGGGCCGATGTCCCACGGCCGGACGACGCCGCTCACGACGATCGTCTGCGTCTCGTCGTTGACCTTCACGAGGCGGCGCCCCTCGATCACCAGGTTGCCGTTGTCGAGGACGCGCGCGATGCGGGCGGTGAGCACGCCGGTCGCCCGGTCGGTGCGGGTCGTGCGGCCCTCGCCCTCGTACGTGGACTCGCCGCGGCCGGAGGCGTTGAGGCTCACGAGGAAGTCGCGGAGGAACTTCGGCCGCTCGAAGGCCGGCGGGTTGAGCTGGCTCGAGAACCGCGAGTCGCGGCCGAGGTCGGTCTCGGCCCGCTTCTCCGCCGTCGACTGCTCGTCGATGACGATCGTGACGATGTCGCCGGCGCGCCGGGCGCGGAGGTCGGTCACCAGGCTGCCGGTGCGGTCGTTCCACAGCGAGGGCGCGCCGATGCGCTCGCAGCAGCCCCCCTGGGCGGCCGCCGGCGGGGCGGCCAGCAGGAGGCTCGCGGCCAGGCAGAGCCGGCCGAGGACGCTAGAAGGCGACGCGGACCGTGCGGTCATCCTCCACCCTCCCCATCACCTCGCGCCGCGACGACTGGTTGATCACCCGGATGGGCGCGCCGAGCGTCCCGTCCTCGGCGGCGATCCCGCGGGCGACGATCTTGAAGTTCGGCCCCTCGAGCACGAGCGACACGACGCTGCCGCGCCGGATCACGAGGGGCGCGCTCACGCTGTGCGCGGTCAGCACCTCGCCCGGCGCCACCGGCCGCGTGACCTCCTTGCCGACGGCGTCGCCGGGGTCGCGGAGCGCGTTCAGCGGCAGCCGGCTCACCGGCCGGCGCTCGCGGCGGACGTCGGCGGCGCCGAGCAGCGTGCGCCGCGGCAGGTCGCGCACGGCGACCACGACGTCGGCGTGGGCGTTGACGCGGAAGTGCACCGTCGTGCTGCGCGAGGTGCGGGCGCCGCGCCCGTCGGTCACGATCGCCTCGACGAGGACCGTCATCGCGCCCGCGGCGACGGAGCCGGACTGCAGCGACATCGCGAAGCTCGTCTCGCCGGCGGGGAGCACCAGGTCGCGGGCCTCGCCCTGCGGCTCGATGCCGGCCGGCTCCACCTCGCCGGCGAGGCGCTCGACGAGCCACTGGCGCGCCAGGCGCGTGACCGTCTCGCCGCCGACGGCGACGGTCGCCGGCGGCGCCGCCACGGCCGCCACGACGGCCGCGAGCACGAGCACGAGGGCCAGGAAGAGCGCGCGGCGCACGGCTAGCGCGGCATGCCGTTCGAGATGGCGAGCATCTCGTCGGCGGTCTTGATGGCCTTGCTGTTCACCTCGAACGCCCGCTGGGCGGCGATCATCTGCACCATCTCCTCGACCACCGAGACGTTCGACATCTCGAGGAAGCCCTGGTTCAGCGCGCCGAAGCCCCGCTCGCCGGGCGTGCCGGTCTGCGGCTGGCCGGAGGCGGCGGTGGGCAGGAAGAGGTTCTTGCCGATCGCGTCGAGCCCGGCGGGGTTGACGAAGCGCGCCAGCTCGATCTGGCCGAGCTGCTGCGGCGTCGCCTGGCCCGCCGTCGTCACCGACACGGTGCCGTCGGCGCCCACGCTGATCGCGATCGTGTCGTCGGGGATGCGCAGGGCCGGCTGCAGGATGTAGCCGTCGGAGTTCACGATCTGGCCCTGGCTGTCCCGCTTGAACGCGCCGGCGCGGGTGTAGGCGATGCTGCCGTCGGGTCGCGTGACCTGGAAGAAGCCGTCGCCCTCGATCACGAGGTCGAGCGGGTTCTCGGTCTGCTGGAAGTTGCCCTGCGACCAGAGCTTCTGCGTCGCCACCGGGCGCGTGCCGTGGCCGACCTGGATCCCGGTCGGCACCTCCGCCCCCGCGCCGACGCGCGTGCCCGCGGGCCTGAGCGTCTGGTAGAGCAGGTCCTGGAAGTCGACGCGGTTCTTCTTGAACCCCGTCGTGTTCACGTTCGCCAGGTTGTTGGAGATCGTGTCCAGGTTGAGCTGCTGGGCCTGCATGCCGGTGGCGGCGGTGAAGAGGGCGCGGATCATGGGATCTCCTAGACGGGCCGCCCGACCTCGTTGACGGCGCGGCGGACGGTGTCGTCCACGCTGCGCGCCGAGCGCTGCGCGGCCTCGTAGACCCGCAGCGCGTCGATCATGTCGACAAGCGTGGCGATCGCGTTGACGTTGCTCAGCTCGATGGCGCCCTGGCGCACGCGCGAGCCCTGCGCGGGCGCGAGCGCGGCGTCGTCGGGGACGATGAACCGGGTGCCGGCCTCCTTGCGGAGGACCTCGGGATCCGGCAGCTCGACCACCAGGAGCGCGCCGACCTGGGCGCCGTCCACGCTGATCTGGCCGGTCTCGTCGATCTCGATGCGGACGCCCTCGGGCAGCGTGAGCGGCTGGCGGTCGGGGCCGAGCACGGCCGCGCCGTCGGCGGTCGTGAGCGCGCCGTTCACGGTCCGGAGGAACGTGCCCGCGCGCGTGAGGCGCAGGTCGCCCGCGGCCGTGCGCACGGCGAAGAAGCCGGGGCCCTCGATGGCGAGGTCGAGCGCGTTGCCGGTCACCTTGAGCGCGCCGGCGGTGAAGTCGGTGCGCGTCTGGACCTCGCCCGGGAGCTCGGGGAGGGGTGCCGCCGGGCCGGTAGGGGAGACCGACCCGGCGGCGCGGGGAGAGGTAAGGAGCTGGAAGAACTCGGGATGGTCGGCCTTGTAGCCTGCCGAGTTGACGTTGGCCAGGTTGTTGGCCAGCACCGCGAGACGCTCGGTCTGAGCGTGCATCGCAGACCCTGCAGTCTGAAGACCGCTCACCATTTCGTCCCTCCGGGCGGGGAGGGAGAGCAGGAGGGATGCCAGGCCGAGACGCCTTGAACGACGGGATGTTACAGCGCGCCCACCTCCCGGCGGCCGGCAGCGTCGGCCGGCGCCGGCACGTTCTGCCGGCCGGGGGCTCGCTAGCGCCGCTCCGCGAGGATGCGGTCGGCCAGGGCCTGGCGATCGGCGCTGGGCGTGAAGTCGCGCGCCGGACCGATCGGCGACATCTCGGCGGCGGCCTCGCGCACCTGGAGGTCGAAGATCTCGAGCACGTTGCGGAGCCGCTGGCGCACGTCCTCGACGGACTGGAGCGTCCGGTCGATGTGCTGGGCCGCCAGGTCCTGGAACTCCATCGCGGCCATGATCTTGAGCGCGCGGGCGCTGAGCGCGTTGGAGCACGCGGCGGCCTCGGCCCACGTCGCCGCGGCCTCGGTGTCCTTGGCCGGGAGCTTGACGCGGAGCCGCTCGAGGGCGGCGTTGAGGCGGGCCTGGTCGTCCTGGAGCGCCTCGGTCTCGTCCAGCACGCGGAGCGCGGCGTGCTCGGTCGCCTGGGCGATGCCCGAGAGCGTCGCGCTGACGGTCGGCAGCGTGTTCGCCGACGGGGGGCGGATCGTGGAGACCATGACCTGGAGCAGCTCCAGCATGCGGTTCAGGCTCGAGGACAGCTGGTCCAGCACCTCGGCCGCATTCGGCAGCTCCCGGTCCATCCCGCCTCCTCCTCGTCAGAGATCGCGCCGGGACGCCCGGCGCGCGCGGCGGGTGACCCCCCGCTTACGGGGTATTCGGCCGGGCGGCGGCCGGCTCGGAGGGCCGGCCCAGCTCCAGGGCGGTCATGAACGGCCGGAACGCGGGCAGCTCGGCGCACCGGCCGACCGCGTGCATCTCGCGCGTCTCGAGCTCGTAGACCGCGACCGCGTAGGACAGGCGCGGGACGGGGCCGCCGGGGCCGCGCAGCAGCCACCTGAAGTTCTGCGTGATCCTCGGCAGCACGGCGACGAAGAGGTCGGAGCCCCAGGCCCAGAGCGGCCGCGACAGCCGCGCCGCCTCGACGGCCGCGGCGAAGGCGCGCGCGTCGGTCGCGTCGCCCCGCCAGGCGCGGCGCAGCCAGAGGCGGTGGCGGGGCGCGTCGCGCAGGACGCCCGTGAAGTCCCAGACGTTCGCGAGGCCCTCGGGGAAGTCGGGCAGGAAGCGCCGGAACACCTCCTCGCCCAGCTCCTCGACGAGCGTCCGCGCGCCGCGCAGCGGGCGCTGCTGGCGCGCGCCGGCGGCGGCCGCGGGCGCCGGCGAGGCGCGGAGCTGGACGAGCCGGTCGTAGGCCTGGCGCGCGACGGGATCGGCGAGCGTCGAGTACGCGGCGTTGAGCTGCTGGGCGAACGCGGAGAGGCCGCCGCGGTCCGGGTGGTACTGCTTCATGAGCGCCCGGTACGCGGCCCGGATCACGATGTCCTCGGCCGCCGGGTCCACCTGCAGCGTCCGGTACAGGTTGGTGTGGCCCCGCATCCCCCGAATCTCTCCCTCCGGCGTCCCGCGGGTTCGGTTCCGCGCGCTGTCCGCCGATCTCCCTACGTGTGCGCCGCTCCCCCGGGATGCGACCGTAGCCCGGCGGCGAGCGGGCCAGCAATCTCCGGATTCTGGGCAGGAGGCCGCAGTCCGCCCGGATTCCGGGCAGACCGGGGGAGCGATGCGCGAGCTGGTGAAGCGCGAGGCGTTCTGGGCGGTGGTCGTCGCCGTCGTCGTGCCCCTCGGCTGGCTGTATCCGCTGCTCCGCGTCGTCTTCCGCTCCAGCCGCTGACGGCCAGACCGGGTTCCTTTCGCAAAGGGGCCACTGGCCGGCTCCATAGACCCCAGCCCATTGCGCGGCCACTGTGACGACTGTCGTCGTCACAAAGCACTTGCGAACGCGCTTCGTCGCCTGTATGAAGCCGGGACAAGTCATCCCAGGCGGCGGCGTATTCCGGCGATCGGGCAGCCGGGCGGGGTGATCCCGCAAACCGCTGTCCGATCGGTCGCCTGAGCTGGCGAGGCGGGTGAGGCCGGTTCGCGATGGGACGGGCGGGGCGGGCGGTCCGGCGTGGGCGAGAGGCCGGCGACTGTGACCGGATCTGTCGCAGGTCGGGGATAAAGATGTCTCGCCGGTTGTTCGACGCGGCAGAAGTTTCTCCGACAAGTCGAGGTGGTGGGTGAGGATCAGAGCTCTCTTGACGGAGAGCAGCACGCGGTATCCGTGCGGGGAAGCGCCGGGCTTCCGCTACCGTGAAAGAAAGCTCCCGGATCACGTTCGAGGCTGCTTCACGCACGACGCCAAGCCGCTCTTCGACCCGATCGACTGCATCATCTTCGACGGAATGAACGACTCCTCCGGCGTCGAACGCATTGTCCTCTTCGATGGCCCGGCGCCCGGTCATGTCCAGGAGGATGTCCAGCGGTCGATTCAGCGGGCACTCGAAGCGGGCAATTACGAGTGGAAGACCGTGCGGATCGGAAAGGACGGCCGGATTCAGCCGGAGCGCGAGCGGTGACCGCGGCACCTGATTTCACGGGGAAGGCATACGAGTGGCTTTGCGCCGCGTTGGGGCTCGGCGGCGGAAGGACACCCTTTCCGTGGCAGGAGAACCTCCTCATTCGCCTTTCGAAGGGTGAGATCGATTGCGCGCTCGATATCCCGACGGGCCTCGGCAAGACATCGGTCATGGGGATCTGGCTTGTGGCCCGGGCCTGCGGCGGGAATCTGCCAAGGCGTCTCGTGTACGTCGTCGATCGACGAGCGGTCGTGGACCAAGCCACGGACGTCGCACTGGAGTTGCGAAGGCTTGTCGATGGCGAATCGGGTCTGAAGAAAGCGCTCGGCCTTCGCGACGACCAATCGCTTCCGATCTCCACGCTGCGCGGGCAGTACGTCGACAACCGTGAGTGGCTCGAGGATCCGGCGGCGCCCGCGATCATCGTAGGCACGGTGGACATGGTCGGCTCGCGGCTCTTGTTCGATGGCTACGGCGTGTCGCGGAAGATGCGGCCGTATCATGCCGGGCTGCTCGGCGCGGACACCCTGGTTGTCCTCGACGAAGCCCACTTGGTGCCGCCGTTCGAGCAGCTTCTACGGGCCGTCGAGACCGAGCTGTCACTCCGGCCCCGTGAGGAGCGCTGCAAGCAGTGCGTTCCGCGATTCAGGCTGCTTGCCCTGTCGGCCACGGGGCGCACGCGGGGCGCCAGAGTGATCGGGCTGACGGAACGGGATTTCGAGCACGAGGTGGTCAGGAAGCGGCTAAACGCAAAGAAGTCGCTGTGCATCAAGCTTCTCGACGCGGGAGCCAACCTCGAGGATGCACTGGCAGAGCAGGCCTGGGCGCTCACGGGCGGCGGTAAGACGGCGGTGCGCGTGATCGTCTACTCCGACAGTCGCGAGGTCGCGCGCCGGGCCAAAGAAGCCGTCGAGAGGCTGGCCAAGGGCGATAAGCAGGGGGGCGCGCCTGCTGTCGAGGTCGACACGGAACTCTTCGTCGGCGGTCGGAGGGTGTTCGAGCGCGAGCGCGCCAAGGAGCGTCTGAAGGAACTCGGGTTCATCGCCGGCAATGATGTCGCGCGGGCGCAACCCGCACTTCTCTTCGCGACATCGGCGGGCGAAGTGGGGGTGGATCTGGACGCGGATCACATGGTGTGTGATCTCGTCACATGGGAACGGATGGTCCAGCGCCTGGGGCGCGTGAACCGCCGTGGCGACGGCGACGCCAGCGTCGTGGTGATCGTCGAGCCGAAGCCGGAGCCGAGCCCGAGGGAACGGGAGGCGCTCGAGAAGCGCGACCGCGCCGAAATCGATGACACAGAGCGCCAGCGCGTCGAGGAGTACGAGAAGAAAATCCGGGCATGGGAGAGCCGGCGGAAGCCGCTGGACCGGCTGCCCAGGAACGGCGGCGGAGCCTTCGACGCCAGTCCCGGGGCCCTCCTCGATCTCAAGGAACGAGCTGCGACGGATAAGGCTTTGCAGGTGATCCTGGATGACGCAACCACGCCGGAACCCCTCAGACCGGCGCTTACACGGCCCCTCGTCGACGCCTGGGCCATGACGTCGCTCGAGAAGCACCCCGGGCGGCCCGCCGTCCAGCCGTGGCTCCGGGGCTGGATCGTCGACGACCCGCAGACCGCCGTGGTGTGGCGGACTCACCTTCCTGTTCGCGAGGGGGGCGCCGCATCCCGGAAGGCCGAGATCGAGGCCTTCTTCGAAGCCGCGCCCCCGCACACCAGCGAAATGCTCGAGACGGAAACGTTCCGCGTCGTCGAGTGGGTCGCCGCGCGCGCCAAGAGTGTCTGCCACGAGCAGGCGGAGCAGCACACGGCGGCGGAGCCGCGTCGTCTTCGCGAGGAGGACGTGGTGGCGTTCGTCCTCGCGCCCGACGGAGGGCTGCGCGAATCCCTGACCCTGGGGGCGCTGAAGCCGCCTGATGACAAGGCGGCTGGCAAGAAGCAACGCGATAGGTTGTCCACGCTGCTGGCCGGAGCCACGCTGGTCGTCGATGCACGTCTCGGGGGAGTGAAGGACGGGCTCCTGGACGAGAAGCACGGCGGGTCGCCTCCGACGGCGGATGGCGATGCCTGGCTCGGCGAGGGCGCAGTTGGCTTTCGCGTGCGAAGCATCCAGGCATCCGAGGCCATCTCGCGCGATCCGAGCTGGCGCGAGCGGTTCCGCTTCCCGGCCGAGGTCTCCGCGGAGGGGGAGGTGGCGCGATGGCTCGTCGTGGAGAAGTGGCGGCACGACGCCGCGACCGAAGAGGACCGCTCGACTGCTGCGAATCCGCAGCTCCTGGACGAGCACCAGTCGTGGACCGAGGAGCGCGCTCGGCGTCTGGCAACGGTGCTCGCCCTCGACGGCGAACTCGCCGACGCGCTCGCGCTCGCCGCACGTCTTCACGACGAAGGAAAGCGCGCGCCACTATGGCAGCGCGCGTTCAACGCCCGAGCCGGCGGCGTGTACGCCAAGACCGAGGGCCCGATCAACTACCGGCTGCTCGACGGGTACCGCCACGAGCTTGGATCGCTCCTCTCCGTCGAGAACGACGAGCGCGTCCGCACGCTCTCCGAGGAGCATCGTGACCTGGTCCTTCACCTGATCGCCGCCCACCACGGGTTCGCGCGGCCGGTGATCGGCACGAGCGGCTGCGAACACGCACCGCCTTCCGTGCTCGAGGAGAAAGCGGCCGAGATCGCGCTGCGCTTCGCGCGTTTGCAGGCCCGCTGGGGCCCGTGGGGGCTCGCATGGTGGGAGGCGCTCTTGCGCGCGGCCGATCAGCAAGCGTCGCGCGACAACGACGCGCGCTCTGTCTCGGGGGGAGGATCCTGATGGCGGAGGCGTCGATCCCCGTCGACCTCTTCAACCCCGGGCAGGTCTTCGCCTGCATGGGATTCCTCGAGGTGGCGGACGTGCTCCTTGGAGACGCCAAGGGGGGCTTCGACTGGACGAAGGACGCCGACGCGCGCTTCGCGGTCCGTGTGGATGGCACGGAGAACCCGGTCCGGGTCGTTCTCGAGTTCTTGGCGAAGGCCGAGGTCAGGGCCTGCGCGCCTCGCGGCAAGAGGGAGACCACGCCGGCAGACGAAGGCCACGAAGAGGAGGAAGAGGCTGCCGCGATGGCACCGGAGGTTCTGGACACGTTTCCTGCGTCCCGTGGCGATCCGATGGCCTTGCCGGTGCGACTCGTCAGCCGCGCGGGCGGACGATGCGCCGGCGTGTCGATCAGCCACTGGGCAGACGAATCGACTCGCAACAACTTCAAGCTTTACGCGGGAAACCGCTCCGCCGCGAGCATTGTCCGCGCCATGCTCCAGGGCACGCGCAAGAAGACCTCTGGGAACGATGCGCAACCCGGGCGGATCAGAACGCGCGGGGTGGCTGACCTCTGGAAGGAACACCTGGGCGACATGATCGAGAGACCCTTCGATGTGCTGACACCCATGGGAGGCAGCTTCAACTTCGATCCGCGCGGCGCATGGACCGCGATCGACGCGGGCTACTCGCCGAACGACCAGAAGCACTCGGTCGAAGCATCGCCCGTCGTCGAGATACTCGCCGCCATTGGTCTCGAGCACTCGCGCCCCGATGAGTTCGAAACACGAGACGTTCGCTACGGCGTATGGCAGGGGCTTTTGCCGCTCGTGCTCGCGCGCCCCGCGCTTGGGGGCGTCCGCGTGGGCGCTCCGATGCGGGTCTTCCGGTTTGCGCTCGATCTGGCGGGAAAGAACAAGATCGTCACGTTCGCACGAGAGGAGACCAGCCTATGAACAGTTCCACGGACGTGGTGAACGTGACCCACAACGTTCTCAACGACTGGGCCACCAAGCCCGACGGCCCGGTGGCGCTGCGCTTGAAACAGAAGCTGGTTCCCGTCGAGGAGAGCGGGATCATCTTTCCGCCGACGTATGCCGACATCGGCTACAACATCGACACCCTCTCTGACGGCACGCGCGTCGCGACGATCGACAGCGTGGGGTCGCAGGCCAACCGCCTCGAGCCGATTTTCAAATCGGATTCGGGTCGCGATCAGTGGCTCGTTCCCCAGATCGAGATCGTGATCCGGAAGGACGATCCGTGCGGCGAATGCGGGACGTGCAGGAGGAACGCCGAGAAAGGTGAGGCGAAGAAGAAGGAGAGGGCGGGGTGCGAGCAGCCTCGCGAGGTGACGCGCTCGCTGCTGGACCTGGCACACCGGGCCGCGGACGCGGTCGTCCAGTCCTCGCCGACGCTTCTCAGATTGGTGCAGCCCGCCTTCAGGGCGCTTCAGCGGGGCGATGCGGGACCGCTCTGCGCAGTTGCTCCGACGTCGCTCGTGTTCGGCGTCTGGGACTCTCGAGGTGACACGGGTGAGAAGCGCCCGAGGCTCGTGCGGTCGATCATCCGGGCCTGGGACGTGGAGCCGCTTCACGCGGCGGCGCAGTTCAACTCGATATGGAAATTGCTGGACGAGGAGGACCAGGGGAAGCTCGCCGAGGAGGCGAAAGCAAAGAAGGTGAAGCTTTCGGAAAAGGGGCTGGCGGATGCACCGGGTGTGTTCCGGCCCAAGATCAAAGCTCCGCAGTACGTGAACGGCTCGGTGAACCCCGAGGCGAGGGTCCTGGGCGGCGTCCTCGTCAAGGATAGGGTCGAGCGCGATGTGACTGTGAACCTCGTCGCGCTTCGCGGCCTGCGCGGGAAGGACGATGCCGAGACCGCTGCGCTCCGGAAGTACCTGCTTGGCCTCTCGCTCGTGGCGGCAACCGCCGACATCGAGCTGTTCCTCCGCGAAGGGTGCCTGCTCCGTTACGCCGAGGACGGCGACGCCTGGTACGCAGTCCCCCGGCGGGGCGAGCCGACGCGAGTCAGCCTCAGCGCGGATACGGCCCTGGAGTACGCGAAGACCGCGACCCAGCACTTCCGGTCGAAGTGGCCCGAGGACGCCCAGCTCAGGCACGAGTTCAATCTGGCGGAGGCCAAGAAGCTTCTCGCCAAGAAGACCGCGGAGGAGGAGCCCGCACAGGCGGGATAGCCCGCGATGAGCTCGCTGGTCCTCCACGTTCGCCTTCACGAGGGGCGCTACCACGGCGAGGGCGACTGGCCGCCTTCACCGGCGCGCCTCTTCCAGGCACTTGTCGCCGGGGTCTGCCTCGGCGGGGCGCTCGGGGATACGGAGCGCAACGCCCTCACCTGGCTCGAGGGGCTGGAACCGCCGGTTATCGCCGCCCCGCCCGCCTGGCGACCGCGCCGGGGCGTTCTCTTCTACATGCCGAACAACGACAGCGATCGGATCGACGGCGATCCGGTGCGGATGGCCGAGATCCGCACCGCGACCAAGGTGTTTCAACCGCACGTCTTCGATGCCGCGATCCCGTTCGTGTACGCGTGGAGGCTGGGAGCAGCGCCTGACGACGAGGAACACGCGCGGGCGACATGTGAGCTTGCCGAGCGTCTGTACCAGCTCGGAAGGGGCGTCGACATGGCGTGGGCGTGGGGCGAGGTTCTCGACGACGACGCGCTCGGGGCGCTCTTGGCAGAGTACCCCGGCCAAGTGTTGCGGCCGTCGGCGGGCACGGGCGCCGCCTCGCTGCCGTCCCCCTTCTCGGGGTCGCTCAAGAGCATCGAGGAGCGCTATCGGGCCTACGGCAAGCGGTTCCGCTACGTGCACGACGGAAGGGCCGTGAAAGTGGTGTTCCACCAGCCGCCCCGGCCCCGATTCCGATCCGTTACGTACGATAGTCCATCGGCGCGCCAGCTTTACGAGTTTCGGGAGCCGACGGCGGAGTCGACCTTCGCTCCGTGGCCCCTGGTACGCGCTTCCGCCCTCGTCGTCCGACTGCGGGACGGCGCGGTGGAGCGGCTCAAGCGTGCGATGCCGCAACGCGCGCCAGAAATCGAGCGTGTGCTGGTGGGCCGCAAGCCCGACGGCACGAACGAGGGACCTCCGGCGGATCGGGTGCGGATCATCCCGTTGCCATCCATCGGACACATTCACGCCGACCGCTACATCCGGCGCGTGGTCGTCGAGGTCCCGGCGACGTGCCCGATCCGGGCCGCTGACGTGCACTGGGCCTTTTCGGGACTTCTTGTCGACCCCGAGACCGGCGAGGTGCAGGCCGTCCTCACCCGGGCGGACGACCAGCAGTTCCTGCGTCACTACGGCATGGATGACGAGGAAAGTCACCGCGTGTGGCGCACGCTGACGCCTGCCGCGCTCCCGGAGAGCGCCCGGCGCCGGCGGATCGATCCCGCGCGCAAGAGCGACCACGTCAAGGCTGGCCGTGAGCGCGCCAGAGAACAAGCGCGGGCGGCCGTCGCCGTGTGCCAGGCGCTGCGGCATGCGGGGGTACGGGTGGCCGCGGAGGTGATCCGTGTTCAACGAGAGCCGTTCGACATGAACGGCGCGCGTGTCGAGGCGTTTGCCGACGGGTCGCGATTCACCAGGGGCCGCCTGTGGCACGTCGAGATTACCTTCGAATCGGCGCTATCCGGACCACTGGTCCTCGGTGACGGTCGATTCCTCGGTCTGGGCGTAATGGCGCCGGTCCTGGAGGCCCGGGGGATCCACGTCTTCACCATTGACGCCGGACTCACGGAACACGCCGATCCGATGGCGGTTGCGCGAGCCCTCCGCCGGGCCGTCATGGCGAGGGTCCAGGAGGTATTGGGCTACGCGAGGGCGCTGCCAGCATTCTTCAGCGGTCATGAGCCGGACGGCGCGCCGGCCAAGTCGCAGCTTCATCCGCATCTGGCGTTCGTGTTCGATCCGCGCAGGGCGCGATTCCTCCTTGTCGCCCCTCATGTGCTCGACCGGCGAGAAGCGACGAGAGACGAGGTCGCGAACCTCAGGATCCTCGAGGAGGCGCTGCGCGGCTTTCGTGAGCTCCGCGCTGGGACTGCGGGCTTGTTGAAGGTACGCGCGACCATCGCGGATCGCACTACAGACCCGTTGTTGTTGGCGTCGCAAACCTGGGAGAGCTTGACTCCATACCACGTCACCCGTCACGCCAAGAAGGTCGGTGCGGACCAAGCCCTCGCCATCGATCTTCGCGCCGAGTGTCGAAGGGTCGGTCTACCGCTCCCGCACGTGGAGTGGACCGAGTGTCGAGGCGTAGCCGGCGTGGGGCTGGTCGGTCACGCGCGATTGGTCTTCGAGGTGGCCGTCGAAGGCCCTGTCCTCCTCGGAAGGTGCCGCCATATCGGGGGCGGGCTGTTCGTCAGCGGGGATCATGCGAGCAGACTCAGCCGGTGCCGGGGTCATTGATGTCCGCCGACTTCGTTGGGGCTCGGGCGATGCAAACCGATCTTGCCAAAGCACAGGCTTCTCAAGGCGAAGTGCTGCCGCCGCTCCTGCCCGCCCGCATGCTCAACGAGTTCGTCTACTGCCCACGCCTGTTCTATCTGGAGTACGTGCAGTCGGAGTTCGCCCACAGCGAGGACACACTGGCCGGGCGGCTCGTTCACCGCCGCGTGGACCGAGAGCAGGGCGGGTTGCCTCCGCCGGAGCAGCTGGACGCCGCCGATCGTGTCGCCGCCTCAGGGGTACTGCTCTCATCGGAGCGCCTGGGTCTGACGGCGAGGATCGACCTCCTCGAGGGCGAGAACGGCGAGGTCCGGCCCGTCGACTACAAGAAAGGGGCGCCGGGACGTCACGGGCCCTGGGAACCCGACCGTGTCCAGCTGTGCGCGCAGGGGATGATACTCGAGGACAATGGCTATCGTTGCTCCGCCGGCGTTCTCTACTATGCCGCCACGCGGCAGCGCTTCACGGTGCCCTTCGAGTCGGCGCTGCGAGACCGCGTGCTCGAGGCCGCTCGAGAGGCGCGGCACGCGGCGGCGCAGGCGCTGCCGCCGGCCCCGCTGGTGGACAGTCCGAAATGTCCGCGTTGCTCGCTGGCCGGCATCTGCCTGCCGGACGAGGTGAATCTTCTCCGTGGAGTCTCGCTGGATGACGTGCGCCGGCTGGTGCCTGCGCGGGACGACGCCGGGCCGGTCTACGTCCTGGAGCAGGGGGCGGCCGTGGGCAAGAGCGGCGAGCGCCTCACCGTCAGGCGGCCGGACGGTTCCGAGGAATCCGTCAGGCTCCTGGACGCATCGCACCTCTGCCTTTACGGGAACGCCCAGGTCTCGGCCCAGGCCATCCGCGGGCTCGCGGAGCGCGAGATCCCGATCTTCCACCTGACGTTCGGCGGTTGGCTGGCAGCGGTGACAACGGGCCTGCCGCACCGGAACGTCGAACTCCGCGCCCGGCAGTACCGGACGGCCGAAGACGCCACGGCAGCCCTCGGGTTCGCGCGGGCCTTCGTTGCCGGAAAGATCCGCAACCAGCGGACGATGCTACGTCGTAACGCGCGCGACGATGTCGCGGCAGTTCTCAGGGAGTTGCGCCGGCTGGCCCGGCGGGCGCAGGAGGCGCCGGCAGCCGAGGAGTTGCTGGGCATCGAGGGCCTGGCTGCCCGGGCATACTTCGCCCACTTCGGCAGCCTGCTGCGGAACTCATTCGAATTCGACTTCCGTGCGCGCGTTCGGCGGCCGCCCGTGGATCCCGTCAACGCGCTGCTCTCCTTCCTTTACAGCCTGCTCGCGAAGGAATGCGTGAGCGCGCTGCTCGCGGTCGGTCTGGATCCGTATCGGGGCCTGTTTCACCGTGTTCACTATGGTCGTCCTTCGCTCGCTCTTGACCTGGCCGAGGAGTTCAGGCCGCTCGTCGCTGACTCGGTCGTTCTTACGCTGGTGAACAATGGGATGGTCGGTCCACCCGACTTCGTGCGACGGGGGCCCGCGTGCGCGCTGAAAGATCAGGCGCGGCGCACCGTTATCGAGGCGTTCGAAACTCGACTGGATGCGCTGATCCGTCACCCTATCTTCGGATACGCCGTGAGCTACCGGCGGGTCATCTTCGTGCAGGCGCGCCTGCTCGCTCGGGCGATCGCCGGTGAGCTGCCCGAGTACCGAGCCTTCACGACGCGATGAGCGGGCCGCGGCATCGCCTCCTCGTGTGCTACGACGTCCGGGACCCGGCGCGATTGCGCCGAACGCACGACCGGATGCTCGGCTATGGAGACCCCCTGCAATATTCGGTTTTCCTCTGCGAGTTGTCGCCGGCCGAGCAGGTGCTGATGGAGGAGGCCCTGCTCTCCGTTGTCAGGGTCGACGAGGACTCCCTCGCGATTGTGGACCTGGGGCCGGCCCGGGGCATCGCGGCGCGGCGAATCCGCACGCTGGGGACATCGATGATCCCCGCGAGGCGGCGCTACAAGGTCGTGTAAAGACAGCTGCCAAGGCTCTTTGACAGAAGAATAGGAGGCGGATCCTGCCGTGCTGCAAGATGCGAGCGCGGAGGTATCGCCGCGGAAGCCGGCCAGTGCTCGCGACGCCGGACACCACCGACTTTTCGCGGCGATATCCGTCACCGATTCGCTGCCAACAGGGCGGCTCCTGACGGCGAAGGGGCGATCCGGTGCAGCCGCTCGCAATCGCCGTGCGAAGCTCGCGAAAAGTGAGGGTTTCGACGGCGAGCTGATTCCACGACCGAGAGGTCGTGGCCCCATTGAAGCACGATCTCAACGGTCGAGTTCGCGGCCACGAAGGTGATTCCACGACCGAGAGGTCGTGGCCCCATTGAAGCAACGTCGCCCTCCCCCCGT
>Ga0209172_10000757_pt1 | contig 82589 bp, 67 predicted proteins | sample LarsenN4metaG_FD_184113 | JGI IMG/M metagenome (GOLD analysis project Ga0209172, IMG submission 184113) | Hot spring sediment bacterial and archeal communities from British Columbia, Canada, to study Microbial Dark Matter (Phase II) - Larsen... ... | reverse complement strand
TGTTTCCTGATCGGGGATCGGGTCGAACCAGTGGCTCCCCAGAGTGACCAAATTCGCAAAGAACATGATGCCTCTGAAAAACTGGGGTCAGCCGCTTTGTTGGCTGCCATTGAACCCCTGACCGGCCGTCGTCTGGCCCCAGTGCAGCCGCAGCGTACCAAAAAGCAGTACACCTTGTTCTGTCAAGCCTTCGCCCAGGCTTATCCCAACGCTATCAAAATCCGGCTGGTGCAGGATAAGCTCAACACCCACCATGTCAGTGCTTTCTATGAAAATCTCCCGACCGAGTGATTAAACAGAATGGGGACCCATAGCTGAGTTCCTTTACTTCGCCGGCAAAATCCCCCGCGCCTCCAACTCGGCGATGATCTGTTCGACAATCTCCTCGGTGCTACGCAGGTCGGTCTCGACGACGAGTTCGGGGTTTTGCGGCTCTTCGTAAGGCGAAGAGATGCCGGTAAAGTTCTTGATTTCGCCGGCCAAGGCTTTGGCGTACAACCCCTTGGGGTCGCGCCGTTTACAGACTTCGATGTCGCATTTGACAAAGATTTCAAAGAAGCGGCCTTCGGGCATGAGCGAGCGGGCAAAATCCCTTTCGCTCTGGAAGGGCGAGATGAAGCTGCACAAAACAATGTTGCCGTGTCCAAAGCCCAGGCGAGAGACCTCGGCGGCGCGGCGAATGTTCTCGTTGCGGTCGTTGTCCGAGAAGCCCAGGTCGCCGTTCAGTCCGTGGCGCAGATTGTCGCCGTCCAGGAACATGGTGTGAATGTCGCGTTCAAACAAACGCTGCTCCAGCTTTTTAGCCACCGTAGATTTACCCGAGCCGGACAGCCCGGTGAACCAGAGGACCGCCCCTTTGTGCCGGTTGCGCTGCTCGCGTTGTTCCAGCGTGACCCCGCCAAATTCCCAGACTACGTCGCTGGATTTGCGGCGCTCAATGCTGGGGCGGGCCGGCTCGACCGGGGCCTCAACCAGATCGCTGATGCGGCGTGACCGGCCGCGGATCATCCCGGCGGCAACGGTATTGTTGGTGTAGGGGTCAATTAGGATGAAACTGCCGGTGTGGCGGTTGATTTCGTAGCGGTCAAAAAACAGCGGATGGGTGGTGGTAATTTGCACCCGGCCAATCTCGTTGAGGGCCAGAGTTTGGGCGGGGCTGCGGTGCATGGTGTCCACGTCAATTTTGTAATTCAGCTCCGAGACAAACGCCTTGACCGTGCGGGTGGTGTGCTGCACCCAATACGTGCCCTGTGGGTTCAGCGGGGTTTCGTTCATCCAGCAGATGACCGCGTCAACCTGGTTACTCTTTTGAGGTAGATTGTGGGTGCGGACAATCATATCGCCCCGGCTGATGTCAATTTCATCTTCCAGGGTGATGATAACTGAATCGCCCGCTACCGCTTCGGCTTGCTCGCCGTCGAAGGTCACAATTGATTTGACTCGACTGCCCAGGCCGGAAGGAAAGACGACCACTTCTTCGCCGGGGACGATGCGGCCCGAGGCAATTTGTCCGGCGAAGCCCCGGAAATTCTGGTGGGGGCGGATAACGTATTGCACCGGGAAACGAAAATCCACCAGGTTGCGGCTGCCGCCGACGTTGACATTTTCTAGGTGGTGCAGCAAGGTCGAGCCGTCGTACCAGGGCATGTTTTCGCTCTTGTCCACCACGTTATCGCCTTTTAGGGCGGAGATGGGAATAAACACGATGTCTTGCACCGGCAGCTTGGCCGCAAAATCTTTGTAATCGGCCATAATCTGGTCGAACACCTTCTGGTCATAATCCACCAAATCCATCTTGTTGACGGCGACTACCAGGTGTGGAATATGGAGCAAAGTGGCCAGGAAGCCGTGTCGTTTGGATTGGGTCAGCACCCCTTTGCGGGCATCAATCAAAATAATCGCCAGTTCGGCGGTGGATGCGCCGGTGACCATGTTACGAGTGTATTGGATGTGACCGGGCGTGTCGGCGATGATGAATTTGCGTTTGGGCGTGGCAAAGTAGCGGTAGGCGACGTCAATGGTGATTTTTTGCTCGCGCTCGGCCTTCAGCCCGTCGGTCAGCAGGGCCAGGTCCACGTATTCGTCGCCACGTTCATTGCTGGCCCGCTGCACGGCTTCGATTTGATCTTCAAAAATAGCTTTTGAATCGTATAATAAACGGCCAATCAGGGTACTTTTGCCGTCGTCAACGCTGCCGGCGGTGGTGAAACGCAGTAATTCGATATTGTCAAACGAGTCGTGCGACTCGGTGGTTTGTTCTGCGGTGATGGTTTGTTCTAATAACATAATTTTTGTGTTCCCCACGCGATAGTTTTAGAAATATTATGTGAGGCTAAGGCTGAGAGTGAGCGATTCCTTAGCCTTAGCCTTCTTAAAAATAGCCTTGCTTTTTGCGATCTTCCATCGCCGAGTCGGAGCGTTTATCGTCCACCCGGGTGCCGCGCTCGGTAACGCGGGCCGAAGCCACTTCCTGGATAATATCGTCCAACGTGGCGGCGTGCGACTCAACCGCGCCGGTGCAGGTCATATCGCCGATGGTGCGGAAACGGACAATTTTGCTTTCAATTTTTTCTTTGCCGTAAGGCCGGACCACGTCAGAGGCGGCCAGGAGCATGCCGTCGCGGTTGATGATGTCGCGCCGGTGCGAGAAGTAAAGCGAGGGGATCGGCACTTCTGCCATCTGGATATACTGCCAGATGTCCAATTCGGTCCAGTTGCTCAGAGGGAAAACGCGGAAGCTTTCGTTGGGGTTTTTGCGGCCGTTGTATAGGTTCCACAGTTCGGGCCGCTGGTTTTTGGGGTCCCACTGGCCAAAGGCGTCGCGGTGAGAAAAGAAGCGTTCTTTGGCGCGGGCCTTTTCCTCGTCGCGGCGAGCGCCGCCCAGGGCCGCCTCAAATTTGAACTCGGCTAGGGCGTCGAGCAGAGTAACGGTTTGCAGACCGTTACGGCTGGCATGGGGGCCGGTTTCTTCAACCACCCGGCCCTGGTCAATCGAGTCTTGCACGTAACGGACAATCAACCGCACCCCAATCCGCTCGACCATTTCATCGCGGAAGGTCAGAGTTTCTTCAAAATTATGTCCAGTGTCAATGTGCAGCAACGGGAACGGGATTTTGCCAGGGAAAAAAGCTTTTTGGGCTAGATGAGCCATCACAATCGAGTCTTTCCCTCCGGAAAAAAGCAAGACGGGCCGCTCGAATTGCGCGGCAACCTCGCGCATTACGTAGATAGCTTCAGATTCCAACTGTTTCAAATGGGAACGAAGATATGACACATTCATTTTTTATAATAGACCTCTTTTTGATGTTAGCTCTGCTGAATATACAGCGTGATTATAGCATAAGGGAGTTTGAATTTGGTTTGAAAAGGTTAAAAAAGTTAAAGCTAGAAAATTAGAGGGTTGGAGGCTGGTTGACTGACTAATTAACCTTGTGGCTCAAATTAACCGCCGAGGGCGCAGAGTCCGCCGAGAGATTTATAAAAAAGCTCTGCGTTTTCGGCGTCCTCTGCGGTGAAATATTAAATCTGTCGGTCAATCAGGGTTGGAGGGTTGAAAGCCTGCCAATCTTCCCTCTTAAGTTTGTGTTTTATGTAAATATCCCTTAAAATAACGGAGTGAAAGATCAGCCCGCGCTTTATTTTCAGCCGACAAAGGTAAAAATTAACTCTGTTCGCTGGGCCTGGTTTGGTCTGGCATGCTTACTGCTGGGGGCGTGTAATTTGTTCCAACCCGAGCAGCCCGGCCTGCCTCAAGCGAGAATCGTTTTTGTTACCCCAACGCCACCGGGTTTAATGGTGCTCAGTGAGGGGCAACGTTTTGCGACCCAACCCACCGCACAGTCTACAGCCCTGGCTGCGCCCTACTTTGCCGGGGCCAATGAAATGGGCCAGGTGATGGTGCTGGAATATCACCGCATTGGTTACCCGGAGCAACGCTATCAGCGCACTCCGGCCAATTTGCGGGCCGATTTGGAACGTCTTTACCAAAGCGGCTATTATCCGGTAAACTTTGTTGACGTGATTCAAGGCTTGCCCGCCGTGCCACCCGGCAAAAAGCCTATCGCTCTAACCTTTGACGACTCCGACATCAGCCAGTTTCACGTGCTGCCTGACCGGACTATTGACGCGGACTCGGCGCTGGGCATTCTATTGAATTTTCATCACCAACACCCCACCGATTGGCCCACTCGCGCTACGTTTTTTGTACTGGGCAATGACAGTAATAATCATTATTCGATTTTTGGGCAATCGGAGCTGGCGAAAGAGAAAATCCAGGTACTGGTTGATCTGGGCATGGAGGTTGGCAGCCATACGGTTAGCCACGCCGATTTATCGGTGGCGACGGCAGAGCGAATTTACTGGGAATTGGCGGTCAGCCAGCATGTGATTGAAGAAATGGCTCCGGGTTATAAAGTGCAAACTTTATCAGTTCCCTTCGGCGGCTTTCCTTTTACCCTGGATTTTCTAAAAGCCGGGCAGTGGGAAGAATTAAGCTACAGTTATATTGGCAATGCAGCGGCCTGGGGCGGCCCCAATGTTTCGCCCTTTGACCCGACCTTTGAACCGTATCACGTTTCTCGCCTGGAAGTGACCGAGACCTCTGTGGATCACTGGCTGACCTACTTTGAGCAAAACCCCGAGGCCTATTACATCTCCGATGGCGACCCCAACCGCGTAACCTTTCCGCAACAGGTTGAAATTGCAGCGGAAAAGTAACAAAGACCAAAGCTAAGTGGCTCAACTATCATAATTAAAGGCGAGATCAGTGGTGATAATTGAGCAGCCTAGAGAAAAAATGGTGGTAACAGTTCCCGCTGTATATGAAAAAGGTACCCTTCGTCTGTTAAAGCCGATAGATTTGCCGGAACAAGCTGAAGTTCAAGTAACTATAGAGGCAGTTACAAAATCGAAACCTCACTACCCAACATGCTCTCGCTCTCTGGCGCAACTTAAAGCTATCACTGACGCTATCGCTTTAGGAGGCGATGCTTTAGAAGAGAGTGAAGCTTTATATGATGCCGATTGGGAATGAAAATTGCGATTGACACCTCTATCTTGGTAGGATTACTTGACCATAATGATCTATGGCATACTCAAGCTGTAGATTTAGTGGCCGCCCTTAGCAAAGTAGACTTTGCTGGCGTTTACTTTGACTGTGTTCTGGCCGAAACCATTAGTGTCATGACGCGCCGCACGTTTGAAAAGAAGCGTCGCGATAAGATTGACCTCCTCTACAACCGTTTCCAAACCGAATTTACAAACGATGTTATAACCTGGATTTTACCTGATGTGCCTGATCTCTATGCTGATGTCCTATCACTAATGAGTTCTTCGGGGGGTGAGTTGAATTTTAACGATGCGCTTATTGCGCTTTCCTGTCGCGGGTGAAATATCACCGCTATTGCCAGTTTCGACAGCGATTTTGATCAGTTGTCCTGGCTCAACCGTCTGGCCCGACCAGAAGATATCGGACTAATTCCCACATAGTTCTTCCCGCGCTACTTGATTTTCCGTTTGTCTCACCCTCTCAGCACCCGCTCATCGCCCACCCGTTTGGTGATGCGCTGTTCATCGGTATATTCCAGCAAAGCCAGGGCATATTTGCGACTGGTGCTGAAGGCATCGCGCACCTGGGCCACGTTGACCGTTGGCTGCTGGAGCAGGTATTGGCGCAGCCAAGCTACAAAGTCCTGGTAAGTCTCGGTTAATAAAATCACCTCCGGCGAGAGGCGGGTCAACTGTCCTCCTTCAATCAACGATAGCATAACTTCCTCACCTACAGCCGCGGCTACTTCTTTGGGCAGTGGCGTATTGTAGGGGGCGCGTCGAAAATCGGCCAGGAGTTTATCCACTGCGGCTTGCTGCGCCGGGGCAAATTTAACCCGGTGCGAAGCCAGCCGAACCGTGTTTTCGGTCCCGGCCAGCGTCCCTTCCTGCTGGCCGCGTTGAATTGCTTCATTAAATAGTCGTGTTTCCAGCTTCAGGCGGCTTTTCAATTCGCCCCGCGGCATGCCCGCGCGCAGGGGGAAACGGCTGTGGTAATCGAGCAGAATAGTGGTGATTTGACCCAGCAAGGTGGCCCAGCCGGCCCGCGAGGAGACCAGGGCTTTGGGGGGGGGCAAACTAACAGCTTGCCCTACCGGGTCGGCCAGGATAAAAACGTCTCCTTTTTTGAGCAGTTCGGCCAGGGCGGTTGAGGCAGTTTCAAGCGGCAGGCGACATTCGGCCAGGAGAATTTGGACCGGGATAGGTCCGCGCCGGTCAAGTTCCCCCAACAGCACATCTTCCGGCGTGCCGGCCAGCAGCGTTTCCAGCCGTTTAAGCACCTCGGGCCGGAAGCGGCGGTGGCGGCGGCGCGGCAGCGGGTCAACCACCACCCCGCCGCCAATGGTCAGCGAGGGCGAAGGTTGGCGAATGATAAAGCGGTCGCCTTTGATAATCGGGATGCGTTGAGCCAAACGCAGTTGGACCCAGCCGGTCTGGCCCGGCTCCAATTCACGCGTCCCCAGCAGGCGGGTATAGCCGAGCACTTCCGTTGCGCCGGTAAAAAATTCAACTTCCTGGTTATGGCGCAGCGCCCGCGGCGAGTCGGGCAGCAAGCGGAGCTGGACATCCACCAGTTGCGAGGGTTCCAGCCAGCCGGGCGTGGTCAAAACATGGCCGCGAGCGATATCGGCGGTGCTGAGGCCGGTCAGATTGACCGCCGTACGTGAGCCGGGCTGGGCCAATTCGACGCTTTTTTTGTGCGATTGCAGCCCGCGCACGCGGGTTTTGAGGCCCTGGGGCAAAATTTCCACTTCCTGCCCTACCTGTAACTGTCCGTCGAGCAGTGTGCCGGTGACAACCGTGCCAAAGCCGCTCATCGAAAAAACACGGTCAATGGGCAGACGCGGCCGGCCTCGATTGGGGCGCGGCGGGGCCTGGGCTAACAATTGATCGAGGGTTTGAATCAAGGTTTTGAGGCCCGTGCCGCGCAGCGCCGACACAGGAATAATAGGGGCATTTGCCAGAACCGTGCCGGTCATCGTTTCGGCGATGTCAGCCTGGATTAGTTCCAGCCAATCCTCATCGTCAATCATATCAATTTTGGTCACGGCGATAACGCCGCGTGGGATTTCCAGCAAATCCAAAATCGCCAGATGTTCGCGGGTTTGGGGCATGACGCCTTCGTCGGCGGCGATGACAAACAAGGCGGCGTCAATCCCGCCGACGCCGGCCAGCATGTTTTTGATAAAATCTATATGGCCGGGCACATCTACCACGCCCACCGACTCGCCGGAGGGGAGAGTCAGCCAGGCAAAGCCGAGGTCAATGGTCATGGCCCGCTGTTGTTCTTCTTTGAGCCGGTCGGGGTCTATGCCGGTGAGGGCTTTGACCAGGGTGGATTTGCCATGGTCTACATGTCCGGCTGTACCGATGACCCGCATGGGTTAACCCTGCCTATTGGCTAATTCTTCAAAGCGCTGCTGCCAATCGCGGGCCATAAAAGTGCGATTTTGAATGTCTTCCTCGATAATCTGTAAAATGAGGTCCATCTGCTTTTGTACGGCTTGGTTCAGTTTGACCATTTCATCCACCCGCTTTTGCAGCAGGTCCATATTTTTTTGCAGGTCGGTAAAGGTGGGTTTCCACTCCATACTTTGCTTTTTCCAGCGCTGTTCATATTCGGCGCGCCACTTTTCCATCTCGGCCTGCTGACGATCTTCGGCCAGACGCTGCAATTCGGCGGCTTTGTGCTGTTCTCGCTGTAGGCGTTCCTGGAAATCTTGCAGCGCCTCCAAAGCCCGTTTGTTAAGCTGGTAGTGCTCGGCGTACTTTTCCATCAGGCCCTTGTGTTCTTCCATGCGGCGTTCGATAGATTCGGCGGTATCGCTCCAATTTTTGATCAGGCGTTCGCGCTGAGCCATTTGATAATCCATGTGCTCGCGGTGGCGGCGGATATCCTCGCGCACTTCATCCAGGGCGGCCTGGTACTGGGCAAATTGGGGAATTTGCTGCTCGACCAGTTGGACTTTGGTCAAACTGGAGTCAATCTTCTTGTGCAGATTGGGCATTTCTGCTTGTAGTTCGGCCAGACGGGTCGCATCGGCGCGGCGCTGGTCTTCCAGGTAGGTGGCAGCGCGGGTGCGTTCTTCTAGCTGTTTGCTAAGCGTATTGAGGCGGGTCTCAAAGGTGCTGACTTCTTTATTCAGGCGGTCCACTTCGGTGCGGACCAGGGTGATGGGTTCATCATAGCGTTGAATACGCTCCAGGTCGCGGCGCAGTTCGTACAGGCTGCGGGCAAAGCCGTCAAGTTGGGCCAGCATGGCGTTATTCACATCTCTAAAATTTTGCTGGCGACGGGAATATTGTTCTTCAACAATTTGGAGGATTTCACTTTTTAGGGTTAGTAACTGGTCATCCAGGTGTGGGGTAGCGGCTTGTTTAGCCTGGGACTCGGTCAGTTGGGCTTCCAGTTGTTGAATGCGGCGGGCTTGTTCTTGCAATTCATAGGCTTGGGCTTCAGCGCGCTGCTGGAGTTGGGCAATTATTGGGGGGTCGGGCTGGTATCGCTGCGCTGGAGTATCGGACGGCGCGGCATGGGTTGGCTCTATGGGCACAGTTCTCTCCTGGTCGAAAGGTTGGCTTCCGACGAAATTCGTTTGGTATTGTAACATGACTGGCAGGTTGCAGCAAAGAATTTTGAAGCAGCCAGAGAAAGATTTTGACAGGTTAATTTGAAAGACTCAAACCAAATTCAAACTAATTTATGTTATAGTTGTTAAGGCCAAAAACTTAATAGGGAATTAAGTTTTTTCTTAGCGTCAGTCTCCAAACCTCATCATCTCACCAAGAAAGTATTCATAGGGAGGGACAAGGTCCGGTCCAATCCTTAGGGTTACTTTTTTCGCCCGGTACAAATTTAACTTTTTTCTAACCATTTTCTTAGTATCTTCTAAGTCATAAGCGGTATGATGACTGCGGATGTTAAGTTGTGCGTTCATTTTTAACCTTTTTAGAGTCAATATCCCGGAGCTACGGGGAGGTTGTTTTATTGTGAAAGCAGTAATTTTGGCCGGTGGATACGGTACCCGTATTAGTGAAGAGAGTGTTATAAAACCTAAGCCTATGGTCGAGATAGGCGGCAAACCAATTCTTTGGCACGTCATGAAAATCTATTCAGCGTATGGTATCAATGATTTTGTGATTTGCTGTGGTTACAAGGGGTATGTTATTAAAGAATATTTTGCCAATTATTTTCTCCATATGTCTGATATCACCTTTGATATACAGCACAACCGCATAGAGGTTCATCAAAACAGCGCCGAACCCTGGCGAGTGACGGTAGTTGATACCGGCGACGGTACGATGACCGGCGGGCGGCTCAGACGGGTTAAAGACTACCTTGGTTCTGAGACTTTCTGCTTGACCTACGGTGATGGGGTGGGTAACGTTGATATTAAGCGGCTAATCAGCTTTCATCGCGATCAAAAAACGCTGGCTACATTAACCGCTGTTCAGCCGCCGGGACGATTTGGCGCTTTCAGCCTGGAACATGATGCCGTTAAAATTTCGACCTTTAAGGAAAAACCGCATGGAGACGGAGCCTGGGTGAATGGCGGCTTTTTTGTGCTAGAGCCGGCCGTGATAGATTACATCGCCGGGGACTCGACGGTGTGGGAACGAGAGCCGCTGGAAGAATTAGCTCAAGCCGGGTTGCTGTCGGCGTTTAAACATCATGGTTTCTGGCAGCCCATGGATACCCTGCGCGACAAAAATTATTTGGAAAGCCTGTGGGAGAGCGGCCAGGCCCCCTGGAAGCTTTGGTGATACGGCCTCAGTTGAAATTAATCAAGCGCTTGCTACACAAATTCTCAAACATCATTTACGATAAGGTAGGTATAAAATCGTGAAAGTACTGGTTACAGGGACCGATGGATACATTGGAGTTATGTTAGCCCCGCTGCTTTTGGAGCGAGGGCACGACGTGGTTGGCCTGGATACAGGGTATTACCGGGCCGGTTGGTTGTACAACGGGGTTAAAAAATCTCCCCAATGGATCAATAAAGATATTCGCTGTATTAACACCGATGATTTGCAGGGGTTTGAGGCGGTGGTACATTTGGCGGAGCTTTCAAATGATCCGTTGGGTCAGCACAACCCGGAAATTACCTTCGACATCAACCATCGAGGTTCGGTTGAGTTAGCTAAAAAGTGCAAAGAAGTGGGGATTACCCGTTTTGTCTATACCTCTTCTTGCAGCGTTTATGGGGTGGGTAATGATGATTTCAAAACGGAGGAGTCGGACCCCAATCCGCAAACTGCCTATGCTAAGTGTAAAGTGCTGGTCGAGCGTGATGTGTCGCAGTTGGCCGGCGATGATTTTTCTCCCACCTTTTTACGCAACGCCACCGCTTATGGGCCGTCGCCCCGCATGCGCTTTGATATTGTGCTCAATAACCTGGCCGGTTTGGCCTGGACTACCAAAGAAATCAAGCTGACCAGTGACGGCACCCCCTGGCGTCCGCTGGTCCATGTGCTGGATATTTGCGAGGCGATTGCCTGCACCCTCGAAGCTCCCAGAGAAGCGATTCATAACCAAATTTTCAATGTGGGCGACACCGCAGAGAACTACCGGGTCAAGGAGATTGCCGAGATTATTTCCAATACCTTTCCCGGCTGCGCTCTGACCCTGGGCAAAAATGATGCTGATAATCGCAGTTATCGAGTTTCGTTTGATAAAATCAAGGCTCATTTGCCTGGCTTTGCCTGCCGGCGCAATGCGAAAATTGGGGCGCAGCAGCTTCTGGAAGTGTTTGAGCGAATTAATATGTCGGAGGAAATCTTTAAATTTAGAGCTTATACCCGCTTGAAGCAGCTTGAGTATCTGATCAAGACCCGGCAAATTGACTCAAAATTCTATTGGAGCTAAGCGTGATTTTTACAGAAATCAAACTTAAAGGCGCCTATATTGTTGATCTGGAAAAGCGCGAGGATGAGCGCGGCTTTTTTGCGCGAGGTTGGTGCCAAAATGAATTTGAAGCCCATGGTTTAGCGCCGCGTGTGGTGCAGGCCAACATCTCCTACAATAAAAAACGAGGTACCTTACGGGGCATGCATTATCAGCTTGCGCCGTATGAAGAAACCAAACTGGTGCGCTGTACTCGAGGCGCGCTTTACGATGTTATTGTTGATTTGCGGCCAACCTCACCGAGTTACAAGCAGTGGTTCGGGGTGGAACTATCGGCGGAAAACTATAAAATGCTTTACGTGCCGGAGGGTTTTGCCCACGGTTTTATCACCTTGCAGGATGAAACTGAGGCAACTTACCAGGTATCGCAATTTTATACGCCGGGTTCCGAGCGAGGGCTGCGTTACAATGATCCCGCTTTTGGAATCGAATGGCCGGTTGAGGTGCGGGTGATTTCAGAAAAAGATAAAAGCTGGCCGGATTATGAGGCGGCTCTGTCCGCGCTTTAAATTTTTGGGAGATCTATCAATGTTTATTGTTGACAAGGCCCTGGAGAAACGCCATCAAGAAGGCCGTCCGATTCGAGTGGCCATGGTTGGGGCGGGTTTTATGGGGCGTGGTATCGCCTTACAGATTATTAATTATGTGCCGGGCATGGAATTAGTCGCTATTTCCAATCGTCACCTCGATGGGGCCAAACGCGCCTATACCGAAGCCGGGGTTGAGCAAGTTCAGGTTGTGGAGACCGTATCTCAACTAGAAGATTCAATGGCCCGGGGACATTACGCCATAACCGAAGATGCTTTGTTGCTGGGTCAGGCTGCCGGGATTGACGCCGTCATCGAAGTAACCGGGGCAGTGGAATTTGGAGCCAACATCGTTTTGACGGCCATCAAGCATGGCAAGCATGTGATCATGATGGACGCCGAACTGGATGGAACAATTGGCCCTATCTTAAAAGTGTATGCCGACAAAGCCGGGGTAATCCTGACCAATGCCGACGGCGATCAGCCGGGGGTCATTATGAACCTCTACCGCTTTGTGAAAGGTTTGGGGGTGCGGCCGGTTTTGTGCGGTAACATCAAAGGGCTGCAAGACCCCTATCGCAACCCGACGACCCAGGAGGGCTTTGCCCGCCAATGGGGCCAAAAGCCGCAGATGGTCACTTCCTTCGCCGATGGTACCAAAATTTCTTTTGAGCAAGCCATTGTGGCCAACGCTACCGGCATGCGCGTGGCCAGGCGGGGCATGTTTGGGCCAACCGTTTCTCCTGGCACACCGATACAGGAAGCAGTCAATTGGTTTCCCCTGGAAGAGCTACTTGAAGGTCCCGGCGTTGTTGACTATGTAGTGGGCGCAGCCCCGGGTCCGGGGGTGTTTGTGTTGGGCACACACGATCATCCCATGCAAAAGCATTACCTGAACCTTTACAAATTGGGTACGGGGCCGCTCTACTGTTTCTATACCCCCTACCACTTGTGCCATTTCGAGGTTCATAATACGGTAGCGCGAGCCGTGTTATTTGGTGATGCAACTATCGCTCCTTTGGGCGCACCCCTGGTAGATGTAGTGGCTACAGCCAAAATAGACCTGCGAGCAGGTCAGGTGCTTGATGGGATGGGTGGTTATATGACCTATGGTCAGGCTGAAAATACAAGTACTGTCCATGCCCAAAATCTGTTACCGATAGGTTTGGCCGAAGGATGTCGTTTGAAATATGATCTCGTTCGAGATCAGGTCCTTACTTTTGCCGATGTTGAGTTGCCGGCGGACCGACTGTGCGACAAACTATGGGGTGAGCAAAATGTTCACTTCGGCTTGGCTGAACCTAGGGCTGAGGCTTTACGTTAAAAAGGGTACTTATAGACAAATTACTTAAAAGTCATACTATCATTGTAGCAGCGACGGCGTGGGAGCCCGGCCCGCTAAAAGGTTGTACGATGTTTATCTGCTTTGTCTATAGAAATTTTAGATAAGCGTTGGCCGGATTATTCGTTGTGGTAAAGGAATGTTTTAATAGATTGGACATACTGGAAGGTAGTTTTGGCTAATTTTGTAGTGATTATAGACCCGGATATCGAGCGGCAATCTCGTTTTATTGAAAAAATAAGGCCGCTCATCCCTTTGGTTGAGGGGCTGGTCACAAACACATGCGCAATGGGGGAGTTCTATGCTATCTGGGCCAGCAATGAGCGCGCCCCGGTCAGCTATGTGGCTGATGATCAGGGCACGGCTGTGCTCTGGGGTGAGGCTATCAATGGCCCAGGGTCAGAACGGATAACTGCTGCTCAATTGAGAGAACGGTGGCAGAATTTACCTGATGATCTGCCCGATGCTCTCGATGGGTTTTATGCGGCCGTAGTCTACCAACCTAAAGTGGGAGTGGTCGTTGGGGCCGATCTGTTGGGCCTCTTTCCAGTGTATTACTACAGCCGGGGTGAAATCTTGTTGGTAGGTTCCAGCCCCGAGCTGTTCAGATGCCACCCTGAATTTCGGCAGGAGTTTAACCCGGCTGGCTTGGTGGGGATGCTTTTATTGATGCACATTTTTGAGGGGCAAACGTTGCTGCGGGAGGTGCGACGTTTGGCGGCAGGTCATGTGCTGGGGTGGCAGCCCGGGCAGGCTGTACGGGAGATAAAGCAGTACCAGATCCCCTTATCGACCCGGTATTACGATCTCCCCTTCCGGGCCCATGTAGATATTCTGGAGCAAGCTGTTGACGAAGCTGTTCGGCGTCACGCACCTGCGAACCGGCGATACGGCCTGTTACTATCCGGTGGGCTTGACTCTAGAATGTTAGGTGGTTTTCTTCAGCGTAACGACGTAGACGTTGTCGCCTTAACCCTGGGTTTGCCAACCGATATTGAAATGAAATGTGCAGTCCCAGTAGCCCGGACCCTAAATTTTGAGCACCGGGCGGTCAATATCTCAACTGAGCAATACCCTATCTGTTCTCGGACCCAGGTTCAGTGGGAACATGGGGCTAATGGCTTCAATTTTGTTATGAACTGGGGCGTTTACTCCTATTTAAGCGAGCTGGGACCTTATGTGGTCTTGGGCTATATAATGGATGCTATTTTAGGGGGGCCTCTCATTCACTACACTTATTCTAAACACTCCCCTCACATCACTTTCGACAAGATATTTACCTTTTATAATAATTGGGGCATTAAGCTTGATCTGTTGAAGAAGCTGCTTCGCCGTGAACTATTTGGCGATCTTGTTGAGGAGACGGTTGCTCGTATTCGGACGCTCTACGAGAGCTATGCAGAATTCGACTCATCACGGGCCTGGTTTTTTGAACTGTACCACCGGCAGCGGTTTCATGTGGGGGGCGCTGCTTGGGCGCTCTCCTTTGGAGCCTGGCCCATCTTACCGGCAATTGATCGTCAGGTCTTGGAGATAGTAGGGGCAATGCCATCCGCTACAATCGTGGAACGACGAGCCCAGAAAGAGCTGTTATGTACAAAGTTCCCGGCCTTGGCTAAACTTCCTCTCGACCGAAATTCTTACCAACCTGAACCGCTACAGCCAAGACTCCGGTATTTGTTAACCCAAAGTCTCAAACAGCAGTTAAAAGTTCCTCGCTCTTTAGAGCGGTTAGTAAAGTCTCGCCAGGTCGAGCGACGTTATTATTATCGCATTTCTGACTTCAATGGGCCGGGTTGGCTGGCGGTCCGACGGCAAGCAGAACCTTATCGTGAGCGAGTTCTGCACCTGTTCAACGGGGATGTATTGGCTGAGATTCTACCTCCTCCTCATATAACTGTAGAGTTTAAACGAGATGGCATTGTTGAGGCTTCGGGATTAAAATTGCTGTTAGGTTTTTTGCTTTGGTCAAAGGAACATTTAGAGGGGTTTTAATTGATAGTTGATTTTTACGTTCAATTTAGGTTGCAAATTTGTAGTCTGAGCATTCTTTTCCAAATCTATTATACTGGAATCTGATGCCATGACTAAAATCGTTTATTTGGTTGCGTCTCATACTAACCCTGAACAGGTTGTCAGGCTGGTAAAAGCACTTAAAACAGGAATGTGCTCGTCAATAGTGATTATCCATCACGACTACTCCAAATCTTTCCTTGATCCAAAAGCCTTTGAGGGTTTATCTGATGTCTTGATTATAGATAATTATGTGCCGGTGGAATGGGGAAATTTCTCCATGGTCAGGATGAAATTGCATATACTTGAGTTATTGACTCATCTTGAATTCGACTGGATAGTTTTCCTGTCAGGGCAAGATTACCCGATTCAGCCTTTAACCCAGATCGAAGATTTTTTAGAAACCACCTCTTATGATGGTTTTATGAGCGGCGTTCCGATTGAAAATGGTATTCCCTGCGGGCCTGTCGAATGTGCCAAATTAAATTCGACCAACCAGTACTGCTCGGATTGTATGGCTCGATATTATTATCGATATTATGAGACGCCACGTCAGCTCGACTGGGATAACTTGCCTAAACGGCTGCGCCAGGCTTTTAATAGACTTCAAAAGTATTTAGTTAAAGCTCAAGCTCTAATCTATATCCGATCCTTCCCATTTGCTAAAGATAAGCCTAAAAAAATGATCGGGTTCAGATCGCTGTGGAAACCTTTTCCGGCTGATTTTAAGTTTTACAAAGGCTCTCAATGGTTTACCCTTAACCGGGCCTGTATTCATTACATTCACCAATATGTTCAATCCCATCCTCAATTTGTAAAATATTACGAGCGTACTCTCTTTTCTGAGGAATCCTTTTTTCAAACAATCTTACTAAACCAAACTACGCTGAAAATACTTAATGATAATAAAAGGCTGATCCGCTGGCCCAACGCCAAATCATCCAGCCCCGATATTCTAAAGAAACAAGATTTTGATTATCTTATCGCTTCTGATCACCATTTTGCGCGTAAGTTTGATATAAATATTGATGGGGAGATACTCAATATGCTGGATGAGCATGTTTTATCAGGGTCAAAAAGTGATAAAGTTCCTGATTCATGCGTATTTTAATTGACCATGGTTGTTACGATTTACTCAATCAAGGCGATGTGGCTATGCTTCAAGTAGCCGTAACCAGATTAAACCGTTTATGGCCTGGAGCTTTCATCCAAGTTATTACAGATGCGCCCGACCGACTGGCTATCTACTGTGCCAATGCCCATCCGGTACATCCCCATACTCGTCTCAGTTGGAATAAAGCCGGCAGACTATTTGGCCGTCTCCAGCAAGCTCGTACCAGCTGGGTTTCGGAACAATTGTTCAACTTAGAAAGAGCAATCTGGCGGCGCTGGCCCCGGTTAGTACAGTGCCTGGTCCAATCGAAATTGAAACGGCGAGGTCTTAAGGTTAACCTGGAGGAAATAAATGATTTTTCTGAAGCTTTTTGGGGGGCTGATCTCATCATTGCAAGTGGAGGGGGCTACATTAATGATGCGTTCCGATGGCATGCTGTTAAACTGTTGGATATGCTAAAAATAGCAACAGAGTTTGGTATTCCCACGGCTATGTTCAGCCAGGGGCTAGGGCCAATTCAGCATCCAGAGTTGCAGGCTAAAGTAAAAACAACACTACCCCTGGTAGACCTGCTTACCACTCGAGAAGGCCAGCATAGCCTATCTCTGCTCACTTCTCTGGACGCTTTACCCGGCCAGGTGATCACTACCGGCGATGACGCCATTGAATTGGCTTATACGCACCGTTCTTCGCACCCTGGAATGGGTATTGGCTTGAATCTTCGCGCCGCAGCCTACTCTGGGGTGGATAATGAGGTGATTAAAGTCGTTCGAACCGTTGTAGGTGTTGCTGCTCAAAAATATAGTGCCCGGCTCATTCCATTGCCTATTTCATTTTATTATGAAGAGTCGGATGTTACGACTCTTCAGCAACTTCTACAGGGGTATGATGATGCCTCGGATGGAGGACAGAGCCTTGACCATCCCTTAAAAATTGTGGAGCAGGTCGGATGTTGCCGGGTGGTGGTTACAGGGAGCTACCATGCTGGGGTTTTTGCTTTAGCCCAGGGTATACCGGTGGTTGGTTTGGTTAAATCTGCCTATTATGGGGATAAATTTTCTGGATTAGCCAATCAATTTGGCCTGGGTTGTGAGATTATCTCGTTAGATGACCCCCGGCTCTATGATAAGCTTATGCTTGGGATTGAGACGGCCTGGAAATCAGCAGAATCGGTCAGACCTCATTTGCTAAAAGCAGCAGTCGCTCAGATTGAGGCCGGACAAGCCGCCTATCGACAGCTTTATAAGTTGGTTAAGCGTCGCTATGATTAATAAAACACATCTTTGGCCTGAACAACCAAGTGAAACGGGCGATACGATTACCTGGGGGGTCACTATCGAGAATGCCAACAACAAATGCTCCCATCTTTGGTATCGTATACCAGTTGAGTACAAAGAGATAATTACGGCTGGGTGTGAACCGTTTGTATTAGGTGCCCTTTTTATGGCCATGAGTCAGGCGACCGACCTGGTGGTGCATGGCCAAGTTTCGCCTTCGCTCTTGAGGAACTTAGAAGAGTTTCAAAATGCCTGGATTAGTTGGCGGCCGGAGTGGTATACCAAGATTGAAATCATGGCTGATCGGGAACTTGAATCCTCAAAAGCCGTTAACTCAGCCAGGGCGATCATGGCTTTTTCCGGCGGAGTTGACGCCAGTTTTACTGCCTGGTCTCACAAAAAGGGACAACGGGGGCGCCTCACTTGTGATATAGCCACAGGGGTAATGGTCCATGGCTTCGATATCCCTCTAGATCGGGGCGATGATTTTCGGTTCGCCGCAGAAAAGTCTACCAGGATGCTGGCCAGTTTGGGAATGACACTGATTCCTGTTACGACTAATTTCCGAGAATTGGAGGGTGATTGGGAGGATACACACGGCGCCGGCCTGGCTTCGTGTTTGATGTTATTCCAGGATAATTATGCCCGGGGGGTGATTGCCAGCACTGAACCTTATAATAGTTTAGTCATCCCATGGGGATCTAATCCCATCACCGATCCTTTATTGTCAGGCAACTCTTTCCAAATTATCCATGATGGCGCTGCTTTCACTCGAAGTGAAAAAATCAGAACAATTGCCCAGTGGCCGGAAGCACTGCGTAATTTGCGGGTTTGCTGGCAAGGTGAGCAAAAGGATCGTAATTGTGGACGCTGTGAAAAGTGTGTGCGTACTATATTAAATTTTCGAGTCATGGGCATTGATTTGCCTGAATGTTTTGAGCATGACGTAACCGACCAGCAGATTTTGAGCTTAAAAGGCTTGAGGCCCGGCACGCCGCAGTTTGTCTCTTTAGAAGAGATACTCTCAACCGCCAGAACTGCCGCCATCTCTGAATCTTGGGTTACAGCCCTGGAGCAGTGTCTGTACAAAAATAGAATGGGGGCAAATGGTCAACACAGTTTCCGGCAACGACTCAGAAAAATTATCCCTCTTACGTTACGTAGGCAGTTCCATCGCTCGATGTGATAGTTTTTAGTAGAATCAGACGGGGAATTAATAAAAGGGTGGTGATAATCGTTTCGCTATCTCTTCCTTAAATAGATGCTATTTGAATCAACATAATCGGAGAATTACGACATGATCTCAAAAGAATATAGTTCTCAATCACAAGTAGGAGTACCGGATTTGACGGCCCAGAATATAAACCAGATACCATTGGTGCGTATTGAACCCTCAAAAGGATGGGTTTCACTTAAACTTCACGAATTGTGGGAGTATCGGGAATTATTATATTTCCTGATCTGGCGCGATATTAAGGTGCGTTACAAACAAACGATTTTGGGAGCAGCCTGGGCTATTATCCAACCCTTTTTTACGATGATCGTTTTTAGCCTATTCTTTGGGAAGCTGGCTAAAGTTCCCTCAGATGGGATTCCTTATCCTATCTTTAGCTATGCGGCCCTGGTACCCTGGACTTTCTTTGCGCAAGGGTTGAGTCAGGCGTCGAATAGCTTGGTTGGTAGCTCCAACCTGATTAAAAAAATCTATTTTCCCCGTCTGGCCATACCTGTGGCTACGGTATTAGCCGGTATTGTAGATTTTGTATTGGCCTTCGCTGTCTTGATCCTGTTGATGTTATATTACGGGATTGTGCCGACGGCTAATGTGTTGTGGCTGCCACTTTTTTTGCTGCTGGCCTTAATTACCTCGCTGGGTACATCGTTGTGGTTATCTACCATGAACGTGCAATTTCGGGATGTGCGTTATACCGTACCTTTTATCACCCAGGTTTGGCTCTTTGCGACCCCCATTGCTTATCCCAGTAGTTTGCTTTCTGAACCCTGGCGAACTTTATACGGCATTAACCCGATGGCAGGGGTCGTGGAGGGCTTTCGCTGGGCCTTGCTGGGTGCAGATACGGCCCCTGGGCCAATCATTCTCGTTTCGACTACAGCCGCCCTGGTTCTACTGGTGAGTGGCGCCTTCTACTTCCGTCGTATGGAAAAAACTTTTGCAGATGTGGTGTAAAAATTATGAGCGATATTGCCATCCGCGTAACTGACATTAGTAAACAGTATCACATTGGTAAGTTGCAGGGAAAATTCAAATACGAAACGCTACGCGATACATTGAGCGAAACTTTTGGCGCGCCCTTTCGCCGGGCGGCTAAATTGTTGCGGGGCGAGGCTGCCAGCGCCTCCGAACTGGATGAAACCATCTGGGCGCTCAAGAGTGTTTCTTTTGAGGTTAAACGGGGTGAGGTGGTCGGTATCATTGGCCGTAATGGAGCGGGCAAAAGTACTCTGCTCAAAATCCTCTCGCGTATTACTGAACCAACCACCGGGGTGATTGATATTTATGGCCGGGTTGGCTCGTTACTGGAGGTAGGCACTGGGTTTCATCCAGAATTGACCGGCCGTGAGAATATCTACTTAAATGGGGCTATCCTGGGCATGCGCCGCAATGAAATCGAGCGCAAATTTGATGAGATTGTGGCTTTTTCCGAGGTGGAAAAGTTTATTGATACCCCGGTGAAACATTACTCCAGCGGCATGTACCTGCGTTTAGCCTTTGCCGTAGCCGCTCATTTGGAGCCTGAAATCTTAATCGTAGATGAGGTGCTGGCAGTAGGTGATGCCCGTTTTCAACGCAAGTGCATTGATAAAATGCAAGATGTTGGTCAACAAGGCCGGACTGTTCTTTTTGTCTCCCATAATATGCCTGCTATTACTCGGCTTTGTGAGCGGGCTGTTCTTCTTGACGAAGGCCGGGTGATCCAAGATGGCTTGCCAAGCCAGGTGGTTAATACTTATTTGAACGCTGGCCTGGGCACGACAGCCGTCCGTGAATGGCCGGATCCGCTCAAGGCCCCGGGGGGTGAAGCGGCTCGTTTGCGGGCTGTGCAGGTCCGTACGGAAGAGGGCGAGATTAGCGATGCCATGGATATCCGCCGGCCCATCCGCGTCGAGATGGAGTACGAAGTCCTCAAGCCGGGTTTTATCTTCATGCCTCATTTTCATTTCTTTAATGAAGAAAGCGCCCATGTTTTTGTAACCCTCGACCAGGACCCTACTTGGCACCAAAAACCTCGCCCGATTGGAAGATACATAAGTACGGCCTGGATTCCAGGGAATCTTTTATCTGAGGGTACTCTATATGTGACGCCGGCTCTGACCACCTTGAATCCAAAAATGCCTCAGTTTTATGAGCGTGATGCCATTGCCTTTCAAGTGGTTGATAGCACAGAGGGTGATTCTGCACGGGGCCAATGGACGGGACGATTAGGTGGAGTAGTGCGGCCTCTCCTTAAATGGGATACTCAATTTATTACAAATGGCCAGGAAACTGCCGCTTTATCAGTTCGGGAAGTAATAAAATGAAGCGTTACAGCATGCGAACACCCGGCGAATTGGCGGGTAAGCTCTTAAAAGCCGGAGGGCGGCGCGTGATGGGAACGATCACCCATGTTTTGACCCAGGAACCTGTCGCTGCCCTTACCTTTGATGACGGTCCCCACCCGGAATTTACGCCTCGTCTGCTGAATATTCTTGAGAAGTATCAGGCCCAGGCAACTTTTTTTATGATTGGTCAGATGGCCCAGCAGCAGCCAGCCCTGGTGCGGCAGATTGTTCAGGCGGGGCACACCATTGGGAATCATAGCTGGGATCATCCCTCATTTCCTTTGATAACCAGTCACCAGCGGCGGTCTCAACTGAGGGCGTGTGAACAAGCGGTTACGCCTTACGGGCAGAAATTATTTCGGCCCCCCTACGGCCATCAAAACGTAGCCTCACGGCTTGATTTATTGCGGCTGGGCTACCAGGTTGTTACCTGGAATGTGGTGGCCTATGACTGGCTTGACCATGACGCAGCTTGGATAAATCACCGATTGACCAGTCAAATTAAGCCTGGCAGCATCATTCTCCTTCATGATGCTCTTTACCATGCGCTCAAGCCGGAATACATCAACCGCGAAGCTATGCTCGAAGCGGTGGATCTCCTTTTAGGGCAGCTTAGCAGCTCTTTCCGCTTTATCACTGTACCTCAATTACTACAATGTGGACGCCCTCGTTTACAAAACTGGTATAAGCACGGTGATTTGAATTGGCTCAACCAGCTTGATGGACCCAATGCGGTAGGCCGGCGTTATGTTCGTCAGGATGGAATATAAGATATGAACCCTGTAAATAACCAGAGAGGGCGACAGGATGATGGCGTTGAAGTTAACTTAAAGAGGATTAATGAAACTAAGTGTAATTATCCCTTGTTATAATGGGGCCAACACCATCGCCGACCAGCTTGAGGCGTTAGCTAATCAGGAGTGGTCCGAACCGTGGGAGATTATTGTTGCTGACAACCGTTCTACCGACAATTCAATGGCCATTGTCAAACAATATCAAGAGCGACTACCCAATCTACGTATTGTTGACGCTTCGGCTCGGCAAGGGCAACCTTATGCCCTTAATTGTGGTGCAGAGGCAGCTGTGGGCGAATCCCTGGCCTTTTGTGACGCTGACGATGTAGTGGGTCCATGTTGGTTGGTCGCTATGGGGCAAGCTCTCTCTAAATATGACTTTGTGGCTTGCCGTTTTGATACTGAGAAACTTAACCCTCCCTGGCTCTCCAAAAGCCGGGCAAACCCACAGCGTAATGGTCTCAAGCAATATACGTATCCCCCCTATTTAGCCCATGCGGGGGGGGGGAGTTTGGGGGTTAAACGTTATTTACACCAAACCATTGGCGGGTTTGACGAGACGCTACCTTTCCTCCACGATACAGATTATTGTTGGCGTCTACAACTGGCCGGGACAGAACTTCATTTTGTAGGAGATGCGGTTATGTATATCCGTTACCGCGAAACATTAAGGGGTATTTATCGTCAAGCCCGCAATTATGCTGAGTATAATGTCCTGCTTTACAAAAGGTATCGTCCCTTAGGGATGCCCCCACTCTCCTGGAAAACCGGGCTGCGAGCATGGCTAAAACTAGCCAAACGCCCCCAACGGATTTTAAGCCTGGAAGGCCGGGCCAGATTTTTGTGGCAGTTTGGCTGGTGTATGGGACGGTTACAAGGTAGTATCAAACATCGAGTTTGGGCGCTCTAAAGGTCATATTTAGGGAAGGTTGTTTGTCAATTTATTAAGATGGACCATAGTGTGAGCTCAACTCAGGATAACTTACAACAAAATCTGCTTGCTCGTCGCCAACCCGTTACAAAAACACTCAGAGATATAATGGCGCGCAGTTGGGTGCAGACAATGATAAAATTTGCCCCGATTTCGCCCTTGTTTCTTCGCCTGGCCGAACTGCCGATGGGTATTTACAAGGATAAGCGCCGCTGGCTGCGTTATTTTGGAGAGCGACCCTATATTTCGTCTAAGGCTCAGGTCAGTTGCCCCACTCTAAAACTTGGACCTCGCTGTTTTATTGATGATTACGTGACCATTTATGCCCATCCCAAGGCGCGGGGCGGGGTTTACCTGGCCGAAAATGTGCATATTTATCGTTGGTCAATGGTGGAATTGGGCGAGGGAGAAGGCAGCCTTAAAGTTGACCGCAACACTTATATCCAGTCCGGTTGCATCTTCAACCCCTTTGTGGGCAACATCATCATTGGCGCTGATTGTATGATTGCCGCACGATGCGCCTTTACACCTTACCAGCACGGCTTTGCCGATACCACTCGCCCGATGAGAGAACAACCCTTAACCAGTAAGGGAGATATTATAATTGAAGATGATGTCTGGCTGGGGCTAAATGTAGCGGTGATGGATGGGGTAAGGATTGGCCGGGGCGCTATCATCGGCGCGGGAGCGGTGGTAACAAAGGATATTCCACCCTACGCTCTTGCCGGTGGGGTGCCCGCTCAGGTCATTCGTTATCGTAAAAATTGTGATGCCCTACCTCAATAAAATACACGTAACAGCGACTATATCCCAAAAATCTTAAGGTATCGGTAAAAAGGGCCGTATAAAAATATGAAGAAAGCTTGCCACCTTGTTATATTTTGTACCAGTGTGTTGTGGATAGCTATGAATTTACCAACTCTGGCCCAAGCCTCTGGCCCGGTGCAGCCCCCCGGTAATAGTATAGTGGGTGTGGCTTCAAACGCGTTAGAATGTTTGGCTGTAGGCCCCAACACCCCTGCTCCGGCCAGTGGTGTGGTTAACCTGACCTGGCAAGGTGAGGCCGAGAGTGCTCGCCTGATTGTGCAGGTGGCCGGCGCGGAGGCCGCCCATACCATCAAAGTAAATGGACAAGCGATAGCCCAAGTTCCCGTTCATCCAGGGGGGCGGCTTTGTAGCAGTGGTGAGGATACCGAGTCTTTTTATCTTGATGTGCCGCTCGATGTTTTAGTACAGGGTGACAACTCGATTGAAATTACCCATGATGCCCTGGCCGGTGATAGTTGGAGCGCCGCTTACGTTAGACTGGAAGTGCAAGGCCGCTTCGTTGTTAATATGCCCGGTAGCCCCGGACAAATTGGTTCGGCTGATATATCTACCCTGGCCACTCCCTTTACGATTAATATCACCAATTCTTATGATGGTTCATCGCAGCAAGCCAGGGTTCAGATTCCTGACAGCTACAATGCCGGTGTAGCAACGCCGTTATTAGTGGCAATTCACCCCCGCAGCAGCAATATGTTATTTGGTGAAGATAAGTTTGGCGCTGCTGCTAACACCAAAGGCTGGCTGTTGGCTTCACCAGAACTCCATGGGAGTTGGCCCGGTGATTTAGCAAACCCTATACCTTACCCACCAGGTAAATATTCCTACGCTTCGCTGGAGGGCCAGTACGATATTGTCGCCACAGTAAAATATATGCTCCAAAATTATAATGTGGACCGGGATCGTATTTATATTGTGGGCTATTCGATGGGGGCGCAGATGGCTACACTTATGGCGGCCAAATACCCGGATGTATTCGCCGCTCTTTTTGATAACAAAGGTCCAACCGACTGGGTGGATTGGTACAATGAAAGCGTAGCTCGTGGCGATCAGGATTTTCATACGGATTGGATGGAAAGAGAATGTCATATTAATGGAACTCGTAAAAGGCCCACCACGAACCCTTTTTGTTACCAACGCCGCTCAAGCTTGAACTATGCCAGCAACTATGTGCGTAAATTAAATTTTGCCAGTATTTACAGTCGTATGCCGATTTCGTTAACCCATACTGTCGGCGATGCCCTGGTTCAAATCCATCATTCACGCGACCTGCGGGATACGATTAATAGTTATAATCCCAGCCTGTTAGTTTCTCTGTTTGAAGAAAACAGCGGCGACCCGGCCATTGATGGCGGCTCTCCTTTCTTCCACGACTATGAGCCTGATCCCACGACGGTGCTGAATTTCTTGGAGCCATTCACCTTAGACAACAACCCCACCTCCCTTGATCTTACCTCCGACGAGTCCAAATCTTTTTATTGGCTCAGAATTGTCAAATCAAATGCCGAGCAGTTTTCACGGGTAAAGGTTAATGTGGTTGGACAAACGGTCACCGCCGTCATTTCTGATACCACCACCACCCAACTGGGTTTCAATCTAGGTAGTGGCTCTATTACCGAGATCATTCCTCAGCCGGGGCTGGGATTGCCTACAGGTGTTTATGAAGTTCAGGGTGGTGGTAATAATGTAGATGTCAGTTATAACACCGGTTATCTTACTGTAAACGTCTCTTCGACCACCACTCCCTACACCGTAACCATCTCCCTGATTCCTGGCAGCGCTCCTTCCGTTTTTACTTATCTGCCCCTTGTGCTCAAGTAGCGTAATATGCAGGCTAAAAAATGAAGCTCAAAACTGAACCCTTAGTCAGCGTGGTGACGCCGGTTTATAACACCGAAAAATATTTGGCCGAGTGTATCGAAAGTATCCTGGCCCAAACTTATCAAAATTGGGAATATATTATCGTCAATAATTGCAGCAAAGACCGCTCCCTGGAAATTGCCCAAACGTATGCCGGTCAGGATGACCGTATTCGGGTGTATAACAACACTCAGTTTCTCAACCAGATGCAGAATTGGAATCACGCGCTACGCCAAATCTCGGCTGAAAGCAAATATTGCAAGGTGGTGCATGCTGATGATTGGCTGTTTCCAGAGTGTCTCAGCCAGATGGTGGCCGTGGCGGAGGCCAATCCGTCGGTGGGGGTGGTAGGCTCCTATAGATTAGATGAAACGGAGGTTAACCTGGACGGTTTGCCCTATCCCAGCCCGGTGACATCAGGCCGGGAAATTTGCCGCTTGTCTTTCCTGACCAGCCTTTATGTATTTGGTTCACCTACCTCGCTGCTCATCCGGTCCGATCTGATCCGCAGTCGAGAACCATTTTATAACGAAGCCAATATTCACGCCGATAAAGAAGTCTGTTTTGATGTTTTGCAAAGCTCCGATTTTGGTTTTGTCCATCAAGTCCTAACCTATACCCGCCGGCATAATGAAGCAACGACGACATTTACCCGCCGGCTCAGCACAAAAAGATTGGCCGGTTTGATTATTTTGAAAAAATATGGCCCCCTCTATCTTGATCCTGAAGAGTACGAACAATGTTTAAAACGAAAAATCGAGACTTACTATCGTTTTTTGGGCCGGCAGGTGTTTGAACTAAAAGATAAAGAATTCTGGAACTATCATCAAAATGAGCTTAAAGCGTTGGGGCATCCTTTGAGTTGGCTCAAAGTAATTAAAGCTGCGTTATTGGAACTCTTAAATATCGAAGTGACGGTGAAAAGGATCATACAGGCGATAAGAAAGAAGAAAGCTAAACCCCACAGTCTTACCCCCCTCAAGCAGTGGGAAATAGTCAGCCGGTCTGAAACTTGATCTCTCTTTTAGCAGTGGCAGATAGAGAAATTTTAACTATTTTCTAATTATTTTCTAACGTTTATTGAGGGAAATTTTCATTTTTTTAGGATAAAGTAGTACAACGAAATTTTGGGTTAAAAGTATCTGATGCTTGTAGGTCATAATCTTATTTATTTTGCTCCTGAAAATTGGGACGGTCTGTGGCGTAATCGGCAGCAACTGATGTCCATTTTTGCCCGGCACAATAAAGTGCTGTTTGTAGAAGGACGAGCGCATCTCCGTTCAACGCTGGCCGATTTTCGGCGGGGAGGAATAAGGGTGTCGGACCTGCGCGCCAGGGTGCGGCAGGTGTCAAAAAATTTATTTGTTTTTCGTTTCCCGGTCTGGGCCCCAATCAGTGGGCGTTTTCCTCTTAAACAGATTACTCGAACCGCCAGGCAACTCTCTTTTCAAAAGGTTTTGCGTGAATTGCAGATGTCACGCCCTATTGTCTGGTTGTCCAGGCCCAGCATGATGGATGTGATGGATGACCTTCCGTCAGCCCGGTTATTTATCTATCATGTAGTTGATGAATATGCGGCTTATGGCACCAAAACAGCGGAGAGTCGCTACCGGATTGAGAAACAGGAAAAGGAAATGCTGGGCCAGGTTGATATGGTGATAACGGTTTCTAAAAAGTTGCAAGAAACCAAGCGTCCTTTCAACCCTAATACTTTCCTGGTTCCAAACGGAGTAAATTATCAGGCTTATACGGCTGCTCTGGCTGATCCATGCTTGCCGGATGATTTACGAGCTATTAAACCGCCTCGTTTGGGCTATAGCGGCCTTATTGGTGATAAACTTGATTTGGATCTGCTTAAAGAATTGGCTCAAGCCCATCCAGAGTGGTCTTTGGTCCTGCTGGGAGAAGTGAAAGGTTCGCACAAGGCTGCAACCTGGCGGGAGTTGAGGGCCTTGCCCAATGTGCATCATCTGGGGCCGGTCGAGATAGCACAGGTACCGCATTATGTGAAAGGGTTTCAAGTGGGCTTAATGCCCTATGCGCAGACCAGACATTCTGAACATATAAGCCCGCTGAAACTTTATGATTATTTGGCCGCCGGATTACCTGTTGTGTCGATGGATATTCCGGCCGCCCGAGAATTTGGTGAGTTTATTCACCTGGCTGATACACCTCAAAACTTTATTGAAGCTGTACAAGCCGCTTTAGTTGAGGTAAGTGTTGAACGTTGTCAGGCTCGCAGAAATATTGCCAGCCAACACAGTTGGGAAGCGAGAGCAGAGCAATTATCGGCTTTAATTCAAACCCAACTGGTAGAAAGAGTTTAAGGAGTAGATTTTATGAAAACACAAAGTGTAGTAACGTATTGGCGGATTATTAAAAAACGCGGTTGGTTACCCCTGCTGCTGCTGCTAGTTACAGTTGGTACAATTGTAGGCTTATCGCTGTTGGCTGAACCTGTTTACGTAGCTTCGGTAAGGTTTCAGGTGGTGGCTCCTCCTCCGGGCGATGTGAGCCTGTTTCAAGGAGCAAGACTTGGTTCACTGCGAGAGGAAATGGGTTACGCCCGTGACAATTTTATTAGTATTATCACCAGTCGAGATGTGGCCTGGCGGGTGGTTGAACAGTTGAACTTGGAAATGAGTGGTGGAGAATTGGCTGAATTAGTGGTTGTAGAACCTGTACTCGGCTCCGATTTTACTGAAATAACGGTTTCGACAGACGATCCAAATCTTTCGGCAGCTATTGCCAATACGTTGATGGTTGAGGGAATAGCTAAATTTGGGGAAATAAGCGCCCGTGGCAGCGCCAACAGCCGTGAATTTGTGCTCTCGCAATTAAATAAAATTGGCGCTCAACTGGCAGAAGCTCAACAAGAATTAGTGACCTATAAAATAGAAAATAAGGTTGGCGATTTAGATGATCTTATCAGTTCTCAACAAGGATTAATTCGTTCCTTGAACCTGGCCAGAGATCAGGCATGGGCCGAAGGAAAGCTTGAGGCAGCTACTAACTACGATAAAATTATTGCAGAACGAACTCTGGAATTGCAGGACTTGGTGCAACTGGGTACAGAATATACAGTGCTACAGGGTAAAGTGCAACAGCTGTCACAAACTTATGATTTTCTCCTGGAGAAAGAAACAGAAGCAGAGCTTAAAGAGAATGAAATCTTAAATCTGGGCTATATTCAACCGCTGGGCGAGGCCCGCGTGCCTTCTGAACCGGAGCCGGCCATTCAAACGAGTATTGTGATCCTGGGTGCAGTTCTTAGCCTGGTTTTGGGGGTGGTCATTATCTTCTTATGGGAGTATTTAGATAAACAAAGGGCACTGGCTGCGGTTGATTTGGAAAGTAGAAATTCAGAGAAACTGTTACCCACCGAATCTACACCGTGAAGCGTTTTTTAATCCGGCAACAAAAGCTCGGTCCGGTTAAAATAAACGGGCTGTCGTTGGGTGTGCTGGTTACTTGTTGCCTGGCGCTGCTCCTGACCGGTTGCACCAGTGTGCCCGAGGGCACAGTTGAGAAGGAAGAAATACCTTCTACGCCGATAGTTCTACCCAAACCCTCAGCTACACCTACCCCTTCACCAAGCCCTATTGAGATGAGGAAAGTTGCCTGGGCAGAAGCTGTTAAGGATAGTGATTCCATGACCGGGGCGATTGCCAGTTTATATTTGGCTCAGCATAGACACAATGATATTGACCTTAAGGAAGTTAATCAGAGAGTCCCAAACATCAAAACAGATGAACGGGTCTATTTGGGTTATGTAATTAATACCATCAGGCTCTACTATACCTTTAAGGATAAACCGGAACTACTTTGGCCGGAAACAAAATTAGCCCTGGAGCAAACAACTTTGCGCAAGGCTTTAAAGTATGTCACCGGCAAACAGAGCCGGGGCATTATCAGTCCAGATATTCCTTATTTGCCTAACTCGGTGGGTACTGAGAATCATAAACTGGCAGAAATTACTGCGGGAATATTACTCACCCAGATTTTTGCTAAAGAAACAGTAAACGGTTATGTGGTCAAAGCCTCCGATCCTAAAGAAATTAGTTGGCATCGTTATTGGCTTGAGGCTTATAACGATTGGTTGAGTGGAGCAGCAGATGATAGATTGGGTCAGGGGTTGGACGAGCGAGACTCGCCCCAATATATTGCTAATGATTTGGGCTACCTCCTCACCTTAAGAGATTTTGCTGAAAACGAAACGGTGCGCCAATTGGCCGAAATGTATGCTAATGTTCTCTTGGCCGATTATGCCGAAGAAAATCTACTGGGGATGTATGTGGGGGGCAATGGACGTGAAGATAGGCTCACCATTACCGATCCCTTAAATGGTCCCTTAACCGTTGTTTCTTATCTCTTGTTCGATAATGTACCAGGGGGGTTGAGCAGCGTGGGGGACTACTTAAACCAATGGGGCGCTGTGGCCTATACGGCCATTTTAACCAGCGACTATGAAGTTCCACCCATTATCCGCGCCATAGCCGCCGATCGGTTGGGTAAAGGTTCTTATGAGGTTAAGGAACTTCGAGGGATACAGGAGAAATATACTTATATGACTCCCTACTATGGCGTAGGAAGCTGGATTGGTAAAACTAAGCCCGGCTCTCAATCTCAAAGCTGGGGGATTTACATAGCTTCAGAAGAGAGCAAAAGTACCATTTTTACCTTTCCGGGGGCTTGGTCCCAATTTCAACCCGATGACAATCGCAGTTACATGATCAACTATAAATTCAAAGAAGACACCCAAACCCATATCTTTCAGGAGCGAAATGTCATCTTTAGCCAGTTTGATTTAAAGGTGGCCGGCGAGGAATTTGCAACTCGAATTTATCTTCCGTTTTCGCTCGATGAGGTAAGCGAGCAAAACGGCTGGATATTTGCCCGAGAGACAACGGTGGACGGGGAAACGGTATTTGTAGCGATCAGACCTGCCTTGGGAGGATATAAGCTTGATACCTCGCCTCAACCCGATTTTGTGTATGGTCGGATATTTGTTTGTGATGTTTATAATGATGTGGTTGTGACTGAAATTAGCGACTCTACTGTTCACTCCAGCTTTGTTGCCTTTATGAAAGACGTTCTTGACCAGCCATTTAAAGTCACTGATAGTAAAGTGTTTTACACCACTACCGATGGGCGTGAGATAGAATATAAGATAAATGACTCTCACAACACGTTAATAAACGGCCAAAAATTCAGTTTGGATGATTACGAACTATTTAATAGCCCGTTTACTCATTCTGTTCAAGCGAGTCGTTACTATACCTTCCGTAAGGATAACCATAACTTAGTTTTAGATTTTAGAAGGTTCGAGCATCCCATAAGAGAAGAATGGACAGATTAAATGACCCTTCAAAACCACTCAAAATCTGTTACCTGGCCCGTTATACGGGTGGAGGATCGGCCATAAGTTTACAAACAATCGTTTCTAATCTGGATCGCTCTCGATTTTTACCCATTGTCCTTTTCCATCGGATCAAGAATCACGAGTTAGTAGCGGCCCTGCGGGCGCGAGATATTCCCGTTTTTAGTTTAACTGAGCCTTACTATTTTTCTGCCACATCTTCCGCCTTTAAGGTCAATGTAACGGGCCGCCTCTCCCGTTCCACCTGGCAGCGTAAATTGTTGTCGCTTTACCAGCTTGGCAAAGCGACAGGCGCTTTTATAAAGCAAGACTTGAAATTAATAAGACCATTGCTGCATTTTTTAAATGAACATCAGGTTGATCTCATCCATTTTAACAGTGGTTTGTCTACTCACCGAGCCGATTTGTTGGTGAGTAATTGGTTAGGAATACCGGCAATCTGTCACGTCAGAGCTTTTGAAACTTTAACCCCCCTGGAAAGATTTGTCGGTAGAAAGGTTAAACGATTTTTTTATATTTCTCAGGCCATCGCCCAGGATTATCAAAATCAGAAAATTGCCCCCCATCGGGGCCAGATTATTCACAATGTCGTATCGCCGCCGCCCTTAATAACACCGGCAGAAAAGATGGCCTTAAGAGCCGAGTTTGGCTGGGATGAAACCCATTTTGTGGTGGTGAATGTGGGCCGGTTGGTAAGCTGGAAAGGGCAAGATGTTTTTATCAAGGCAATTGATTGTTTGGCCCCTCGCTTACCGCACTTGCGCGGTTTGCTTGTCGGCAAGGCTGATGACAATCCAGGTAGCTATAACTATGCCCAAAATTTGCAACAACTGGTTACAGATAAGGGCCTGACTGATAAAGTGATTTTTGCCGGCTTTCGCTCAGATGCTGTCCGGCTTATGGCCGCGGCAGATGTAGTAGTTCATAGCGCCACAACGCCTGAACCTTTTGGTCGAGTTATTATTGAGGGCCTGGCTACGGGAACGGCAGTTGTAGCAACTAATGACGGAGGAGTAGCTGATATTATTACTCCCGGAGTTAATGGAATGTTGGTTACCCCCGGAGATGATAGCGAAATGGCCAGGACTATTGAAGAATTGGCTCATAACCCAACTCTACGCGCTAAACTTGGTCAGGCCGGATATGAGCATGTGAAAGAAAATTTTAGTGTGGCCGGTCAACTCAAACAGCTTGAGCAAGCTTACCTGGCCTGTCTAACCCGCTAAAGTTTTCTTCGGTTTTAGGAGACATGCCGTAACTCTTTGGATTTGGTTAGAGAGAAGTTGAAGTGAAATTACTTAAACCACAGATTATTCGCAAAAAAATAAAAGCCAAACTATCTCCGGCTAATTTACCTCTGGATAGGATTAATGAGGTTTGGGGGTACTATGATTTAGGGGTTTTAGAACAAGTGAGGTCGCCGGACGCGGGAAAACGCAGTGATACGGTGTTAATTAAGAGCAGCAAGGGTAACTTTGCTCTGAAGGCTTACACGCCTCATTTAGGGCAAGATGGAATTTTGTTTGAACACTCTGTTATTCAATTTCTCCAAACGGTAAATTACCCAACTCCCGGTCTCATTGAAAATCGTTTGGGACAAACAGTTACCCACATGGCTGATCGGTCTTATGCTTGTTATAAGTTTGCAAAAGGTGAGCGATATACTGACTATTTTTTAAGCCCTAAAACTTCGGAGTTGATGCTTAGGCAATCGGCGCGAGCCTTGGCCGAGTATCATCTTCTTATTAAGGACTTTTTACCAGATGGTCATAAAGCTGAAGGGTTTCAGCCGGGAACTTGTCAACGTGAGCGGGGGAAAGATTGGTATTTGAATGAATTGGCTCTGGTTTATACCGTTCTTTTTTACAATAATTTGGAAGAAGCTTCCAGACTGATGGGGAAGAAGGTTTCTGCCATTATGGATCAATGGTTAACTATCCAAAGCGAATTTATTGATTTACATGATCGCTTGGAAGGAGTTGATCCTCCTCCGCTTCCAATTTTGGCTATTCATGGGGATTTTGGCCCATACAATCTTTTGTTTCATCGGAACAAACTAAGTGCTGTACTGGATTTTGAATGTACTCACCTGGATTGGCGACTGACCGATGTGCTTTCAGCGCTTGTCCGTTTTTGCCGCAGGCGACAGGGTGATTTAAACCAAGCGATGGCAGCCACTTTTTTGGCTAACTATCAATCTATCTGGCCTCTGGAGCCAGCCGAAATCGAAGCCGCTCAGTCGGTATTCAAGCTGGCCCGTTACCATAATGTTATTAAAGCCCTCTCAAAGTACCGCTTAACCGGCCAGGAGGATTCATTGCAAGCAGCCGAAGCGTCCCTGGCTCAGATTCTTTCACCCGGCCGGTTAACCCTGGCTGATACATTAGGTTGCATATTTAAGGGCAAAGCATAATGAAGTTAGATTTATATGGCTCGCTTTACCGGCGTACCTGGCAATTAAGAGCCGGTCAATTTGGCCGAGAGATTTTTCGGCGCGCCGACGAAATGAGCCGGCGAGAGCGTTTAACGGCTAACGCTCTGAAAGATTTTCAACTTGAGCAAACGCAGGCTTTACTGATCCATGCCTATCAGCAAGTGCCGTTTCATCGGGCGCGAATGGAGGCGGTGGGGTTTGATCCCTTTAAGCTAACCGACTTAACCCAGTTGGAGCGGCTGCCTTTTATGACCAAAGAAGAACTGCGGGCTGAGGGGTTGCATCTGGTCGCCCAAAGTTATGATCCCAAGTCCTTACTGGAAAACGCCAGCGGCGGCTCTACCGGGATGCCGGTAAAGTTTTATCAAGATCAGGCTTATACCATTTTTAACCGGGCTAATAAGTTGCGCCAGCGCCGCTGGTTTGGTTATCAGATGGGCGATAAAATTGCTTATCTATGGGGCGCGCGGCGGGATACCAGAATTAAAGGATTTCGCCATTATCTGCGCCAAACCTTGCGCCGGGAACACTGGATTGATGCGTTCGATCTGACGTCAAGACATATGTTAGAGTTTAAGAACTTGCTGGATACCTGGCAGCCTGAGCTATTGGTGGCCTATCCTTCGGCTTTGCAAGCTTTTGCCGCTTATCTGCAAAACCAGGGATTAGCGGTTCGGTCGCCGGGAGCCATTGAGTGTTCGGCCGAAAAGCTTCAAGCAGCGCAGCGAGTCGTAATTGAACAGGTTTTCAATTGTCCCATTTACGATGTTTACGGGTCACGGGAATTTGGGGTTATCGCTGCTGAGTGTGAACAGCATAACGGTTTGCATATTTTTGCGGATGCCTTTTATCTTGAGGTTATTAAAGATGGTCACCCGGCCCAACCCGGCGAGTTGGGTGAGATTGTGATTACCTGCTTTGGAAATTTTGCTATGCCGTTTATTCGCTATACCACCGGTGATTTAGGGGTGATGGCAACAGAACCGTGCGCGTGTGGCCGGGTGCTGCCTCGGTTGGCAGAAGTGGTCGGTCGAACTAACGGCGTGATTTCTACTCCGGATGGTAAGTTGGTGCATGGGGCTTTTTTCTCTAAATTTTTCTATGATCTACCCCAGGTGAAGCGTTATCGAGTTCATCAAATTGATCGGGCCAACCTTGATATTTTGGTCGAAAGCAACGGTCATTTCTCCCCTGATCAAGCGGCGGCTCTGGCTAACCAGATCCAGACCAAACTGGGGGAAAGTATTAAGGTTTCCTGTCGCCTTGTATCTAACATTGAGCCATTACCTTCAGGTAAACTGGCCTATCTGGTTTCAGATGTGCCTTTAACTTTTATTCAAAAAGAGCTTGGCTGAAAGTTAGTCATTCGATGGAGTAATAGTATGTTCGTTAAGCCAGTGCAGTTGTTCCAAAACCTGCGGCGTCTTCACCTCCCTGAGCCGGTTATCGTTATATTGATGGTCTTGCTCACCCTTGGTTTGGGGGTAGGGCTTGGTTTTGTCATGATGACCCCGGCCAATTTTATTCTGGCTTCTATTGTTGCTGTAATTTTTTACCTGATTATCATTGCCGCCGCTCCCCTCAAAGGGGTTGCCCTCTGGTTAATTTTATTTCCTTTTGCGGAGACAACGGTCAATATCTCGTTGGGTGAAGGTATTCCCGATTTATCACCCACCCGTTTTACCATAGCCTTTCTCATTGCCATCTTGCTGGGCGAGGCTGCTACAGGCCAACGCCGCTTTCCTCGATTAACAAAATTAGATTTTGCTTGCTTTTTGTTTGTGATAGGGATAGCCATCTCCGCTTTCTCTAGTTTTGATCCCGTAGGGGCGTTTAAAGCAATTCTAGACCTGACTATTGTGCCGGTTCTGGCCTATTATGTGGTCAAAAATTTGGTGCATGATAAAAAGGATTTAGACCTATTTTTCAATGCCCTGTTCATTATTGCGCTTTATTCGTGTTTCTTTATCTTTTATGAATGGGCTACGGGACAAGTTTTACTTTATCAAGGGGACGGAGCGACAATATATGCGGATAGTGGTATTCGCATTGTGCGCAGCCTTTGGGGAGGGCCACATATCTATAGCTCCATTTTTGCCATGGTTATTCCCCTTACCTTCTACCGGATCATAAAGGCAGATGATGGTCTGTGGCGGGTTATTTATAGCGTTCTGTTGATAGTTTTTCTTTTGGCGCTGGTTTTAACCTTCAAGCGAGCCGGTTGGATTTCGAGCCTGGTGAGTTTCATTGTTATTTTTCCTTTTTTCCCTGCCTTTAGAAAAGTATTTCTGGTTTTGTTGGTCCTTATTTCAGTTTCTTTGTATGTTTTTAGGGATCAATTGAACAAAATGGAGGGAGTAGAGCAGCGGGTTAGCGGCAATGTAGAAACAGCCAACGGTCGGACTGATCGGTGGCAGGTGGCCATGGATTTGTGGAAAGAGAAGCCCATTACCGGGCATGGCTTCAGAAATTTTGATAAGCTTTCAGGGATGGAAGCGGTTGAGAATTATTACTTGCATTTACTGGTGTCGGGCGGACTCATCGCCTTTTTGCCTTTTGTGGCCATTACCGTTTTAACTATTTCTGAAAGTATCTGGGTCTTTATCAGGGGGCCATCACTGCCCCACATTTTTGTAGATAGAGGCCTGGTGGCTATTTTCTGGGGCATGTTTTCAACCTACCTGGTTAAATCTATGACAGGCGCTCAGGGTGCTGCTATTGTAAATATTCTATTCTTCATCTTAATTGGGGCCATCGTGGGTTCGCAAGGGGAACAACTGGCTTTACAGAGTGAGGCCCAAAAAATGAAACGAGAAAGGTTGGCTCATGTATAGAACAAGTGCAATTTAGCAGAGGCGGCTCCCACGCCGCCGAGGGCCGGGCGTGGGAGCCCGGCCTGCTTTGCACTAATACTTAACATGAGCCGAAAGGTTTCACCAGAGTTGAGTGGCTTATCTCCAAATACAGTGGAGGGTGCAGTTCATGCCCAAGAAGTCTGGTTCATATCTTAAAAAAGAAGAAGCAGTAGATGTTAAAGCTATCAGTTCGAGACTAGATTCTGGTAGGTTAAGCCGATGCGTATTTTGATGCTAGTTCGTCAATATCACCCATGGGTGGGGGGCACAGAACAGCAAGCTCATAAACTCAGTCAGGCCCTGGCGGCAAAAGGCGTTGATGTGCAAATTTGTACCGGCTGGTGGTTTCGGACTACTCCGGCCTTTGAATATATTGACAAATTGCCCGTCTACCGAAATTTTACCGCCTGGCAATTTTTTGACCTCCGCGGTCTGCGTAAGTTTAGTGGTTATTTGTACATGCTAACCCTGGCTTTTCACCTCTGGCGAAGCAGAAAAACGTACGATCTCATTCATATTCACGGCCTTAATTACCATAGTTTTGTAGGCGTTTTACTGGCCAAATGGCTGGGCAAAAAATCGCTCATAAAGGTAGCTTGTGGCGGTGCTGGCAGCGATGTAACGAAAATGCGCAATAACAACCTGATTCCTGGTAGCCGTCACATGTTTCCAACCACCCGTTTGTGTGATGGCGTGGTGGCGCTTAACTCCGATATTGCGGCTGAGTTGATTGAAGCAGGTTTTGCCCCGGAAAAAATTGTGTGTTTGCCCAATGGGGTTCAGGTTCCAGAAGTGGCGACTGGTATAGTTGAGAAAGAGGTTAATAAGACAGCTCAAATAGTTTTTGTCGGCAGGTTACACCCCCAAAAAGGTGTGGATGTCTTAATTGAGGCGCTTGGTTTTCTCGCTCAGAATCGCCCTAATCTGAGCTGGCAGGTCGCTCTATTGGGGCAAGGCCCCTTACAGCCGGCTTTAGAAGCCAGAAGCAGAGAGCTGGGTTTGACTAACAGGATTAAGTTTCATGGGGCTGTCTCTGATGTCAATCATTATCTGGCTCAGGCTGATATATTTGTGTTGCCATCACGGGCTGAAGGAATGTCTAATGCCCTACTCGAAGCCATGGTAATGGGGCTTCCTTGTCTGGCCACCCATGTTCCTGGTAATGATGAGTTAATAGTAGATGGCGAAAATGGGTTGCTTGTAGAACCTGAAAATCCTCTGGTTATGAGCCAGGCGCTGGCCCGTTTAATCCAAGATAAAACTTTGCAGGTGCGCTTGGGACAGGCAGCTCGAAAGAGTATAAGTGAGCGGTACGCCATCGAGGTAATAGCTGAGGCGTATATCAAGCTTTACCATAGTTTGCTAGCCGGGCGACAGCCGTCTCCGCAAATTCGTCAAATAATCACCACCTAAGCTTTTCAAAGAACTTAGCTACGGACAGATTTAATTGAAACTTGATAAACAGTTATTTACACATGTCCGGTTGTTTTTAGCCCAAGGCCCTGATTATATTGCTACCTACGGTAGCTGGCGGATGCGGCGTTTAGCCCGGCAGTTCAGTGAAAAGCTTGTCAAGCCGCGCTGGCCTGATGAGCACGTGCGGGGCATGTTAACTGACTCGATCAAGGAATACCTGATTTCATCGCCCGCGAAATCTGGCCTCGCTCTACAGCGGTATTTACTAGAGCGACCCACGCCAGCCAGTCACCTCAGCCCGGCTCACCTGACCCAAGTAGTTCGTAGTATGCCGGCTAATCGGCAGGCTAAAACGATAGAACTGGCCGAAGAAATTATGCAGGGCAAATTTAGCTATCGCGGGATAGCGGTCACTTTTGACCAGGAGGTAAATTGGCGCTATCAACCGGATGCCAATATTGATTGGACTTGGGACCTGAACCGCCATTACTGCCTCGTTACTCTGGCTCGCGCCTATCTCTATAGCGCTGACGAGCGTTTTGTCCAACACGCCGTGGCCTTGCTAAAAAGCTGGATGGCCCAAAATCCCCCCCGTGTCAACAGCCCGCTCTGGCGACCGTTTGAAGTTTCAACCCGCCTCAATGCCTGGCTCTGGACGTTTTTCTTGCTGTTGAAATCAAACTATTTTGCCCGGTCCGGCTTAATTGACATGCTGGTGGGGATAGCCACTCAAGCGCAATTTTTGTTAGAAAATCTGGAATATCACATTAAAAATAATCACCTTTTATTAGAAGCAAAAACTTTGGCGATGGTGGGCCTGCTTTTGCCAGAGTTTAAAGGGGCCTTAAGCTGGCAACAAACCGGCTTGCGGGTGGTATGGCAACAATTTGAAGCCCAGGTTTGCCAGGACGGCGTTCATGGGGAACGCTCAACTCAGTACCACCTGCTGGTAGGCAGCGAAATGTGGGAGTTGATCCAGGTGTTGCTTGGCAATCAACTGCCTGTTCCGGCCATCGCCACACCCCGTTTCAGCAAGATGGTGGATTTTGCCAGAGCCATGGTTAAGCCTGATCAGACGATACCCCTCTTTGGTGATGCCGCCCGCACAGATGAGCATATTCGCTTTGATATCCGCTGGGCTGCCCCCGGACTACCTGTTACGGCCGAACTGCCCGGCGAGGAAACCTTCTGGTTGTTGAATTATGAACCCACCTCAACCGTCGGCCAGTCTGGGGCAGAATCAATGGGTTTTCCCGAAGGCGGTTATTACATTATGCGGGCCGATTCTGCCGGCGGCAGCCCTTATCTGGCTTTTGATTGTGGCCCCTTTGGCTACAAGCCGGTGCCCAGCCACGGCCATGCCGACGCGCTCAGTTTTGAACTGTTTGCTTTTGGCGAAACCTTAATCACCGACAGCGGCTCATTTCGCTACCATGCCCCAGCGGCCTGGCGAAATTATTTTCGGGGCACACGGGCGCATAATACTTTGCTGATTGACGGACAAGATCAGTCTCATCTGGTGGGAACACGGCAAGTCGAACGTCCGGCCGTGGCTACAGCCCATAGCTGGTTCACTTCAGCCGCTCTTGATCTGGTCGAGGGCAGCCACGATGGTTACACACGTCTGGCCGGGCAGGTGACGCATCGGCGCAAAGTTTTGTTTGTCAAGCCTGATTATTGGCTGGTGCTGGATGAGGTTCAAGGTGTGGGCGACCATCAATTGGATTGGTTTTACCACTTCATGCCTGGGGCTAAAACAACCTTAAATGATATTTCCGGTGAATTGAGTTGCCAGGTGGGGCAGGCCGGGCTGGTTATGCGGCCTCTTTGGCCTCAGGGGTTGAGGTCCAGTGTGATCACCGGCGACGAACTTACTTATCAAGGTTGGGTAGCCCTGGAATCAGGACAAAAACAAGCTGCCCCGGTTTTGAACTATTCCTATTATGGTCAAATTCCGTTTCGATTAGGGCTACTTCTCTATCCCTATCAAGCAAATAAGCCACCGCTGCTCCATCTCAATCTATTAGAGACACAGCCGGACTTTCATGGTTTGAAACTTAAGGTGAATGAACAAGAAGATGTGCTATTAATAACGGATAGTAGACAAGCTGCATTACTAACCTATGGTGACTGGCAAGCTGAAGCATCGCTCTTCATCATCCGTCAACGAGCCGAAAGAAAATATGAGCTTATTCTGGCCAATGCTATGTTTGCATCCTGGCAGGGGCAAACAATCTTTGCTGAAACGCAAGCCGTGCCACTGATGAGTATGAGTTACGTTTTAGCAGCTCAATCACAAGTAAACACTTTGCCTGGCCGAGGTAAAGTGTTTACTTGAGCAAGGGAACCAAAAGATTTTTTATGGTCGTTTGATCAGACGTTTAATCTCATAGCATGATCCGGGTAGGGGTTTTAAATCTAACAATGAGAGTAGCCTATATTGTAGGTTGTTATCCGTTTATTAATATTACTTTTGTCTATCGAGAGATTATGTCCATGCGCCGCCAGGGTGTTGAGGTGGACGTGATTAGCATGATTCCGCCCAAGCCCGGCTTTGTTTTAGAAGAGGCCAGGGCTGAAATGGAAACAACTTTTTACGTTCAGCCGGTTAATTGGCCTGTATTTGTTATAGCTCATCTCTTTTATTTTTTCACTCAGCCGTATATTTATCTCCAGAGTTTGATCCATCTCCTCACTCGGCCTCACACTAAATTAGGGCTGTGGTTGAAAACGTGGGGCCATTTTGCCGCCGGGCCTTATGTGGCCTGGCATTTACGCTCCCAAAAACCGGATCATATTCACGGCCACTTCGCCGATAGGTCTACCGTGGTGGCTTATGTAGCCGCCCGCTTGCTCGGAGTTCATCACAGTTTTACGGCCCATGCCAAAGATATTTATGCCGAAAATGTTTTTTTAGCAGATAAAATTAAGGCGGCCAGATTTGTAACCACCTGCACCGGCTATAATCGGGAACATTTAGTTTCGCTAACGGATGAACCGGAGAAAATCTATTGCCTTTATCATGGTCTCGATTTTGCGGATTTTACCCATCTCAAAACCCGGTCGAAAGCAGAGCCTCCTTTAATTTTGGCGGTTGGCAAATTAATTGAAAAAAAAGGTTTTCCCTACCTGATTGAGGCTTGCGCCTTACTACGTGATCAAGGCCAAAATTTTCAATGCTGGATTATCGGCGAAGGACCGGAGCGGGCCGATTTGTTGGCTCAAATTGACCATCTCCACCTGCAAAATTATGTGCAGTTGAAAGGCAATCTGCCTTATCGCCAGGTGCTTGAAGCTTTTGCTCAGGCCACGATCTTTACCCTCCCTTGCGTCGTTGCGGCTAATAATGACCGAGATGGTATTCCTAATGTAATTCTTGAGGCCATGGCGGCAGGGGCGCCGGTAGTTTCGACGCCGATTTCCGCGGTCCCCGAAGCGATTATCAACGGTGAAACAGGATACCTGGTAGATTCTAAAAACAGCCAACAATTGGCCGAAGCGTTGATTGATTTGTTAAATTCACCAGAAAAGAGGGCCAGGTTAGCTCAAAAAGCGCAAACAGTGGTGCGGGAAAAATTTGAGGTTGATCAAAATGTCAGAGGTTTAAAGCTGTTATTTGAACAGTATCTTGATCGAGGGGTTCAGCCAGCACCGACTGTAGAAAAACTTTTCACGCCAACCAGGAAATGAGCCATTAAAAACTGAATAGTGAAATTTACTTAACCGATTACTTGATGCTGCTCTTGAGTTGCTAAGTTTGCCGATACTTAGTAATCCTTGATTGTAACCGGGTATCTCATTCTGAAACATCAACCAGGGGGATCATTATTAAACCGAAGGAGGTTTAACAATGGCCAAGCTTGTGTATCTCTGTTACCGCAACCCAGAAGATTTAAGGTTCACTGAGGACGATTTAGAGCGCTTAGCCCAGCGTTTAACGCCTGATCATATTTCTGCTTCTGTCCGCACTGTCACTTGTTACCAGGGGATTGTTTTCTCTATTATTACTCCCAATGAGGCAATCCAGATCCATGAAGCGAGTGTTGGCTTGGGAAATATAGAAGTATGTTCAGTAGATTGGTGGAAACCCGGCGCCCCCGTGCCCGAAGGCGCTTATGCTCTTTTTCGAGCTAATGAGGAAAAGATCGAGTTAGTCACCGATATCGTGGCCTCTCGCTCTATTTGGTATGTTCACACCGAAAAGCTATTTATTGCCTCTACATCACAACGGGCTATTATTGCCTGCCTTCAATCCTATGAGCCAAATCCAAAGGTCTACCCCTGGCTGCTATCGAGTGGCTGTTTGGGGCCAGAATTATCCTGGGACCGCCGGATTTGTAAAATGCGGGGAGATAGCCGAGTGGTGTTGGATCGTCGTTCATGGGAATTAAGTGAACATACAACCCCGGTTACTTTTGAGGTTGAACTTATTACCGATCAGGAACACGAGCGCCGGTTAGAAAATGCACTCCAAACAACGTTCGAAAGACTTGATCTTGACTGGCAGCATTATGTGTTGGCTCTCTCTGGTGGGTATGACAGCCGCTATTCTATGGCTATGTTACGGAAACATGCCGATTTAAGGTACATCACTTGGGGTACAAAAACGGCGCTTCAGGAGTCTAACTCAGATGCCTGCATAGCCCATCAACTGGCCCAGAAATATAGACTGCCTCATGAATATTTCTGCTTGGATTTATCCAACGAACCGATTGATCGTCTCTTTGATCGAAACTTAATGGCTGTAGAGGGACGAATTGATCACCTTCATGCCGCGATGGACGGTTTTATACGTTATAAGCAACTGCATGAAATGGGTACAATTGGCCTAATTCGTAGCGATGTGGGTTTTAATGAGGACCCGGTTACAACCCGGTTTGATGTGATAGCGACCAATGGCTTCTATATTCTGAAAGATTATAGCAACATATCACCCGTTGACATAAACGAAATGGAGCCGCAAGAACTACCTGATTATCTCCAGCAACATCATGATGAATCTTTAGTGACCTGGCGAGACCGTTTGTACCACGAATTTCGTATACCCTCGATCCTGGCCGCTTTAGCTGAAGGACGCTTGAGTTACATGGAACAAGTTAATCCCCTGTTAGCCCACCGGATCATCCAAAGAGTGAGGATGTTGCCCGATCATTTGCGCACTGATAAGGTTGTTTTTACGCGTATTGTTAATCACCTGATACCGGATGTGCCAATTGCTAGTAAACGAAGCACTCTGGCTATACCCGATCTGCTGGCTCATGAGGAAGTAAAGACCCTGTTTTACGATGTGCTGGAATCACAGCAAGTTAAGACAATGTTGCCAGCAGGGATACTTAATTGTGTGCTGGGTAACCTCACTCAAGAAGGATGGGCGAATCGAAATTTGTTAGACAAAAAGAAAAAGTCAATCCTTGTTCGGTTTTTGCCAGCACCCTTCAGGCGAACCTTGCTGTCTAGTGTTAGACAGGTGAAAAAACCCACCCTCAACCCGGAGAGATTAGCCTTGCGCTGTTTTATTATCGCTCGGATGCAGCAGATTTTAGCCGATGATGCACGGGTATTGAATTAGACAAAACGAAAAATTCGTAAAAATACTTGTTTCAGAAATATAAGATGATCTGCTTAGTAGGGAAAATTTCGAGAAGGTGAAATTTCTGCAATGTCTTTTAACTTATCTAACTCTAAAAAAAATACACCTGCTAGTTACTGGCCAGTAAAAGTCTTAGGGATTGTGGGGACTGCGGCCGCAGTGGGCTACGGGCTGCGGTTAAATCGCCAGCTAAAAATACTTAATACCAGTCTTAATCGAGAACGGGTTTTTAATGACGATTTTCAAGCAAAAAAATTGGGGCGGTACTATTACAGTTATTTCCCTAGCTACCTTCAGCCAGAATTTTACCCCCCTGAGGTTGATGAGAACGGAATTCCGGTTAATGACTACAGCAAAAAGCTGCTGATCCGCGGAGTAACGGGCCGGCACTATAATCCGCTCACCGTTTCCCACTGGGTCTTGGGCGCTTTTGACGATTTTCTACGCACAGGCAACCCGGCTGATTATAAACTGTTCCTGCGCCGAGCGAATTGGTTGGTTGATAATTTACGTGAAACCCCTGCTGGAGTTGGTTATTGGTACTATCAGGTAGATTGGGGACCGCCTTATAATGTCAAAGCCCCTTTTGCCAGCGCCATGGCTCAAGGTTTCGGTCTGTCGGGCCTCATGCGAGCGTATCAATACACAGATAATCAGGTTTATTTGGAAACGGCCCAAAAAGCATTAAAAAGCTTTGAGGTATCGGTGTATGATGGCGGGGTTATGGCTAAGGATGACCGGGGCAATACCTTTTATGAAGAGATTCCCAGCTTGCCCCCGCATCATATTCTAAATGGGCACATTTTTGCTCTGTTTGGTTTACACGATTATTACCGGGCTACCGGTTGTGAACAGGCCAGGTTGCTTTTTGAAGCTGGCGCTGAGGCGGTGCGGAACCGCTTGCCGGATTATGATGCTGGATTTTGGTCTCGCTACAGTTTGGACCCAAACCCCACTTGGCGGAATCACTGGAATATTGCCTCACCCATTTATCAAGCGGTGCATATTGATCAGTTGCGTTTTTTGGAGTATATCACCGGGGATCACAGCTTTGGTCAATGGGCCAACCGTTGGCAGAAACAGATGTCAGGCCCGGTTCGACTGCTATTGAGTTTGTTGGTTATTGGCTTTAAAGATAGTGTTATGCTGAACAAAAAATTTAAGCAATGGCGTCGCAACTTGAGTAAGGCAGGTTCATGAAACAAAAACGCCTGTTTATAGGATGGGCCCCGTACAACCGTCGCAGCCAATTGTTGGCTAAAGAGCTAGAAGCTGAGTTACATATGCTTAATCGGCTGAAGCATCGCTCGCCTTTACATGCCCCGCTTAAATATCCCTGGCTATCTTTTGATACCTGGCGGTTGCTAAACCAAACGCGGCCCGACGTTGTTTTTGTACAGAATCCGCCCCCCTTACTGCCTTTGATAGTCTGGCTGTTTAATTTGAGGCATCCCCTGAAATTAATAATTGATCATCATACGGCTGCTTTTGGCCGAGCCTGGTTCTGGATGCTGCCGGTTCAGAAATTTTTGGCTCGCTGGGCAAAATTAAACATTGTTACTAATAAACGCTGGCAAACTTTGATTGAAAGCTGGGGTGGCGAAGCCATGATTTTGGATGATGTGCCGGCTCAATTTCCTGCCGGCGTTCCTTATCCGGTGCATGGCAAAGCTAACATTGCGGTGATTAGCTCGTTTGCGCCTGACGAGCCGTTGGAAACTATTGTAACCGCTGCTTCCGCACTGGCAGAGGTTCACTTTTATATTACGGGTGATAGTAAACGGGCTACCAAAACATTGCTGGCTAAAACGCCCGGCAATGTTACCTACACCGGTTTTTTACCAGATGATGATTATTTTGGTTTGCTGCGAAGTGTTGATGCAGTGATGGTGTTAACCACCCGCAACCACACCAATCAACGCGGTGGTTGCGAGGCTGTCTGGTTAGGGCAGCCGCTGATTACCTCTGATTGGCCGGTTTTAAGATATTTGTTTCATTTGGGAACCGTCCATGTGCCAAACACGATAGAAGGTATTCAGGCCGGTGTTTTAACAGTCTTAGAGAATGGCCCCAAGCTCGCTCAAGAGATGTTGCAATTACAGATAGCTCGACAGGAGGACTGGCAGGCAATCCAGGAAAAATTAAAAGAGGTAATGACCCCCAGTACTCTCACTGAAAAGGAAAATTTTTCTCAAGCCTGCAATTAAATTAAAAGGTAATCATTCAAACTAAATTCAAACTCCGGCGTGTTAAAATGACAGATAGGTCAGGTATAAACTCGTCTCCGCTTGTTTCTATGGAAAATCTTATAGTTTTGAGAAAAAGATACCAGTTATTAGTGATTTGGGTATTTTTTGTTCGACAAGTGAACGCAAATTTCTGATGTCGTTAACAGATCTCTGAAGGGGAATTACATAATATAATGAAAATAAGCATATTTGGTTTAGGTTATGTCGGCTGTGTCTCGGCAGCTTGTTTGGCTGATCAGGGCCACGAGGTGATCGGTGTCGATGTATCGTCAATTAAAGTTGAAATGATAAACCAGGGCCAAAGCCCTATTGTGGAAAATGGCCTAAATGAATTGATTAGTCAAAATGTGAGGTGGGGAAGATTAAGGGCGACTACCTCCGTAGAAGAAGCAATTAATCGGACGGATGTCTCCTTAATTTGTGTTGGTACACCCAGCAACGGTAATGGTAGTTTAGATTTAACTTATGTAAAGCGAGTTTCCGAACAAATAGGCCAAACCCTGGCTCAACGTAGCAACCATCATCATCTCATAATTTTAAGAAGTACGGTTTTACCGGGCACTACTGAAGAGGTGGTGATACCCATTTTAGAAGAAGCAATAGGGGGCAAAGCCGGACAAGCCTTTGGTATCGTCTTTAACCCCGAATTTTTACGCGAGGGCTCTTCCATTTACGATTTTCACAATCCTCCCTATACCTTGCTGGGGGGTCTCGATCAGCAATCTACAGAAGTAGCCGCTACTTTGTATGAAAAGATTGATGCGCCCATTCGGTTTACCACTATAAAAGTAGCTGAGATGATCAAGTATGCTAATAATGCTTTTCATGCCACAAAGGTAGTTTTTGCTAACGAAATTGGAAACTTGTGTAAAGCTCAGGGTATTGATAGCCACGAAGTGATGGATATTTTCTGCCTGGATCACAAACTAAATCTGTCGGCTTATTATCTTAAGCCGGGTTTTGCCTTTGGCGGCTCTTGCCTGCCCAAAGATTTACGGGCTTTGCTTTATCAGACTCGGCATTTTGATCTCAAACTGCCTCTGCTGGAATCTCTTTTGCCCAGCAACCAGCACCAAATTCAAATGGCTTTGAATCTGATCAAGCAAGTAGATAGCAAAAAGGTGGGGGTATTAGGCTTTAGTTTTAAAGCTGGCACGGATGATCTGCGTGAAAGCCCCCTTGTTTTGCTCATTGAAAATTTAATTGGTAAGGGCTATCAAGTTCGAGTTTATGATCGTAATGTATCCTTAGCTCAACTGCAAGGGGCTAATAAGGTTTATATTGAAAAAGAAATTCCTCATATTGCCGGCCTAATGGTAGAATCCATCGAAGAAATTTTGGCAGAATGTGAGGTTATTGTCATTGGCAATAAAGCCCCGGAATTTACTCAAGTGCCTCAAATGGTTGGGGAACAACATACTATTATTGATCTGGTTCGAATTGTGGAGCAGATGCCGGAGAACGGCTATCGCGGTATCGCTTGGTAAAAGTTTACTGAGCAAAGAGGTGCAATGAAACAGAATATCCGTCCTTATCTTTTATCGGCAATACTTGGTCTTGCCTTTTTTCTGGGGCTAACTTTGGTTGTTTCAGCTCAGGAGCCCGAGACGACTCCAGAGGATACGTTACCCGCAGCTGATACTCTTCCCCCTGCACCCTTAACTCCTGCTGCTATAAGCCCAGATGCCCTCGAAGATGGCTTACCTCCTATCCTTGGGGCGGCGCCTTTACCCCCAGATGGCCGCGGCGTGCTAAACTTGAGTCTGGCCGATTTGGGCCTCAATGACTTCACCCTGGCTACAAATGGTAGGTTGTCAATAGAACAGAGTTTTTATCTACCCAGCTATATGCAAGTGCTCACGGGTACTGTCCTGGACGTTGACTATCGGTATGAGGCCAGTGCGGTTGGATCTGATCCTGAGGTTATGGTAGCCTTGAATGAAACGGAGGTAGGTGCTCTCCAACTCAGCGGAACTATCTCGCAAACTTCTCAGACATTAAACCTGGATGGGTTACTGAATGTACTCATCAGAAATCGCCTGAATTTTTCGCTTAATTCAGATTTGGAATGTGGTCTTAACCCGCCAGAAGTGCAGTCGCTCATCTACAACACTTCTACTTTACGTATCCCTTACCAATTACAACCCTTACAGCCAAATCTGGGCCGTTATCCCTGGCCTTTTTATGAACGTGCCTATCGCCCTGTTGAATCATACGTGGTTTTGCCAGCCAATCCTACCCCTGCTGACCTTTCGGCTGCCGCTACCATAGGGGCCGGATTAGGTAACTTCGCTCGGGGGGATGTGGTTTTAACCACTACCCTGGACATCTCGGTGACAAATGACATTAGACAAAATTATAATCTTATTCTTATCGGCAAGCCCGGCGCTAACCGCTTACTCGATCAAGTAACTCTGCCTTTAGCTCTTAATAACAAGATACTCAAACCCGAATATGGTGTAATTCAAGAGGTTCAATCGCCCTGGAACCCTTATCGTATGGTTTTGGTAATCTCCGGCCAAACTGATACAGCTTTAGTCCGTGCCAGCCAGGCGCTTAATCGTAATGTTCAATTTCCGGGTATGAGTGGTCCGGTGGCCGTTGTGCAAGATGTACTTCCGCCTATTCCTGAAGCGGGGAGTGAGCGCCAAGTTGACCTTACCTTTGCTGATCTTGGTTTGGAGGATCAGGTGGTATTCGGGGCTAGGCCTCAACGCTTAAGAGTTGACTTTGAATTACCGGGGGCTTTTCAATTGGTAGGCAACTCGCAGGCGGTTCTCTCCTTTAACCACTCACAGCTAGTTAATGGCACAATGTCCTCTTTAGATGTTTACCTGAACGAAATTCCGGTGGGTACCACGCTTCTTGATGAAACTAACACAACCGACGGCCTATTAGAGATTGACTTGCCAGCCTGGCAGTTGAAATCGGGCCGTAATAGGCTGGAAATCCAAATAGAAATGCATTTAAGCCCCGAGGAGGACCCCTGCGAGGTTTTTAGTGATGCTCGTTTATGGACGGTTATCCGTAGCAATTCTTTTATTCGACTACCTTATGAAGCTCAACCTGTACAGCCGACTCTAACCCTTTTTCCATATCCCTTTGATAAAGATATAAATTTGAGTGATGTACAACTTGTTTTGCCGGCTCGCCCCAATGCCGTTGAATTGCAAGCCATGATGAAATTGGCCGTCAACCTGGGCCAGGCTGCTGGTGGTAGTTACATAGCTTTAGCGGTGGCCAGCGCCGATAAACTTGCGCCTGAGGCGCTGGATAATTATCAAACAATTTTGGTGGGGCGCCCTTCTCGTAATCATTTGCTGCGAGCTATCAACGAGCAACTGCCTCAACCTTTTACCGCCGATTCGGATTTATTAGAGCCTACCTTCGATACGGTCGTGCTTTTGCCTGATCCCTCACAGAATATAGGTCTGCTTCAGGAGTTTCCTTATGGCGACTCAGAGAATTATGTTCTGGTTATTTCTGGTACAACAGACCAGGGCTTAGGCTGGGCAACTGATTTGCTGCTTACGCCCAACGCCAAACGAGGGGGAAATGTGGCTGTTATCAAAGAAGGTAATGTTGTATTCGGTTTAGATACCCGTGACGTCGAGGCTGCTCCGAGTGGTGAAGATAACTCAGTGGGTCAGGTTGAGCCTGGCCCACTGAAGGCAGGGTTTGATGTGGCGCGCTGGTTGGCTCTGAGCCAGCGTTGGTGGTAATTTTTAATTTGCTTAGGACCGGAACTTTCTTAAAGAGAATGGGTTGGATTAGGAGGAATGTTAGCCCAAAGTTTTGTATATTTCTCTCTATCTTTTCCCTGGTTTTGTACGGGTTATTTACGATGTGGGAGCGCTATTACCTCTCTGAAACTGATATTCAAGATTGGTTTGATCCTACACCGACCCCTATGGCTACCCCAAGTGGTATGCCGGCCTTAACAATCACCCCAGCCCTCACCGCGATGCCCACAACTGGCTCTACCCCTGGGCGATCTCTCACCCCATCTTCTGGCTTAAGAGAGGTATTTAACGATCTAAATCCTGAAACTCAACTCTTAGAACTATGGCGTATTGAAAGGGATTGGGACACAACGGCAGAGTTAGCCTATCACTTCCAGGACCCTTTTAGTTTCGATGGTCGTTATATTGTTAGCCAACAAAATAGTTCTCTTCACGTGTTTGACCTACGTACCAACCGGGTTGTTAAGAAGTTGGATGGGGGTAAAAAACCCATCTGGGCCAGACGTAATCACCAGCTCTTTTATTACCGCTCTCATCGAATTTACCGTTATGATGTGGCTAAGGATGAAACTGTTAGCATCGTAGAGGGAGTTGGGGCTGGCTATCCTCGAACCATCAGTTACGATGACCGATATATTTTTACTGCTTATGGGGGCTTGCCAGACGGCAGCGATAGAAGCAATAGTGGCGAAATATACCGGATTGAAAACAAGCCAGGGGCTAGTGTGGCTAATGATCAAGTTGTTCAACTGACCGATGAATGGCAATATGCTTCGGAACCGAGAGCAAGTTCCAAGTATGATGTTATTGTTTTTAAGCAGCGTCACCCTTCTGGAAATATTGAGCGAGGCTGGTGGGCCATGCCCTTTGAAGGGACTGCAAAGGAGAATTACCGCTTGGGTGTACTTCTGGATAAGGATTTTGAGCTTGGCTCTCATGCCGCTTGGCTGGGTGATGGGGAACACTTTATCATGGGTAATGGCGCTCAACCGTTGCAAATCCGCTATCTCGGTAGAGGGCAATGGGGTGAGTGGCAACCCATTGGGCCGATCATTTTTCCTTCCGGCGATGTGGCGCCTCTGGGCTACTCGGGTCAGTGGTTAGTTGCTGAGGCCGGTAATGAGTCCTTTATCAATGTTGTTGATATGACCAGTAGCCGGCCCATTCTGCTTGTTCATGCCCCCTCGGAGATTATTGATAAAAAACCGGGCGATGGCAACCAGGGCGACCCAAACCCTCATGGTAGCCCGGATGGCACTAAAGTGGCCTTTGTTAGTAACTATGATCTCAAAAATTGTCCTACTACCCAGTTGACTGGCGCCGTTACCGATTATGTACCCGTTCAGTCTACAGCCTTATTTCCTTCGGTGGGAGTGTTGGCAATTCGTCACCATCTTGTTTCTTACACTTCAAAAACAGCCAACAGCTTTGAAGATATTACCGTTGGTGTTTTAGGTACGGAGGCGGCGGTAGACAAAACTTGGCCGGGAATAGTAGTAACCAATTTTGCCTGTCGTTCCAGTTCCATCACCACCCTTAATCGCCAGTATGGGCAAGACTTATATATTGCTGTCTATCGCTTGCCGGATACGCCAACGCTTTCAGTTTTGACTGAGACGATCAAGATCACCCCTGGAAAAAATCATCGGGAAATAATGGGATATAAACTACATGGCCCCCAACATACTATTCAGTACCTCTCCTTTCCAACTACTGTTTACCTTATCGAAGGGGAGTACTCCGTTTCAGCAGTCGAGTGGTCTGGGTTAGAAAGTAGGCCCTCAAAACCTGTGACTGTTACTACTGGCATGTTTGAACTTGTTCTTGATTAGGATGTTGTTTTGATACCTGGAAATAAGACCTAAAAAGTGGGATGTTCACCTATGAAACAGTCTTATAACTTTTTGTGGCTAATTATTGCGCTTTTAGTAGGGGCATGTTCTAACCAACCCGAAGTATCAGGCACACCTACGGCCACTTCTGTCTCTTCTGTAGAGGAAGTTATTACAGGAACAATCTCAGTACCACCGACCTCTACAGCGCAGGCTCCTGAAAAATTGGTAATTCTTACCCAGCGACCTTTACAGACTCTGGAACCTTATTATCTTGTCGGGATGCATCCTGCAGAAAGTGTAGCCGCCCACCTGTGGGATACTTTGATCTGGATTAAAGACGATCTCTCATTAGCTCCGATGTTGGCGCAGAAATGGACCCTGGTAAATGACCAAACTTGGGAGTTTGAGTTGCGCCAGGATGTGATTTTTCACAATGGAGAAACCTTCAATGCTCAGGCAGTTAAATTCTCTTTGGAGCGGGCCAATTCTCTGCCGGACTCGCTGGAAACTTTTTATACAGATGCCCATGTTGAGGCTATTGAAATTGTAGATGATTATACGGTGCGTATTCATACGGTTGAACCAGCCCCTAATTTGCCCTACCTGATTAGCAGTATAGAAATGCTCCCCCCCATCTATTATGAACAAACTCCATCGGCTCAGTTGGCTACTCAGCCTGTAGGTACTGGACCATATCAGATTCAACAGTGGACCCCTGGCCACCCTTTGACTTTAGAAGCTAACCCTAATTATTGGCAAGGTGAGCCATTTTTCACTACCTTGATTTTTGATAACCAAGCCAATCCTGCCGATCGTTTAGAGGTGTTACAGGAGGGCGAGGCTATAGTAGCTGATTTGCTCTCAGACCAAGCTGCTGCTGTCAAAGCCGCCTCTGCAAACTTTTTGTCGGTAGAGAGTACACAACGATTGTTTATTGGTATACGCCCTGATCCGGAAACCCCACTTGCTGATAAAAGAGTACGTCAGGCGCTTAATTATGCCATAGATGTAGAAGCATTAGTAAATGAATACGGAGGCGGTTTTGGTCAACGTTATGGGAGTTGGGTGCTGCCTCCCGGCGCTGACCCGGATCTAACTCCTTGGCCTTATGATTTAGATCAGGCTCGCAAATTGTTGGCTGAAGCTGGCTACGCTGATGGTTTCGCGGTGACTTTAGATACCCCCAGGGACCATTATTACAATGATATAGCTATCGCTGAAGCCGTTGCTAAACAACTGGCTCAAATTGGAGTACAAGTGAACGTGCAAACCTATACATGGGAATCTTATGTAACTACTCGTTTAGCCCCCCGGCAGACGGCCCCTCTTTTTCTGTTAGCTTTAGCTTCACGGGGGGATCCTTTGACTGATACCGAGAATTTATCTTATACTTTTCCTTTTAATCCTACCCAATGGTTGAATGCCGATTTTGAAGAAACACTGGCCAAAGCTAAAAATACTTTTAATGAACAGGGTCGGCTTCGTTTATTGCATCAAGCTCAGAAAATTGCTTATGAAGAAGCGCCCTGGATTTGGTTGGTACGACCCTATGACTTTTATGCCGTTACCCCCAATTTAAACTGGCAGCCTCGGCCTGATGGCTTAATTTACCTGTATTACCCTCTTTCCTCAAATGTAGATCTGTCCGGAGAAGATACCCAATGAGTCAACCTGCTTTACCGCGTCATCGCCATTGTATGGTGGTTCATAACTACTATCCTGTTGGTGAGCCGAGAGTCCAACGCCAAACAGAAGCGCTTGTTAGTAATGGCTCTGCCGTAGATATAATCTGCCTGCGCCACCCGGATGAGCCTGCTGTTGAAATTAATGGCCCCATAAGAATCTTTCGTTTACCTGTGTATAGGGATAAAAAGCGGGGCTTGGCTGGGCAACTGCTAGAATATTTAGCCTTTTTTACTCTGGCTTTCTTTAAGTTGAGCCAGCTTTATTTTCTGCATCGTTATCAAGTGATCCAGATTCACAATTTGCCTGATTTTTTAGTTTTTACAGCAATTTTACCCCGCTTGATGGGGACCCCCGTGATTCTGGATATTCATGATTTAATGCCAGAGTTTTACGCCTCACGTTTCAAAAGTGATTTGAATAGCTGGCCGGTACGGTTAATTCGTTTGCAAGAGTGGTTAAGCTGTCGCTTTGCTAATCGTGTTATCACCGTTTCCGAATTGTGGCGGCAGACCCTTATCCAGCGAGGGGTGTCCCCCACTAAATGCTTTGTGGTTATGAATGTTGCCGATGATAATATATTTAAGCGGACCCAGCCTTCACTACGCCAGAACAACTCTTTTCACTTGCTCTATCACGGTACCTTAACTTATCGGTATGGCATTGATCTGGCTTTGCGTGCTCTGGCTCAAGTGCGGAGTGAAGTGCCCAATATTGAGTTGACTATCCATGGGCGCGGTGAGTATCTATCTGCGTTGGAAAAGTTAGTTGATGAGCTTGACTTGCAAGATAATGTTCATTTCAGCACGTCACTCATCTCTATAAAGGAACTACCCAACCTGCTCCTTTCAGCCGATGTAGGCTTAGTTCCCTATCGCCGTGATATATTTACTGATGGCATCTTACCCACCAAGTTGATGGAATACGCTGCACTTGGTTTGCCGGCTATCGTCGCTCGCACCCCCGTAATTGAGACTTATTTTAATTCCGATATGGTGGAGTTCTTTGAAGCAGGGAACGTAGAGGCTCTTAGCCGTTGTATCCTTCGCCTTAAGCATGACTCAGCTCGCCGAATGACTATAGCTCAAAATATTGGTTCTTTCAATTATCAACACAATTGGGTCAATCAACGTGCAAATTATCTTGCTCAAATTGCCATGCTTACCTCTAAAGAAATGCTTAAAAAATCGGTTGTAACGGAGTGAGAGTTTGGATTTTAGTTTGATAAAAGGTGCTTTATGAGGATCTATTATAAGTTGATATTAACCTTGTCAATATTTATTGGCCTGGGAATTTTTAGGGCTGAGCCAGCCAATGCCCAGTGGCCACCCTTCAATTATACATTAATTCCTACCTACGCTGACGGCAAGATTACTTATAGCTTCCGGTTTGCACCAGAAGTGGATTGGCAGATGACCAATATTGCTATCAAGATTCCTTTGCCGGCGAATACCCGTTTTGTAGAAGCAAAAACCATTCCTTCTATCGAGAGTAAATTCGATGGACTTGAAGTGACATTTTTTATTCCGGTACTATACGAGCGCATCCGTACAGGCGATGCCACCTTTGTTGTTGAGATTATTAACCCCTCTACAACAGTGATTACCACTCATTCCTGGATTGCCTGGGAAGGAAACCTGCCTGGTGACTATCTCACAAAAGATGTCTCTATTGATACTACCCAAACACCCATCGCTTGGGAAGGACCGCCTGGCTCCCGCCTGCAACTAACCCTTGAGGCGACGGTGGCTGATAACCTGATCACTTATACTATCTATCCACGCAATAGGGGCAGTTTGCGTATGTGGGATTTAAGGATCAACTTTGCCCTACCCGAGGCTGCAACTTTTTTGTCCGCCGAAGCGCCGCCTTCCTTTACTTCCAATTTCGACAGTCGCGAAGTCTCTTTTTTTACCTCAGAATTGGTACAACGGGCAGATACAGATTCTTTGAAGGTTAAAGTCGTGGCCGCAGATACTCTAGCTTCTACTCTGAAGGCGCATGCTTGGGCTACATGGAAGAATGTTGGCAAAAATGTGGGTATTGTTATCCCGGCTCAAGAAGAGATTCAGAAGAAGGAAATCATTGTTCAGCCCTATACTACCCAGTGGGTTGTAGCTGATGAGAGAGGCGATGTTCCTTTTTTATATTACGATTTGTTGAACGTTGCTCTTGAAGACGAAGGTAATGGCCTCAAAATTATTTTCTATATGGTAGAAGCTCTGCCCGCAGTCGGTACGCCCTTAAACTTTATTTTGAATATGGATGTTGACTGTCAAGCCGATACTGGTAATTCTCGTGGAAATTATAAAGGGGCAGAATATACAGTTGATTATGACCATGAACAAGGGCGCGCTCAATTGAGTGTTTGGAACGAAACGCAAAAAAAGTTAGAGCGTATTGGGTTGGTAGCGGTAAACAATTCGGCTGGCAGCAAGACGGTGGTGATGTTTGTTCCATATAACCTATTAGCTAATACTACACATTTTTGTTGGACAGCCTGGGGTAAGAATTTTGCCCTAGATTCTGAGCTGCCCCATGATACAATGTCCGGATCACTGGCATTTACTCCCAGACAACCGACTGAAACTGTTGTTCCTACAGCCAGCTCAGCCCGGGGTGACTTGATCAGAGAAGGAGATATTTGGCGTTATATACCGGGCTGGTCAGAACCTCCCGTCACCTGGACGGCAATTGACTTTGATGATAGTAATTGGCTTTCTGGGCCAACCAGCATCGGCTATGGGCCGGGGAAGCATACCACCGATTTGAGCTTGGCAGTCCCTTTGATTCCGGTTGAGGGCGCGCCTGTTTTGGTACAGCGGCCAATCACTGCATCCGGCGTTACTTTAGCCGTATTGCCCTCGGGCGAAACAAGGGCTGTCTTCATGCGACGCACTTTCACTATCACCGATTCTGCCTCTCTGAGCAAATTAAACCTGAAGATTAACTATGAGGGAGGTTTTGTTGCCTACCTTAACGGTGTCGAGGTGGTTCGGCGTAATCTAGGGCAACCCGGCTCACCTGTCTTTTATGAGCTATTGGCAACCGACCAGACCGGCTCTACCTCGGAAGTGATTGGTCTCACTGACTACCTTAGCCATTTGGTTGAGGGTGTGAACATCTTGGCCGTTCAAGGCCATAGATCAGTGAATAGTACGGGTCTAACCATCACCCCTCAACTTTCCTGGGAATTTGACCCGTTAGATATTCCGCTCAATAGTCTGCCGTCCGATAATCTTGCCACTGTAATCCCTACAGAACTCGCCCCGCCTGTGAGGGTGAGCAATTTGAGTGGCAAATTGGCAGTACCTATTGACAATAACCAGACCACTTATGATGTTTACATTTTTACCTTGCCACAGGGTCAAGAAATTATCAGAATTCCGTATGCCCGCCAACCTAATTTTCGCTGGGATGGACAGCGACTGCTTATAAACCGCGAGGGAGGCGGGACGGAAAATGTTTATGAATATAACCCGCTTGATGGAACGGAAAAACAGATATCCGACGCGCCCCGTGACGCTCATCCATTTTACGATATGTATGGCAATCGGGTCGTATATGGCAACGCGGAATTAACATATGGTAGGCCAGAACCTGTGTATAAGGAAAATAGGTGGTACTATACCGGCGTTCACAAACCGTTTATCTTTGTGCAATGTGGCCTCATGCCACCCCATGAGGAAAAGGAACCCCGCTGCCGCGATATTCCCAATCTAGGCGTTTTGGTGCCGGCCGGCCAAATGGGCGAAATCCAAGGAACCCACCCTGTTTGGACCAGCAATGATATGATTGCCTACAAAGGCTGCAATACCTGGGCTGGTTCACGATTGTGTGGTATTTATAGTGTTCCTTCGGCCTCCACCAAGGGTTTTAGCGATGGTTTTATCCCGCGGCAGTTAACGCTGGATACCAGTGATACTCCTTCAGATAGCAAAAGAAATCTGATTGCTTTTACCTCCCTTCGCGATGGCAATTGGGAAGCTTATGTGATGGACCTAAACGGCGACGGGGTAAGGAACCTATCAAACAGCCCCAACTCCGACGATGGCCTCCCCACCCTCTCCCCCGACGGCTACTGGGTCGCGTTTGTATCTAATCGGGGCGGGCAGTGGGCAATTTGGGCGGCCCCGGCTGTGGGCGGCGAGGTTCAAAAGCTATTTGACCTGCCCACTAACGCTCCCTGGGGTACTGGCGATCGAGAGTGGATCAACGAGCGTATTTCCTGGGGACCCTAATCGGCCGGAACCAGGAGTCTAAGGCTTGCTTTGATTTTTGCCAAAACAAGCTCTGGACTCCATTTTTAAATCGTTGAATCAGGGGACAATAAATGCCTTCAGCCGTTCCTCATCTACCGTAATCCCAACTAGCATATCCAGGTCGAGATAACCTTCTTTTAACTCAATCGGCCGATTGACAATCTCATCTTCCAATTTGAGGAAAAAACTTAACTCCGAAGGGTACTCAATCCCCGCCAGCCCGGCAAAGATGGCTGCGCGGATGGTGCCCAACGTCGAACTGGCCTGGGAACCAACCATCACCCCTTTACCCTGCTGCCGCGCCGCCGCCAGCATCTGCAGCGATTGAGTGTAGCCGGTGCGGGCCGTTTTGATGTTGAGAATGTCAAAGGTATCAAAGTGTAGCTCGCGGGCCAAGTCGCGCGGGGTAAAGGTACTGTCGTCGGCGATGAGGGGCAAAATTTGGGCGGCGCGTAGACTAGCTCGTTCTGAAATCAGCTCAACCGGCAGCGGTTCCTCGACATAGAGCACACCCAAATCGGCCAGTTGGCGCAACTGCGTTGGGGCCTCTTCCGGCCACAAACCTTCATTGGCATCGGCGTATAGCTCAAGCTGACCGCCTTCGAACTCAGTCTGTAGCTGGCGGATGAGGGTCAGGTCGCCGGCCAGATTGCGCCCGACCTTGACCTTGAGCACGCGCACGCCCTGCTCATAAACCGCTTTGGCTTCGGCCAGCATAGTCGCCGGGTCCGCAATGCCCAGGATGTAGGAGACTTTTATTTTACGGGTCGGCGGGTTCAGATACTCAAGTAGATTTTGCCCCTGGCAGGCCGCCAGAGCTTCGTGCAGGGCCATATCCAGCGCGCCCTTGGCCGTGTGGTTGTTGGCAATGGTCGCCATGCGCCGGTTGGCCCCGGTCAGGTCGGTAATGTCCAGGCCAAGCAGTTGGGGAGCAAGATGTTTTTGAATAATGACCTGGACCGACTCGGGGGTTTCGCCGTAAATGGTAGGGCGGGGAGTGGCTTCAGCCAACCCTACCTGGCCGGTGTCGGTAACAACTCGAACAAGAACGTGCTCCAGGGTGTCCATTCGGCTGGCTTTGCCCCAGCTTAACGCGCCGGCCATAGGCAGCCGAAAGGGAATTGTTTCAATTTGGGCGATTTTTGGCATAGGGTTTGTTATTTCAACCAGTGAGCAATCTTTTCCGCCACAACTCGGGCCGGATGGCTGGCAGTATCAACCACCAGCACCTGCTGCGGGGGCAGGACGTGGGTTAAATGAACCCGTGCTGTACCGGAATCGTAATTGCGCCGCTCTTTGACAATGATTGAAATTTTTTGGACAACCTCCTCTGCTGGGAGTTGAGCCAGGTGAGCGCCGGCGGCAATCTGCCGCAGCTGCTCCTCGTCAAAAACGGTTTCAACATGGGGCACGTCGCGCAAGGCCGCCAGCACATCCGGACTGCCCGGCGCATCGGCTTGAATTTTAAGGCTGGCCCTATCAAAAAGATCGCCCCGCTGTAGCAGACGGGTCAGGCGGACGGTATCGGGGGCGTCCAGCACAATAAAGCGGGCCAGCGGAAAATAAGTGACGGCATGTTGAACTTCGTTCAGGCCGCGCAGCCCGTCAAAAATAAGTAAGGATTGGGCAGCAGCAGTGTTGATGACCAGCCGGCTCAGGGCGTGGGCCATGCCGCCGGGAAATTTGTCTCGATAGCGAGCCGTGTACTCGAACCGCTCCAGCCGGTCGGTTACGGGGCCAACCGGCTGCCCGGCTTCCGCCTGGAGCGAAGCGATAATGATTTGGTCGGTAATATCGCGCCGGTTGGGTAAAAGGGTAAACCGGAGACCCTGCTCCGGCAGGAGTTGCAGAACCGTTGACTTACCCACCCCGGTCAGGCCGACCATAATCACTAGGGGGAGTTCAACCAAAGGGTGAAAACCAACGGGGAGGTTGTCAGTCTCCAGAGCAAAGGCTACGGTCTCGTTCAAAAAAATCATGGGTTTTGCGCTCTTTTCCGGCAAGATTTTACCTCAAAACAACAAAGATGCCACTTTTTGGGCCTGGTTAGGCCATCATTTCGATGGCGGAGGTTGTTAGAAGTTTTAGCGTTGAGTAAATTTTTATTGAGTTGAGTATAATAGACTTAATTTTTGAGGTCTGAGAGGCTGTCTGAAAAGTTGGAGTGCAAGGCTTGCCTTGCCCGGCAAACCAAGGTTTGCACTCCTGTCTCAGCCACTTTTCAGACAGTTTCTGAGATTGGTTCCACGTGTTTGAAGCGCAGATGATGGGCTGCAATTTTAGTTTGCGACCCCCTCCCATCCATGCTACAATTTTCCCACAAAATAAATGTATTATTTCTCTTGGAAAGTCATCTATGCAAATAGCCATAAAGATTGCCCTGACTACCCTGATAGCCCTGTTTATCTTCGTCATGGGCGCGGGCGCAGGTTATGCTGTCCGCGATTATGTGGTTGACGACCAGCCGGATGAGGCTGAAGTTGACTCATTGGCGCTGTATTGGGAGGTATGGCACCGGGTGGAAGAACAGTTCTATGGTGAAATCCCCAACGGCCCGGTCGCTACCTATGGCGCGATCAGAGGGGCGCTGGCAACTCTCAATGATCCCTACACCTTGTTTATCGAACCGGAGCCAGCAGCGGAAGAAAAGGCCCAGTTGGAGGGTCAATTTGGGGGCATTGGCGCTTTTATTCAGCGCGATGAAGCGGGCAAAGTTATCCTGGACCCGATGCCTGATCAAGCCGCCGAAAAAGCTGGACTGCTCAAGGGCGATATTCTGCTGGCGGTTGATGGTCGACCTGTTACCCCCGACATGCCAACGGAGGATATTATCAAATGGATCAAGGGCGAAATCGGCACCCCCGTTACTATAACAGTTGAGCGAGCTGGGGCTGAAAAACCGCTTGATATCACCATCGAGCGCGCGCCCATCGAAACCCCCAGCGCCCAATGGCGAATTTTGGAAGAAGCCCCTAAAATTGGCTATATTCAACTGACCTCTTTTACCGAGCGCAGCAATAAAGAGTTGGATCGCGCTTTTGAGGAGCTGTCGCAGCAAGGAGCGGAGTCTTACATTTTGGATTTGCGCAACAATGGCGGCGGTTTACTGGAGACGGCTGTAGATGTAGCCAGCCAATTTCTGCGCGAAGGGGTGGTGCTGCGTGAAGATCGCAAGAGCGAGGGTGAGCGCGTTTATGATGTCCGGGCCGGAGGCAAAGCGTTAGATCAACCCCTGGTGCTATTGGTTAACGGCGGTACCGCCAGCGCCAGCGAGATTGTGGCCGGGGCGTTGCAGGATTACAAACGGGCCACCCTCATTGGTGAAAAAACCTTTGGCAAAGGCAGCGTCCAGCTAATTTATGAACTGTCGGATGCTTCGCGCCTGCACGTAACCGTAGCCAAGTGGTTTACTCCCAACAACAACGCTATTGACGGCAAAGGTTTAACCCCCGATATCGAGGTCTTGATTTCCGAAGAAGACCGAGCCAACAATCGTGATCCACAGTTGGAGCGGGCTATCACTTTTTTAACAGAGAATAAGTAGTTGACTTAAACTCATTTTTCAACTCAAATCGAATAACATAGTGCGTATCATTACAGGATGGCAAGTATGAAAGACATAGATCAAGTAAAGGGTCTTTCAGAAGCAGAAATTGACGAAATTGTAATCAGCCAGGCTGAGAATGACTCAGCCTGGGAAGAAACTATCTCTGTCCATTTGGCTATTCCAACAACAATGTCGTTGTCTCCTGAAATAGCTGCCCGAGCTGCTTTTTTTGCTCAGTTGCGCAAAAAGTCTAGTGTGGAGGATTGGCTAAGGAGTATTATTCAAGAAAGGATAGATTTTGAGGAAGCCGCTTTTACCGAATTGAAACAAACCCTGTTGAGTTAAAGAAAAAGGTGTTTTGATGCAACGTCTTCCTAAACTTTTGCTGATGGTTTGCCTGGCCGGGATAGTTACCTTTGGCTCTTTTTTAGCCGGAATGGCCTATTATGCTTCCTTTCTGGCCCCGCCTCAATTAGCGGCAGCCCCTTCCTTTGAGTCTGGCAGCCTCTTGAGCAAACCGCCGGGGCCAAACCCCGCTCAAGCGCCCGACGAATTTAAGACGTTTTGGGAAGCCTGGTCATTTTTGAATGACCAATTTTACGGTGAAATTCCCTCGGACAGCGAACGGGTCTACGGCGCTATCCAGGGTATGGTCAGCACTTTTGACGACCAGCATACTGCCTTTATTGACCCAGCCCGCGCCGCCGTGATGAGTGAAAATATCAGGGGTAGTTTTGAAGGTATTGGCGCTACTATTCGCCTGAATGAAATAGACCAGTTGGTGGTGGTCGAGGCGCTGCCGGATCGGCCCGCGTTCAAAGCCGGGTTGCGTCCCGGCGATGTGATCTTAAAAATAGATGATGGCCCGGTCAAAGGGCTGAGCCTGTACGAAGCGGTCGGCCTGATTCGTGGGCCGGCCGGCTCGTCGGTTGTTTTGACGGTTGAGCGTGAGGGAGAACCGGAGCCATTTGCAGTAGAGGTGGTTCGGGCCAAAATCGAGATCCAGGTGGTCGAAGCTAAAATTTTGCCGGACGCCCCTCAGATTGGTTATGTCCGGCTGACCCAATTTAGCAATGGCGCGACCCTAAAAGTGGCTCGCGCTGTAAAAACGCTACAGGATCAAGGCGCTGTGGCTATCGTCTTTGATTTGCGCAGCAATCCCGGCGGCTTGCTGTCCGAAGCGGTGGAAGTGAGCAGCCTGTTTATCGCCGAGGGAACGGTGGTGATTGAAAAGCTAAAAGACGGCCAGCAGAAAAAATTTGAGGCCGGTAATCATCACCACGTGGCAACCGAGATACCCCTGGTGCTGCTGGTCAACGGCGGCAGCGCCAGCGCCAGCGAGATTGTGGCCGGAGCCATGCAAGATTTGGCGCGAGCCACCCTCATTGGGGAGCAGACCTTTGGCAAAGGCACGGTCCAACTGCCGCACGATTTGTCAGACGGCTCCGAATTACGGGTGACTATTGCCGAATGGCTGACCCCGGCTGCCCGCCAGATTCACGGCCAGGGCATTGCTCCTGATATTATGGTAGAAATGACCGCCACCGATATCGAACAGGGCCTTGACCCTCAACTTGACGCGGCAGTTGAATATTTGCAACAATCGTCCCCAATGTCACTCAGCGAGTCAGTCAAATAAACTGGAGGCTTGGAGGATTGGAGGATTGGAAACTATTAGGCTTCCAACCTTCCAACCTTCCAATCTTGCCGAAGGCACGCAGAGCGCAACCTTCCAACCATGAGTAATCAACCTGTAAAAGTAATTGCCAGTAACCGCAAAGCCCGCCATGATTATCACATCGAAGATACCTTTGAAGCGGGTATTGTGCTGACCGGCAGCGAGATCAAATCTATCCGGGCCGGGCAGGTCAACCTGCGCGACGGCTACGCCGCCATTCGCGACGGCGAGTTGTGGCTGTTAAATGCCCATATTGCCCCTTACCACCAGGCCAGCTATGAAAACCACGAACCGCGCCGTGACCGCAAATTGTTGATGCACCGCCGTGAAATCAACCGGCTGACCGGCAAATTGCAGGAAAAAGGGTTAACCCTGGTCCCGCTGCAAATTTATCTTAAAAACAGCCGGGCTAAAGTGGAATTGGGGCTGGCTCGGGGTAAAAAATTACACGATAAACGCGAAACTGTCCGGGAACGAGACGACCAGCGCCAGATGGCCCGCGCCATCGGGCGGCGGCAAAAAGGAGTAGAATGATGGCGGCCAATCCCTTTCAATTCAAGCATTACCGCCCGCGCCCATTGGAAATTATTGATACCACCCTGCGCGAAGGCTCGCAAAGCTCGCTTTTGCATGACCATTACAAATATTTTTTTAATCAAAACGACAAAGTCGAAATTGCCCGCGCCCTGATTGTCTACGGGGTAAAGTTTATTGAGCTGTTTGCGCCCATTGTCAGCCCGCAAGAGCGAGATGATTTTGCGGCCATCAAGGCGGTGCGCGATGAACTGATTATGCAAAAGGGTTACACCTTTTTGCTGGCCCACGTGCGCTGTCACCCCGACGATGTAGCTTCCGCCATTGAAGCTGGGGCCGATGGCCTTAATTTTTACATCGGCTTGTCCGAAACATCGCGCATGTATAACCACGGCCGTGATCTGGATGAACTGACTCGCCGGGCCAGAACACTCCTGGAAGAAGTGCGCCGGTATCACCCGGAGTTGATCCTGCGCTTCAGTGGTGAGGACGCTTTCCGCACCCCTGAACCTCAACTTTTCCGGGTCTATGATGAGATTGTGCCTTTTGTTGACCGCCTCGGTACGCCTGATACGGTGGGGGTGGCAACACCCACCGGGGTGGTCCAGCGCATCAAAGCCTTGCGCGAACGCTACCCAACCATGAACTTTGAAGGGCATTTTCATGATGATCGTGGATTTGCCTTGTTTAATGCGCTGGAAGCCGTTAAAAATGGCATGCGCTACATCAACACCACCCTGCTGGGCGTCGGCGAGCGTTCCGGCATTACCTCGATGACGGCTCTGTTTTTTAATCTCTACATTGACAAAGCTTATGACCACCTGGAGGGCTATAATTTGCGCGGCTCCTACCCGATTAATGTGATGTTTGCTTCCAAGCTGAAAAAGCTGGTGCCTTCTAAAGAGCCGGTCAGTTTGACCAACCGCACTCACACCGCCGGTGTTCACCAAAAAGCCCTGCTCAACCACGCCGCCACCTACGAAGCCTTTCCGCTGGATCAATTTGGTGTAAGCGAGTCAGAAGTGTTGTTGGGACCCTTGAGCGGCTGGAACATTATTCATTACTTCCTCAAAGAAATCAAAGGCTATAACCTCGACGAAGGTACAGCCCGGCAAATTGCCGCCGTTTTTAAAGAGCGGGTTTACAACATTGGGCCAAACGACTCGCCCACCGAAATCCTGATTGACATTGCCGACAACCAATTTGGCCTGAGCCATATCACCGTGCCGGAACGCTTTAAAGATAACATTCTCCAGCGCCTGGACGCCGACCAGGAAGCTGAATTTACCCCCAGCCCAAAAGCAGAAATCGCTGAAACCTATGGCCGCGAGGCCGCCGTCAGTTTAAAAAGATGAAGGAGGAAGGATGAAGGATGAAAAAATTACTTTCATCCTTCCGCCCTCATCCTTCATCCTTTACCAAAATGGGCCATACTTTTGTTGAAAAAATTCTTGCTAAAAATGCCGGTTTGCCGGAGGTAACGCCGGGCCAGGTGCTTGATGTGACCCCGGATGTGGCCCTGAGCCACGATAATACGGCGGCCATTGCCAAAACTTTTTACAGTTTGGGGATCGAGCGGGTGAAATATCCGGAGCGGTTGGCAATTACCCTGGATCATGCCGCCCCGCCGCCTACTACCCAGCACGCCCAGAACCACGTCGAGGTGCGCCGTTTTGTGGCTGCCCAAGGAGTTAAACATTTTTTTGAGGTGGGCCGGGGCATTTGCCATCAAGTTTTGTGCGAGGAAGGACTAATCTATCCCGGCGTGCTCCTGTTGGGGGCCGATAGCCATTCCACTCACTACGGGGCGCTGGGCGCGTTCGGGGCCGGCGTGGGCCGCAGCGAAATGGCGGCAATCTGGGCGACCGGCCAATTGTGGCTGCGCGTCCCGGAAAGTCTCAAAATTACCCTCCATGGCGCGTTCAACCCCTGGGTGACAAGCAAAGATATTGCCCTGTTCATCATCGGCCAATTGGGCGCGGATGGCGGCCTGTACGCCAGCGTAGAGTTTCACGGCGAAGCGGTCGCCGGGATGAGCATGGCCAGCCGTTTTGTGTTACCCAACATGATGGCCGAGATGGGCGCGAAAAATTCCTGGGTCATGCAGGATAAGGTCACGTTTGATTGGCTGGAGCAGCAGGTCAGCAGGGGAGCAGGGGAGCGGGGGAGCAGGGGAGAAAGAGACTCACAATCCCCAATCCAGGAATGGGAGGCTGCCAGCCGTGATTTAGCGCCCGACCCGGACGCCACCTATCTGGCCGAGTACGAATTTGAGGCCGGGGCGATTGAACCGCAGGTCGCCTGTCCACACAGTGTAGATAACGTCAAGCCTTTGAGTGCCGTAGCCGGGACAAAAGTAGACCAGGCTTTTTTGGGCACATGCACCAATGGCCGGCTGGAAGATATTGCCATCGCCGCTCAAATTATGGCCGGGCGGCGGGTCGCGCCGGGAACGCGCCTGCTCATCATCCCCGCTTCGTCCCAGGTTTACCTGGATGCTGTCAAAGCTGGCTATGTCGAAACGCTGCTGGCCGCCGGCGCCACCTTTAATTCGCCGGGCTGCGGGCCGTGTATGGGCAACCACATGGGCATTCCCGCCCCCGGCGAAGTCACCATTAGCAGCGCCAATCGCAATTTTCGCGGACGTATGGGCACCCGTGAGTCCGACATTTACCTGGCTTCCCCGGCTGTTGTCGCCGCCAGCGCAATTGCGGGCAAAATTGCCGGGCCGGAGCAGGTGTTGTAACATGGCCGGGTAAGGAGGTTAAGATGGAAAAGCTTATTACCTTTGCCCCCTCAATTCCGGTCAAACCGGATATCCATTATCCTGAGTCGGATGGGCAACCTATGGGCGAAACTGAATTTCACATCACGGCCATTTTGCATTTGTTTCAATCATTACGTCACTTTTTTCAGCAGGCCGAGACGACTTATGTGGCGGCTGATATGTTGTTTTACTACGAGGAGGGTAATCCCGCTGCTTTTAAAGTGCCTGATGTTTTTGTGGTCAAAGGCATCTCGAAACAGCGCCGGCGGGTCTATAAATTGTGGGAGGAGCGGGTAGCGCCCTGCGCCGTTTTTGAGATTACTTCAGCCAGTACATGGCTGGAAGATTTAGGCGGAAAACGAGCGTTGTATGAAAAATTGGGTGTGCCCGAATATTTTTTGTTTGATCCTCTGGATGAGTACCTCTCCCCCCGGCTGCAAGGCTTTCGCTTGGTCAACAATTATTATCAACCGATGACATTATCTGCCGCCGGAACACTGTCCAGTCAAGAGTTAGGAGTAATTCTACAGCCCAGGGGCGAGCTGTTGCGAATAGTAGACCCGGTTAGTCAGGAGGTTGTGCCTACTCTGGATGAAGTTGTGTTCCGCGCTCGGCTTGAAACTGAACGGGCCCAGGCAGAGGCCGAACGGGCCGAGCTTGAGGCGAAACGGGCTGATACAGCCGAGGCCGAGTTACAGCGATTGCGAGCAGAATTGGATCAGTTACGCCGCCAGACAGGGGAGTCATAAAATGTCAATGATTAATTCCTTGCAGGGGCGTGTCTGGAAATACGGCGACGGAGTTAACACCGACGTCATCTTCCCCGGCAAATATACCTACACCGTCACCGACCCGGCGGAAATGGCGCAGCATGCCCTGGAAGACCTCGATCCCTCTTTTGCGGCTAACGTTCAGCCCGGCGATGTGATTGTGGCCGGGAAAAATTGGGGCAACGGTTCCAGCCGGGAGCAGGCTGTCACCTGTCTGAAGCAGGCCGGCGTAAGCGCGGTGATTGCGGTTTCTTTTGCTCGTATCTGGTATCGCAACGCCATCAACAACGGCCTGCTCGCTTTGACCTGCCCCGCCGCCGTCGAAGCTTTAAACCCCGGCGATTCGGTCGAAATTGATCTGGCCGCCGGACTGATCAAAAGTGAAGCCGGGGCCTTTGCTTTTCCCCCCTTTGCGCCCTCCGTACAGGCAATTATCGCCGATGGGGGATTGCTCCCCCATCTGAAAAAGCGGTTGGCTGCTTAGAAATAACTGCCAATAATCTCCAAAACTTTCTGAATATTCTCCGGATCGCCGGATTGGACGCGGGTGGCGCTGGCCCGGGCAATGCCGTTGAGGGCATTAATATCGGCGTCCCCGCCATAAGCCACCGGGATGACAATGATCGGATTGCGATCTTCTTTGTTGGCGCTGATTAGCTCGACCACGCTTTGCAGAGAAGTCAGGCTGCTGGTATCCTGGCCGTCGCTCAAGACCACAATGGCCTGGATGCGGTCATCCTGGTCATCTCGTGACTGCTTGAGCAACTCCATAGATTGCTGCACCGCGTCATAAAGGGAAGTATCGCCGTTGGCTTCCAGGGCATTGATCTGTGCCCGAACCTGGCTCTGCCCGCCTTCAAAAGAGGTGAGCGGCTGGATAGAACTCTGGCTGTTGGGGTCCAGATAAATCAAAGCATTGGTATTGAAATCCAACACACGCGGTTGGCTGTCAAACGTGACCAGACCCACCCGATTTTGAGCCGGCATTTTGTCCAAAAAGGCGTTAGCTGCTGCTTTGGCCTGGTCAATTTTGTCGCCGGCCATCGAGCCGGAGGTGTCAATGACCAGCAGCACATCGGCTTGTTTCTTGACAAACTGCCAACTGGCCTGCACGGCGGCAATCACATCGGGGTCCGGCACTTCCAGAATGGTGGTCGGTTGGTTGGGGTCAACCCCCAATTCGGTGGCAATCGGATAGCCCACCGGCACCGCCGGGTTGACCGGCCGAAAACCGCTTTCCAATACTTTTTTCTGCACCGCCTCACTGCGAATATACTCGGTGAAGGTTTTGGCGGCCTGGCGCTGCTCATCCGTCACCCAGTCGGCCTGGGGAATGGCAAAAGGATGCTCGTGCCAGAACGTGCCTTCCTTGGGGTACAGCGCCACCAACTTCTCCGGCGGCTTGTACTCGGTTTTGCCCTGGTTGATGTAAATCAAATCGTTTTCTTCCAGGGCCACAAAATCCAGATATTCCGGCCCCTGAGCGATGTACTCTTTAAATTCGGTGGTGCGTGAGGAGTAGTGCCGAATCAACTCCTCGATGTTACGTACCCCCTGCTGCACTTGCGGGTCGTTGACCTGCTCCAGCGACAGCTTGCGAAAGTCGGGCTGGCTGCTGTTGGCACGGGCGCTGGCGTAAAATTCGGCAATCAGCGTCGAAAGAGCGGTGGAACTGACCAGTGGGTCCGTGTGGCCGTAGTAAACGGTGGTCCGGTTGCCGGGGACGTTGTAATCAGCCCAGCCGTTGGGCGAGTTGAGCACGGCCAGCAGCTCTGCCCAGCCGACCGGCTCGCTGCCGTTTTTGGCCTGAATTGCTTTCAGCCGGCTTTCCCAAATTGCCATCACCACCGGGGCCAGGGCCGTTGGGGGGCTGTCGGCTAGATCGAAAAGCTGGCGGCCAGCCTGGTAGTTAACCAGAGCCAGCCAATGGCTCACCGATGGGGCGAAGATTGTTGGTTTTGACACATTGGCGTTATTGGGGGCAATAACTGCATTGATGATCCCCTGGGCAATAGTCCCTGAGGAGCCAGGCTCGCCCTTGACACAAATAGCCCGCTCGCCGCTGGCCAGCGCTTGGCCGGTCACCGGGTTACGGCCTTCGGCGTAAGCTTGATTAAATTGATTGATGGCATCGTAAACCTCGCCCGCCAGGTAAAGCTGCGACTCCGGCGCGTAGACAATCGAGATTTCGACCGCGTTGGCCGGGCACTGGGCCTGCGGGGTTCCACTATCGGTGAAGCCTTCCGTGCCGCTGCTGTCACCCCCAAACGAACAGGCCAGCGCCGCGATAAGGGGCAAAAGCAGCAGGAATGACCACAATTTTTTCGACATTCTCATCCTCCACAGAAACGTTAAATACCTGTTGCGTCTTGCGTGTTCCGTTTGCGTTACACAAGCCGCAACACGCAACACGAATTGAATAAGATTTTCTTGGTTTATGGCAATACCCGTCCCGCCAAGTCGAGCAGCCGTTGGACAGCATCACCGTCAGCCTGGACGCCGGGTGAAGCAGTGCTGGCCGGATCAAGGAAAACAGTGTTCAAAGTATTTTGCTGACCTGCGTCGAGCAGAAAAACGCGAAAGGCCGTGACAGCCTGCTGCGCCGCCGGACTGGCCTGGCCGAAAACAGCCAGCGGATAATCCAGGTTGACCGGCGGTTGGGCCGGTGAGGTAACAAAATCGGGGTTCTCGGTCAGCCGAACTCGCCGCCACGAAGCCAGGGTCAGCAGACCGGCATCACCCGCCGAAACCCGCATGGTCGCAAAGTTGTCGGCCGGGGTCGCGGGCGTTTTGGCGTTGATATTGAATAGTTCGCTTAACCACGCATCGGCCTGGCTGACATCACTGCCGGACAAACTATCTTTGTTGAGGTGAGCCGCCGTGGCCGAAATAAGCGCCGCCAGCCCCTCGGCGGAGTTGCTGGGTGAAGCGATGACAAAATTTAGGCCATTCTCCGGACTGGTTGCTTTGGCGTACAAGCCCTCCCAATTCAGACCGCCGTAGGTTTGATTGAACTCGTCCTGCTTGGCTTTGAACGCGCCCCAGGTCAACCCACTGCTGGCCACCGATTGGGCATCCTGAAACGATAAACCCCGGTTGCGGGCTAACTCGACCATGAAAGTGGCTTCGGCCAGCCACGCAGCCGGGGGATTTTGGGGGTCGGTGCGGAATTGCGCTTCGGGGATCAAACCATCGGCCCGGATAATTTCTACCTGGGTATTGGGGTTCTTTTGATTGAAGGCGCCGGCGGCCTGCCTGGCCCATGTTTCAATGGCCGGAGCCGCTACCACCCGGATAGAGACTTTCTCGGTGAGGGTGGGCAGTTCAATCTGATCGGCCAGGAAAAAACGGGCGGCAATCAATCCAGCTACAATCAACACAGCCAGACCAATGATGCCAAAAAAGAGGGCTTTGTTTTGTTGCATCTATGAGTCCTTTATGAGTGAGGTCAGACAATGTTAATTATAGCACAAGAGGAGAGAGGATAGAAGATGGAGGATAGAGAATGGAGGATAGAAGATGGAGGATAGAGGATAGAGAATGAGGATAGAAGATAGTATTTCTCTATCTACCATCTACCATCTACCGTCTTCTGTCTTCTCCCCTGCTTGGGTCAACAAATAATGGGGGCTGATGGCGCCGTTGCTGAAGAGGTTGAGCGAGGTGCTGGTGGTCTGGTCGAAACGCCAGAAGGTGACTTCCATCCCATGATAGCCGTAAACCGGGTTGCCCCGGTAAACCGAACAAGGGATGAGCTGCTCTGGCAGAGTCCACAAGCTGTTATCACCGTACAACTGGCGCAGCACTACTCGCTTGATGCCAATAGCGCCGCACCGATTCAAAAACTCGATCAATTCGTGGCTGTTGTGTTCGGTCAGCACGCAGGAGATTTTGACCGGCACAACCGCTTGCCGCATAATTTCGGCCAAATCCGGCACGCGGGACGACCCCATCAGTTTCTGATAGGTATCCGGCTTGAAAGACGGGAAGGAAATACAGACCCGATCATACTGGTTGAAAACGTCCATCTTGTGCAGGGCCAGTTGGCCGTTGGTGTGCAGCGAGTAGCGAATCTGCTCCCTCCCCCTAAGAGGGGGAGGGCCGGGGAGGGGGTCATACTTGTCCATATAGGAAGTAGGATAGGATGGCAGGTGTTCTCGCAGCCATTGCAACAACCTCGCCTCGTGGCGGTAAAGCTGGGGATCGGTGGTTGTACCCGTAAAAACTATTTCCGTCACCCGATGCTGCTTGATGAGTTCCACAAACCGAGCCAAATTCCGCAGCGGAAACTCATTCAAATTATTCCAGTTTAGCGCCGGGTTGACCTGCTGCCCAATGCAGTACGGACAGCGCAAATTACACGGCCCGGCGAAGAGGATATTGGCGAAGTCGTATTGGTTCATCAGTGTCCCTTTTCTACGGCAGGGGAGCGGAGGGGCGGGGGAGCAAGGGAGAAAATCGCCCCTGCCCCTCTGCGCCCCCGCTCCCCTGCTGCTTTTATGCCGCCAACTTGATCTCAAAACTCCGCCGTAACTCTCGCTGCAACTGAGCCGGCATGCGCTCGCTCAGATCAACCGGGCGTTGCAGCAGGTGCAGTTTGACCGCCGGGGCATAAAAAAGGGCAATCACGCCGTTGTAAACTTTGGCTCCCTGCGGCGTCAGGCTCAGGCAGTCGCCCCGGTATTCCATCAGACCCTCAGCCAGCACAAACTCAACCTCGGCGGGAAATTGCGACTCCAGGGTTGAGCCGAACTTCTGCGCAAAGTAAGTTCGATTGATTTCGCCGAAGTAGAAAGAGACAGAAATGAATTTAGCCATACTGACCGGCAGCGCCATATTGTATAAATCCTGAACCGGCAGGCGGCCCGCCCGCACCTCTTTTTCATAAGGGGCGATGCTCTTCGGCCCGGCCCCCCGGTTGTAAGCCAGGGTGTTGTGGCTGAGCGACTGCGCCCCCAGCCCCAGCCCCAGATAAGGCGTCCCTTTGACCACCCGGTTGGTCAGATAATCACTGGTGCCGACATCACCGGGCAGGCGGCTGTAGGTATTTTTGCCGGGCGGGGCGACATAGCCGGCCTGGTGAAGCAGGTGATTGGCGGTCGCCGCCATCTCGGTGACAACTTCTTTGGAGACCCGGTTGGCCTGGGCCTGCAAGCCGGTGCCCTTGTAGCGCATCCGGTACAGGGTGATGTAATCAGCCTCCAGTTCGATCCCTTTCTCGACGCTGTCGCGCCAATCCGCCACCGACTGCCCGGCAAAGCCGTACATCAGGTCAATATTGAACTTTTGAAAGCCGGCGGCGCGAATATTGTAGACGGCCTCGCGCAAACCTTCAAAACCCTTGTACTGCCGGCCCAACTTTTTGGCCAGGCTCAACTGCGTCACCTGCACCCCCATGCTAATCCGCTCGATGCCCATGCCTCGAAAGGCGGCTATCTTCTCCGGTTCATGGGCCGCAATTAAAGGCGTGGTCTCGATACTGATTTGCATGCCCGGCTCAAACTCAAACGCTGCTTTGGCCGCTTCGATGACGCGGGCAATGTTCTCGGTTTTTGCCAGCGCCGGGGTTCCCCCACCAATGTCAAAACCGGTCAACTTTTTTCGTGTATCCAATAGGCTCTGATAATGCGCCATTTCTTGCAGCAGCAAATCGAAATAGCCATCCTCAGAGCGAGTGTTATCGGCCGGGTTGATGACGGTGTACTCGCAGAAGTTGCAGCGGGCCTGGCAGAAGGGGATATGAACATACAGCCCCATCTCTTCAATGTCGGCCCAGGCTGCTGCGGTAATCTTCTCAAAATCCTGGCGGCGCACCCGGTAGGGTTTCATAGTCCAGTTGTGGTTAATTGGGTAAGCCGTGTTGGCAATGTGATGATGACGTAATCCGGCCTCGAATATCTGTCGGGGTGGGTAAACCTGCTGGTCCACTTTTGAAGGCTGATTCCAGTTCATAATTTTTCTCCTGTCGTGATAAATAGTGTAAAAATAACACTAAGTAATTTTGAAAAAATTGGCCGCTCGCCGGCTGAACGGCCAAAAGATAGTGTATATACTACACTATATCAGACATTTCCAAGTTTGTCAAGAGGGTCATTGTCCTTTAAAATCAAGTAAAGTGAGAGTGAGGCGAGGACGCGAAGAATCGCTTCGCGTCCTCGCCTCACGAGTCATCGCATCTTTATTTCAAGGAGAGACTATGCCGACCCTTATTTTGCCTTCCTTTCTCATCACCAGCGCCCGCGAAGCGCCCAAAACCGAGTGGGGGGTGCGGGTGATGGATGACCGCATCACCGATATTGGCCCCAATGCCAACTTGCAAGCCAAATATCCCGATGATGTTATCGTTGATGCGACCGATCACGTTTTAGCTCCTGGCTTTGTCAATGCCCATGTTCATCTGTATGGGGTGCTGGCTCACGGCATCCCGCTGCCCAGCGATGACCAGACCGGCGGCGGCGGCTGGGCTTTTCTGGACGATTTTTGGTGGCCGCTGGTCGAAGATGCGCTTGACCACGAGATGATTTGCGCGGCCACCGATTGGGTTTGCGCCGAAATGGTCCGCTCTGGCATCACCAGTTTTTATGACATTCTGGAAGCGCCGTTTGCCATTCCCGGTGCGCTGGAAGCCCAACGCGCCGTTGTTGAAAAACGCGGATTGCGTGGGATTCTCTCCTTTGAAAGCACCGAGCGGGTGAGCCGGGAAAACGGGCAGGTGGGGCTGCATGAAAATGCCGAGTTTGTCAAAAGCTGCCGGGCAGCCAAAACATTGGTCGAAGGGCTGATATGTTTCCACACCACCTTTACCTGCTCCGCCGGCTTCATCAAACAGGCGTTTGCCCTGGGAGAGGAGTTGGATTGCAGCGTCCATATGCATTGCAACGAGGCCACTTTTGAGCCGGAGTATGCCCTGAAGCATTTTGGCAAACGCACCCTGGAATATTACGACGAACTGGGCGTGACCGGTCCGCGCATGCAGGCCTCGCAGTGTGTCCAGTTATCGGAACGGGAAATCCAGATTGTGGCCGAGAAGGGCATCCGGGTGACACACATGCCCTTGAGCAACTGCGAGGTTGGCGGCGGCATTGCTCCTGTGCCCCAACTATTGGAACGAGGCGTCACCCTGGGCCTGGGCAGCGATGGCTACATCAACGACTTTTTTGAGGTAATGCGCGGCGCGTTTCTGATCCATAAAGCCGGCCAGCAAAGCACCGCCGTCATGCCCGCCGGCGAAGTTTTTTACCTGGCCACCGAAGGCGGCGCCAAAGCCTTGGGCTGGGACAATGTGGGCCGCCTTGCTCCCGGTTATCAGGCCGATTTGCAATTAATTGACGCCCTTTTTCCCACGCCCACAACTCTGCATAATTTGTATGACCAACTGGTGTTGTGGCGCAATTACACCCACGTCCGCGATGTGATGGTCGCCGGAGAATGGCGAGTGCGCAACGGCGAAGTACTTGACGCCGATTTGGGTTCTATGCGGGCGCGGGTACACGAGAGCGCGCAGAAGATGTGGGCCAGGGTAAAGCGTCCTACTAGCTGAGGCATTGTAGAAATAAGAATTTAAGAAATAAGAAGTGCGTACTTTCTTATCTCTTATTTCCTAACCCGGACAAGCCAGAACCAAAAAGGAACACAGACGCGAAGCGCGCAGAGACTCCACAAAGGCACACAGAGAGTTCTAAAAATTCCTCTGAGAAACTCTGTGACTTCTCCGTGCCTCTCTGTGTAACAACTTCTTGCTGATTGTACAAGAATCTGACTCGTAAGGTATTAATTTTTTATTTTAAGCGGGTGCAATTTTTTTTGAGAGGAAGTGTTGTGCTAGAAGACGCGGAAAAACAGCGTGATCTGCGCCAGATGAAGCGATTAGCTACTTCATTGCTGGCCGCAGCCTTTGTGATTTTTGTTATCGCCACAATCTTGGAGAGATGGTACGGCTGGGTTGGTTTTATTCGCGCTGCCGCCGAAGCGGCCATGGTCGGGGCCATTGCCGATTGGTTTGCGGTGACGGCCTTGTTTCGCCATCCCCTCGGTTTGAAGATTCCGCACACGGCCATTGTTCCCCGTCGCAAGCGCGAAATTGGCGAAAAGCTGGCCCGTTTTGTCCGGCAGAACTTTCTGACCGAGGAGGTTATTGCCGAAAAGTTGACTTCGATGGAAGTCACCAAAAAAGTGGCCGAGTGGTTGGGCCAGCCGGACAATAGCGCCCTGATTGCAGACCAACTGGCCACCGGTGCGGCCGCAGTGATCGAGGTGATCAAGGATGAAGATATTCAACTGCTGATCGAAAAGCAACTGGTGGCCCAGATCCGCTCCACCCATTTTGCGCCGCTGCTGGGCAATGTCCTGGCCCTTTTAACCGCCGGCAACCGCCAGCAAGAAGTATTAACCGAACTGGTTAAATTTGGCTCCGGGTTTTTGAAGCAGAACAAGGCTGTGATTCTGGAGAAGATCAACGAGGAATTGCCCTGGTGGGCTTCGGTGTGGGGCGTTGACCGCCGCATCTACCAGACCATCTTGCACTCGGTAGATACCACGTTGGCCGAAGTCAAAGCCGACCCGAAACACCCGCTTTATCGAAATTTTGAAACGGCGGTTGCTCATCTGATTGAAGACTTAAAAACCTCGACCGAGCTGCAAGCGCGGGAACAAACCCTTAAAGAGGAATTGTTGCAGCAGCCGGTGGTGCAGCAGTTCTCGGCCTCGTTGTGGGCCGATCTCAAAGCTGCGCTAATTGCCCACAGCGCCGATTCTGACTCGGCGGTGCGTCGCTCGCTCCAACAAATGCTGGTCAAATCCGGCGAAACCATCCAGGACAACCCGGTTTTGTATGAAAAGATTGACCACTGGCTGCGCAAGATAGTTGTTTACCTGATCCAAACTTACGGCCACGAAGTCGAGAGCCTGATCTCCAACACTATTAATAAGTGGAACCCCGATACCATCACCAACAAAATCGAGACCGAGGTGGGCCGAGATCTCCAGTTTATCCGCATCAACGGGACAATCATCGGCGGGCTGGCGGGACTGGTTATTTATACCGTCTCTATTCTGCTCAGACAGTGGTAAAAATAAAACCCTAGACGGTAGACAGTAGACGGCAGACGGGGGATGGTTTCTAAACTGCTCAAGCAGTGGTAAAAATAAAACCGGGAGGGTAAAAATCTCACCCTCCCGGCTCAAATCTCTGGTTAACGATTAACCTTCACAAATACGCATACGCCGGCGACGGCGTTCCTCTCGATCATTGCCGTTAACGGCCACCGGCGTTGCTGCCTCAACCGCCGCCACTTCAATTAGGGTCGGCGGCTCGAAATCTTGCAGGACGGCCTTGACGGCCCTGATATGGCTGGGGTTGCTGCCGCAGCAGCCGCCCAGCATTTTGACCCCCTGCGCCCCAAATTTCAAAGCATAGTCGGCCATAATCTCCGGGGTGACATCATAAACCGCTTCAACCATGCCTTCCATGCGCGGCAGCCCGGCATTCGGTTTGGCGATGAGAGTCACGTTGGGGGCGGCCCGGCGCATGGCCGTGACGGCCACCAAATTCTCGTCCAGCGTCCGCCCGCAGTTGACCCCAACCGCCAGCACATGCATGGCCCACAACTCGCGCACCGCTTCTTCGGGGCGGACGCCCATCATCGTCCGGCCATGCATGTCGAAACTCATAGTTACGGTAACGGGCAGAGTCGTCGCCCGCTGCGCGCCCTCGATGGCGGCTTTGGCCTCGCTTAAATCACTCATGGTCTCAATGTGGATACCATCTGCGCCGCCTTCGGCCAGCCCGGCGGCCTGCTCGGCAAAAAATTCCACCGCTTTTTCATAGGTCAGTTCGCCCATCGGCTCCATCAGCAGGCCGGTCGGCCCGATAGAACCCAGCACCAGCACCCTATCCCCGGCCACCTCACGGGCCAACCGGGCCGCTGCGACATTGATTTGGTGGGTCAGGTGGCCGCTGCCTTCCATATCCAGGCGGGGGCGCGTCCCCCCAAAGGAATTGGTTAAAACGGCGTCGGAACCGGCTTCGATGTAAGCCTGGTAATGCTTTTTGACCGCCTCGGGGTTGTGCAGGTTCCACAATTCCGGGGCCATCCCCGCCGGCAGTCCCATCTTTTGTAGTTGGGTGCCGGTTGCTCCATCCAGAATGATGACGCCCGGCTCGGCTAATTTCTGTTTTAAATCAGGCATAGGTCTCTTTCCAAAGGTGTAGTGGATAATGGGTCGTTATATTGACGCTGAACAACCCAGACATGTTACTGCTATTTGAACCAATCTGCAAATCAAATCCGACTTATCCCTTTGTATTGCACTTGTGTATCCTGCCTGCGTGAAGTACAATCGAAACTGCTTGGCGGGCGAACCGTTGTTAAATCAAGTTGACTGGGAGAGAGGCTATTGATTAAGGGTATTATTTTTGATTTGGGCAACACCCTGCTGCAATTTACCGGCGACTCGCTGGCCGTCCAACGCGAGGGCGCTGAAGCGATGGCCGATTGGTATCTAAAAAAAAGGCATATCAAGCTGGATGGTCCGGCCCTGGTGGAAACCTTTCTAGCCGAGCGGGCGGCGGGACGCGCTGTGGCTATAGAAACCCAGATGGAAGTTACCGCCCAGCAAAGCTTAAGCGAAACCTTGAAAAAGATTGAAGCGCCGGCTACGGCGGTCGCCTTGGTTGAGGCAGCCATCAAAGTATATTTTGCCCCGGAGGAAGCCCTTTACAGCCCTTACCCTGACACGGTTGAAACCTTGAAACAGCTCAAGCGTCACGGTTATCGCCTGGGGCTGTATTCCAACGCCACCGATGATAAGCTCGTCCAACGGCTTATCAATCAAGGCGGGCTGCGGCCCTGGCTGTCGCCCACCTTTAGCTCGGCAGCCTGGGGTTGGCGCAAGCCCAAACCGGAGCCGTTTGCCTTGATTGCCGGGCGGTGGGGGTTGTCGCCGGCGGAAGTGGTGGTGGTTGGCGATACGCTCAACGCCGACATTTTGGGGGCGCAGAACGCCGGGATGAGGGGCATCCTGGCGGCTATGGATGAGTCGCCCCTCAATGAGACGAACGGACATATCCAACCGGTGGCAACTGTGACCACCCTGGCGGCTTTACCGGAAATTATCGGCCAGCTATGACTCAGCGTTATACAGTTCGCAAAATTAATTTGATGCCCCTGGCCAAGTTTGGTTGTCTGCTGGGCGGCGTGGCGATGCTGCTGCCCGGCTTGGTCTGCGCGCTGGCCGGAACACAAATTCTGGCTGCGTTGCGCACGTTTTTGGCCGAAACCGAAACGGCAGCCCTGGACCCCTTGGGGCTGGGCACGCCCATCGAGCTTGATTTTATCCAATTGCTCAACCTGGCCGAGGTGCAAGCCCTGATTATCCGGCTGGATGACCAGCGCTTCGTCGTGGCCCTGCTCATCATTTTGCTGACCGTCTTGGGCGGCGGGCTGCTGGCCGCGCTGACTATTCTCCTGGTGGGCTGGGTCTACAACCTGCTGGCCCGGCTGACCGGCGGGATTGAAGTGGAACTGCATCCGTAATACTCTTCAAGATAATTCGATGGTTCAGACCCAGGTTAGCGTAACCCAAAAAGAAACCATTGCCCCGGCCTGGTGGCGGCTCACCCTGGTAGCGCCGGAGCTGCCGTCCCCTTTACCCGGCCAATTTCTGTTAGTGCGTTGCGCCGACCGCTTGACCTGCTATCTGCGCCGTCCGATTTTTCCTATCCCCCTGCCTCAAGCTCAATTCACCCTGCTGCTGCGGCCTGACCCCGACCCCGGCCTGGCCTGGTTGTCGGCGCGACAGCCGGGCGATACGTTAGATGTCATCGGCCCACTGGGGCGTGGATTTCCTCTGCCTAAAAATGTGCGCCATCTCCTGCTAGTCAGCGATACCCCGGCAATGGGGCCTTTGCTGGGCCAGATGGAACGGGCGATTGCTGCCGGAGCGGCCGTCACTCTGGTTTTGGGAAGCAGCCGCGCCAGCGCCCTCTATCCGGTCGCCGCCCTGCCGCCGGCGGTCGAGTATCAGGCGGCTACCCTGGATGGTTCGCTGGGGTATCGCGGGCCGGTGACTGAATTGTTACCTGACCTGCTGCGCTGGGCGGATATGACCTGCCTGGTTGGTTCAACCCTGCTCTACCAAACCGTGCGCCGGCAGATGGAGCAGGCCCGCTTACGGGCAGAAGCCAACTTTTTGTACGGCCTGGTGGCCGACAGCCCCCTGGCTTGTGGCATGGGCGCGTGTTTGAGTTGCGCTGTGTCCACACCCAACGGCTTCAAATTGGCCTGTGTAGAGGGTCCCGTGTTTGACCTGACCGAGCTAGAGCTGCTATGATCGAACTGGCCCCCCAGCACAAGATTGGCTTGAGCCTGTCGAACCCGGTGATGATTGCGGCGGGATGTGCCGGTTATGGCCAGGCTTATCATAGTCTGCTTGATCTGGCTGCATTCGGCGCAATTGTGACCAACCCCATCACCCTGCGGCCCAGACGAGGACCGGCTCAACCGCGCCTGGCGGAAACGCCGGGCGGCTTTATCCTCAACACCGGCGAGCAAAATCCGGGGGTTAAAAAGATCATCCAGCAAGCGCAAAAGAGTTGGACCAATCTATCCACGGCGATTATTGCCCATCTGCCGGTGGATGAGCCGGACGATTTGCTGCGGACCGCCCGCGCCCTGGCCCATTTGGAAACACCCCAAGGCCAAAATGTGCTGGCGGCGATTGAATTAGGCTTGCCGCCCCAGGCCCACCCGCACGAGGCGCGGCGCTGGATCAGGGCTATCCAGGAGGGGAGTCCGCTGCCGCTGCTGGTCAAGCTGCCCCTGGGTACACCTTTCGACCTGGCCGAAGCTGTAGCCGAGGCCCAGGCGGATGCTCTGGTGATCGGCTCACCACCACAGGGCGCGGCTCAGGCCGGTCACGGTGGTGCAATTATCAGCGGCGCTTTGTACGGCCCGGCCCTGCACAGCCTGGCCCTGTACGACCTGCAACAGCTCAAAAGCTGGCTTGATTTACCCATTGTGGCCGCCGGAGGCATTCACTCCCTGGCCAATGCCGAAGCGTTCCTGGCCGCCGGAGCCACAGCCATCCAGCTTGACAGCCTGTTATTTATCGAGCCAAAACAGGCCGAGAGTATTGCTAAACACTTGAATAGTACCGGGTGAATTTTCATAGCGTACCCTGTACTACGAACTCCCTTTAGAAAAATTTTGCGCTTTGAAGGGGTGATGCTATAATAAGCTCATTAAATTCGGGTGCGTAGCTCAGTTGGTCAGAGCGCACGGTTCACATCCGTGAGGTCACAGGTTCGAGCCCTGTCGCGCCCACTTTGTACCCAATCCCCTGACCTGGACGCTCATCTGGCAATTGTACCGATGAATGCACTTGCCTGAGTACAGATCAAATCAGCTTTTGCTAAGTTTACGACCTACTGCTGGCGGTAGGTCGTTTTGTTTTAGCTGTTAGATGCAATACATTTCAAATAAGGCCGTAGCATAGGGCCTCGCGCCGCTCACAAGGGGCTAAACTACGTTATTTGAAAAGTATTGCTGTTAGATGGATTCTCTCTTTCCCTATGTTCAATAGCATATCTAACTTGTCAATGACCAAGAGCAATTGTTAATTTCCCCAGCTGACTCATACACGCCCAAATTTGTTTTGGTACAGAGAGTTATCTTCTTCTGATTCAGTTTTATTGCGGGTCGAATAAAATATTGAAACATAACGAACCTTTTTGTAGCATAATGAGAGGGGTGATGATGCCACGTCTCGAACTCGTTCTACACTTATAGACAAAGTAGATAAACATCGTACAATCTTTTAGCGGGCCGGGCTCCCACGCCCGGCCAAGCGACGGCGTGGAAGCCGTCGCTGCTAGATAGTATGACTTTTAAGTGATTTGTCTATTAGTTGTTGTTGTCTCGCTGTGGTTGTCCTCCATAGCCGCCGGCAACGGTTTTAGCCACTTCAGCGGAGCGTCCTGCGGCTCAAACTTGAAGAACCGGCGCCGACCGAGACGTCCCCCGCCGAAGCCACTGCGATCGAAACTCCAGCGGTCACGGATACTCCTGTCCCGCCTGCCATCGACACGGCCACTGTGCTGCCCACCGAAACCCCTGTTTTGACCCCCACCGAGACCATCGCCGTTCCCGTGACTCCCGTGACCGACACCCCCACCTCGCCGCCCCCGCTGACGATTGAAACACCCACCCTGACTCCTACTCTCCCCCTGACGGCCACGGTCGTGATAACCTCAACGCCTGTCGTGACAGCTACCGCCACCCTCACCCCAACCGCCACTTTAACTCCTACTCTCAACCTGGGCCTGGCGTTGACGGTGGACTCCGCCTTTGTCACTGCCGGGGAGCCGGTGACCGTCACCCTGACCCTGTCCAATCCGGCTCAACCCCCGGTCGAGACCCTGGTTATCCGCAGCACCTTGCCGGCAGAACTGAGTTATGACGCCGCGCTTCAACCCGCTCACCCGCTGGTTGACCTGGTCAATCCCGCCGGCGTTAGCCGCGCAATCGGCGCTGACCGTCGGCTTCGCGTGGCGGGGCATCCCCCGCCACGCGCCTTGAGCCTGACCGCCGAGATTAGTCCGGTCCTGGCCCCAGGCCAGCCTGATGGTCAATGCCGCCGGCAGCGTATTGTTTGAGTTGGGCCGTAGCAGCGGCTAACGCCTGCGGTTCGATGTCGTAGATGACAACCCCATACCTGTGCATAGCGCACTGCAAGCCAATTTACTGACCCATCGTCCCCGCCCCAACAATCAAGACGTGGCGGATATCTTCAATGTTTATCTTTTATCTCCTTTGATCATTTTCTTACGGCGTATGGCAAAGTAGGTGAGCGGCCTGAAAAATTCATCAACGAGACCAGCCCCCAAAAGCGTTTGCTGCCGTTGATTTGTTCCACTGGGTTGCCTCCAAATATCGCTCAGGGTGGCGAGAAGCAGCGCTAGCTGCAACACACTATCAATGATCCATTCTGGCGCAGGGCGAGGTTAATTTGTCCTGTAATAGCTTTGGCGTAGAATAATAATAAGGAAAGCAGGATTAGCATAATCAGGATTTCCTTATGAGGTGTTATGTTTGTCAATCGTTACGCTGAATTGCAGTTATTGGAGCAGCGGTATAGTTCCGGTCAGGCGGAGTTGTTCGTTCTCTATGGCTCAAATCGCTCTCAAACAATAACGATTATGACTTGGCAATGACTTTTGGTAAAATAAACGCTCTTCCAAACTCCCCCAGGATATTCAACAAATTGCTTTGCGTAAGTTGCGCGTCATTCCCCTCCCCCACACCGGCCCAGGTTGAAAGCCGTTCTGCTCTAACCACGCCCAATCTGGCCCGGCCCAGCCGACTTGATCAAAATCAACCTTTTCGGTTTCGGGATCAAACTTAACTCCTTCTGCTTCCAAAAGCTGGCGCTGTAACGCACCGCCGTTGCTGCCGGCCCGCAGGCTGATTTTGCCCTGCCGGTTGATGACTCGCTGCCAGGGCACGTCCGTATCGTGGGGTAGGGCAGCCATAGCATAGCCGACCACGCGGGCGGTACAACTGCCGACCATGGCCGCAAGCTGGCCGTAGGTAGCTACCTTGCCCGCCGGAATCAGGCGAGCCAAGGCATAAATGCGCTCGTAGGTGGGGGCGTTTTTAAGTGAGTTAGCGGACATGTTGCGGCATGTATGTCAGAGAGCGTGAGGGCTTCGATGGGTTAAACTAAGTAGCCCTGGCTGCATGCGGTAGCAATGCCGGACAAAGAGCAATTGCCCCTTGTTGAAGCAAAAGAAAGTCATTGAGAGGTTTAGAGGTTAGCACTTGAAGGATAATCTGATTACCTGTAGTGGGCAAGCCGGTCAACGGGTCAGCTATCCCTTAAGCGAAATCCAAATTTGACCACTACCACAATATAATTGTTGTCGCCGGGTAGATCATAAAAAGGGTGATAGTAACGGTATTTGTTAGGATTCAGGGCTTCTTGATGTCGTCGTCCTTCCCTGATGGTACTCAAAACTTTTTCAAGTAATGCTTCACTCATCCAGTCATAGTCAAGGGCGTGTTGCCATCGTTCCTCGGTCATGTAGATTTCGTGACCAAAACGATCAGGCACGATCCATTTCATAAACTCATGGTATCATTTACTTGTATATTCGTCCAGTTTTATCCAAACAGAATCATGGATAGTCCCCCGCTTGAGTGTTGTTAAAGGATCAGGTATGATTAAGTCAGATAACTTTAACCAACCAGGAGGGGACGATGCCCCAGTTAGCGCAAGTCGGTGACTTTTGTCCAAATGAAGTCTGTCCAGATTACGGCAAGTTACAAAGCGATCAAAAACACAATATTATCAAGTTTGGCACAACCCAAAGAGGACGGCAACGGTACGGGTGCAAAAGCTGCGGCAAGACGTTTACGGAAACCAAAGGCACACTGTTTTATCGCCGCCGGACGTCCGAAGCTGAAATTATCGCTACCTTAGCCCATATTGCCGAAGGCAATCGGACCAGCAGCTTGGTTCGTACTACCGGGCACAAAGAGGACACGATTGGCGACTGGCTGCGGGAGGCTGGTCAACACGCCGAAGCGGTGGAAGAAGTGCTTTTGAGTAATTACCAGTTGAGCCGAGGTCAAATCGATGGGGTGTGGGTTTA
>Ga0209172_10000756_pt1 | contig 82699 bp, 75 predicted proteins | sample LarsenN4metaG_FD_184113 | JGI IMG/M metagenome (GOLD analysis project Ga0209172, IMG submission 184113) | Hot spring sediment bacterial and archeal communities from British Columbia, Canada, to study Microbial Dark Matter (Phase II) - Larsen... ... | reverse complement strand
AGTTCCGTGACGGCGTCGAAGTGCACACCGAGAAGCGCGCTTCGCCACGTCAGGAGGGCAGCAGGGTCGCCGCCTGATCAACCGCGCATACACCAAATTTGACAATAGCTCCACTACTTGAGCGCCGCGCGCAGATCGTCGCGGACATGCGCTCTATCACTAATTCACCCGCCGGCAACGGCGGCGATTTATCGGCCGAACAGTCCGCAAAGTTCGACACCCTGAAAACCGAACTCGAAGCGCTCGAAAAGCGCATCGCGCGGCAGCAAGTCGTTGATGAGGCCGAGCGGCGTATGCAGGGCGCGCCGATCAGCGGCACAGGTGACAACCGGCTCGACAAGGCGCTCGAAGGCTACAGCTTGCGGCGCGCGATCTGTTCGCAGGTTCCCGACCTGGCGCAACAGATCGACTGCGGCCGCGAAATCGAACTCAGCAAAGAATTCGCCCGTCGTTCCGGGTATGGCTTTCAGGGAATCTGCGTTCCAACGGCGGCGCTCACGATCGAACGCCGGACGCTGGTAGGCGGCGGCGGTTCGCCCGATTCAGGCGGTATCAACCTGATTCCGACCGATCATCGGGCCGACCTGTTCATTGACGCGCTGCGCGCCAAGACAGTCGTTCGCCGGCTTGGTGCGCGCGTGCTCAGCGGGCTCATGGGAAGCGTGGACATTCCGAGGCAGGCATCGGTGGGCAGCACGGCCTGGGTGGCCGAAGATAGCGCGCTCTCCGACAGCGAGCCGACATTCCAAAAAGTGCAGCTCGACCCGAAACACTGCGGGACCGTCAGCGAGTATTCGCGGAACATGCTGCTGCAAAGCTCGCCGGATATCGAGCAGCTTCTACGCGCTGACAAGGCCAAGGGACTCGCCAACGCGCTCGACGTTGCGGCGATTAACGGCACTGGCAGCAACGACCCGCTCGGCGTGCTCAACCTTACCGGGCTCGCAACGGTGAACGGGCCGGTAACTTGGGCCGCTATCCTGCAGATGATCGAAACGCTCGAAGAAGCGAATGCGGAGGGCACCGGCTTTGTCACCACGCCGGGAATGAAACGGCTGCTGCGCTCGACCGCGAAAGTTTCGAGCACCGATTCCGTGATGGTGATGCAGACCAACAACGAATTGGCCGGCTTTCCGATCGTGACCACGACCAACGTGCCGAGCGATCTGGGCTCGCCGGCAGAGGGTGACGCGCTGATTTTCGGCGACTGGACCGACCTGATAATCGGCTTCTGGTCGGAGCTCGACGTGTTGGTGAATCCGTACGAATCGAGCGCGTATGCGCGTGGCAACGTCAAGGTGCGCGCCATGATGACGTGCGATATCGTCGCGCGGCACACGGAAAGTTTCGTCGCGATGACGACCGTGAGCCCGGGCTGAGATGAGGCTTGAGCAACGCGCGGTCCTAGAGCTGCGTGCTCGGGACCGCAAGCTCGAAGGCTACGCGGCGAAGTTCAACACCGAAGCGCGCATCGCCGATTTCCTCGAAGTGATAACGCCGGGCGCGTTTGCTGCAAGCCTCAAGGGCGAGCGCGACATTCTGGCGCTGGTCGATCACGACCGGGGCAAGGTGCTCGCGCGCACCCGCTCAGGAAATCTCAAGCTCGCGGAGGATTCGACTGGCCTGCACTTCGAGCTTGCCGTTCCTGATACCGGGCCCGGGCGAGACGTGCTTGCTCTTGCTGAGCGTGGCGATCTTGGCGGCATGAGTTTCGGGTTTCTCGTGCCCAAGGGCGGCGACAAGTGGGACGGCGAGCGGCGCACGCTCACCGCAATCGACCTGCACGAGATCAGCGTCGTTTCCGCATGGCCGGCCTACGAAGGCACGAGCGTATCCGCTCGCGCTCGGACTCCGCTGCTCAACGTGGCGCGCCGCTTTATGGAGACCCTGTAGTGGGATTCCTTCAACGCCTATTTGCTACGAAGACCGAGGAACGGGCGCGGGAAGTGTCATGGGACGCCTTAAAGGGTGGCGTCGATATCGGTGGCACGGCGCTCGTAAATCCGCGCATGGCGGAAAACTTGAGTACGGTACTTGCCTGCGTCGGCGCGATCAGTTCGGCAATGGCATCACTGCCGGCATACGTCTACCGCCGGCTGGAAAAGGGCCGCGAGATAGACGAGCGGCACCCGCTTGCGCGGCTGATCGCTGTCGGGCCGAATCAGCATCAATCATGGGCGGACTTCATTGAATGGATCATGGCGAGTGTATTGCTGAGAGGCAACGCGCTGGCGGAGATCGTGACGGACACTCGCGGGGCGGTAGTGGAGCTGCGCCCGATTCCGTGGGAGTGGGTAACGGTTCAATTGCTGGCGAATGGGCGGCTGGTGTACGACATCGTGGAAACTTCCCCGCTCTACGGTGCGAACATCGGCCGCCCGCGACGGCTTTTGCAGGACGAGGTATTCCACCTGCGGGATAGGTCCGACGATGGGCTGATAGGCCGCTCGCGGCTGCAGCGCGCGGCGGCAGTGGTGCAGGCCGGGCTCGGCATCCAGGACTACGCCGGCGCGCTCTACGGCAACGGTGCGTTTCCAAGCGGCGCGATTGAAACGGATATAAAGCTGCAGCCGGACCAGCGCGAACAGTTGGCGCAGAAGTTCCGCGAGAACTTCCAAGGTTCGAAGCAGGCGGCAAAGGTGCTCGTGCTCGACCAGGCGCTCAAGTGGAAATCCATCAGCATGAGCCCGGAAGATGCCGAATTCCTGGCAAGCCGGCGCTTCACCGTGGAGGAGCTGGCGCGACTGTTCAACGTTCCGCCACCGATGGCCGGCGATCTGTCGCACGGCACCTTCGCGAACGTGGAAACGTTGGTACGGTTCTTCGCCACCAACACGCTTACGCCCTGGGTGCGCAAGATTGAAAGCGAGTTCACGCGCTCGGTTTTCAGTGAGGCGAGCCGCATGAGTCATCGCTTGGAGCTGGATCTATCCGGGCTCTTACGCGGCGACCCGCAGCAACGATGGGCCGCATGGCAGATCGCGGTCAGCAACGGAATCCTTGACGTGGACGAAGTGCGCGAGGAAGAGGGCTGGAATCCGCGCGGCACTTCGGCGCCGCAAACCGAACCGCGCAGCGCTCCTAGCGACGTTCTCGCATCGCACCTGGTCGGCGCACTCGCGAAGATCGAGGAATCGACTTACCGCGTCCCGGTCTACGACGAGAAAGGCGAGATCATCGGCGTGCGCCCGGCTGACGCGGAAGAGCGGGCAAAGCTTCGACTGGTGAAGCCGGAGTGCGAAAAGTAAAAGCTCAATGCAGCGGCGGATTTTCACTGCGCCGCTGGATTTCGGCACCGAGAATCTGCTGGCGGGCACGCTCGTGCTGCTCGTGCAGTTCTAGGTATCTCTCACGATCTTTGGTGCTGCGCTCACCCGCGATGCGGCGCCTGCCATATTCCAAGTAGAAAACCGTTTCCGCGTGAGTTAGCCCGACGAGCACTTCACGGCCTTGCTCGTCCGTCGTAAGGGCGCGCATCTCAGTCAGATGCGCTCTCTGCTCATCGGTAAGGGCAAGCGTCATGCGTGGTTTACACCGAGGTTTACACCTGACTCAAAAACTGGGTTTTTTGGGCTTGCGGGATTTTCAAATTTTCTCTTTATAATCAGTTGGTCGGGGCGGTGAGATTTGAACTCACGACCACCGGCACCCCATGCCGGTACGCTACCAGGCTGCGCTACGCCCCGAGCGGCGAATTATAACGCATCGGACGCCGCCGCCCGTGCGGGCGCCGCGTCACGCGCGCAGCAATTCGATCACGTTCCTGATTTCGCGGCGCACGAGCGCGGTGGCGCTGCGGCCACCGCGGCCCGGCTTGGACGGCTCGGCGATGAGCTCGTCCAGCCGATTGCGGGCACCGTTGATGGTGAAGCCCTGGTCGTAGAGCAGCTCGCGGATGCGCCGGATGAGCAATACCTCGTGGTGCTGGTAGTAACGCCGGTTGCCACGGCGCTTGACCGGCTTCAACTGCGTGAACTCCTGCTCCCAGTAGCGCAGGACGTGCGGCTTGACGCCGCAGAGCTCGCTCACCTCACCGATCGTGAAGTAGCGCTTGGCGGGTATCGGAGGGAGCGCAGCCTTAGCTTGGCTGCTGCTGCCGCTCGGGCTGCTGCTGTGGCTGTTTGCTTCCATTGTAGTTCTGCTCCACCATCGCCTTCAGCTTCTGGGATGCGTGGAAAGTGACCACGCGGCGCGCGGTGATCGGAATCTCTTCGCCCGTCTTCGGATTCCTGCCCGGGCGCTGCGGCTTCTCGCGCAACTGGAAATTGCCGAAGCCCGAGAGCTTGACACCGTTGCCGTTCTCGAGCGCGTGCCTCACCTCCTCGAAGAATGACTCCACCATGTCCTTCGCCTCGCGCTTGTTGAAGCCGACCTTCTCGAACAGGAGATCGGCGAGCTCCGCCTTGGTTAAGGTCATTTTCCCCCCTTTCAACGGAGCCTCGCGCCGAATTGCTGCTTCATCGCCTGAATCAACTGCGAGATGACGCATTCGACCTCCGTATCCGTCAAGGTCTTGCGAGTATCCTGCAATAACACACTGAATGCAAGACTTTTTTTCCCCTTTTCGAGACCTCTGCCGCGGTACACGTCGAAGATCCCGATCTCGCTCACGATGGGCGGCGCGGCGGCGCGCATGGCCTGCAGCATCGTGCCGAAACTCAACTCTTCATCGACGACAAAGGCCAGGTCGCGCCGCACCGGCGGGAAACGGGAAATTTCGCTGTAAGCGGGTAGGCCTCCTCCAACCGCCTGCTCGAAGTCGAGTTCGAACACGACGGGCGCGCGCCGCAAATCATACTTCTGTTGCAATCGGGGATGCAATTCTCCCAACCATCCAATCGCCATCCCCGCGCGCACCACGCGCGCCGACCTGCCGGGATGAAGCGCGGGGTGGTGCGCCGGCTCGAAGGCGAGATCGCCCGCCGCGATCAGCGCGACGACGTCCGCCTTGACGTCATAGAAGTCCACGGGCCGCGCCGGCATCCCCCACTGCTCTTCGACGACGTCGCCGTACGCGACGCCGCCGATGCGCAATGGCTGAGCGCGCGCTTCGTCCGACGCACGCTCGAAACAGCGGCCGATCTCGAAGAGCCGCACGCGCGTCTGCTTGTTGTTCACGTTGAACGCCACGCATTGAATGAGACTCCCGATCAGGGTCGAGCGCATGACGCTCATCTGGCTCGCGATCGGATTGGCGAGCTCGACCGGCCTCGCGTTGCCGGCGAAATCGATCTCCCAGTCGCGATCCACGAAGCTGTAGGTGACCACCTCCTGATAGTCGCGCGCCACCAGTGAACGCCGGATCGATTGCGCGTCGCGGCGCGCTTCCGGCGCCGGCAGCATTCTTGCCGGCGCCGCGGGCGCAGCCGCCGGGATATTGTCGTAGCCGTGAATCCGCGCAATCTCCTCGATCAGGTCCTCCTCGATCGCGATGTCGAAGCGATAGGCCGGTGGGGTTGCCTGGATCACCTGCGCGTCTCCCGCGCACTGAAAGCCCAGGCGCGTGAGCAGCGACCGCGCGTCATCGCGGCCGACGTCCACTCCGAGCACGCGCTTCAGGCGCGCGATGCGCAAGGCGACCGGCACGCGCTGCGGCAGCGCCTCCTGCGCTTCGCTGATCGGCCCGACCTCGCCGCCGCAGATCTCGAGCACGAGCCCGGTCGCGCGCTCGAGCGCAAGGCGGGTCGCGGAGAAATCCACTCCACGTTCGAAGCGATAGGCCGACTCCGATCCGAAGCCGAGCCGTCGCGACTTGCCGGCGATCACGTGCGGACCGAAAAACGCCGCTTCGAGAAAGATGTCGCGTGTGTGGGACTCCACGCCGCTCTCGGCGCCGCCCATGATGCCCGCGAGCGCAAGCGCCTTGCGCTCGTCCGCGATCACCAGGAAGTCCGGAGAGAGCGTGAGCGTCTCGCCGTTCAGGAGCGTGAGCGACTCATCCTCGCCGGCGAAACGCACGTGTATTGCGCCCGTGAGCTTCGATGCGTCGAAGGCGTGGAGCGGCTGACCCATTTCGAGCATCACGTAGTTCGTAATATCGACGATCGCGCTGATCGACCGCACGCCACTGCGCTCGAGGCGCGCCACCATCCAGTCCGGCGTGCGTGCCCCGGCATTCACGCGGCGCACGAGGCGTCCGCAGTAGCGCGGGCAAGCCTGCGCGGCGTGCAGCACCACGGGAAGCGAGTCGTCGATCGTCGCGGCAATCGCGCGCGGCGGCGCATGGCGGAGCGTCGCGCCGGTGATCGCGGACACTTCGCGCGCCATGCCGAGCACGCTGAGACAATCACCGCGGTTGGGCGTCGGCTTCGTCGTCAGTACGCAATCGTCGAGGTCGAGCAGCGCCCTCACGTCCGCGCCGGTCGCGGCATCCGGCGCCAGCAGCATGAGACCGTCCGCGTCCTCGCTCAAGCCGAGCTCGCGTGCCGAGCACAGCATTCCACCCGACTCCACGCCGCGCACCTTCGTCGCCTTGATTTCCATCTGCGGCAGGCGCGCGCCGGGAAGCGCGGTCGGGACCTTGATGCCCGCTTTCACATTGGGCGCGCCGCAGACGATCGTGACCGGCGCCCCGCCCGCATTTACGCGGCACACCGTCAGCCGATCGGCGTGAGGGTGTTTTTCGACCGAGAGCACTTCGCCGACGACCACGCGCTCGAACGGCGGCGCGACGCGATCGATCGCCTCGACCTCGACGCCGCTCATCGTGACCGTCTCGGCGAGCGCTTCGGTCGATAACGCCGGATCGACGAACGTGCGCAGCCAGTGTTCCGAGAACTTCATGCCGGCTCAGTTGAACTGTTTCAGGAACCGCAGATCGTTCTCGAAGAAGAGCCGCAGGTCGTTGACCCCGTAGCGCAGCATCGTGAGCCGGTCTGGACCGAGCCCGAAGGCGAAGCCCTGGTAGCGCTCGCTGTCGACGTGGACGTTGCGCAGCACGTTGGGATGCACCATGCCTGCTCCGCCCATCTCGAGCCAGCCTTCGCCAAAGCTCATGTCGATTTCCGCCGAGGGCTCGGTGAAGGGAAAGAACGAGGGTCGGAAGCGCACCCGCAGGTCGTCGCGCTCGAAGAAGCGCCGGAAGAAATCGATCAGCACGCCCTTCAGATCCGCGAACGTGATGTGCTCGTCGATCCACAGCCCTTCGACCTGGTGGAACATCGGCGAATGAGTGGCATCGGAGTCGATGCGATAGACGCGGCCCGGCGCAATGATCTTCACCGGCGGCCGATGCCGTTCCATGTAGCGGATCTGGATGGGAGAGGTGTGCGTGCGCAGCAGATAGCCCCCGTCCCTGAGATAGAAGGTATCGTGCATCGAGCGCGCTGGATGATTCTCGGGCTGGTTGAGCGCGGTGAAGTTGTAGTAGTCGGTCTCGATCTCCGGTCCATCGGCCACCTCGAATCCGAGCGAGCGGAACAGCATCTCCACGCGCTCCATGGTGCGCGTGACCGGATGAAGCCCCCCGCGCCCGAGCCCGCGGCCGGGCAGCGTGACGTCGAGCTTTTCCTCCGCGAGCTTCGCATCGAGCTCGCGCGCATGAATTCTCTCCCGCTGCGCCTTGAGCGCGTCCTCGAGCTTCTCCTTGGCGGCGTTGATGCGGCTGCCCATCGCCGGGCGCTCCGCCGGCGGCAGCTTGCCGAGTCCCTTCAGGAGTTCGGTGAGCGCGCCGGAGCGCCCGAGAAACCGCGCCTTCGCCTGCTCGAGCTGGTCGACCCGCTCGATGCCGGCAAAGAGCGCGAGCGCCTCGTTCACGATCGCATCAAGATCCTGCATGGATGAAGCACGCCAGACGGTGAGAGGAGAGAAGGCCGCGGCCTGCTCTCGCGCGGCGATCGGATGTCAGGCGCCGAGGCTCGCCTTCGCCTTTTCGACGAATTTGCCGAAGGCCGGCTTGTCGAACACCGCGATATCGGCCAGCACCTTGCGGTCCACCGCGATGGCCGCTTTCTTGAGGCCGTTCATGAAGACGCTGTACGTCATGCCGTGCTCGCGCGCCGCGGCATTGATGCGTGCGATCCAGAGCGCCCGGAAATCGCGCTTGCGGTTACGCCGGTCGCGGTAGGCGTACTGCCCCGCGCGCATGACCGCTTCGTTGGCGACGCGGAATACGTTCTTGCGGCGGCCCCGGAAACCTTTGGCCTGCCCGAGGACTTTCTTGTGCGCGGCCCGGGCGATGACGCCCCGCTTGACTCTTGGCATCTCGGCTCTCCCTAGTAAGGAAGCATCGCGCGCAGCGCACGCGCGTTCGACGCATCCGCGACCGTGGTGCCGCGCAGATGGCGCTTGCGCTTGGTGTTCTTCTTGGTGAGGATGTGGCGCAGATTCGCCCTGCTGCGCTTGAAGCCGCCGCTTCGGAGCTTCTTGAAGCGCTTGGCAGCGCCACTCTTGGTCTTCAATTTCGGCATGATGACTCCTTCGTCTTTTAGCCTAGCGCCGGGCGTCCGGCGACCGCGCCGCCGGAGCTTCACGAAGCCCTGACACTACTTGTCTTGTGTCAACCGCAGTCTGCTACTTCTTCGCCAGCTCGACCGGCGCCTCGCGCCGCGGCGCACCGGATGCGGCTTTCGGCGCAGCCTGCGGTGCGGCGCCGCCCGCCCTGGCGGCCGGCTTCGGCGCGCCTTTGCCGCCTTTTTTCGGCGACAGCACCATCACGAGCTGCCGGCCTTCCATCTTCGGGAACTGCTCGACCACGCCGTAGGGCTCCAGATCCCCTCTCACGCGCTCGAGCAGCCGCATCCCGATTTCCTGATGTGCCATCTCGCGGCCGCGGAAGCGCAACGTCACCTTGGTCTTGTCGCCTTCCTCGAGAAAGCGGATTAGATTGCGCAGCTTGATCTGATAGTCGCCTTCGTCGGTTCCCGGCCGGAACTTGATCTCCTTGACGACGATCTGCTTCTGCTTGAGTTTCGCCTCGTGCCGTCGCTTGCTCTCACGGTACTTGTACTTGCCGTAGTCCATGATACGGCACACGGGCGGCTTCGCCTGCGGTGCAATTTCGACGAGATCGAGCTCGGCTTCTTCCGCGAGCTTGTTCGCGGCGGCGATACTCAAGATGCCGATCGGCTCTCCCGATGCACCTATGACCCGGACCTCCGGCGCGGTGATCTCACCGTTGATGCGGGCTTCTCTTTCTTGAGCTATATGTCAACTCCTTCGTCGGGTTGCTCTCAAGCGGTGCGCCCGTACCGAGCCGCTTCGCTCTGAAGACGGGTGACGAAAGCCTCCAGAGCCATCCGGCCCAGATCCTCGCCTTTGCGGGTACGCACAGCCACCTGGTTCGCTGCCACTTCCTTGTCGCCGACGACGACCTGGTAGGGCAGCTTCTGCAGACTATGTTCGCGAATCTTATAGGAAATTTTCTCGTTCCTCAAGTCGGATTCGGCGCGCACGCCGGCTTCCGCGAGCCGCGCGGTCACCTGCGCCGCGTACGCGGCCTGGTGCTGGGTGATGTTCATGACCACCGCCTGCACCGGCGCAAGCCACACCGGCATCGCACCGGCGTAGTGCTCGATCAGAATGCCGATGAAGCGCTCGAACGAGCCCAGGATCGCGCGGTGGAGCATGACCGGCGTGCGGCGGGTGTTGTCCTCGGCGACGTACTCGGCACCGAGCCGCGCGGGCATCGAAAAATCGAGCTGCAGGGTCCCGCACTGCCATACCCGTCCCAGACTGTCCTTGAGCGAAAACTCGATCTTGGGGCCGTAGAACGCGCCTTCCCCCGGATTGAGCTGCCATGAGAGCCCACGTGCATCGAGGGCAGCCTGCAGCGCGGCCTCGGCGCGATCCCACACGGCATCGTCGCCCACGCGCTTCGGCGGGCGAGTGGAAAGCTTGACCAGAATCTCGTCGAATCCGAAGTCGGCGTATATCCGCTGCAGGAGATCGATGAAGTGCGTCACCTCGCTCTCGACCTGCTGATCGGTGCAGAAGATGTGCGCATCGTCCTGCACGAACGCACGCACCCGCATGAGACCGTGCAGGGCGCCCGACGGTTCGTTGCGATGGCAGGAACCGAACTCGGCGAGCCGCAGCGGCAGGTCACGGTAGCTCTTGATGCCCTGGTTGAATACCTGGATGTGGCCCGGGCAGTTCATCGGCTTCACCGCGTAGTCGCGCGACTCGGATTCGGTGAAGAACATGTTCTCCCGGAAATTGTCCCAGTGCCCCGAGCGCTTCCACAGCGATACGTCGATCACCTGCGGCGTTCTCAGTTCGAGATAGCCGTTCTCGCGCTGCATGCGCCGCATGTACTGCTCGATCGTCTGCCAGATTACCCAGCCCTTCGGGTGCCAGAACACCATGCCCGGCGCCTCGTCCTGCATGTGGAAGAGATCGAGCTGGCGCCCGAGCCGCCGATGGTCGCGCTTCTCGGCTTCTTCGAGGCGGTGCAGATAGGCGTCCTGGTCTTCCTTCTTCGCCCATGCGGTGCCGTAGACCCGTTGCAGCATCTCGTTCTTCGAGTCGCCGCGCCAGTAGGCGCCCGCGACCTTCATGAGCTTGAAGACCTTGAGCTTGCCGGTGGACGGCACGTGCGGGCCGCGGCAAAGATCGATGAAGTCGCCCTGCCGGTAGAGCGAGATCGCTTCGCCGTCGGGAATCGAGGCGATGATCTCGGCCTTGTAGTGCTCGCCCAGGCCCCTGAAGAACGCCGCCGCGTCGTCGCGCGGCATCACGGTGCGCTCGACCTTGAGATCGCGCTTCGCGATTTCGGCCATGCGCTTCTCGATCGCCGCGAGGTCTTCGGGCGTAAACGGCCTCCGGTACGAAAAATCGTAATAGAATCCGTCCTCGATCACCGGCCCGATCGTCACCTGCGCGTCCGGAAAGAGCTCCTTCACCGCGTGCGCGAGCAGATGCGCGGTCGAGTGGCGGAGAATCTCGAGCCCGTCGCGGTCCTTGTCGGTGACGATCGCGACGTCCGCATCCGCTTCGATGATGAACGATGTATCGACGAGCTTGCCGTTCACCCGCCCCGCCAGCGCGGCGCGCGCAAGGCCCGCTCCGATCGCCTGTGCGACCTCGGCGACGCTCACCGGGCGGTCGAACCGCTTGATCGAACCGTCGGGCAGACGGATATCCGGCATGCTGTCCCTCAAAAAACAAGAGCCAGAAGCGGGCTGCAACACCGCTCTGACTCCATTTGCTTTTCCCACCCCGCGCATCGAGCTGCGCAACGCGCCCATTCCCATGCGCCGAGTCGAACCGGCACCCTGCGTCCGGATTTAACAACTGGTAGGCGCGATTGGACTCGAACCAACGACCCCCACCATGTCAAGGTGGTGCTCTAACCAGCTGAGCTACGCGCCTTCAAAAGGAAGGCGAATTCTAGCGGAATCGGCGTCGCGCTTCAAATAAAATCAGGATGTTGATGGCATGAAGCGGAGAGAGCGATGGCGGCCTACGTGATTGCGGATATCACCGTGACGGATCCCGGGGGTTACGAGGAATATCGGAAGCTCGCGGGGGCTTCGATTGCCGCATTCGGCGGCAGGTTTCTGGTGCGCGGTGGCGTGACGGAAATCCTGGAAGGCGGATGGAGGCCCGGCCGCCTCGTGGTGCTGGAATTCGCGAGCGTCGCGGATGCAAAAGCATGGTGGAACTCCGAGCAGTACCGGGCCGCGCGCGCCATTCGCTCGCGCACCGCGCTGACGCACATGATCGTCGCGGACGGCATCGCGTGAAGATCCTCTCCGTTGCGCTGCTCATCGCCTCGCCGCTCATCTGTTACGGCGCCGACACTTCGATGGCCGTCGTCCCGGCCGGCCCGTTCACGATGGGGCACGACACGGGGCCGGAAGATGAGCGGCCCGCGCATCGGGTGACGTTGCCCGCATTCGCGATCGATCGTCTGCCGGTAACCAATGCCGATTTCGCGGAATTCCTGAATGCCGTGGGTCCGATGAACAACCGCGGCGAGCGCCTCTACGACGTGGACGATCCGGACGCGCGCATTCATCTTGAAAAAGGCCGCTGGCGCGCCGATAAAGGGTACGAAAAGCACCCGGTGGTCGAAGTGCCGTGGGTGGGTGCGCGGGAGTACTGCGCATGGCGCGGCAAGCGCCTGCCCACGGAAGCGGAATGGGAAAAGGCGGCGCGCGGAACGGACGCGCGCCGTTACCCCTGGGGAAATGAGCCGCCCGATCGAACGCGCGCGCAGTTCGGCGCGGCCTACAACGAGACGGCGCCGGTGGACCTCCGGCCGGCAGGGGCGAGCCCTTATGGCTTGTATGATATGGTGGGCAATGCTTGGGAATGGGTCGCGAGCGCCTATCGCCCCTATCCCTACCGGTCCGACGACGGCCGCGAAAATCTCGTGCCCGGGCCGGTGCGTGGCACGCGCGGTGGCGGGCACGATTCGCCGCCGGACCAGATCACGACAACGCAGCGCGGGCGCACGCTCTCGCGCAACCCGGCTGCGGGGCATCACAACATCGGCTTTCGTTGCGCAAAGTAGCAGGTGAGGTGGACAGGAACATGACGAGCTTCAGCGCCCTCGCTCGCGAACTGCTCCGCGCCCTGGACGAGGGTACTACGCTCCCGTCGATCGCGGCCCGACACCCGAACTTCAGCTGGGAGGACGCCTACGCCGTGGCGGCGGAGATCGTGCGGCTGCGGCGCGCGCGCGGCGAGCAGACGGTGGGACGCAAGATCGGCTTCACCAACCGCCGGATCTGGCCGGAGTACGGCGCGACGTCACCGATCTGGGCACACGTCTACGACGACAGCGTGTTCCACGCCCGGGACAACGCAGCGCTGATCTCGCTCAAGGGCAGCGTCCAGCCGCGCATCGAGCCCGAGATCGCCTTCAAGCTGCGCGCCCCCGTGCCGGTCGAATGTCGCGATCCGGCGCGCATTCTCGAGTCGGTGGAGTGGCTCGCGCCGAGCTTCGAGATCGTCGATTGCCATTTCGCGGAGTGGAAATTCACCGGGCCCGAGTCGGCTGCGGACTTCGCGCTGCATTGGCGGCTCATCATCGGGGCGCCCTACCCCGTTCGGTACAGCGAAATTCCGGATCTGGTGCAGCTGCTTCGAACATGCCGGGTGACATTGAGCCGGGAAGGCAAGGTGATGGACCGCGGTGTCGGCGCAAATGCGCTCGATCATCCCGCGCTGGCACTCGGCTTTCTCGCCGACATGGTCGCGCGGCAGCCGCAGTTCGACGCGCTGGCGCCGGGTGAGGTGGGGACCACCGGCACGCTGACGGCGGCGCTTCCGATCGCACCCGGCGAATCGTGGGTGAGCGACTACGGCGCACTGCCCGTGACAGGACTGCGTCTCAGCCTCACGCGCTGAGCCCCGCGCGCGCTACAGCGAAGACTGCAGCGCCGTCGCCACGCCGAGGAACGAGAAGAAGCCCACCACATCGGTGACCGTGGTCAGCACGATGGTGCTCGACTGCGCAGGATCGAAACCGAGCCGGTTGAGGATGATCGGAATCGCGGCGCCGGAGAAACCGGCCGCCACCATCGACACCACCATCGAAATCGAAATCACCGCGACGAGCCCGAGCGAGCCGCTCCACAGCCACACCGCGAGCGCGCACACGACGGCGACCGCGATGCCGTTTAGCACACCGACGTTGATTTCCTTCCACACCACCCGCGGCAGGTGGCGGGCGCTGATCTCGCGCAACGCGAGCCCGCGCATGGTGACCGCAAGCGCCTGTGCGCCGGCATTCCCCGACTGACCCGCGACGACGGGTAGAAGCACGGCCAGAGCCGTCACCTTCGCGATCGTTTCCTCGAAAAGTCCCACCACCGATGCGGCGAGAAAAGCGGTGGCGAGATTGATCTGCAGCCACGGCAGCCGCTTCACCACCGCGAACCACGTCTGCGACAGCGCACGCTCGTCCTTGCTCGCGCCCACCATGGTCTGGATGTCGACGCTCGTCTCCTCCTGCAGCGTCGCCACTACCGCGCTCTGATGGATCACGCCGACCAGGCGTCCGGAAACGTTCACCACCGGCAGTGCGGGCAACCGATACTGCTCGAACTTCTCGACCACTTCTTCCTGGGGTGCGGTGTCGAGCACGGCGGTCACGATCGCTCGCGCGATGCGCTGCAGCCGCTCTGCGGGCGCCGAGGTTGCGATGTCCTGGATTTCGACGCGACCGGAAAGCCTGCCGTCCTGGTCCACCAGAAACAGCTCGCGCAAAGCGCGGTTTTTCTTGAAACCGCGCATGCGCTCCACGGCCGCCGCGACCGTCATGTCGGCGCGAAAGCTCGTGACGCGCGGATCCATGAGGCGGCCGGCGGACTCGGGGGGATAGGACATGAGATCCGACACGAGACGAGCCGCGGCCGGATCCATGCGTGAAGTCCAGCGCGTTCGATCGGCGGCATCCACGCGCATCAGCAGCTCCGCTGCGAGCGGCGGGTCCATCTCCGCCAGGATGCGCGCGACCTTTTCCTCCGAAAGGCGCGCCATCAGCCGCTCCTGCACGTCGGTCGGAAGCTGTTCCCACACCGGCACGATCAACTCCGGTGGACGCGCTTCGATCGCCTGCACCGCGTCATCGAGCGCGAGCGCTTCGAGCCGGCGCGCCGCCTCGCGCGGGTAATCGCGAAAGTAACGATTCTCCAGCGCCACGATGGCCGATTCAGCGCTCATGCTTGCCCCTCCGTTCGGAAACCGGCGGCACCGACGGAAGCGCACCGATCGCGACTTCCCTGAGCGCCGAGACGACCTGCCAGTAGGCTGCAAATACGCCGCTCGCGACACTGGGTTCCGCACTCGGCGGTGGTGTCGCGAGCGCCGCCGAGAGCGCGCGCCGATGCAACGCGCCCACGAGCCGATTTTCGCGCTCGATCACGGGTAAAACGCGGTACTCTTCCCAGCCGGGGTGATTCGCTGCGATCGCGGCCGAAGCGAGCGCGGAGACGGTATGGGTGGCCGGGCGCATGCGCGCGGACAGCGGCTCCTGCGGCGCGGCACGTATGAGATCCGCCAAATCGAGCACGCCGGCGAGCCGCCGCTCTCCGTTCGAAACGAAGATGCAGTCCTCGATCTCGCCTTCGAAGCGGCGCACCTGCTCCAGTGCCTCCGCCACGCTCGTCTGCGGCGTGAGCGCGAGCGGCCACGGGTTCATGTAGGCCCCGCACGTGCCGCGGGGATAGCCGATCAGCAGCCGTATCGCCACCGCGGTGGCGACCGGCAGCCGGGCGAGCAGCGCGCGCTGACGTCCGTTCGGCAACTGCTGCACCAGGCGAGCGGCCGCCTGGGGTCCCATGATCTGGACGATCGCCGTGACCTGCGACTCTTCGAGCGACGAGGCGATGCGGGCGGCATACGGCGCGTTCATCTGGCGCAGGATGGGCGCCGCAAGCCACGCGGGCAGTGCGGCGAGATACTCGGCGGTATCCTCCGCGGGCAGCGCTTCCAGCACGCGCGCGGCTTCGAGCGGATGTGCTTCGGCAAACGCGACCGACAGCCCGTTCACTTCAGCCATCGCTCGCCTTCGGGGCGATCAGCACGATCGGCGCTTCGTTGTACACCTTTGCCGGCATCGTGACGCGTCCCTCACCGGTTTCGAGCACGATCGACACGGCCGTGATCTCGAGGATGGTGCCCTCGATTTCGCCGATGCGCACGCGCTGCCCCATCCCGAACGCCTGGCGCAGGTGATGCGCCCCGATCAGATTTGCGACGTAGGCCCGCGAGCCCAGGCTCACCGCGAGCGCGATGCCGCCCACGATCGCGCTCATCACCACCGCGGCGACGATGACGAGAAAGGTGATGCGAACGCCGATCTGGTCCGCGCCCACCGCGACCGCGGTCACCAGCACCGCGCCCTGCACGATGCGGCCCAAGAGCGCGCGCTGGTGCTCGGGAAACGCCGAAAGCGCCGCGACGGTCAGGTCGCGCGCGAGGCCGGCAAGCAGCACGCCGGCGATGATGATGAGCGCGCCCGCCATGAGCGTCGGGAGATAGGTCACAAGCCCCTGCAACCACGACGAAAAGGCGCCCATGCCGAGCACATGCGTCGCCGCCGCCGCAAAGAACAGCAGCACCAGCCAGAACAGGATGCCGCCCACGACGTCGACGGACCCTGAAGGCAGCGTGCGCGGGGTCGGGCTGCGTGACAGGCGGTGCAGCAGGAGCTCCAGCACGTGCATCGCCTTCACCGCGAGCCCGCGCAGCAGGCGCGCGATGAGCCATCCCAGAAGCAGCAGCCCGATGGCGCCCAGGATGTTGGGCAGAAATTCCGCGATGCGCGATGCGACCTGCGATACCGCCCCCTGCAGCGAGGCGCTCAGGCTTTCGTAGAATTCCATTCCCCCTCCCCGATCCCGGGATGCTCAGCGGCGTGCGGCGCGCAGCACGCCGCGCACCTCGCGGATCATGGCGAGCGCGCGCTTCAATTGCGCGCCGTCGCTCACCTCCACCGTGAAGCGCATCCGCGCCGCCAGATTGCTGCTCGCGGACTGTGTGGCCGTCACGTTGATGCGCTCCCGCGACAGCACCTCGGAAATATCGCGCAGCAATCCCGTTCGATCGAGCGCCTCGATCTCGATGTCGACCGCGAACGTGACGCCTTCGGCCCGGCCCCACTCGGCGGGAACCTTCCGCCGCGCGTCGAGGCGCTTTACGTTCGCACAGCTCGCACGGTGCACGCTGACGCCGCGCCCGCGCGTCACGAAGCCCACGATGGGATCCGGCGGCACGGGCTTGCAGCAGCGCGCAGGCTGGGTGAGGAGCTTATCGACGCCGACGATCAGGACGCTGTCTTTCGCGGCTGCGCGCGCGCGATGCGTAACGAGTGGTTTGTCGGGCGGCGCCTCGACCGCGGCATCCGGGTGCAGCGCCTGGTCGAGCTGCTTGGGACCGATCTTGCCGTTGCCGAGATCCGCCAGGAAATCGTTGAGCTTGGCATAACCCGCGTCTGCAGCGAGCTTGTCGAGGTTGATCGCCGTCATCCCGTGGCGCTGCAGCGCCCGGTCGAGCTCGGCCCGCCCTTGAGCCATTGCCGCCTCGTAGTTCTGGCGGTTGAACCACTGCCTCACTTTGCTGCGGGCCGCAGCGCTTTTGAGATAGCCCAGGTGCGGATTGAGCCAGTCGCGGCTCGGCCCGCCCTGCTTGGCAGTCAGAATCTCCACGCGCTGACCGTTGGCAAGCGGCGTGTTGAGCGGGACCATCGCGCCGTCAACGCGCGCCCCGCGGCAGCGATGCCCGAGCTCGGTATGGACGTGATAGGCGAAATCGATCGGCGTCGAGCCCTTCGGCAGGCTGATCACCTTGCCCTGCGGCGTCAGCACGTAGATCACGTCGTCGAAGAGGCCGGCCCGGAACGGCTCGGGCATGTCGCCGGCTTCGGTCACATCGTTGCGCCAATCGAGGATCTGCCGCAGCCACGCGATCTTTTCGTCGTAGCCCGGGTCGTGGCGCGCTCCCTCCTTGTAACGCCAGTGCGCGGCGACCCCCAGCTCCGAATGCTGGTGCATCTCGTGCGTGCGAATCTGCACCTCGATCGGCTTGCCCTCGGGACCGATCACCGCGGTGTGGAGCGAGCGATACCGGTTGGGCTTGGGCCGCGCGATGTAGTCGTCGAACTCCCTGGGAATCGGCTCCCAGAGCTGATGCACGAGTCCGAGCGCGGCATAGCAGTCCTTGACCGTATCGACCAGCACGCGCACGGCCCGCACATCGTAAAGAGATTCAAAATCAACGGACTTTCTCGACAACTTCTTGTAGATGCTGAAGATATGCTTGGGGCGCCCAGCCACTTCGGCGGCGATGCCGGCGCGCGTGAGCTCGGCCTTGAGCACGGCGATCACGCCCTCGATGTAGCGCTCGCGGTCGCCCCGCTTCTCGTCGATGAGCCGGGCAATGTACTTATAGGTATCGGGATCCAGCACGCGAAAGGCGAGGTCCTCGAGCTCCCACTTGAGCTGCCAGATGCCGAGCCGGTTGGCGAGCGGCGCGTAGATGTCGCGCGCGAACTCCGCCACTTCGCGGCGCAGCGCCGGGTTATCGCTCCGGAGCGCATAGCGCAGCGCCTGCGTGTGATCGGCGAGCTTGATCAGGACCACGCGCACGTCTTCCACCATCGCGAGCAGCATCTTGCGCAGCGCTTCCAGTTGCGCCGCCTGCTGCTCGGGCTTCTTCGCAGCGACGTGGCGGCTCGACAGTGCGCCGATCTCGTCCATGCGCACCACGCCTTCCGCGAGGTCGGAGATCGTCGCGCCGAACTGCTCCCGCACGGGATCCGCGAGCCCGGGGGCGACGCCGAGTACGGGAGCGATCAGCGCTGCGGCGACCGCTTCGTGGGAAATGCGCAGGCCGAGCACGATCTCGGCCGTGCCGAGCGCGTGGTCGAGCGCCTTCTCGCCGCTTGCGCGCGTCACCTCCGCCAGCCGGGCCGCGGCGAGATCGAGCGCGCGCGCGACCACTTCCGCCTCCTGCGTCGCGAGGCGGTCTCGTGCGCGCTCGAGCCAGGCTGCCGGCGCGGAGCCGGTATCCTGCACCAGTCTGAGATGCATGGCGTTGGGCATGGATGCGATAGACTTTGGCGCGGGCCCGTCCCGCCTTCCGATCGAATGATAGACGATGACGGGCCTGCCTCCCACTTCGACAGGGAATTCGAGCCATGCAGGACCCGCGCGAAAAAGGGCCGCGCCGCTGTAGTTGGGCTCGGGCGAATGAGCGCCTGAGCGAATATCACGACCGCGAATGGGGGGTGCCCGTCACGGACGATCGCCGCTGGTTCGAGTTCCTGACGCTCGAAGGGGCGCAAGCGGGCTTGAGCTGGGACACGATCCTGTGCAAGCGCGAGCATTATCGTGCGGCGTTCGCCGGATTCGATCCGCATCGGGTGGCCCGCTTCGGCGCGCGTGAAACGCGCGCTCTGCTGCACAATCCGGGCATCGTGCGCAACCGGCTCAAAATCGAATCCACCGTCACGAACGCCCGCGCCTTCATCGCCGTGCAGGAAGAATTCGGAAGCTTCAACCGCTACATGTGGCGCTACACGGACGGCGCGCCGATTCACAATCGCTGGCGCACGCAGGCCGACGTGCCGGCGGCAACTCCGCTCTCCGACCGGATCAGCAGGGAGCTCAGGAAACGGGGCTTTCGTTTCGTCGGCAGCAGCATCTGCTATGCGCTCATGCAGGCGACGGGCATGGTGAACGATCACCTCGTCACCTGCTTTCGCCATCGCGAGCTCGCGCGGATCAAATCTCTTCCGGATCCGGCGGCGCGCCGCCGGCGAATGGCGTCTGCCAGTAGCGCCGATAGACCGCGCGATAGGGCTCGATCCTGAGACGGCCGTCCCGCGTCATCATGAGGCTGATCGCGCCATCGCGATCGGTGCGATAGATTCGTGCGCCGATCGCGCGGTAGCGTTCGACCACCTCGTCGTGCGGATGACCAAAGCGGTTGCGATAGCCGACGGGAAAGATCACGACCCGGGGCTGAACGCTCTCCACGAACTCCGGCGCGGATGACGTTCTGCTTCCCTGATGGGGCGCGACCAGAACGTCCGCGTGCAGATCGAAGACCGAATCGAGCAGTGCCCGCTCCCCGCGCCGTTCGATATCGCCCGGCAGAATGACGTGCCCGCCCGCAGCCGCAATCTTGAGCACGCAGCTTCGATCGTTGTCCTTGAGCGTGGCGTCCGAGTAGCTGTGCCGCGCCGGCGCGAGCATCTCGAAGCGCACGCCGTCCCAGGTCCACTGCTGACCGGCATAGCAGAGCGCCGCGCGCTCGGTGGAAACGACAAGGGGATCGAGGTCGGGAAGCGAGGTGAGAATGCTCTCGACCGGCAGCGCCGCGATCACCGAGCCGGCGCCGCCGGTATGGTCGATGTCGTCGTGACTCACCACCAGGCGGTCGAGACGGCGCGTGCCGGAGGCGCGCAGGTACGGCACGATGATCCGCGTACCGCTGTCCGCGCCCGGCGAGAATGCCGGCCCCGTATCGTAGAGCAGCGCGTGATGGCGTGTCTTCACCACCACCGCGAGCCCCTGTCCCACGTCGAGCACGGTGATCCGCGCTTCACCCTCCAGGAGCGGCACCGGCCGCGCCAGAAAGACGGGGAGGCACGCCACCGCCCCGAGCCAGCGCGCGGGAAAGCCGCGTGGCAGCAGCAGCCAAGCCATTCCGGCGATCGCAGTCAGCACAGCCCATGTCGGCGGGACATGCTGTTGCCATACCGCCTCCGGCAGCGCGCTCAGCATTTCGAGAAATATCATGCACGCCTGCATGACCGCATGCGCCGCATGCAGCGGGAAATCGACGGGCGCGATGGCTCCGACCAGGGTCAACGGCACGACGATCAGGCTGATGACCGGTATCGCGAATGCGTTGGCGATCGGCGATACGAGCGACACCTGCTGGAAAAGCAGGAGCAGCGGCGGCACCAGTGCAAGCGTCACGGCCCACTGCACCACGATCCAGTTGCGCAGCCAGCCCAAGCGCGCGATCCGGCCCACGGTGACATACATGATGGCGGCAACGGCGCCGAACGACAGCCAGAATCCCGGAGCGAGCACGGCCCACGGATCGAGCACGAGCACGGCCAGCAGCGCCAGCGCGAGCACGCCCGATGCCGACTGCGCCATGCCAAGCCACACCGCCACGGCGACGACGGCGAGCATGTAGAGCGTGCGCTGCGCGGGCACCGCGAATCCGGCGAGCAGCGTGTAGCCGAACGCGGCGAGCAGGCCGAACGCCGCGGCTGCGTGAAGCGCCGGAAGACGCAGAGTAGGCCCGGCGCTTCGGCGCCACAGCGCGTACGCGAGGGCAAAGACCAGCCCTGACACCATCGTGACGTGCAGGCCCGAGATGCTCATGAGGTGATTCACGCCGGTGCGGGTGTATACCTGCCATTGCTCGGGCGGAATGGCGCGCTGATCGCCCACGGCAAGCGCAACGATCACGCCGGCATACGGCCGATCCGGCAGCGCACGGTGGATGCGAGCGCGCAGTGCCTCCCGCGCCGCCTCCACCCAGTAGCCCGGCGCATGCACCATCGCCGTGAGCCGGCGGTTCACGCCCTTCGCACGGACGTAGCCGGTCGCGCGTATGCCGCGCTCGAAGAGCCACGCTTCGTAGTCGAAGCCATGGGGATTCGCCACCCCGCGCGGACGGCGGAGCCGCACCGTGAGCAGCCAGCGTTCACCGGCGCGTACTTCGGTGTGCGGCGCCGGTCGCTCGTCGGCGCGCGCGCCGCTCCACCATCCGAGGGAAATGCGGCGCGGCACGCGGGCCCCGGGTGGCGCGATGACCTGCTCCACGTCGAGCGGGAAGCGGACGCTCCGCGCATCGAACTGGGGCAAGCCCGCCACCACGCCGATCAACTCGATATCGCGGCCCTCCCATTCGACAGGCAAGGCATCCGCGAGACGCCAGTAGGCCATCGTCGCCGCCCAGCCGTAGCCTGCAGCGCCCCACAGGAGCGCAAGCGCGGCTGCGCGCAGCGCCCGTCCGAGCGCGCTGTCGGCGCGCCTCCACGCCACTGCGGGCAATGCCAGCGCCGCGAGCCACACGCTGGACAATGCCGGAAGCTCGGCCTGCTGCTGCAGCAGCCACACGCCGGCGGCAAAGAAAAGGATGTAGAGCGGCATGGCGCGCGCTTTCCCGACCTTTAACGCCCGAGCACGCGAGGCGTGGACGCAGCGCCTCGTGCTTCTGGGATTCGGCGACAATTCGCTTTAGAATCGCGCCATTCCGCCTGGCCCGCCTCGGGATGCCCCGAAAATTCTTCCGCAAGTTTCTGCCGAGCCACGACAGCGTCCGGGAAAACCGCTACATCCGGTGGTTCGGTCCCTGGCTCCAGCATCACAACCTGTGGCACCTGCACCGCCGCTCCGTCGCCGGCGGTGTCGCGGTGGGGCTGTTCGCGGGACTCGTGCCGGGGAGCAACCCGGTGCAGTTCGTGGTCGCCGCCCTGTTCGCGATCGCCGGGCGCGTCAATCTCCCGATCGCGGTGTTCGTGACGCTCTACTCGAACCCGCTCACCGTCGTGCCGCTCTACTATCTCGCCTTCAAGCTCGGCCAGCTCGTGATGTTCGAGAGCGGGAACGATCTGCCTTCGGTGGCGCTGAACCTCGAAGGCAAGGGCTTCAGCGAGTGGATTCCCGCCGCTCTTCAGTGGCTTTCCAGCGTCGGGAAGCCGCTCGCGATCGGATTGCCGCTGCTCGCCGTGACTCTCGCCATCGTCGGTTATTTCGTCGTGGACTACGCGTGGCAGCTCCACGTGCGCTGGGCGTGGGCGCAGCGCCGACGCCGGCGCGCCGCCCGCAACAAGCCGCAGCCGTGACTCCGCATTACTGGACCGAAGCGACGCGCTCGCTCGCAAGCGGCGATGCCGTGCTGGAGACGCTCATCGACCGGTTCGAAGGCCTCACGCTCGGGAGCCGTGGCGACGCCTTCACCACGATCGCGCGCGCCATCGTCGGACAGCAACTGTCGGTCAAGGCCGCGCAGAGCGTATGGAATCGGGTGTGCGACGAAGTGAGGTCGTTCACGCCCGCGGCGCTCGTCGAAGCCGATGCCGGGCGGCTGCGCGCATGCGGGCTCTCGAACCGGAAGGTGATCTACCTGCGCGATCTCGCGGCGCGCATCGGCACGGGCAGGCTCGACCTCGCGGCGCTCTCCGCGCTCGACGATGAGGGGGTGATCGCGCAACTCACGCAGGTGAAGGGTATCGGGCGCTGGACGGCGGAAATGTTCCTCATATTCCACATGGCGCGTCCCGACGTCTTTCCGCTCGACGACGTGGGACTGCAGCGGGCGCTGCGCAATTGCTACAACCGCGGCCGGCCGCTTTCGGTGACGCGCATGCGCAAGCTCGGCGCGGCCTGGGCGCCGTGGCGATCGGTCGCGACGTGGTATCTCTGGCGCAGCCTGGATCCGGTCGTCGTGCAATATTAGAGCTTGCGCGATGACGCACGAGGAATTCGTTCGCGCCTACCGCGATGGCCGCATCCGGGTCGATATCGACCCTTCCGCCGCCGCCCGCTATCTCAGCGCGCGGCTTCTGTTGCCGCTCGTCATGCTGCCGGTGCTGGGTGCCGGGGTGGCGCTCGTGCTCACCGGCTCGATCTGGTCGGGGCTCGCCGTCATCGCACTCGGCATCGTGGCGCCGCGGCTCATCAAGCGCTCGGCGCCGCACTTCATCCTCACGCAGGCGATCGCGGAAGAAAGCGTCTATCGTGAAGTCATCGAGGCGAGCATTCTGCGCGTAACGCCCAACGGCTGACCGATCCGGATTCAGATCGGCTGCAGCACGCCGTCGATCAGCCGCAGTATCCGGTCGGCCCGCGCGGCGATCGCTTCATCGTGCGTCACGATGACGAAGCTCGTGCCGAGCGTGCGATTGAGCTCGAGCATGAGATCGAACACGGCCTCGGCGTTGCGCCGGTCGAGATTTCCGGTGGGTTCGTCCGCCAGCACGCACGCCGGCCGCGTCACGAGCGCGCGTGCGAGCGCCACCCGCTGGCGCTCCCCGCCCGAGAGCTCCGCCGGCGTGTGATCGAGCCGGTGGGTAAGGCCGACCTGCCCGAGGACTTCGGCCGCCGCCTTCTTCGCGTCCGCGGCGGGAAGGCGCCGGATGAAAAGGGGCATGGCAACGTTCTCGAGCGCCGTGAATTCCGGCAGCAGATGGTGGAACTGATAGACGAAGCCCAGAGCGTGATTGCGGGTATAACCGCGCTCGGCTTCGCTCTGACGCACGAGATCGCTTCCGAGCACGCGGATTTCACCCGCGCTCGCCTCGTCCAGTCCGCCCAGCAGGTGGAGGAGCGTGCTCTTGCCGGAGCCGGATGCGCCCACGATCGCCACCCGCTCACCGGGCTGCACGTCGAGATCCACCCCGAGCAGGACCGGCACCTCGATCTTGCCCTGGCGGAAGATCTTGCGCAGGCCACGGCAGGAGAGCACCGCTCCGTTGGTTTTTCCCCACGTCGCTGCCGCTTCACTCATAGCGCAGCGCCTCGGCGGGATTCACCTTCGATGCGCGGTAGCTCGGATAGAGCGTCGCCAGCAGGCTGAGCACGAAAGAGGCGACCGCTGTGATCACGACATCGGGAAGCTGCAGCTCGGACGGGAGATCGGAGATCAGGTACACGTCCTTGGCGAAGAACTTGAAGCCGAACAGCGTCTCGATCAAGAGCACCGCGCTGTCCACGTTGAGCGCGAGCAGCACGCCGCTCGTCACCCCCAGCACCGTGCCGAGCACGCCGACCATCATGCCCTGCACGAGAAAGATCTTGGTGATGCTGCCTGGGCTCGCGCCCAGAGTGCGCAGAATCGCGATGTCAGCCTGCTTGTCCTTCACCGCCATCACCAGGCTCGAAACGATGTTGAAGGCGGCCACCGCGATGATGAGAAAGATGATGAGAAACATCATCCGTTTCTCGATCTGGATCGCGCGCAGCAGATTGGCGTGCTGCAGCGTCCAGTCGCTGATATAGACCTCGCTCGGGATCATGCGCGTCAGATCGCGCGCGACCGTGCGCGACTCGAAGAGGTCCTTCAGCTTGAGCCGTATGCCCGACACCGCCTCGCCGAAGCGAAAGAGGTTGCGCGCATCGTCCAGGTGCACCAGCGCGAGCCCCGAGTCGTACTCGAAATGGTCCACGTTGAAGATGCCGACGACGGTGAACTGCCGCAGCCGCGGCATGATGCCGGCCGGCGTCACCTGGCCCTGCGGCGCGACCAGCACGACGCGTTCACCCGTCATCACGCCGAGCGCGCGGGCGAGTTGCGCGCCGAGGATCACGCCGTATTCGCCACCGCGCAGCGCAGCGAGCCGGCCGCTGCGCATGTGGCGGTCGAACTCGGCGACCTTTTCTTCCTGCTCGGGGAGTATGCCGCGGACGAACGCCCCCCGCACGTTGGAGCCGTGCGTGAGCAGTCCCTGTGCGCTCACGTACGGGGCGCTCGCGATGACCTGCGGGTGGCGCGCCGCCTGTTCGGCGACCGCGCGCCAGTTCTCGAGCGTGTTGTTGGGGCCGCTCACCTGCACGTGCGAGGCGACCCCGAGTATGCGGGTGCGGATCTCGCGCTGAAATCCGTTCATCACCGACAGCACGGTGATCAGTACCATCATGCCGAGCGCCATGCCGACGACCGAGATGACGGAGATGAAGGAAATGAAGCGCGTGCGCTGCCTGGTGCGCGTGTAGCGCAGGCCGATGAAGAGCTCGTAGGCGCGCAAGTTGGACGGAGCAAAAATAAAGGCGCAGTTTGCCACAACGATCCCCTCAAAGCACGCGTAATCCGTGTGGTAGAGTGCCTCGGAAACGAGATCACATGCAGTGCACCTTATTGATACCGCATCTCGGCTGGGCGAGCGTGAGCGGCACGCCGGGTGCAGAGCCTGCGCTTGCGCACCTCGAAATCCTGATGGCCCGCTCGCGCCACCGCGCGTTCACGCGTATCGGATGGGAGGCGTGGCTCTGCCAGGCCTTCGAAGTCGAGCGGCAGCGCGATTGGCCCGTCGCGCCGCTCACGCTCGCGATGGACAACGGCGATCCGGGCGGCGACTACTGGCTGCGCGCGGACCCCGTTCATATCCGGGTGCATCACAATCGGCTCGCGCTCGCCGATGCGAGCGCCTTCACGCTGACGCCGGACGAAGCGCAAGCGCTGGTCGATGCGCTCAGCGCGCATTTCGAGCCGGAAGGATTGCGCTTCAGCGCGCCGCACGCGAATCGCTGGTACCTGCGGCTCGCCACCGATCCCGGGGTGAGCACCACGAGCCTCGATGAGGCGGCGGGCGGTGCGATCGATCATCGCCTGCCGGCCGGACCGCAGGCCATCGAATGGCACCGCGTGCTCAACGAGGCGCAAATGCTGCTCCATGCGCATGCCGTCAATCAGGCACGTGAAGCACGCGGCGAGCTGCCGGTGAACGGCGTATGGCTCTGGGGCGGCGGACGATATACGGCCGTGCGCGGTCGCCACTTTACCGCGGTGGCGGCCGACGAGACGCTCGCGCTCGCGCTCGCCGCGCACGCCGACATCCCGTGCGCGCCGCTTCCGCCCGACGCGGGCCGGTGGCTCGCCGCGCGCGCTGATCTCGGTGCCCGCCCGCTCGCTGTGCTGGATGCACTGATCGCCCCCGCGCGCCGCGGCGACCACGAGGCGTGGCAGAGCGCCCTGCAGGCACTGGAGCGCGCGTGGATAGCTCCGCTCATCGCCGCGCTGCGGGCGGGAGATCTCGCGGAAATCGCCGTCGTCGCTCCGACGGCGGACGGTTGTCATCGCTTCGAGCTTCGCCGCCGCGACCTGCTGCGCCTGTGGCGCACGCGGCGTTCGATCGCGCACTGGCTGGGCGGGCAATGATCGCGTAGTGCTCCTGTATAATTGCCGCGGAAAGGAATACGGTTTCAATGGAAGCGGAACGCGTCAACGCCATAGCAAAGCGTCTCCAGGACGTCGCGAGCCGGTCCGCGGCGTTGCGGAGGTATCTTTGACTTCGACGCCAAGGCCAAACGCCTCGCCGAAGTCGCCAGGCTGACCGAAGATCCGGCGGTCTGGAACGACAACAAGCGCGCGCAGGAGCTCGGCAAGGAGCGCAAAGCGCTCGAAGCCGTCGTTGCGACGCTGTCCCGGCTCGACAAGGACATCCGCGACGCCCGCGAGCTCTTCGAAATGGCGTGCAGCGAGTCCGATGACGACGTGCTGACCGGTCTCGCCCGCGATGCCGAAGCGCTCGAGCGCACCGTGGCGGACATGGAATTCCGCCGCATGTTCTCCAATCCGCTCGATCCCAACAACTGCTTCCTCGACATCCAGGCCGGATCGGGGGGGACCGAGGCACAGGATTGGGCGGCGATGCTCGAGCGCATGTACCTGCGCTATTGCGATCGCAAGGGCTTCCGCGCCGAGGTGCTGGAGGAGTCCCCCGGAGAGGTCGCAGGTATCAAGAGCGCGACGATCAAGGTCACCGGCGACTACGCCTACGGGCATCTGCGCACCGAGACCGGCGTGCACCGCCTGGTGCGGAAGTCCCCGTTCGACGCCAACAACCGCCGTCATACCTCGTTTGCCAGCGTCTTCGTCTATCCCGAAGCCGACGAGACGATCGAAGTCGAGATCAACCCCGCGGATCTCCGCATCGACACCTTCCGCGCTTCCGGTGCAGGCGGGCAGCACGTCAACAAGACCGACTCGGCGGTGCGCATCACGCACCTGCCGACCAACATCGTCGTGCAGTGCCAGAACGACCGCTCGCAGCACCGCAACCGCGCGGAGGCCATGGCGATGCTCAAGTCGCGCCTCTACGAGCTCGAATTGAGGAAACGCGAGGAGGAGAAGAAGGCGCTGGAAGAGAGCAAGACCGACATCGGCTGGGGACACCAGATCCGCTCCTACGTGCTCGACCAGTCGCGCATCAAGGATCTGCGCACCAACGTCGAGATCGGCAACACGCAGGCGGTGCTCGATGGCGATCTCGACGAGTTCATCAGCGCAAGCCTGAAGCAGGGTGCGGCGTCATGATCCCCGTTGCACCCGCGGGCTCTCCCTTTCGCTCGCCCCTCCCGGGTCCGCGCACCGCAGAGCGGCCGTTTCCGCGCATGCGCTGCCCACTCTCGCACGAGGCCCACTAGGAGCATCATGGACGATCAGCGACCGCCAGCCACCCAGGATACCAATCAGATCATCGAAGAGCGGCGCGCCAAACTCGCCGCACTGCGCGCCCGCGGTGTCGCATATCCCAACGATTTTCGCCGCGAGCATCTGGCAGCGGAACTGGGCCGGCGCTACGAACCCGAATCGCGCGAGGCGCTGGAGTCGAGGGCGGTCGCCGTGACCGTAGGCGGGCGCATCATGCTCAAGCGCGTGATGGGCAAGGCGAGCTTCGCGACGATCCAGGACACGAGCGGGCGCATCCAGATCTACGTGAGCGACGGCGATACCGGCGAGAGCGCGCACGAGGCCTTCAAGCACTACGATATCGGCGACATCATCGGCGTGCGCGGGACGCTGTTCAAGACGCGCACCGGGGAGCTCACAGTGCGCGCGGCGGAGGTGCGGCTCCTGGCGAAGTCGCTGCGTCCACTGCCCGAGAAATTCCACGGCCTCGCCGACCAGGAGGTGAAGTACCGCCAGCGCTACCTCGATCTCGTCGTCAATCCCGATGCGCGCGAGCGCTTCGTGCGGCGTTCGCGCATCGTCCAGGCGCTGCGCAATTTCCTGCTGGCCGAAGGCTATCTCGAAGTGGAAACGCCGATGATGCAGCCGATTCCCGGCGGCGCGGCCGCCCGCCCCTTCATCACCCACCACAACGCGCTCGACATGCAGCTTTATCTCCGCATCGCGCCGGAGCTCTATCTCAAGCGTCTGGTGGTCGGCGGATTCGAGCGCGTGTTCGAGCTGAACCGCAATTTCCGCAACGAGGGCATCTCGACGCGCCACAACCCCGAGTTCACGATGCTGGAGTTCTACGCCGCGTATACCGACTACGAGTACATGATGGACATCATTCCGCGCATGCTGCTCGCGACCGTGCAGCACACGCTCGGCACGCCGAAGGTCACCTATCAGGGCCGCGAGATCGATTTTTCGCGGCCATATCAGCGCTACACCATCACGCAGGCGATCCAGCGCTTTCATCCCGAGTACGACGATGCGTTGCTGGGGAACCGCCAGGCGCTCGTCCGCAAACTCGAAGCGCTCGGCATCGCCTACAAGCCCGGCGACGGCGTCGGCGGGCTGCAGCTCACGCTTTTCGAGAACACCACGGAGTCGCTGCTCTTCGAGCCGACGTTCATCGTGGATTATCCGGCCGAGGTGTCGCCGCTCGCGCGCAGCAACGACCGCCATCCCGAGCTGACCGACCGCTTCGAGCTCTACATCGCCGGGCGCGAGATCGCCAACGGCTTTTCGGAGCTGAACGATCCGGACGACCAGGCCGCCCGCTTTCGGCAGCAGGTCGCGCAAAAGGACGCCGGCGACGCGGAGGCGATGCATTACGACGCCGACTACATCCGCGCGCTCGAGTACGGCATGCCGCCCGCCTCGGGCGCCGGCATCGGCGTCGATCGGCTCGTCATGCTGCTCACCGACAGCCCGTCGATCCGCGACGTGATTCTCTTTCCCCACATGCGGCCGGAGTAGCCGCATGGCGATGCGGAGCGCACGCGGATCCGATAGCGACGGGGAAAACAGGGCATGACGGTCGTCGGCACAGAATCCGATCGACCCCTCTGGCTGCCCTCGCCGGAGCGCATCGCAGCGGCGAATCTCACAGCCTTCATGCGCCATGCCCGCGAGCGCTACGGCGTGAGCGCGCGCGATTATCCGGCGCTGTATGACTGGTCGGTCCGCGACCTCGAGCGTTTCTGGCATGCCGTCTGGTCGTTCTGCGGGGTGATCGCCGCAACCCAGGGCGATGCCGTGCTCGTGGATGCCGACCGGATGCCGGGCGCACGCTGGTTTCCCCATGCCCGTCTCAATTTCGCGGAGAACCTGCTGCGCCGGCGCGATCGCGCAACGGCGATCGTTTTCTGGGGAGAGGACCGGGTGAAGAGCCGGCTCTCGTACGCCGACCTGTACGCCGAGACCTCGCGTTTCGCCCAGGCGCTCGCGGCAGCGGGCGTGGTGGCCGGCGACCGCGTCGCGGGCTACATGCCCAACCTCCCCGGCACGGTCATCGCCATGCTGGCGGCGACGAGCCTGGGCGCGGTCTGGTCGTCGTGTTCCCCGGATTTCGGCGTGCAAGGCGTGCTCGACCGCTTCGGCCAGATCGAGCCGAAAGTGCTGGTGGGCGCCGACGGCTACTTCTACAACGGCAAGCGCATCGATGTGCGCCCGCGGTTGAAGGAGATCGTCGCCGCGCTGCCCTCCGTGGAGCGGCTGATCGTGGTGCCCTACACGGAGCGGGCGCCGCGCATCGAGGACATCCCGCGCGCCGTCAGCGTGCACGACTTTCTTGCGCCTTATGCGCCGCGCGAGATGCGCTTCGCGCGCCTGCCCTTCAATCACCCGCTCTACATCATGTACTCGTCGGGCACCACCGGCGTGCCGAAATGCATCGTGCACGGCGCGGGCGGCACGCTGCTGCAGCACCTCAAGGAACACGTGCTCCACGCCGATTTGAAGCCGGGAGAGCGCATGTTCTACTTCACCACCTGCGGCTGGATGATGTGGAACTGGCTCGTCTCCGCACTCGCGGCGCGCGCGACCCTGCTGCTCTACGACGGCTCGCCGTTCATCGCAGGTGGAAAGGTGCTCTTCGACTATGCCGACCGCGAAGGGATGACGGTGTTCGGCACCTCGGCGAAATACATCGACGCCGTCGCCAAGCTGGGGCTCGTGCCGCGAACCACGCACCGCCTCGATACGGTGAAGTCCATGCTTTCCACCGGCTCTCCGCTCGCGCCGGAGAGCTTCGACTACGTCTACCGCGACGTGAAGCCGGACATCCAGCTTTCCTCGATCTCCGGAGGAACCGATCTCATCTCCTCGTTCGCCATGGCGAATCCCCTGCTTCCCGTGTGGCGCGGCGAGCTGCAGTGCCGCGGCCTCGGCATGAAGGTGGAGGTCTATGACGACGAAGGGCGCGCCGTCGTCGGGCAGAAGGGCGAGCTCGTCTGCACCGCGCCTTTTCCTTCGATGCCGGTCGGCTTCTGGAACGATCCCGACGGCGCCAAGTACCGCAGTGCATATTTCGAGAAGTTCCCCGGCGTGTGGTGCCACGGCGACTATGTCGAGCTGACGCCCCGCGGCACGCTCGTGATCTACGGGCGCTCCGACGCCGTGCTCAACCCGGGCGGCGTGCGCATCGGGACGGCGGAGATCTACCGCCAAGTCGAGCGGCTCGACGAGGTCGTGGAGAGTCTTGCCATCGGCCAGGAATGGCAGAACGACGTGCGGATCGTGCTGTTCGTGAAGCTGCGCGAGGGACTCGTGCTCGATGAGGCGCTTGCCGACAGGATCCGGCGCGAGATCCGCAGCAACGCGACGCCGCGCCACGTTCCGGCCCGCATCGTGCAGGTGCCGGACATTCCGCGGACCAAGAGCGGCAAGATCGTGGAGCTCGCCGTGCGCAACGTCGTGCACGGCCGGCCGGTGAAGAACGTGGAAGCGCTCGCGAACCCTGAAGCGCTCGCGCATTTCGCTTCGCGGCCCGAGCTCGCGAACTGATGCGCCGCGCGTCATGACGAGCGCCGAGCCATGAGCGCCCTCGCGCTCGCGCTCGTGCTGGGCGCGGCGTTCGTGCACGCGACGTGGAACTACGTGCTCAAGCGCTCGGGCGGGGGCACGCTCTTCGTCTGGTGGTTCGCGGCGCTCTCCGCGATCGTCTATGCGCCGCTCGCCTTCGCCGTGGTCTGGTGGGCCGCGCCCGAGCTCGAGTGGATGCACTTCGGCCTCATGCTGGCGAGCGCCATCCTGCATACCGGCTATTACATGCTGCTCGACCGCGGCTATCGCCACGGCGATCTCTCGCTCGTCTATCCGCTCGCGCGCGGCAGCGGTCCGCTCATCACGGTGCTGTGCGCGGTCGTGCTCCTGCGCGAGCAGCCGTCGGCGATCGCGCTCGCGGGTGCACTGCTCGTGTGCGGCGGCGCGGTGCTGCTGACCGGCAATCTCGCACGGTTACGGGAGCGCGGCAGCCTGCCTGCCGTCGGCTTCGCGCTGCTGACGGGCGCCATGATCGCGGCCTACACCGTGGTGGACAAGATCGCGGTCGCGGCCTACCTCATTCCTCCCCTCCTGCAGGACTGGGCCACCAATCTCGGCCGGCTTGCGCTGATGACGCCGCTCGCGCTCCGGGCGCGGCACGAGATCATGCCGACATGGCGGCGCGCGCGCAAGGCGATCATCGCGGTTGCGGTCCTCTGCCCGCTCTCCTATATCCTGGTCCTGACCGCGATGGTGTTCACGCCGGTCAGCTACGTCGCGCCAGCGCGCGAGATCAGCATCCTGATCGCTACGGCGATGGGGGCGCGACTGCTTGCGGAGGGCGATGCGAAGCGGCGGCTGGCCGCCGCGTTTACCATGGTGATCGGCGTGGTGTGTCTCGCCGTAGGCTGATGGCTCAGTCGGCGAAGCGCCGCCCTACCAGTTCCAGATCTGCCACCACGGCGCGCTGCGGCCGGCACTGCCCTTGAGGTACTTGCTGTCCGGGAAATTCTTGAGCATCACCCGCTCGGCGTCGTTTCGGAGATCCTGCATGCCGAGCGCATCGTAGGCCTTCACCATGATGAGCAGGCCCTCTTCGTTCGCGGGTGCTTGCGGATACGTCTTGAGCGAGTATTGCGCGCGGTTGGCCGCCGCGACATACGCCCCGCGCTTCAGGTAGTAGCGGGCAACGTGGACCTCGTGGGCCGCGAGCGCGTTGACGAGGTAGTTCATGCGCTGGATTGCGTCCGGGGTGTACTTGCTTTCGGGAAACCGCTGCACGAGATCCCTGAACGCGTCGAAGGCGGAGCGCGCCGCCTTCGGATCGCGCTCGCTCATGTCCTGTCCGCTGATGAAGCCCAGGATGCCGAGATCGTCGTTGAAGTTGGCGAGCCCCTTCAGGTAATACATGTAATCGACGTTCGGATGGTTGGGGTGCAGCTTGATGAAACGATCGGCCGCGGCGACGGCGGAATCGACCTCGCCGTCCTTGTAGTAGGCATAGGCGATTTCCATCTGCGCCTGCTGGGCGTAACGGCCATAGGGAAACCGTGCTTCGAGCTTCTCGTAGAGCTGTACGGCGCGCTCGTAATCGCGGCCCTCGAGGGCCTGCCGCGCCTCGGAATACAGCCGCGCCGCGGACCAGCCGCGCGTCTCGTCCACGTCGCCGGGAAACAGACCGCACGCCGTGAGCGTCGCTGCGAGCAGCAGCGCAACCAATCCCGCTAAACTATGTCGCATCATGCCGGACATTGCGGAAAATTATAACGCAAAGGAGGTTGGCGAGGCGCCGATCCGGCTGACCGTACCCGCGGAGTGTGCCGGCTTGCGCCTCGATCAGGCGCTCGCCCGACTCCTTCCCCAGTATTCGCGCAGCCGGCTCGCGCGCTGGATAAGAGCGCGTCACGTCACGCTCGACGGCCGGCCGGCCCTTCCGCGGGAAAAGGTCCATGGCGGCGAAGGGCTCGTTGTCCTGCCCCAGCCGGATTCCGAGGTGCTCGCACAGCAGCCGCAGGACATTCCTCTCGACATCGTCTACGAGGACGCCGCCCTCCTCATCGTCAACAAGCCGGCGGGGCTCGTCGTCCATCCCGGCAGCGGCAACTGGGGCGGCACGCTGCTCAACGCGCTTCTCATGCATGCGCCGCAGCTCGCGGGCGTGCCGCGCGCCGGCATCGTTCACCGTCTCGACAAGGAGACGAGCGGCGTGCTGGTGGTCGCGAAGACGCTCGCCGCGCACACCGCGCTCGTCCGGCAGCTCGCGGCGCGCACCATGACGCGCGAATATCTGGCGATCGCTTCCGGCCGTGTTGCTCGTGACGGAATGGTCGAAGCGCCGATCGGACGGCACCCCGTGCACCGCACGCGAATGGCGGTCGTTGCACGCGGCAAGCCCGCCCTCACGCACTACAGCGTGCTCGAGCGCTTCGATGCCGCGACCTTGCTGCGCTGCCGGCTCGAAACCGGACGCACGCATCAGATACGCGTGCATCTCGCCTCGATCGGCCATCCGCTCATCGGCGATCCGGTGTACGGCGCGAAGCGCGGAAGCGGCGTCGGACTCGCCTTCCCGCGGCAGGCCCTGCATGCCGAAAAGCTTGCGCTCGTGCATCCCGTGACGCGCCGCTCGAGGGCTTGGCAGGCACCGCTTCCACAAGACATGCGCGCGCTCCTCGTCGAGCTGCGCGCGGCCGCATGAAGGCGCCCTACGACTGGATCGTCCCGGAGTGGCCCGCGCCGGCACACGTGCGCGCCCTCATCACCACGCGCAACGGCGGCGTGAGCCGCGGTCCGTACGCGAGCTTCAATCTCGGCCTGCACACCGGCGACGACGCGGGCGCCGTTCTCGAGAATCGCGCAGCACTGCTCGGCCTCCTCCCCCAGGAGCCGAAGTGGCTCGATCAGCAGCACGGCGTGGCGGTCATCGATGCCGATGGCATCGGGGCACCGGCGCCCGCCGATGCGAGCATCGCGCGCAAAGCCGGCACGGTCTGCGTCATCACGATCGCCGATTGCGTGCCGGTGCTGCTCACCGATCGCGACGGTTCGGTGGTGGCCGCGGCACACGCGGGCTGGCGCGGGCTCGCGCTCGGGGTCATCCAGAACACCGTTGAACGCATGAACGTGGCGCCGCGGGACGTACTCGCCTATCTCGGACCAGGCATCGGCCGCGACGCATTCGAAGTCGGAGCCGACGTGCACGACGCTTTCGTTGCCCAGCACGCGGAATACGCACGCGCTTTCTCACCGCTTGGCGCACGCAAGTGGCTCGCCGACCTCCATGCCCTTGCACGCGCCGTGCTTCAGCGCGCCGGCGTCATCCACGTACATGGCGGCGGCATGTGCACCTATTCGGATCCCGGGCGCTTCTATTCCTATCGCCGCGACCGCATTACCGGCCGCATGGCGGCGCTCATCTGGCGGGAAGGCTGAGCGATATGCCGTTCGGGTCGCGCACCGCGATTCGCGTATAATTTCCCGCCTTCGCAACGTCACGCGAGCGCCGGGGCGGCGCGGCGCGCGCTACGCTTCACGACATGACCACATTGACCTGGATATTCGTCGCCACGCTGTCGGGCGGCGTGCTCTCCGTGATGGCCACCGCGGTGGTGGCACTGAACGCCCGGATCACGCACGTCCCGATGCTCGTAAGCTACGCCGTCGGCGCGCTGCTCGGCGCGGTGTTTCTCGACATTCTTCCGGAAGCGTTCGAACGGGCCGAGAGCCTAGAGGCCATGGCAGCGACCGTGCTCTTCGGCATCCTGCTCTTCTTCGTGCTCGAGAAGCTGGTATTGTGGCGGCATTGCCACGTCGAGCAGTGCGAAGCGCATGACCCGCCCCGGCCGCAGCACGATCAGGGCAGAAGCGGCACGATGATCATGATCGGCGACACGTTTCACAATTTCGTGGACGGCGTCCTGATCGCCGCGGCATTTCTTGCGAACACCGAGCTCGGCATCGTGACGGCGCTTGCCATCATCGCGCACGAGGTGCCGCAGGAGGTGGGGGACTTCCTGATTCTGCTGCACTCGGGCTACACCAAAGCGCAGGCCTTCGCCATCAACCTGCTCTCCGGAGCGGCCATGATCCTCGGCGGTCTGCTCGCCTATGCTGCGCTCCAGACGCTGCAGGCGTTGGTCGCGCCGCTCCTCGGTCTGGCCGCCGCCAGCATGCTTTACGTTTCCGTCGCGGACCTCATTCCCGGGCTGCACCGCCGGCCGGAAATTCAAGCCACGGTGCAGCAGGTCGTGCTGATTGCGCTCGGCGTCGGCTCCATCTGGCTCGTCGGCGAGATCGCGCACGGGCACGCCTCCTGAGATGTACGCGAGCGCGCTCGCAGCGTACTCGTCGATTCCGGCGACGCTGCTCGAGCGCATTATGCAACCCGTCGGTGACGGCTTCAGCGTTGGCGAGACGTTCAAGTCGATCGCCGCCGGAACCGCGCACGACGCCGCGCAGTGGTACGACATCCACCGTCAGTATTATGAGAAGCAGCTCGAACTGGACGCGCACCTCGTCAAGCGCGCGCTGGGCGACGCCCCGCAACCGGTCGCCGTACCGGATGCCGGGGATCGCCGCTTTCGGGCGCCGGAGTGGCGCGAGCCGTACTTCGACTACCTCGTTCAGTCCTACCTGATCCGCTCGCGCTGGCTCACGGCGCTCGTCGAGCAGGCAGAACTCGAGCCTCGTGCAAAGAAGAGGCTCCTGTTCTGGACGCGCCAGTGGATCGATGCGATGTCCCCGGCGAACTTCCTGTGGAGCAATCCCGAGGCGCTGCGGCATGCCGCGGAAACCGGCGGCCAGAGTCTCGTGCGCGGCTGGCGCAACCTCGTCGCCGACCTGGAGAAAGGTCTGGTCTCGTCGAGCGACGAGGAGGTGTTCGAGGTCGGGCGCAACCTGGCGATCACGCCGGGCGCGGTGGTGTATCAAAACGATTTCTTTCAGCTCCTTCAGTATCACCCCTCCACGGCGGAAGTGCACGAACGGCCGCTCCTGATCGTTCCGCCCTGCATCAACAAGTACTATATCCTCGATCTGCAGCCGGAAAATTCGTTCGTCCGCTACTGCGTCGAGCAGGGGCACACCGCGTTCGTCATGTCATGGCGCAACATGCCGCCGGAGATGGGGCGCGCCACGTGGGACGATTACCTCGAGCACGGCGTGCTCGCCGCGCTGGGGACGTGCGCCGCCATCGCCGGCACGGAACAGGTCAACGCGCTGGGGTTCTGCGTCGGCGGCACGCTCCTCGCCTCGGCCCTGGCCATCGAGCGGGCGCGCGGCCGCGATCCCGCGGCCAGTCTCACGCTGCTTGCGGCCATGCTGGATTTCGAGGACACCGGCGAACTGAGCGTGTTCGTTGACGAGTCCTACGTGCGCCGGCGCGAACTCGAGCTGGGCCACGGCGGTCTGCTGCATGGCCGCGAACTCGCGCTCACCTTCGCGAGCCTGCGCGCAAACGATCTCATCTGGCATTACGTGGTGAACAACTATCTGAAGGGTGAGCGGCCCGAGCCCTTCGACATGCTCTACTGGAATGCGGACAGCACGAACTTGCCGGGACCCATGTACGTCTATTATTTGCGTAACATGTATCTCGAGAACAATCTGCGGGTGCCGGGCCGGCTGACGATGTGCGGCGTGCCGGTCGATCTCGCAAAGCTCGACATGCCGGCCTACGTTCTCGCCACGCGCGAGGACCACATCGTGCCCTGGCGCACCGCGTACGCCGGTGCGCGGCTGCTTTCCGGTGACGTCGCATTCGTGCTCGGCGCAAGCGGCCATATCGCGGGCGTCGTGAATCCCGCCTGGAAAAATCGCCGCAGCTACTGGCATCGCGACAGGCTCGAGGTGCATGCGGACCGTTGGCTGGAGCACGCCGCGCTGCAGCCCGGAAGCTGGTGGACCCACTGGATGAGCTGGTTGAAGCGTCACGGCGGGAAGGCCGTGGCGGCACGGAGCAAGCCGGGCGGCGCGGTGCTGGACGAGATCGAGCCTGCGCCGGGCCGCTACGTGAAGGAGAGACCGCGGCCGCTGCATGCCGCCGCGGCGGTTCGTGCGCGCACCTGAAGCGCGCTGGAGGTTTTGACGGGTCTTACTGCGAGGAGAACCAACATGGCACGAGTAACGGTGGTGACCGGCGGCATGGGCGGCCTGGGCGAAGCGATCTGCACCAAGCTGGCGCAGCTCGGTTACAGGGTGGTCGCGACCTATTCGCCGGGCAACAAGAAGTGGAACGAGTGGCTGGCGGAAATGAAAAAGCAGGGATACGACTTCCACGCCGCCGAGGTCGACGTGGCGAGCTACGAGTCGTGTCAGGCCGCGATCGCCAGGATCCAGTCCGAGGTCGGGCCGATCGACGTGCTGGTCAACAACGCCGGCATCACGCGCGACTCCACCTTCCGCAAGATGGACAAGGCGGGGTGGGACGCCGTGCTGCGCACCAATCTCGACAGCGTCTTCAACATGACCAAGCCGGTGATCGAGGGCATGGCGGAACGCGGCTGGGGGCGCGTCATCAACGTGTCATCGGTGAACGGGCAGAAAGGCGCGTTCGGCCAGACCAACTACTCCGCGGCGAAGGCCGGCATGCACGGCTTCACCAAGGCGCTCGCCCTCGAATACGCGCGCAAGGGCGTCACCGTGAACACCATTTCGCCCGGCTACATCGGGACCAAGATGGTGCTGGCCGTGCCGAAGGAGATCCTCGAGTCGAAAATCCTGCCGCAGATCCCGGTGGGCCGCCTCGGTAAACCGGAGGAGGTCGCCGGGCTCGTCGCCTACCTCTGCACGGACGAGGCGGCCTTCGTCACCGGGGCCAACATCGCCATCAACGGCGGGCAGCATATGTACTAGTACGCGCGCCACCGGCGCCGGCACCGCGTCCGCTCCGAGCCGCGCGGGACGCAGCGCAGCACCGGCATTACAGACCTGATTTAGCTACGGTTTTTCCGGGTGCTCGTTTGCAATGCCGCAACTTTGCTGGAATAATCGGCGCAACTGCATAGCGCGGGGCCTCCATGTCATCGCAACCCAGAATTATCAAGAAGTACCCCAACCGCCGGCTTTACGATACCGAAACAAGCAGTTACATCACCCTGGCGGACGTGAAGAAGCTGGTTCTGGAGAATATCGAATTCCGGGTCGAGGACGCGAAGACGAAAGAGGATCTCACGCGCAGCATCCTGCTCCAGATCATTCTCGACGAGGAGACCGCCGGTGCCCCGATGTTTTCGTGCGACATGCTCTCGCAGATCATCCGCTTCTACGGCAACGCCATGCAGGGCATGATGGGCAACTACCTCGAGAAGAACATCCAGACCTTCATCGAGATCCAGAAGCGCCTGCAGGACCAGTCGCGGCAGATGTACGGGCAGAACCCGATGCTCAACTCGGACGCCTGGAGCGAGTTCGTCAAGATGCAGGGACCGGCGATCCAGGGGCTCATGGGCCGCTACCTCGAGCAGAGCGCGAACGCCTTCCTCGAGATGCAGCAGCAACTGCAGCAGCAGACGCGCAATCTTTTCACCAACTTCCCCTTTCCGAATTTCGGCGGGGCGGCGCAGAAACCCGATTCCACCCCGGGCAGCGCGGAAAAGGGCGATAAAGGCGAAGGCGGGCGTTGAGCGAAGTCGTCACGCGCAGGCGAGGCGCCGGTGCCGCGGCGCGCCGGCACGTTCCCCGTGTCGGTTTTGTCTCGCTCGGGTGTCCCAAGGCACTCGTCGATTCCGAGCGCATGCTGACGCAGTTGCGCGCTGAAGGCTACGAGATCGCCCCGCGCTATGCCAATGCGGATCTCGTCGTCGTCAACACCTGCGGCTTCATCGACGCGGCGATCGAGGAATCGCTCGACGCGATCGGCGAAGCGCTCGCCGAAAACGGCAAGGTGATCGTCACAGGCTGTCTCGGTGCCCAGGGCGAGGTGGTGCGCAAGGCGCATCCGGCGGTCCTTGCGGTCACCGGCCCGCACGCGACCGAAGAGGTGATGCGCGCGGTCCACGCGCACCTGCCTCAGCCGCACGACCCCTACACGAGCCTCGTTCCGCCGCAGGGCATCAAGCTGACGCCGCGGCACTATGCGTATCTCAAGATCTCGGAGGGATGCAATCACCGCTGCACCTTCTGCATCATCCCCTCGATGCGCGGTGACCTCGTGAGCCGTCCCATCGGGGAGGTGCTGCAGGAGGCGGAAAATCTCGTGCGCGCCGGCGTGCGCGAGCTGCTCGTCATCTCGCAGGACACGAGCGCCTATGGCGTCGACGTGAAGTACCGCACCGGATTCTGGCGGGGACGCCCGATCCGGACGCGGCTCACGGAGCTTGCGCGCGCGCTCGGCGAATTCGGGGCGTGGGTGCGACTGCACTACGTCTATCCGTATCCCCATGTCGACGAGCTCATTCCCCTGATGTCCGAAGGTCGGCTTCTGCCCTACCTCGACGTGCCGTTCCAGCACGCGAGCTCCCGGATACTGAAGCTCATGAAGCGCCCGGCGAGCGCCGAGCGTACGCTCGAACGCATCCGCACCTGGCGCAAGGCCTGCCCCGGGCTTGCGCTGCGCAGCACCTTCATCGTCGGCTTCCCGGGCGAGACCGAGCAGGAGTTCGAGGCGCTGCTCGAATTCCTCGAGGAAGCCGAGCTCGATCGCGCCGGCTGCTTCGCCTACTCGCCGGTGAACGGCGCAGCGGCGAACGCGCTTCCGGGTCACGTTCCGGACGAAGTGAAGGAAGAACGTCGCGCGCGCTTCATGGCCGTACAGGAAAAAGTGAGCGCGCGCAGGCTGCGCGAAAAAGTCGGCACGACGCTCACCGTGCTCGTCGATGAGGTGAGCGCAGGCAAGGCGGTGGCGCGCTCGAGTGCCGACGCACCGGAAATCGACGGGCAAGTGATGATCGAGCACGCTCGCGGGCTGAAGATCGGCGAATTTGCCCGCGTGCACGTGACGCGCTCGAGCGCGCACGATCTCTGGGCCGAAGTCGCGCCCTCTCCTGCGTGCTGACCTCCCTGCGCGCCTGGCTCGCGCGGCTCAAGATCGACGTGTTGGCTCTGTGGTTCTGTTACCGCCACGCCCGGACCCCGCTCGCGGCGAAAATCGTCGCCGCCCTCGTGGTCGCCTACGCGTTCAGCCCGATCGACCTCATCCCCGACTTCATCCCGGTGCTGGGCTACCTCGACGATGCCTTGCTGCTGCCGCTCGGCGTATGGCTTGCGCTCAAGCTCATTCCCGACGCGGTCCTCGGGGAATGCCGCGCCCAGGCCGTGCAGTGGCTAGAAGAGAGACGCCCCGTTCCGCGCAATCGCCTCGCTGCCGTGGCGATCGTGGGCGTGTGGCTGCTCCTCCTGTGGCTCGCTTGGCTCGCCCTCGAGCCCTGGCTTGTCTGATTCAGTCTGAGGCGGCCGACCGCAGGGACGGCTGGCGCCCGAAGCCGCGCAAAAAGGCGCGCGCTTCCTCCGCGTCGCGGGTGAAGCGCATGCGCGGCAGGCTTTCGAGGATGCGCCGGCCATAACCCCGGCTCACCAGGCGGGGATCGCAGATCACGAGTACACCGCGATCGTTCTCGTCGCGGATCAGTCGCCCCGCGCCCTGCTTGAGGGTGATGACCGCTTCCGGGAGCTGATACTCGAGAAACGCGTTACGCCCTTCGCGGTTCATCCGCTCGATGCGCGCCGCGAGCACCGGATCGTCGGGGGCCGCGAACGGCAGCTTGTCGATGACGACGAGTGAGAGCGCCTCGCCGCGCACGTCCACCCCTTCCCAGAAGGAATGGCTGCCGACGAGCACCGCGTTGCCGAGCGCCCGGAAGCGCTCGAGCAGCTCGGTGCGCGAGGCTTCCCCCTGTGCGAGCAGCGGAAAGCCGAGCCGGCGCTCGCGAAACGCATCGCGCAGGAACGCATGTGCTTCCCGCATGGCCTTGAGGCTGGTGAAGAGCAGAAACGCGCCTCCGCTGCAGGCTTCGATCAGCGGCAGCGCGACCGCAACGACCGCCGGCGTGTGGTCCGGCGTGTTCGGCTCGGGCAGCCCCCTGGGCACGCAGAGCAGCGCCTGCCGGCCGTAGTCGAACGGACTTTCCCAGCTCCTGCCTTCGCTCCCGTCGAGCCCCAGCTCGCCGCGATAGTGGTCGAAGTTGCCGCCGACCGATAGCGTGGCGGAAGTGAAGATCCACGCGCGCGGCTGGGCGGCGAGCTGCTCGCGGAACCGTTCGGCGATCGAAAGGGGCGTCGAGTGGAGGTGGAGCGCACGCGTGTAGAGCTCGACCCAGCGCACGCGCTCGCCGTCGGCGGCGCTGCGCCAGCGCTCGGTCTGCTCCGCAAGCGAGATGGCGCGCTGCCAGCAGCGCTCGAGGCCTTCGCTGCGTTGTGCCTGCTCCGAGAGAATATGCGCGAGCTCGTCCAGCCGGTCGATGACCGCGCCAAGCGCCGTAGCGAAGCCGGCGTGGCGTTCCACGACGCGCAGCGGCACGCGGCCGCCGTCTTCCGGGAACACCAGGCGCAGGTCGCGCGCGGCCTTGTCGAGCGCGAGTGCGGAGTGCTGCAGCTCCGGGCAGTCGCGGGCCGATACCGCGCCCTCGAGGCGCGCATCGCGGGCGAGCTCCGAGTACTGCGTCGTGGACACGCTGTCACCGAAGAAGAGACTCGCCGTCTCCGGCAGCTGGTGCGCCTCATCGAAGATGACCGTGTTGCACGCCGGGAGCAACTCGCCCGCCCCTTCGTCGCGCAGGACAAGGTCGGCGAAGAACAGATGATGGTTCACGACGACTACGTCTGCGGCGAGCGCCTGGCGCCGGGCCGCCATCACGAAGCAGCGATCGTAGTGCTTGCACTCGGAACCGAGGCAGTTGTCACGGGTGGACGTGGCGTGCGACCACGCGGCCGCGCCCTCCGGAACCGTGGCGCAATCTGCCCGGTCGCCGGTCGGGCTCGAGCGCGCGAATTCCGCGATGCGCGCGAGGTCGCGCGCCTCTTCGCGGCTCTGGAAACGGCCTTCGCTCAACGCCCGCTCGAGATGGTGATGGCAGACATAATTCGCGCGGCCCTTGAGCAGCGCCACCGTCACCGGGATATTGAGGGCGCGACGAACGGTCGGGATGTCGCGATCGAACAGCTGGTCCTGGAGCGTTTTCGTTCCCGTCGAGACGATGACCTTCCCGCCCGACATGAGCGCGGGCACGAGGTATGCGAAGGTCTTGCCGGTGCCCGTGCCCGCCTCGGCGATGAAGACCTTGTTTTCGGCAATCGCCTGGGCCACGGCCCGCGCCATTTCGAGCTGAAACGGCCGCGCGCGAAAATTTCCGACCGCGCCGGCCAGCGGACCCTCGTCGGAAAACAATCCCTCGAGTTCGAGCACGCCCGCGAGTTTATCGTGCGCCACTGCCGGTGACCACGCCACCCCTGTACCAGCAACGCACCTTTCCGTGTAAGGATTACGCCGCGCGATCGCCTAAGGAGCGAAAAACCATCGGGGAGTCGCGGCATGGCGAAATCCATCATCGTCTTCGTAATCGGCGGCCTCTTCGGCACGGCGGTCGGCTTCGCGCTCGGCATCTTCGTCTATCCCTACCTCTTTCTCGCCGACATCGTCGCGACGGAGCGACTGGACGCCAGCGCATCAAAGCGTCTCGTCGCGACCGGCGATTTCATTCATGCCAACCCGTCGGACCCGATTCACTACGGCAGGGGCAAGGTCAAGGTGTTCGAAAACCTCGTATTCCTCGAAGGCGATTTCGAAGTCGGCCCGGGGCCCAAGTTTCACGTCTACCTGGTGCCGGACAGACAGGTCATCCCCTCGACCGAGGTCGCACGCACCATGTTCGTCGACCTGGGCCGGCTGAAAGCATTCAAGGGCAGCCAGAACTACGCTGTGCCGCACGGGGTCGATGTCTCGCGCTATGGCAGCGTGGTCATCTGGTGCGAACAGTTCGGAGTGCTGATATCGCCCGCTGCGCTCAAGCCCGTCTGAGGACGGCTTCTCCCGCACTCCAGAGACAAATATTGCGGATCAGCCACTTATAAGCTACAGTGAATGCATGAGATTAACTCTCGTGCTGCTCCTCACCGTGGCTCTCGCCGGTTGCGCATCGCGCACCGGCGATCCGCGCGTAGCGAATGAACTCCGCAGCGGGCGCCTGATGGAAGGCGGGCGAGGCGGCGAGCTCGCCCTGCGCGCACTCGGCATGGTGGGTGTCCCCTATCGCTATGGCGGGCAGTCTCCCGACACCGGTTTCGACTGCAGCGGACTCGTTTACTACGTATTCACCGCCGTGGCGGGCGTCGCGCTTCCCCGTCGCGCGCAGGACATGAGCCGGATGGGCGACCCGGTCCGCCAGCACGAGCTCGCGCCCGGGGATCTCGTTTTCTTCGACACGCTGCGCGAGCCCTACTCCCACGTGGGGATATACCTTGGGGAAAGCCGCTTCGTTCATGCGCCCAGCAATGGCGGACGGGTGGAAGTCGTCAGCATGAACGAACGATACTGGCTCCGTCGCTATAACGGCGCCCGCCGCATCGCCTACTGAGTCCGGTTGAAACTCGGGACGGAACTCAAAAGAGAATAATTCTCCATTGCATTTGAGAATCATTCTTGTTACTCTCTCGTCATGTCCCATATCCGGAGACCACGATGACCTCCCCTGCCAGGAAGCTCCTCCTCTGTTCAATCCTCGCGATCGCGGGTGCTGCCCTGACCCCGGCCCGCGCACAGGAGAAGGTGCTCAATCTTTACTCCTCCCGGCATTACCAGACCGACGAGGCCCTCTATTCGAACTTCACGAAGCAGACCGGCATCAAGCTGAACCGCATCGAAGCGGGAGAAGATCCCCTCATCGAGCGCCTGCGTAACGAGGGCGCGAAGAGCCCTGCCGATGTACTGGTCACCGTGGACGCCGGCCGTCTCTGGCGCGCCGAGCAGATGGGCCTCTTCGCACCGGTCGATTCGAAAGTTCTGGCAGCACGGCTCCCGGACCACATGCGTGCGCCGAACAACCTGTGGTTCGGGTTCTCGGCCCGTGCCCGCGTGATCGTCTACAACAAGGGCACCGTGAAGCCCGGCGAAGTGCAGAACTACGAGGACCTCGCTCATCCACGCCTCAAGGGCAAGGTCTGCACCCGCTCGGGAGGGCACGTCTACAACCTCTCGCTCATGAGCGCGCTCATCGAGCACTGGGGCGAAAAGAAAGCGGAGGAATGGGCGCGCGGCGTCGTCGCCAATTTCGCGCGCGACCCGAAAGGCGGCGACACCGACCAGATCCGCGCAGTCGCCGCGGGCGAATGCCAGGTGGCGATCAGCAACAGCTACTATTATGTGCGGCTCATGAAGTCCGACAAGCCGGAAGACAGGAGCGTGATCGACAAGGTCGGTCTCATCTGGCCCAACCAGAAGAGCTTCGGCACGCACATGAACATTTCCGGCGCGGGGCTGATGCGGCACGCGCCGCACAAGGAAGCGGGGCTGCGGTTCCTCGAATATCTCGCAAGCGACTCCGCGCAGACCTACTTTGCGAACGGCAACAACGAGTGGCCGGTCGTGAGGAGTGCGCCGCTCAATAACCCGGCCCTCGTCGCGCTGGGCGACTTCAAGGCCGACACGCTCAACATCGCGGTGCTCGGCAAGAATCAGGCGCTCGCGCAGAAGATCTTCGACCGTGTCGGCTACAAGTGACGGGCGCCCGCGCCGTGCGGCCTCTGCAACATCATCCTCGAGAGGAGCACGATCGGCAGCAGCCCCGCGGCGACGATGGTGAGCGCGGGCGTTGACGCCTCCGCCAGGCGCTCGTCGGACGCCAGGTTGAAGGCCTGCACCGCGAGCGTGTCGAAGTTGAAGGGGCGCATGACGAAGGTCGCAGGCAGTTCCTTCATCACGTCGACGAACACGAGCAGCGCTGCGATGAGGGCGCTTCTCCAGAGCAACGGGATGTGCACCTTCATCAGTGTGCCCGTCGGCCCGAGCCCCAGCGAGCGCGCCGCGCTGTCCATGCTGGGCGTGATCTTGGCGAGCCCCGCCTCGACGGTCTGCAGCGATACCGCAAAGAAGCGCACGAGATAGGCATAGACGAGCGCCGCGATCCCGCCGGTGAAGACGAGTCCGATCGCGTGTCCTGTAAGGTGCTCCACCGCCGCGGACAGGGCGTGATCGAGGCGCGTCACCGGGATCAGCACGCCGACTGCGATGACGGCCCCCGGAACGGCGTAGCCCAGGCCGGCGATGCGGTTCGCCGCATGCACCACCGGGCTACGGCTCGAGCGCGCGGCATAGCCGACCATGACCGCGAGGAACACCGCAAGGAGCGCCGTGATCGCGGCCAGCGTCACGGTATTGAAGGTGAGATCGACGTAGCGCGCGCCGAACTGGATGTCCCCAGCGGTGACCGACATCTGTATCAGCACGCCCGCCGGCAGGAAAAAGCCGAGCACGAGCGGTATCGCGCTTGCGACAAAGGCGAGCGCCGCCTTGAAGCCACGCAACCGGTACGGATACGCCACGCGGCGCCGCGGCGCAATGTTGTGAAAGCTCGCCCGCCCGCGTGTCGTCCGCTCGATCAGCAGCACCAGAAAGACGAACCCGAGCAGCGTGGCCGAGAGCTGGGCGGCCGCGACGTGATCGCCGAGCGAAAACCACGCGCGATAGATGCCGGTCGTGAACGTGTGCACCCCGAAATAGGCCACGGTGCCGAAGTCTGCGAGCGTTTCCATCAACGCCAGCGCCGTTCCCGCAACGATGCCGGGCCGCGCGAGCGGCAGCGCGACCCGCAGGAACGTGCCCCACGGACCGTATCCCGAAATGCGTGCGGCCTCCAGCATGCTCTCCGACTGCTCGAGGAAGGCCGCTCGCGCCAGCAGATACACGTAGGGATAGAGCACGAAGGCGAGCATCGCGACCGCGCCGGGCAGCGAGCGCACGTCCGGGAACCAGTAGTTCCCCGCGCCCCATCCGGTCCACGCGCGCAGCGCGCTTTGCACCGGCCCGGCGAACTGCAGTAAATCGGTGTAAGCGTAGGCCATCACGTACGCCGGCATCGCCATGGGCAGCAGCAGCGCCCACTCGAGTATGCGCCGTCCGGGAAAGCGGCACATGGTGGTGAGCCAGGCCGTGGTGATGCCGATCGTGATGACGCCGTAGGCGACGCCCAGCATGAGCCCGAGCGAGTTGAGCACGTAATCGGGCAGAACCGTCGCGGCGAGGTGTGCCCACGTTCCCCGCGTGGGAACGAAGACGTTCAGCAGCACCACGACCACCGGGACCGCGAGAAGAATGGCGAGCCCGACCGCGAAGGCGGTGAGCGCCGTCGGTGCGCGGAATCGCGCGAGCGACCGGCCTGGGGCGCGCTGCGTATCAGCGATCATGGATTTCAGTCCGTTCCATCGTGCCTCAGCGTGAATGGCCCGTTAATTCCCCTCATTACGACATTGTTATATAACACGCGGAACAGACAGCATTTTTCATTGTAACAAGAATCATTTTCATCAGCGAGCGTATAATTGCGCCATGCCGGCACGTCTGGAACTGAGTGGGGTGAGCCACGCCTACGACGGGCGGCGCGTACTTGCCAACCTGAGCTTCCGCATCGAGCAGGGCATGATCGGGTGTCTGCTCGGCGCGAGCGGCTGCGGCAAGACCACGGTATTGCGCTGCATCGCCGGCTTCGAGCCGATAGCCGCGGGCGAAGTGCGCCTGAACGGTGCAGTCATGAGCCGTCCGGGGCTCATGGTGCCGCCCGAGCACCGACGCATCGGCATGGTGTTCCAGGACTACGCGCTTTTTCCGCACCTGACCGTCGCGCGCAACATCGCGTTCGGGCTGCGCGACATGACGGAGCGCGAGCGCAGCGCGCGCGTGGCCGAGCTGTTGGAAACGGTCGGCCTCGCGCCGGTGGCAAACCAATATCCGCACGAGCTCTCGGGTGGCCAGCAGCAGCGAGTGGCACTCGCCCGCGCGCTCGCGCCGCGTCCCGAGCTGATGCTGCTCGACGAACCGTTCTCGAATCTCGACGTGGAAATGCGCGAGCGGCTGAGTCACGAAGTGCGCGCGATCCTGAAGCAGCAGAACACCACCGCCGTCCTGGTCACGCACGATCAGAACGAGGCGTTCAACATCGCGGACGAGATCGGGATCATGTACGCCGGCTCGATCGAGCAGTGGGACACGCCGTACCGCATCTATCACGAGCCGGCGAGCCGCTTCGTCGCCGACTTCATCGGACAGGGCGTGTTCCTGCCTGGCACCGTCACCGACGAAAACTGCATCAAGCTCGAGCTGGGCGTGCTCGATGCGCCGCCCGCCGAGCGGCTGCCGCGCGGCACCCTGGTCGACGTCCTGCTGCGGCCGGACGATGTCCTGCACGACGATGCGAGCCCGCTCCAGGCGCAGGTGCTGCACAAGGCCTTCCGCGGCGCGGAGTTCCTCTACACGCTGCAGCTTCCCGGGGGCGGCCGCGTGCTGTCGCTCGTCCCGAGCCATCACAATCACGCGATCGGCGAGAAAATCGGTATCCGGCTGGAAATCGACCACGTCGTCGCATTTCCGCGGACCACGCCTGCCTCCTCATGACCCCGTGTGCAGCGCCGCCTCGCCGATGCGCGCGCGCAGCTCGCGCGCGAGCCCGTACACCGCGAGCGCATAGTTGACGCTGCGGTTGTAACGGGTGATCACGTAGAAATTCTGCAGGCCGAGCCAATATTCGGGGCCGGTCTCCGCCTCGACGCGCACCAGAGTTGCGAGCGACGACTCGTCCGCTTCGGAAAGCGGCTGCACGCCGCGCGCCCTGAGTTCCGCAATGCTCGAGTGCGGCTTGATGCCCTGCGCCAGCACCGCCTCGATGGCATCTCCTTCCGCGCGCGCCGGCACGATCACCGGTACCCCGCTCCGCCAGCCGTACGCCCGATAATAATTCGCGACGCTGCCGATCGCGTCCGCCGCGGAATTCCACAAATCCGCCCGGCCGTCGCCATCGAAATCCACCGCATACTTGCGATAACTGCTCGGCAGGAATTGTGGAATCCCCATCGCGCCCGCGTACGACCCGCGTATCCCGCGTGCGTCGAAACCCGTCTCGCGCGCGAGCAGCAGGAACTGCTCGAGCTCCGCGCGGAACAGTGCGGCGCGCGGTGGATAGTCGAAAGCGAGCATGGCGAGCGCTTCGAGCACCTTGAAGCGGCCGGTGTTGCGCCCATAGACCGTTTCCACGCCGATGGTGGCGACGATGATCTCTTCGGGCACGCCGAACTCGCGCGCCGCGCGCGAGAGCGCGGAGGCATTGCGGCGCCAGAACTCGACGCCGCCCGCGATCCGCCGCTCTTCGATGTAGAGCGCGCGAAACTCGTGCCACGGCCGCGCGGTCCCCGGAGTGGACATCGCGCGGATCACAGCGGGTCGCGGCTCGAGCCGGCGGAAGAGCGCACGCAGTGCGCCGCGCTCGAAGCCGTGCTTCACAGCCATCTCATCGATGAAGGACTCGACTTCGGGCCTGAGCGTGGCCGCGCCCGCGCCTGCTGCGTATGCGGCCACGGCGAGCGCCACGCAAGCGATCAGCCGCCGCAGCCCGCTCGCACACATGCGGGAAGCGATGCGCTCAGGCATCCGCTTCGAACATCGCCGCAAGCTCGGGCGCGAACCGGCCGTCGATCAATACGTACAGCATGCGGCACGGCTCGCTGGAACGGTTGCTCCACGCGTGGTTGGTGCCGCGCTGGATCACGACGTCGCCCGCCTTGAGGTGGACATCTTCGTCGTCGAGGAGGAGCACGATCTCGCCCGACAGCACGACGGCGTAGTCGATCGTTTCCGTGCGATGCATGAAGGGATGGCGCCCACCGCGTCCGGCGGTGGACGCGTGTTCGTTGCCCATCGCCTTGAACACCTCGCGCGCCTGCTCCGGACCGAGATTGCGGATCGCCTCGGTTTCGGGCGCGATCTCGGAGATGCGGATCACGGTGCCGTTCGCGGGCGGATGGATCTGTTTCGGACCCAGCGTGGGATCGGGCTCGGACGACCTCAGTATCACCGGAGCGCACGCCGTCTTCCACAAATCCACCGACACGTGCCCCGGCCGCAGCGGGTTCGTGCGTACCGCCGGCGCGAGCCCGTCTTCGAGCACGATCGCCCTGCCCCGGCTGTCGTGACCGGTGACCACCCGCCGCACTTTTCCATTCATGGTTCTTTCCTCATTCGGGTTCGATCCCGGCGAGCCGGGTCAATTCGGAAAACCTGTCGATCGCCGCAGCCAGGAACGCCCTGAACTCTTCCGAACTGTTCGCAACCGGCGTCAAACGCAGCGCACCGAGTCGTTCCTTCACCTGGGGATGCGCGACCGCCGCGCGGATTTCCCGCTCGAGCCGCGAGGTGATGGCGGCAGGCGTGCGCGCCGGCGCGAAGACGCCGTACCAGCTCGCGGCCTCCATGTCGGTGCCCGTCACGCCCGCTTCCGCCATCGTCGGCACCTCGGGGAGAAACGGCGCGCGCGCCTTTCCATTGTACGCAAGCGGCCGCAGGCGGCCCGCCTGGATGTGCGCGAGCCCGAGCGGCGTGGTGACGAACATCATCTGGATTTCGCCTGAAATAAGCGCGGTGATCGCCGGCCCCGCGCCCTTGTACGGGACGTGCACCATCCCGGTTCCAGCGCGCGCGTTGAAGAGCGCGCCTGCGAGGTGCAAGGTATTGCCGATGCCCGCCGAGCCAAAGGCGATGCGCGTTCCCGGTTTCCTCGCGAGCGCGATCAGCTCCTTCACGGAATGTGCAGGCACCGCGGGATTGACGACGAGTATATGGGCTTCGCCGGAGGCGATGTTGGTGATCGGCGCGAAATCCCTCTTCACGTCGAACGGCAGCTTGCGATAGATGCTCGGATTGACGGCAAAGGACGCCGAGGTGACGAGCATGGTGTAGCCGTCCGGCGTCGCCCTGGCGACGAGTTCCGCGCCGATGATGCCGTTCGCGCCGGGGCGGTTGTCGACGACGAACGGTTGGCTCATCTGCGCGGCGAGCTGTTGCGTGACGATACGGGCCACCGTGTCGGGCGCGCCGGCACCGAATCCCACGATGACCCGCACCGGACGGGCGGGATAGGACTGAGCCGAAGCCATGGGGCTCGTGAACAGCGCGCCACCCGCAAAAGCGACGATTACCGCTCGACGCAATCGGAAATTCCCTTTCGCGCTCCGCGCGGCGCGAAGGATCGCGCTCAGTCGGCGCGGATGCCGGCCGCCTTGATGATCTTCGCCCACTTCTCGACCTCACCGCGCAGGAACGCGCCGTACTCCTCGGGCGTGCTGGTGAGCGCTTCGAAGCCGCCGGCATCGAGTCTCTGCTTCACATCCGGGAACTTCAGCACTTTGTGCACTTCCGCGTTCACCCGCACGACGACGTCCTTCGGCGTGCCGGTGGGCGCGAGCAGCCCGTACCAGGATCCGACGTCATAACCCTTGAGCCCCAGCTCGCCGATGGTCGGCAGGTCTGGCGTCGCGACCGAGCGCCGTGCGGTCGTCACCGCGATCGCGCGCAGGCGTCCGCCCTTCACGTGGCCGATCACGGAGGGCGTCGTCGCGAACGCGAGCGCAACCTCGCCGCTCAGGAGCGCAACCACCGAGGGCCCGCCGCCCTTGTAGGGAACGTGGACCATGTTGACGCCTGCCATGTGCTTGAACAACTCGCCGGCGAGATGAGCCGGCGTGCCGCTGCCGGAAGACGAGTACACGAGCTCGTTCGGCCGCGCCTTGGCGAGCGCGATCAGCTCCTTCACCGATTTCACCGGCAGCGAAGGATGGGTCACGAGAATGTGCGGCGTCGTCGCGAGCAACGACACCGGCGTGAAGTCGCGCAGCACGTCGTAGCCGAGCTTGCGGTAGAGGCTCCCCGCGGTCGCGTGCGCGATGGTGCACATGAGCAGCGTATAACCGTCAGGCGGCGACTTGGCCGCGAGCTCCGCGCCGATGTTGGCACCCCCACCGGGCCGGTTGTCCACGATCACCTGCTGCCCCAGCGTCTCGGTCAGCTTCTGGCCGAGCGTACGGGCCATGGTGTCGGTCCCTCCGCCCGGCGGATAAGGCACGATGAGCCGCACCGGCTTCGCGGGATACGGCGTCTGCGCAAGGACGGGATGGGCACCCGCGATCAGGCCCACCAACGTACAGCCGCACAGCAGGACCCTCATTTTTTTCCTCCTTTGTCGTCGAGCGCGCTCAATCGGCACGATCGGTTCTCTCAGTAAGCGGTGAGCCCGCCGTCCAGAATGAGCGTGTGCCCGGTCACGTATCGCGCAGCCGGGCTCGCGAGATAGCATACCGCCGCGGCAACTTCCTCCATCGTCGCGAACCTCTTGAGCGGGACGCGCGCGATCATCGCTTCGCGCGCGGCGGGGTCCGCGGAAAAGTGCGCTTCGCGCGACGGCGTGCTGACGGTGCCGGGCGCGACCGCATTCACCCGTATTCCATATTGCGCCCACTCGATCGCGAGCATCTTCGTCATGTGCATGAGGGCCGCCTTCGACACGCCGTACGCGAGCCGCTGCGGAAAGCCGAGGAGGCCGTGCGTCGAGCCCATATTGACGATGCATCCCGGCCGGCGCGCCGCGACGAGGTGCCGACCCATCTGCTGCGTGAGAAAGAATGTGCCCTTCAGATTGACGGCGAGGATCGAATCCCATTCGTGAGGCGCCATCTCGAGCGCGGACCGGCGCAGCGTGATGCCGGCATTGTTGACGAGCAGCTCGAGTGGGCCGAGCGCAGCGACCGCCTCGGCGATCGCCCGCTCCACGCCGGAAACATCCGCGAGATCGAGCGCAACGGCGTGCCCCCGCCGACCCGCGGCTTCGATGCCTTTCAATGTCGGCGTGAGACCGCCGACTTTCGTGCTCGATACCGCCACATCGAACCCGTCCCGCGCGAGCGCGATCGCAATGGCGGCGCCGAGGCCCTGGGATGCGCCGGTGACGAAGGCGACGCGTCGCATGCTGTCGCTCATGGTGGATCAGCCGTCGCGCGATTGAGCCGTCGCGATTCCGGCCATGCCCGCCAGCACCTCGTGCACCGAGGCGGTATCGGCAACGGCAAGCCCCTGCGCCATCGCCGCATTGTAGATCGGGATGCAGCTCGCGAAGAGCGGCACCGGGCAATCGACGGCCCGCGCCATGTCGCCGATCACCTTCATGTCCTTCTGCCATACTTCCACTTTCATCGTCGCCGGCGCGTACTTCCGCGCGACCATCTGTGCGCCGCGCAACCGCAGCACGCCATTGCCCACGACCGGGCTCGGGCCGAAGAGCGCGAGGACGCCCCGCGGATCGAGCCCCATCTTCCGCGCGAACGTGAGCGACTCGGCCGCTGCGACGTTGTAGATCGCGACGAGGTGATTGGCGATGAGTTTCATCTTCGTCCCGTTGCCGTACGCGCCCACGTACGGGACATTGCGCGTGAAGACGTGAAGGAGCGGCAGGATGCGGCGCAACGCCGCCCGGCTGCCGCTCGCGAAAATGGTCCACGCGCCCTCTTTCATGCGCACCGCCGTTCCGCTCACGGGGCAGTCCAGCGTCGCTATCCCGACCCGACGCAACGCAGCCATTGCGCGCATCTTGTCCCCGAGCGGCAACGTGCTGGTCTCGATGAGGATGCGCGTGCGAAGGCGATCGCGGCCCACGCCGACGATCCGGCTCACGACATCGTCGAGCGCCGCGACGCTCGCAAGCGAGGTGATGACGACCTCGGCAGACGCCGCGACGGCGTCACTGGAGGCGAGCGGCCGCCCGCCCGTGTTTTTCAGTCGCTGCCGCGCGTGCGCCGCAACGTCGTAACCGCAGACCGCGTGGCCCGTCGCGAGGAGCGCTTCCGCCATGGCACCGCCCATGATCCCGAGCCCGATCACGCCGATGCTTGTTCCGGCCAGCCCGGCCGCTGCGCTGGACACCGCTCCCCCGCCTTTTTTCATGCTCAGCGGAGGTACTCGCGCTGCCATTTGCGATATTCGTCGCCGAAGACGAGGCGCTCCATCTCCTGTGCGCTCGCAACGCGCGATTTCAGATCCGCCGGCGCACCGCCGCCGTAAAGATGCGAGTAGGTCTCGTGCAGCGCCTTCACCGCCGCGGCGACCGGTAGATGGCCCTGGAGCAGGATGCGCGCGCCGCGCGCCGCGAAATCCTCGCGCTTCAACGAGGCCGGCGCCGATCCCACGATGACCGGGAGCCGCGCCGCCTCGTGGATCGCGGCCACCTGATCTATCGTTTCGACTCCGACGACGAAAATCGCATCGACGCCGGTGGCCGCATAAGCCTTGGCGCGCGCCACCGCCGCCTGCGTTCCTTCGACCTTGAGCGCGGCGGTACGGCCGGCGATGACGAGCGACGGATCGGTGCGTGCCGCGATCGCCGCGCGCAGTTTGCCGACCATCTCCTCGGTCGATATGAGCTCGTCGCTCCCTTCCGGCTGGCGGAACCTGAGCGGCAATGCCGTGTCCTCGATGCTCATGCCCGACACGCCGGCGTGCTCGAGTTCCTGGACCGTGCGCATGACGTTGAGCGCGTTGCCGTAGCCGTGATCGGCATCGACGAAGAGCCCGAGCCGGCTCACGCGCATGATGCGGCGGATCTGATCCGCAAGCTCGGTCAGCGTGAGCACGATCAGATCCGGTGCCGCAAGCGTGGTGTTGGAGGCGACCGATCCCGCCAGCATGCCGATTTCGTAGCCGACGCCTTCCGCCACGCGCGCCGAAAGCGGATCGAACACGCTCGCCGGCGAAACGCATTGCGTGCCCTGGAGCACTGCACGCAGTTTCTTACGTTGTTCGCTGTAATTCATGATGCCGCAGGCTCCCCAAGTGATCGCCGTTCGCCGCGATCATACCAGCAATGTGCATCGCATTCCGTCAGTCGCGGTGGATATCGATGCGGACGCGGGCCGGCAGCGCCCGGATGCGCAACTCGCGGTCGCGTTCCCAGTCGAGCGGTCGCCCGTCGAGCGTCGCACGTCCCGGCCGCCCGCTGTAAGGCCACCTGAAGATCAACCCGCCCTCGGGCATCGCATCGCCTCCGACATCGAGCGCAAGCGCGCCGCCCTCGCGTCGCAGGCGGTACGTCAGCGCACCGTGAGGTGTCTGGAGGTTCTCCACGCCGACGCCCTCGCCCGCAAGCCAGCGCTCCGGTATCCCGGCCCCGATGACGAGCGACCGATCCGCGGGGCGCTCGTAGGCAAGAAGATCGAGCACCGCGCTCAGGTAGTCGGAGGCCACCCAGCCGTGCGGCATGTCGCCGATGAAGCGTGGTGCGCGCGCTTCCCGCCCGACCACTTCCGCCCATTGATTCCAGGGGGCGGGACGACGATCGCCGTGAAAGAAATCGAGCAGCGTCATGACGCGCTCCCGCCAGCCGAGCCGCACGAACGCGCCCACGTTGCGCAGCTCGTACGGCGTGTAGTCGCTCCAGTCGGAACGGTCGCGGCGCGCGAGAAATTCCCGCCAGTAGCGCTCGAATGTCGCGTGCAGCGCGCGTTCGGGAAGCGCCGCTTGAAGTCCTGCAATCGAAAGCGCGATCGTCGTCGAAGTCGGATCGTAATCGCCGCGATCCGCCGCGCCTGGAATGTAGTCGATGCCGTGGCGGGCAAGGCTCTCGCGCAGCGACGCGAGAAGATCGCGATGAAACTCCGCGCGCTGCGTGGCGAGGCGCTCCACATCGGCGTCGTGACCCAGCCCGCGGGCGATCTCGAGGGCGCCGTCGTACCCGGCGAGCGTCCAGAAATCGTCCCAGTAGGAGTACGCCGGCTTGTCGGAGTAGCCTTCGTGGCTGATCGAAGGCGGCATGAGGCCATAAAACGCGCGGCGCGCGGGATCGAGATTCCTTGCCGTGCGCTCGCTCAGCCGCAACGCATCCATGTAGCGCGCGGCCGCCTCTACCCGCGGCCACATCGTCTCGAGCCACGCCTTGTCCCGGGTATAGCGGTAGTGCTGCGCGATGAGGTGGATGAATGCGCCGTGGCTGTCGTTTTCGGCGACCGGGTCCGAGCCGCGGTGATCCACGCAGCACGGTACCTTGCCGTTCGTGAACTGGTGCGGCGCGAACCACTCGGCATACTCGCGCGCCACCGCGGCGTGATCCATGCGGGAGAGTCCTTCCGACATCATCGCGCCGTCGCGTATCCACGAGCGCGCATACGCGCGGGTTCCCGGCTGCAGTGCCGCGCCGTTGCGGCTCGCGAGGACATGCGCGAGCGCGGTGCGCACGGTGTGCGCGACGTGCCGCGCTTCCCGCGGTAACCGCAGCGTGACGCGATTGAGCTTTCCACGCCACTCGCGTGCGACCGCCTCTTCCGCGCGTGCGAGCCATGCGGCCGCATCGACTGAGTGCGGAAGTGCCGCCGCTTCGCCCCACGGCACCACGATTCCGACCTCGCGGTGCCCGCGCGCCGGCACTTCGATGCGGTAGACGAGCATGCCCGATGCAAAGCCGGTCTCATCGCGCAGAGACTTGCGCGCCTGCGAGATCGAAGCGACCAGCAGTTCCGGAACGTTTCCCGCATCGTAGGGCGCGAGGATCACCTGATGCGGCTTGTCCAGCGGATAGACACGCAGCGCACCGTTTACCGCGAGCGCGCGTCCATCCCACTCGAGCGCCCGCACCGGCGCCACGCCGCCCGCCACGTTGAGAAACTGCTGCGGTGGATTCACCTGGAACGGCCGGACGGCGAGCGCGAGCGTCATGTGGCGCGTGCGATCGCCCCGGTTCTCGAGTCGATAGCGGGCGACGAGCTGCGCGCGCTCCTCGTTTCCCGCAGCGAATGCCGTGACGTGGAGCGCCCAGTCGCGACCGTTCCACGAAACGCGCGGAATGGGGAGATAGCCTTCGCGCAGTGCATGCTCGGCCTTCTGATCCGCCCACGTCAGGACCTTGCCGTCCAGCATGAGAAAAGGCTCGATCGCCGGCGCTCGCGGTAGAGCTTCCAGCGCACCGTCCTCCGAGAGCAGGCCGTGATGACGGCCGCCGTCGATGCCGAGGACCGTCCAGTACGTCTGCTCTCCCGCATAAGCACGCGGATAGTGTCCGCGCGGCGCCGCTTTCGCGAGCGCCTCGAAGAACGCATTGGGCGAGGCACCCCAGTCCACGTCCTTGATTTCGATCTCCGCAAGACCGTAACCGCGCCCCGTGCCCTCCTTGAGACGCAGCCGGAGATACCGCGTTTCCGATTCGGAGAGGAGATGCCAGTCCTTGCCGCCGTTGCCGGCGACGACCTCCCGTATCGTCTGCCAGCGTGCCCCGTCTTCGGAGTATTCGATCACATAGCGCCGTGCGTGCGCGTCCGCTGCCCAGTGCAGGATGAGCCCGCCGAACTCGCGCGGCGCACCGAAGTCGAGCGTGAGCGTTTGGTCTCCGGGCTCCGCGGGATCGCTCCACCAGACGGTATCGAGCGTGCCATCCAGCGCGTGTGCCGGAGAAGACGGCGCGAGCGCAGAGCTCGCCGTGATGCGCGGCGCAGCCGGCGGTGTAACGGCCGGCAATGGCCTGAGCGTAAGCTCGTCGAAGCAGACGCTGCCTTTGCCGCCGCCGCTTCCGCGCACGATCACGAACTCGAGCGCGGCGCTGCGCTTGAGCACCCGGTCCTGCGTTGGCCCCCAGGCAAACCCGATGTGGCGGCGCTTGAAGCGGAGCGTCTGCCAATCGCCGGGAAATTCGAAGTCCGGGCGGTTGACCCACCAGACGTTTTCTCCGCTCGCATCGACGAGCTTCACCTGCAGCGTGTTCGGGGCCGCATCGCCCTTCACCTTGAACGCGATCTCGTAATTCCCGCCGAGCTCGAGCGGCAGCTCGCGCCGCGCGACGGCGTACCCGGAGACCCTGCCGAAGTCGAACTCGAGGCACAGCGCGTTGCCCGAGCTGCCGGGCACGGATTGGAGGCGTGCCCGGACATCGTCCGAGGCGGACGCGCGCCACGGCGACACGTCTTCGAACGGGTCCAGCGTGCGCGCCAGCGTTTCCATGGCAAAGGCGAAGCGCGCGGCGAGCAGGCCCGGAAGCAATATCAGGAGCAGAATCCGCAGTACCGCGCCCGGCTTGCAACCGGACGCAACAGTGGCGCCGCGCCTCAACCCTTCACGCTCCCGAGCAGAAGGCCCTCGATGTAGTACTTCTGAAGCGCGAGAAACAGCACGAGCACCGGAACGACCGTGATCACCGACCCCGCCATCATGAGCTCGTTGTCCTGCACGTGCTCGCGCGAGAGTGTCGCGAGTGCCACCGGCAGCGTCTGCAGCTCGTGGTCGGTCAGCACGATCAGAGGCCACATGAAGTCGTTCCACGCCGCGAGGAACGTGAATACCGCGAGCGAAGCGAGCACCGGCTTGAGCAGCGGCACGACGACCGACACGAAGATGCGCCATTCGCTCGCGCCGTCCACGCGCGCCGCCTCGAGCAGCTCGTCCGGCAGCGTACGCGCGTACTGGCGCACGAGAAAAATCCCGAAGACGCTCGCCATCGCCGGCACGACGACTCCGCCGTAGCTGTTCACGAGGCCCATCTCCCTGAGGAGCAGGAAGAGCGGCATCATCGCCACCTGTCCCGGGATGATCAACGCCCCGATGAGCACATTGAAGAGCCGCTCGCGACCCCGGAATTTCAACTTGGCGAAGGCGTAGCCGGCGAGCGTATTGAAGGCGAGCGAGACGGCGGTGATGGCAAGCGCAAGCAAGAGGCTGTTCGCGAGCCAGCGCAGCATCCCGGCATTCAGGAACAGTTCGCGATAGTGCACGAGCGTCGGCTCTGCGGGCACGAGCGGGGGCGGCAGCGCGCTCGCCGCGCCGGCGGGCATGAACGAAACCGAGAGCATCCAGAGCAGCGGGAAAAGCGTGACGGCGGCAAGCCCCGCGAGCACGCCGTTCACGGCGACGACAGCGGCCCGCGGCCTCATGCGGCGACCCGGCGCGACAGGCGCATGAGGAGCCACGTCACCGCGAAGACGAGCCCGAACAGCATCAGCGCGACCGCGGATGCCGCGCCGAAATTCCACCACTTGAAGCCCTCTTCGTACATGAAGTAAAGCACGCTCACCGTGCTGCGCAACGGTCCGCCCTGGGTCATGACGTAGGGCTCGGCGAAGAGCTGGAAGTAACCCGAGGTCGTGAGGATACCGACCATGAGCAGCGTCGGTCCCAGCATCGGCAGCGTAATGTGCACGATCTGCCGCCACCACGAGGCGCCGTCGATGCGCGCGGCCTCGTAGAGCGTCTCCGGGATCGCCTGCAGGGCCGCGAGGAAGATCACCATGTTGTAGCCGAAATTCTTCCACACCGCGAGCAGGATGATGGTCGGCATGGCCCACAGCGGATCGCCAAGCCAGTCGATCGGCCCGATGCCGATCGCCTCAAGCGCGTGATTCACGACGCCGTAGCGGGTATGGAACAGATAGCGCCAGATCACCGCGACGGCGACGATCGTGGTCACGACCGGGGCGAAGAGCGCGGTGCGGAAGAAGGGCCTGAAAAGCGCCAGCCGCGAATGAAGCAGCAGCGCCGTGGCGAGCGACAGCCCGATCGAGAGCGGCACGCCGACGATGACGAAGTAGAGCGTGTTGCCGAGCGCCTGCCAGAAGAGCGGCGTCTCGAGCATGCGCACGTAGTTGTCGAGGCCGACGAAGCGCAGGTTGCGGAAATCGGCGAGCGCGTAGATGTCGAAATCGGTGAGACTGAGCGCGAATCCCGCAGCGACCGGCAGCAGAAAGAAGACGCCGATCACGCCGAGCGCCGGCGCGATGAACACCCAGGCCGCCGGGTGGCTCATCCCGCCCGTCCGCGCGCGGCGAGCCAGCGCCGCTTCTCCAGGATCGCATCGACCTTGCGATCGAGCGCGCGTGTGCCCGCTTCCACGTCGGTGCGGCCGCGCACGACTTCCTCCGCGAGATGCTGCATCTCGCTCACGATGCGTTCCCATTCCGGCACCTTGGGCGCCGGACGCACCCGTTCGAGCTGATCCCGGAACGCGCGTGCGTGCGGATCGGCTGCGAGGCGCTCGTCCTGCCAGGCGCTGCGCCGCGGCGGAAGGTTGCCGGTAAGCGCATGAAAGCGCAGCTGCACCTCCGGTTCCGAGAGATATTCGACGAGGCGCCACGCCGCCTCGCGCTGCCGCGCGCTGCGGAAGACGACGAGGCTCGACCCGCCGGCGGTGGATGCGCCCGGGCCGTCGGGACCCGGCAGCGGCGCCGTCATCCAGTCATCCTGCCGCTCGGCGGGAAGCCGGCGCTTGAATTCGCCGATGTTCCACGGCCCGGAAATGTAGAACGCAAAGCGGCCGCGCCCGAACTCGTCCCACACGTTGGAGATCTGAGCGCCCGCGAGTCGCGGCGCCCAGCCGTTCTCGAACATGGCCGTGTAGAATCGCAGCGCGCGGCGAAACCCCTCGCTGGAGAACCCACCCCAGCGGCCCTCCTCGCGCAGGAGCGGCTCCCCTTGCTGAAGCGCGAGCGCGATCAGCGGCTCCGGCTCGTTCAGCGGCAGCAGGATGCCGTAGCGCTCGCCCTGCCCCTGGCGCGTGATGGCGGCGAGCATCGCCTGCCACTCGGGCCACGTCGCGGGCGGCGTCTCGAATCCCGCCGCACGCAGGATATCGCGCCGGTAGAAGAGAAGTCGCGTATCCACGTACCACGGCACGCCGCGGAGCTGCCCGCTCACCACGTTCGTGTTCCAGATCCCGGGAAAGTAGTCCTCGCGCGAAATCACGCCCGAGGCGGCGACGCGCGCGTCGAGCGGCGCAAGCGCGTCGAGCGCCGCGAATTCAGGAAGCCAGGTGTTTCCGAGCTGGCAGACGTCCGGCAGCGTGCCCCCGGCGAATGCGGTGAGCAGCTTCTCGTGCGCAGCGCTCCACGGAATCTGCTGCACTTCGACGCGCAGGCCGGGATGGCGGCGCTCGAATTCCGGCAGCAGCTCGCGCACGACTTCCCCTTCGCGACCCATGGCCCAGAACCGCACCACCTCGCGCCCGGACGGCTGCGGCGCGCAGGCGGAAACGAGAAGCCAGGCGGCGATGAGCAGAAGACGCGGCATCATGCCCATAGACCGCCCGCGATTCAGTCGCTGTCGGCACGCGCCACGGTGCTGACGCTGTCGAGCCAGCCGCCGGTGAAGCCGGCGCGCTCGAGCCCACGCCGGATGTGGGGATTGCGCCGCGTCACCCGCCACACGAGATCCGAGCGATGGTTCTCGATCATCGCGACGATCGGTCCCTGGTCGATCCCGAGGTAGTCGCCGTCCACCCAGCCGAAGCCCGGAATGCGGCGCCCGTGCTTCACCGGCACATCGTAGTCGAAGCTCGGGTTGAAAGCATCGTAGAAGCCGTACTGGCCGTAGATGTGCTCCCCGTAGCGGCGGTGCATCTCCTCGATCGCCGGCACCACGATCTCCGGCGCGAACGCGATCGACGACGCCGCCGCGGTCGGCGCGATGGTGCCGTCGTCGATCGGCTCCGGACCGATGCCGCGCGCGTAATAGGTGCGGAAGCGGCGCTTCTGCCCCGCGAAGTCGAACTCGGCGTCCACCGATCCGTCGCTCGCGGTGAGGCCCCACACGTTCTCGCCGTAACCGCGCCAACCCATCGGGTTCGCCATGGCGTAAGCGCGCTGCGCGTAGGTCGCGCGGCGCGAATTTTCGAAGTAGTCGATGCCGAGCTTTTTCATCGCGGCATCCGTGATCCCGCGGAAGTCGACCCACACGTGCGTGTACTGGTGCCCGAAGTGCGACTCGAACCGCAGATGCGTCTGGCCGTAGAGCGGACCCCACAGCCGCTCATACTCGCGAATCCACTCGTTCCACGCGGCGGGCGTCACGCCGTGGGTGGGCGAACCGAGCGCGAGGATGTAGACCAGCATGGCTTCGTTGTAGCCGCGCCAATCGTATTCGAGGAAAGAGGATTCGGGCGTCCAGCCGTGCGAAATCGCCGCGCCACGCACCTGCACCCAACGCCAGTTGACGCGCCCATAGATTTCTTCCGCGAGCTGCCGGATTTCGCTCTCCTCGGGCTCCGGTCCGTTGAAATAGGACTGCGCGAAGAGCATGCCACCCAGCAGCAGCGCGGTGTCCACCGTCGAGAGCTCGATGTCGCCGACGCGATGCCCGTTCTTCATGTCGAGATAGCGATAGAAAAAGCCGTTGTGCCCGGCCCTCCCGGTCGCCTCCGCGCCCTGCGGCGCGTTGCGGAAGAAGCGCAGCGTCTTCAGCACGCGCTCGCGCGCCGCCTCGCGGGTCACGTAGCCGCGTTCCGCGCCGATGGGGTACGCGGTCAGGGCAAATCCGACCGCGGCTATGCTCGCGAACGAGGGCGTCGGATACCGGTCGGGCACGAGCCCGGTCGCCGGATCGGCGGTGTCCCAGAAGAAGCGGAACGTGCGCTCCTGCAATTCCTCGACGAGCGGTGGCAGCGGCCGCGCCGCGCGGCGTGCGCCGGAAACCGCCATCGGCGGCGTCTCGATCTTCGTCGCTGGCAGCGCCTTGCCCGGCGCGGCTGCGAGCGGATCGGATCGGTCGGGTTTGCCCTGCACGACAGGCTCGTTCTGAATCAGTGCGGTTGCCGCCAGAACGGCGAGCAGCAGCAATACCCCCAGCCAGGGGAACGCTTGTCGCGCAGCCATCGGAATCCCTCCCTCCACAGTAGTGCGCCCGGACCACGCATTCTTGTTTTGCGCTGCCGGGGCTGTCCGGCTCTGATCCGGATCAGGCGTCCGCGCCGCTTGCGTGCAGCGCCTGCGACCGGTCCGGGCCCGAACGCTGAATACCCTGTTTCCCCAATCGGCTCAATGAAAGCCGTGCGCGGCGATCACCGATGAATAATACCGCGCGCTCGCCTTGGGCGTGCGCCGCTGTGTCGCGAAATCCACGTGCACGATGCCGAAGCGCTTCGAATAGCCGAGCGACCATTCCAGGTTGTCGAGAAACGACCACGCGAAATAGCCGCGCACGTCACATCCCTGATCGATGGCCTTCCCTACGGCACGCAGATGGCGCCGCAGGTAATCGACGCGCAGCGGATCCAACACCTCGTCGCCCTCCACCGCCGGCGGATCGTAGAACGCGGCGCCGTTCTCCGTGATGTACACCGGTGGATTGCCGTAGCGGTCCTTCACCCACACGAGCACGTCGGTGAGTCCCTGGGGAAACACTTCCCACCCGGTCTCCGTGTAGGTGGAGCCCTTCTGGCGCACCGCCCGCGCCGCGAGCGGCCACGCCGTCGCGTCGCGACGTGTCACGTTGCGCGTGTAGTAATTCACGCCCAGGAAATCGAACGGCTCCCGGATCAGTCCGAAATCCGCTTCCGGCCACTCGGGCCACGCTTCGCCGAAGATATCGCTCAACTCCTCGGGATAGCGCCCGAGGTAGACGGGATCGAGATACTGACGGTTCATGTAGGCGTCGGCGCGCACGGTCGCCGCACGATCCTCCGCCGACTGCGAAGCCGGATACTTCGGCTCGAGATTCACGACGAGCCCGATCTTGTGCTTCCCCATGCCGCGATAAGCCCGTACCGCCATGGCATGCGCGCGCAGAAGGTGGTGCGTCGCGATCGGCGCCTCGAAGCGATTGCGATGGCCGGGCGCGAGCGCGCCGTGCAGATAGCCGCCGTCGGTCACGACCCACGGCTCGTTCAGGGTCGCCCACAGCTTCACCCGACCATCGAGCCGTCGATACATGAGCTGCGCATACTCCGCGAACCACGAGGCGATATCGGGATTGAGCCACCCCCCGCGATCGTCGAGCGCGGCGGGAAGATCCCAGTGGTAGAGCGTCACCATGGGCTCGATGCCGGCCTCGAGCAGCGCATCCACCAGGCGCTCGTAAAAATCGAGTCCCGCCTCGTTCACGCGACCATGGCCCTGCGGCAGCACCCGTGCCCAAGCGACGCTGAAGCGATACGCCTTCAGTCCCAGCGCGCGCATGAGCGCGACGTCGTCGCGATACCGGCGATAGTGATCGCATGCGACATCCCCGGTATCGCCCTCGTGCATCATCCCGGGCGTGTGCGCAAAGCGCTGCCAGATGCTGGGCCCCGCGCCGTCGGCGAGCGGCGAGCCTTCCACCTGATAGGCGGAGGTCGCGCTGCCCCAGAGAAAACCTTCAGGAAACGTGTAGCGTTCGTTCAAAACGTGTTGGGAATGGAGGCGGCCATTCCGCGGGTGTTAAGATTGCGCCGCGCGGGTATTGTAGGCACGCGTTTCAGCAGCTTTCAAGACGGCGTCAGTACATTTTTTCCCCCGCCCGCCGCTCGACGCGGGCGGTTCAGGGTTCGAGTAAAAAAAGTATGGCCGAAGTGCGGCTCGAGAGCGTCACCAAGGTCTACGACAACGGCCACGTCGCCGTGCGGAACGCGAGCTTCGAAGTGCGCGATGGCGAGCTCGTTGTGCTCGTGGGGCCTTCGGGCTGCGGGAAATCGACGCTGCTGCGCCTCATCGCCGGACTCGAAACGATCACGCAGGGCACGCTCTCGATCGACGGGCGCATCGTGAACGAGACGCCACCGAAGGATCGCGACATCGCGATGGTGTTCCAGAACTACGCGCTCTATCCGCACATGAGCGTCGCCGAGAATCTCGCGTTCGGGCTGAAACTGCGCAGGCTCCCGCGCGCGGAGATCGAGCGACGCGTGCGCGCGGCCGCGGAAAAGCTCGGCCTCTCCGCGGTGCTCGCGCACCGGCCCGGCATGCTTTCCGGCGGGCAGCGCCAGCGCGTCGCGCTCGGGCGCGCGCTCGTGCGCGAGCCCAGGGTGTTCCTGCTCGACGAACCGCTCTCCAATCTGGATGCGAAGTTGAGACTGTCCACGCGCATGGAAATCGCCCGGCTGCAGCGCAGCCTCCGCGCCACCATGATCTATGTCACGCACGATCAGATCGAGGCGATGACGCTCGGGCACAGGATCGTCGTGCTGCATGGCGGCGTCATACAGCAGATCGACACCCCGATGGGCCTTTACGCGCGCCCTGCCAATCTTTTTGTCGCGGGATTTTTCGGCAGCCCGGCGATGAACTTCTTCCGCGGCGTGCTCGATGCACAGGTCGGCTTGAGGCTCGAAAGCGATCTCACGCTGCCGCTCGGGATGCGGGAAGGCGCGACGTCGGCACTCCACCGCCACGACGGACGCGAGGTCGTGCTGGGGCTGCGCCCGGAGGATCTTGTGCTTTTCCCGGGGGACACACCGGCCGACCATGCGAGCTTCAGCGCGCGGCTCGAGCACGTGGAACCGGTCGGAAACGAGATGTTCCTCAACCTCAGACTGGGCGGTCGCGATCTGGTCGCGCGCGTGCCGCCCATGACGCCGCCGGAGGCGGGCAGCGAAATCCGGATTCACTTCGACCCGCGCAAGCTGCACTGCTTCGACGCCGACTCCGGCGCGCGGATCTGAGCCCTCTTCTGCCCGGGGAGAAAGGCCCGGTCAATAGCGGCGTTCCGAGGACGGGGGCGGTGTCCACTGGTAGAGCCAGGTCTCGGTCAACGGCTGGCCCGCGGAGCGCAAATAGAGCCGCAGGTTGATCGGCTCGGTGCTGTCGTCATTGGGCTTTACGTCGAACATCGCGCGGTAGCCGCGGATCGAGTGCAGCGGCCGTGCCGACGTGATTTCGATTTCGCCGCGCGAGGCGGTGATGACCGGCTCGACTTTCGCGTCGCGACCGAGCATCGCGAAGTTGGCGCCGGCGAAGTCCACGGCAAAGCGCCACGAGAAGTAATCGCGCTTGCGTCCGATCACGCCGCCGATGCCGGTGCGGGTTGCCACCACCTGCGCGAGCGGTGTCGAAAAGGGCATGCGCGCGCCCCAGTAGAGGCGATAGCCGTAGAGCAGCTCCTCGCCGGGCCGGGGCTTGCGCTCCGGGTTCCAGAACGCGACGATGTTGTCGAACGTTTCGTCCACCGTCGGCAGCTCGAGGAGCTGCACCGCGCCCTTGCCCCACCCCGCCTTGGGCTCAACCCACAGGCTCGGCCTCAGGTCGTAGAATGCGCCGTCGTCCTGGTAGTGGTTGAAGTCACGATCGCGCTGCATCAACCCGAATCCGCGCGGGTCTTCGTCGCTGTAGGAATTGAAGCGCAGGAGCGGCGGATTCACGAGCGGGCGCCAGATCCATTCGCCACGTCCGGTCCACATCGCGAGCCCGTCGGAGTCGTGGATCTCCGGGCGCCAGTCGTTCGCCATGCGCCGGTCGTTCTCGCCGTGCTGGAACATGCTGGTGAGCGGCGCGATGCCGAGGCGCTCGATCGACTTCCGCGGATAGATCGCCGCATCGACGTCCATCACCAGCGTTGCGCCGGGAAAGATGTAGAAGCGGTAGGCGCCGGTCGCGCTCGGGGAGTCGAGCAGCGCGTAGACCGTCACCTGTCCCGAATCGGCGGCAGGGCGCTCGAACCAGAACGACGTGAAGACCGGGAATTCCTCGTCGCGTGGTAGGCCGGTGTCGATCGCAAGCCCGCGCGCCGAGAGCCCGTACTGCATTTCGCCGCCCACCGCGCGGAAGTAACTCGCGCCGAGAAACGCCGCCACGTCGCGCGTGAAATCGGTGTGGAAATAGACCTGGAATCCCGCGAAGCCGAGATCGCTCGGGAGCTTCGAGCCGGCGAGCCCGCTCTTGCCGTAGTCGAACATGTCCGGGTCGTAGGCGAGCTCCTGCGCCTGGCCATCCACGATCTCGTGCATGTGCACGGCGTTGAGGAAGAAGAGCCCCAAATGGAAGAAGCGGATCTGGAACCAGAGCCGCTCCGCCGCCCACAGCGCGTGATCCGCCCGGTAGCGGATCGCCTGGTACTGGTCCCAGTCGAGCTTTTTCACCGCCTCCGGGATCGCCCGCGAGGCCGGTCGATGCGGCTTGGCGGCGAGGGCCCGCGCGTGGCCCTTCAACCACGCGAAATCGAAGGGCTGCGGCTTGCCGATGCGTTTCAGGCCGGCCGCCGGCGTCGCCGCGAAGCCCGGGGTGAACAGAACCGGCGCCGCGAGCGCGCCCAAAGTCTTCAGAACGGTGCGTCGGTGCATTGTTGTTCTTGCTCGAAAGTACGGACAATCAGGTGCCGCGCGCCCGCGCCCATGCGGGCGCCACCTGCGGCGCCGCCCACACTTCGAAATGCAGGCGTGACAACGCAAGCGGATCGTTGAGCAGCGTCATCTTCTCCCGGGCATTCAGCGCCTCCGGGCCCCGCGCGAGGGCCGTGTCCACCAACCGTCCGCGCTCCCGGCGCACCGCTTCGCTCGCACGCGGGCGCGCCACGCCGGATGCGCATGCGATCGCGTTCGTCACCGGATCGGCGACCGCTTCCACGAAGCCGGGCAGCTCCATGGGATGGCGCGCGCTCTTGTGCGCCATGCGGATCTCGCGCGGCGGCCACGATTCCTCCGGAATCATGAACAGCCGCGCCTTGCGCGCGCGGCGCCCGAGCGCGGTGCGGCTCGAGTACACCGAGAGCGGAATGGAGAGCATGAGCGCGCCCACCACCGGCAGCAGCCACCACAGGAACGCAGGATTGAGCCAGTAGACGAGCGCCGCCCACACGATGCCGAGCAGCGTGTGCCAGCCGTGGCGCTCGAACGCTTCGCGCCAGGTCGTCTCCGCATCCTCGCGCGGCGGCGACTTCCACTGCACCGTGCGGCCGAGGAGCGAAGTGACGACGAACTGGGTGTGGAACAGCATGCGGATCGGCGCGAGCAGTGCCGAGTACACGAGCTCGAGCAGCATGCTGGCGGTCAGCCGTGCGCCACCGCCGTAGCGCCGCGCGTCCTTGCTGAGCGTGAGGAGCACGGCGAGCACCTTGGGCAGGAAGAGCAGTATCGCGGTTGTCGAGAACAGCGCAATGGCGCGGTCCGGCCGCCACTCCGGCCACAGCGGAAAGAGCTGATACGGCTGCACGAAGTACTGCGGCACCGACAGCGTGTGCACCGCGAGCAGCGCGGTGGAAGCGAGCAGCGCCGCGAACCACAGCGGCGCCGAGAGATACGCCATGACGCCGGTCATGAATACCACGCGGTGCGCCGGGTGCAGGCCCTTCATCAGGAACAGGCGGAAGTTCATGAGGTTGCCCTGGCACCAGCGGCGGTCGCGCTTCAATTCATCGACCAGGTTGGGCGGCATCTCTTCGTAGCTTCCCGGCAGATCGTACGCCATCCACACCGCCCAGCCGGCGCGGCGCATGAGCGCCGCTTCGACGAAGTCGTGCGAGAGGATCTCGCCCGAGAGCGCGCCGCGTCCGGGCAGCCGCCCCAGCGCGCAATGCTGCATGAACGGCGCGACGCGAATGATCGCGTTGTGCCCCCAATAATGAGATTCGCCGAGCTGCCAGAAATGGAGCCCCGCGGTGAAGAGCGGCCCGTAGAGTCCCGTGGCGAACTGCTGGATGCGCGCGTAGAGCGTCTCGCGGCCCGCCGCGTGCGGCGCGGTCTGGATGATGCCGGCGTTGGGATTCGCCTCCATCAGGCGCACGAGACGCGTGAGGCACGCGCCGGTCATCACGCTGTCGGCGTCGAGCACCACCATGTAGCGGTAATTGCGCCCCCAGCGCCGGCAGAAATCCGCGACGTTGCCGCTCTTCCGCTTGATGCGGTGCTGGCGCCAGCGATAGAACACGCGACCGAAACCGTTCACCGCGCGGCAGAGATCGAGCCAGGCCTGCATCTCGGCGACCCGTGTATCCGGATCCCCGGTATCGCTCAGGACGAAGAAATCGAAATGCCTGAGCTCGCCGGTGCGCGTGAGCGAATCGTAGATCGCGCGCAGCCCCGCGAAGACGCGCGCGACGTTCTCGTTGCAGATCGGCATGATGATCGCGGTGCGCGCGGCAGCGTCGATCGGCACATCGTCCCCCGCCGTGCGCGAAATCGCGTGGCGGTCGGTGCCCGCGAGGCGCAGCACGAAGCCCGCGATCGCCGTCCAGAAACCGGCGGAGATCCACGCGAAGAGGATCGCGAACAGCGCGAGCACGACGATTTCGAGCGGCTGCCGGCCCTGATACGGCAGCACGCGCGTCATGAAATCGGTCGCCACGACGGTCTGCGCGACCACCAGCCCGAGCAGCAGCGTCCGGCGCCACGCTGCGGTTCCGTGCCAATGTCCGCGCGGATCGGGTGACGGCGGGCAGGCTTCCTGGTCCCGCTCCGTATGGCCCGCCCGAACGAGCCGCGGAAAGTGCTCGCGCAGCCACGAGCGCGGCACCATCGAGCTGCGGTTGAAAGGCGGCACCGTAAAAAGGCGCGGTCGCTCCTGCACGTCGGTCGCGATGACGGGTCCCTGTGCGGTCTGCGGCAGGCCGTGCGCGAGCGCCATGCGCCGCCCGACCGAATCGTACGCCGGGCGTTCGCTCTTGCCGTCATGTCCGGCAAGGAGGCGATGGAGCGTCGCCATCGCGGCATGCGGCTCGGCGTCACCGCGCGCTGCGATCTCGCGCAGGAGTTCCCGCCGGCGCTCGGGCCGCAGGGGCAGTCGCGCGAGATAACGCTCGCAGCGCTCGAGTCCCGGCAGCCCGCCGCTCAGGTGGGGGGTAGGATGTAAGTCCATATCTCCGACATCGGCTCTCCCCCGCTCGTCAGATAAGCCCGCAGTTCAACCGGCTTTTTTTCGTCCAGGCGGCGCACGCGAAATGAAAGTCGCCAGCCGTCCGTCGCTTCGTTGCGGAACGCGATGCGCTCGACAATCTCCGCATTCCCGTCCGCCGAAACAATGCCCTCCAATTTGGCGTCGGCCGGCAGATATTCAAGCGCCGGCCCGACGAAATCGATGGTGAATGCGACCGTGTTGTCCGGCTTGCGCGTCACGGTGCGGCCGCGGCGCGTCTGCATGACCCACGCATGCGGCGGCCGCGCTTCGGTATTCCGCTGCCAGCGCACGCGGTATTCGAACGCGTAGGGTGGCTTGGGCGGCAGCGCCGCCGGCACCCAGAACGCCACGATGTTGTCATTGGTCTCGTCGGGCGTCGGGATCTGCACCAGTTCCACCCGGCCTTCGCCCCATTTCTCCTTCGGCTCGACCCACACGCTTGGCTTCAGCTCGTAGCGCATGTGCGGGTCCTGATAGCTCGTGAAGACGCGGTCGCGCTGCATCAGCCCGAAGCCCTGCGGATTGGCCGTGGCGAACGAGGTCACCGAGAGCCGGCGCGGATTGACGAGCGGGCGCCACAGCCATTCGCCGCTGCCGGTGTGCACCGAGAGCCCGTCGGAATCGTGCACCTCCGGCCGGATGTCCTCGGTCGTGGACGGCTGGTTCTCGCCGTAGAAAAACATGCTGGTGAGGGGCGCGATGCCGAGCTTCTCGACCTTTTCGCGCGGATACACGCGCGAGCGCACTTCAACGATCGTTTCATTGCCCGGCTTGAGCACGAACTGGTAGGCGCCGGTCAAGCGCCGGGAATCGAGCAGCCCATAGATCTTCAGCTCCTTCGCGCCCGGCGCCGGATGCTCGATCCAGAACTCGACGAAGCGCGGAAATTCTTCGCCCGACATGAGCGCGGTGTCCACCGCGAGCCCGCGCGCCGACGCGCCATAGCGTTGTCCCTGCCCGAGCGCGCGGAAGTAACTCGCGCCAAGAAAGGAGAGCACTTCATCCTTCACCCTGGTGCGATTGAGCGGGTAGTGCACGCGAAATCCTGCGAACCCCGGATCACCGAGCTTGCGCGGATCGATATTCGTTCCGCCGTAATCGAAATCGGCCGGGTCGAACCTGACCTGCCGCACGCCGTCCGCGGTCACCACGTTGATGCGCACGGGATGCGCGAAGCGCGACCCGCGATGGAAGAACGCGATTTCGAACGGCAGCCGCGTCCCGTGCCAGAGATAGCGCTCGCGCCTGTAGCGGATATCCCAGTACTGCCGGTAGCTGAGATTCTGGAGCTCCTGCGGCAGATTCGGGGGCTCGTCGCGAAACGGCTTTTCGGCAAGCTGGCGCGCGCGCTGCGACACGCTGGAGAAATCGAAAGCGAAAAGCGCGCCGGGCACGGCGGCGAGCATCAAAGCGGCAAGCAATGCAGAATGCCAGGCGGACGAGTGGGCACGACGGCTTCGTGGAATTCGCATCATCTGGTCAGCGGTGTCGGCTGCCCTGCCATGGCGACGAGCCGCGCATCGGTCCGTTTCGTGTGGTTTTTCGGATAACGGGCAACGGTGCTCAGACCCCCTGCGCCCCGGCGGAGTTCCTGTGCCGCGCTCCCGGAACATCGCGTTACGCGCACGGCTCGCCCGGTGCGGTGCGCCAGCCGCCGGCATCGCGCAACATGTCATCGGCGGCGGCTGGACCCCAGGTCCCTTTTTCATAGGGGTGCGGTGAGCTGGCGAGGTCGAGCACCGGCGCGATCACGCGCCACGCCGCCTCGACGCCGTCCCAGCGCGCAAAGAGCGTCGCATCGCCTTTGAGCGCGTCGCCCAGGAGGCGTTCGTAAGCGTCCGACTCGCCGCCCTCGAGGTCGCACACGGCGAGCTCGACGTCGCGTCCCGCGAGCGCCGTGCCCGGGGCCTTGGTGCGCGCGCCTGCCGCGATCACGATCCGATCGGGGCCGAGGCGAAAGCGCACGTGGTTGGGGCGCCCGCGATCCGCCTCCTCGAAGATGCGCGGGGGACGGCGGAACTCGACCAGCACTTCGGTGGTGGTCGTCGCAAGACACTTGCCGGCGCGAATATAGAACGGAACGTCCTGCCAGCGCCAGGAATCGACGCGCAGCTCCAGCGCGGCAAAGGTCTCGGTGCGCGATCCCGCCTTGACGCCGTTCTCCTCGAGGTAGCCGCGATACTGTCCGCGCACGACGCGTCCGGGATCGATCGGCCGCATGGCATGGAACACCCGCACGCGCTCGTCGCGGATGCGCTCGAGCCCCGTACCGGCCGGCGCCTCCATCGCGAGATTCGCCACGACCTGCAGCATGTGGTTCTGCACCACGTCGCGAATCGCGCCCACGTCGTCATAAAACGCTCCGCGCCCTTCGATGCCGAAGGTCTCGGCCATCGTCACCTGCACGCGCTCGACATAATGGCGGTTCCAGACCGGCTCGAGAAACGCATTGGCGAAGCGGAAGTACATGAGATTCTGCACCGCTTCCTTGCCGAGGTAATGATCGATGCGAAAGATCGCCTCATCGTCGAACACGCGCGTGAGCGCGGCGTTGAGCTCGCTCGCCGACTCGAGATCGCGGCCGAACGGCTTTTCGACCACCACTTTGCCGGCGGCGCGCCCGATCCGCGCCAGCCCTTCGACCACGGTGGCAAAGAGCTTCGGCGGAATGGCGAGGTAATAGAGCGGCTGCACCGCCTTGCCCAGGGCCGCGTCCAGTCGCTCGAAGGTCGCCGGATCGCGGTAATCACCCGACACGTAATGGAGCGCAGCGGTGAGCCGTTGCAGCGCGTGAGGATCGGGATTACCGTGCGCGCGCACGCTCTCTTCGACGCGGCCGCGAAACGCATCGCGGTCGAGCACGCTCGACGCGACACCGATCACCGGCATCGCGAGCCGCCCTGCTCGCACCAGGTCGTGGAGCGCGGGAAAGATCCTCTTGCGGGCGAGATCGCCGGTTGCGCCGAACAGCACCAGCGCGTCGGAGTACGGCTTCATCACGATCGGCGTACACTGTGATCGAACCGCGGGATCGTGCGGTCGAACGGCTTTGGATTCGGGAGAATCTCGATGGAACTCGGCATGATCGGGCTGGGACGCATGGGGTCCAACATGGCGCAGCGCCTCACGCGCGGCGGGCATTGCGTCGTCGGATACGACGCGCATGCAGCACCGCGCGAAAACGCGCGCGCCAAATGCACCGTGATCGCCAACTCGCACGTCGAGCTGACGGCCGCGCTCGCGCCGCCCCGCGTGCTATGGCTCATGGTGCCGGCGGGCGATCCGGTGGACGAGGCGATCGCGGCATTGTTGCCGCATATGGCTCCGGGCGACATCGTGGTGGACGGCGGCAATTCCCACTACCGGGACACGCAACGCCGCGCGCAGGCGCTGGCGCGGCAGCACGTACTTTACATCGACGCGGGCACGAGCGGCGGCGTATGGGGCCTCGACAACGGCTACTGCATGATGATCGGCGGCGATGACGCCGCGGTCGCCCGCATTCGGCCGATCATCGAGACGCTCGCGCCCGCGCCCGATCGCGGCTGGTTGCACGCCGGACCGAGCGGCGCCGGTCACTTCGTCAAGATGGTTCATAACGGCATCGAATACGGGCTCATGCAGGCCTACGCTGAAGGCTTCGCGCTCATGGCGCGCAAGCAGGAATTCGCGCTCGATCTCCATGCGATCGCGGAAGCCTGGCGCGATGGCAGCGTGGTGCGCTCGTGGCTGCTCGACCTCACCGCGGACGCCTTGCGCAAGCACCCCGGACTGGGCGGCATCGCGCCCCATGTCGCCGACTCGGGGGAAGGACGGTGGACCGTCGCCGAAGCGATCGCGCTCGACGTGGCGGCGCCGGTCATCACGCTTTCGCTCCTCGAGCGGCTGCGCTCGCGCGAGCGCAACTCGTTCGCCGACCGGCTGCTCGCGGCGCTGCGCGGCGAGTTCGGCGGCCACGAAGTGAAGAAAATCGAACCTTCGTAAACTTCATGCGGCGCGCCAGCGCCAGTGCGCGACTTCCGGCATGTCGCAGCCGTGGCGCACGATGTAGGCCTTGTGCGCCTGCAGCTTCTCGCGCATCAACGCCTTGATTTCCTCGCGCCGCCCCGCCATCTCCGGCACGCGATCCATGACGTCGCAAACGAGGTGGAACCGATCGAGGTCGTTGCGCACCACCATGTCGAACGGCGTCGTGGTCGTACCCTCTTCCTTGTAACCGCGCACGTGCAGGTTGGGATGGTTGGTGCGCCGATACGCGAGGCGATGGATGAGCCATGGATAGCCGTGATAGGCGAAGATGATCGGCCGGTCGGTTGTGAACAGACGATCGAACTCCGCATCGCTCAAGCCGTGCGGATGCTCCTCGGGCGGCTGCAGCGTCATGAGATCGACCACATTCACCACCCGCACCTTGAGTTCCGGGGCAAGACTCCGCAGCAGATCGACCGCGGCGAGCGTCTCCTCCGTCGGCACATCACCCGCGCATGCCATCACGACATGCGGCTTCCCGTCGCCGTCACTGCTCGCCCAGCGCCACACGCCGATCCCCGCTTCGCAATGCCGTACCGCCGCGTCCATGTCGAGCCACTGCGGCTCGGCATGCTTGCCGGCGATGATCACGTTGACGCAGTTCTTCGTGCGCAGGCAGTGATCGGCGACCACCAGAAGCGTATTGGCGTCGGGCGGCAGATAGACGCGGATGATCTCGCCTTTCTTGTTGACGACGTGGTCGATGAAACCCGGGTCCTGATGCGAGAACCCGTTGTGGTCCTGGCGCCAGACGTGGGAGGTCAGCAGGTAATTGAGCGAGGCGATCGGCCGCCGCCACGGGATTTCCTTCGTCGTCACCTTGAGCCACTTCGCGTGCTGGTTGAACATCGAGTCGATCACATGGATGAATGCCTCGTAGCATGCGAAAAGGCCGTGGCGGCCGGTCAGGAGATAGCCTTCGAGCCAGCCCTGGCACAAGTGCTCGCTCAGGATCTCCATGACGCGACCCTCGCGCGCAAGGTGTCTGTCCACCGGCAGCATTTCGGCATTCCAGACGCGGTCCGTCACTTCGAACAGCGCGCCGAGCCGGTTCGACTCCACTTCGTCGGGGCTCATCACGCGAAAGTTGCGCGCATCCTGGTTGAGCTTCGTGACATCGCGGAGATAACTGCCGAGCACGCGCGTCGCCTCGCCATCCGCCGCGCCCGGCGCCGGCACGATGATTGCGTAGTCGCGATAGTCGGGAAGCGCAAGCTCCTTCATGAGCGCGCCGCCATTCGCGTGCGGGTTCGCGCCCATGCGCCGCTCACCTTGCGGCGCGAGCGCGGCGAGCTCGGAAACGAGTGCACCGCTCTCGTCGAACAGCTCGTCGGGGCGGTAGCTGCGCAGCCATTCCTCGAGCAGCGCGAGATGGGCGGGCTTGGTCGCAAGCTCGGCGAGCGGCACCTGATGCGAGCGCCAGGTATCCTCCACCTGCTCGCCGTCCACCTCGCGCGGACCGGTCCACCCCTTAGGCGTGCGCAGGATGATCATCGGCCACGCAACCCGCTTCGCGCGACGCCCCGCGCGGGCGCCGCGCTGGATGCGCTTCACCTCTTCGATCGCGCGATCGACGGTTTCCGCCATCGCCTGATGCACGTGGCCGGGGTCGGACCCCTCGACGAAGTACGGCTTGTAGCCGTAGCCTGCGAAGAGGTTCTTCAACTCGCTCTTGCTTATCCGCGCCAGCACGCACGGGTTCGCGATCTTGTAGCCGTTCAAGTGCAGCACCGGCAGCACCGCGCCATCGTGCCGCGGATCGAGGAACTTGTTCGAATGCCACGACGCCGCACACGCCGCCGTCTCCGCCTCCCCGTCACCCACCACGCAGCACGCGATGAGATCGGGGTTGTCGAATACGGCGCCATAGGCGTGGCTCAGCGCGTAACCGAGCTCGCCGCCCTCGTTGATCGACCCGGGCGTCTCCGGCGAAGCGTGGCTCGGAATGCCGCCCGGGAACGAGAATTGCCGGAAGAGACGCCTCATGCCGTCGGCGTCGCGCGATACGGCGGGATAAACCTCGCTGTAGGTCCCCTCGAGGTAGGTGTTCGCGACGAGCGCCGGCCCGCCGTGCCCCGGTCCCGTCACGAAGATCATGTCGAGATCGTGCCGGCGGATCGCGCGGTTCATGTGCGCATAGACGAAGTTGAGCCCCGGTGTGGTGCCCCAGTGCCCGAGGAGCCGCGGCTTCACGTGTTCGATTCGGAGCGGCTCGCGCAGGAGCGGGTTGTCGAGGAGATAGATCTGGCCCACCGAGAGATAGTTGGCCGCGCGCCAGTACGCGTCGATGCGCTCGAGCTCCTCGGTGGAAAGCGGGCCCCGTGCGACAGCTTCGCCGGCGGCGATGCGTTTCATGGATGCGTCTCCCTGTTCGCGGCTGAATACCGCTTAGTCAAGCGGGGCAGCCGCCCGTTCCGGAGCGCGGCGTTGGAGCGACTACTTTATGGCGCGTGCACTCGCGACGGCCTTGCGCAGCGCCATCACGCGCTTGAAGCAATCGGGACAGGCGTAGCGCACGCCGCCGCCGAAGCGGGTGCGGGAGAGCGGCCGCATCGTGGACGCCTCGACGAGGCGTCGGCACTCCGGGCAACGCTTGATTTTGGAAGGGTCCTTGGTCAAGTCGCCATTCTTTCCGTGTCGGCTAAGTATAGCATCGCACCCCGTACGCGCGTACTAATTGATCGGGATGCCGGCGCTCCGGATGATCTTCGCCCACGTCGCGGTCTCCTCGTGCAGCGTCCTGCCCAACTCCGCAGGCGTCGAAGACTCCGCTTCCACGCCCTGGCTGAAGAGTTGATCGCGCGCGTCCTTCATGCCGAGCGCTTTCACGGTCGCCGCGTTCAATCGCGCGATGATCGCTTGCGGCGTGCCGGCGGGGGCAAAGAGGCCGAACCACGTTTCATACACGTAGCCCGGCACGCCCGCCTCCTGCGCGGTCGGGATGTCGGGAAACGCCTGGGATCGCCGGGCACTCGTCACCGCGAGCATGCGCAGCCGGCCTGCCCTCACGTGCGGCGCCGCGCTCGCCGTCACGGGAATCGCGAGATCGACTTCACCGGCGATCGTCGCGGCGACCGAGGGGCCGCCGCCTTTGTAGGGCACGTGGGTCAGCTTGATCCCCGCCACGTGCTCGAGCAGCGCAACGGCAAGATGGCCGGCGCTGCCCACGCCCGCCGAGCCGTAATTCAACTTGCCGGGCGTCTTCCTGGCGAGAGCAACCAGCTCCTTCAGGCTCGCAGCAGGCAGCTTGTTGTTCACGACCACTGCGGAAGGCGCAACGCCCAGGCGCGAGACCGGAGCGAGGTCTTTCAGCGCATCGTACGGCAGCCTGGAGTAGAGCGTCTGATTGATGGCGAGCGCGATGTGCGAAACGATGAGCGTGTAGCCGTCCGGTGTTGCGCGCGCGGCGAGCCCGGTGCCGAGCGTGCTTCCCGCCCCGCCGCGGTTGTCCACGATGACGGTCTGTCCCAGCTCGTCGCTCAGCTTCGCGGCGAGCACGCGGCCGACGAGGTCGCTCGTGCCGCCCGGCGCGAACGGCACGATGAGACGAATCGGACGCTCGGGATAGGATTGAACGTGCCCCGTCGGAACGCACATCGCCCAAAGCAGCAGCACAAGGCCTGCGGAGCGGCAGCGATTCATGATGTTCCCTCCTCTTTGATCATTATGGTGCCGCTGGCGCGGCGAGCGACTTCGTGAGACCGCGAACATCGGCGAGCGCTTCCAGTCGCCATATCGCCTGGAGCGCCGCGTCGCGCTGAGCCGCACTCAATCGCCCGTCACTCATGTCGGCGAATTTCGCTTCGATCCGGGCGTCGCTCAGCGGATTCTTCACGTGTCCCCTGGGATAGCGGATTTCGGCGACGTGGCGCTGTCCGGATCGCATGACGAGGGTCACGCGGCCCGGGGCCGATTCGGGATAGAGGTCCGTGAGCGCACGATCCTCCGCGACCTTCACTTTGCGCATGAGCGTCTTCACTTCCGGCGCGTGAAGGCGCGGCGGCGCGAACGACGCCTCGGTGACCGCGCCATCGAGCAGCGCGACCGCGACGCAATATGGCAGGCTGTGGTCCGCCGTTTCCCGCGTCTCGGGTGCCCAGCGCGACGGATCACTGCCCATCATGAAAACCCCTGCACCATAGGTTTCGACCCGGATCTCTTCGATATCGGCCACATTCGCCTGCGCGCGGAGTTGAAGCGCCGCCTCCACGCTGGACTGGCCGTGATAGCAGACGGGCAGGCACTTCATGTGCGTGCTGGAGATAAGCGGCTCGTCGGGCAGCGGCCACTCGGCACGCCCGATCGCGTCCCACAACCCGCCCGAACCTTCGAACGGCGCGAACGGGCCGGTAAAGCCTGCCCGCGCCAGCATCACGGCGAAGAGCGCGTTGCGCGATGCATTCGCGCCGGCGCATCCCTTCCAGCTCGAAAGCGCGCCGCGGCGCGCCTGTGCGAGCGCGACGTTGGGCACGAGCGCGAGCGAAACCGCATGCGCCGTCGCGTCCGCGGAGAGCCGCAGGAGCTTGGCCGCCCCGAGCGCGCACCCCAGAACCCCGTAAACCGGCTGATCCCATCCTTGCGCATTGAGATCGACATGCTCGCAAAAACTGCAATAGACATCGTAAGCCAGCGAGATCGCCTCGATCAGCGTTCTGCCGTCTGCCCGCGCGAGCTCCGCCGCGGCGATCAGGCCGGAGATCATGTCGCTCGGATGACCGCGGCTGCGTCCCAGATAGGTATCGCTCACATCGAGCGCTCTCACCATCACGCCGTTGGCGAACGCCGCCATTTCGGCTGAAGCGGACGTGTCGCTTCCCCAGATGCGCGCTTCCCCGTCCGCGCGATACCGGGCCGCGAGCGCGCGCGACATCACGCACACCGGCTCGTCGCATGCCCCCAAGGCGGCTGCAAACGTGTCGATGAGATGACGCTTCGCCTCGTGGTGCGTCCTCGCGCCGAGGTCTTCGAAGCGCGTGCGCCGCGAAAACTCCACGAGGCGCCGCGTGGTCTCGTCCCAGGATTTGAGGGCTGCTTCCATGTCAGTCGGCGCGCAGGTCGATCCTGCGGGTCACCGGGTTCACGTAACCGCCCCACAGCACCATCGCGCGGTTGCGGTGCGGATCGCCGCATGCGACGATGTGGATGGTCTCCGGGCTCGGCACCACGCGCACGCTGTCGTCGGGCCCGACGAGATACTCCTCCGGATACACGCCGGCCCGAACCGCATCGGGGATGGTGAACCCTTCGGAGTGGCCGTACTTCAGGAGAAATTCGAGCTCCCGGTACGGCACGCGCGCGTGCTCGCAGAGATACTCCCGGATCTTCGCTTTGGTATAACCCGCGGCAGCCAGCGATTGCGCGATGGGCGGCGCAAGCAGGATCGTGATCATGTTGCGGAAGCCGTGCGGCCCGCGTTCGGCGAGCCGCGCGAGGCACGGCTTCTTGGTGATCTCGATCGCGAGAAATTCGAGCGCGCTCTGCGCCGCATTCTTGTCCGCCGTACCATAGATGGCAGGCGGCCAGCCCCACGTTACCGTCGCGCCCGCCGTCACTGCGCTTTCGTCCTGCGCGAAGCCGTGCTCGACGTGATACGGCTCCCACGGGCTCTCCTTTTCGTTCTCCGCCAGCGTGAAGCACAGCGGATAGCCGAAGGTGCCCATGTAATTGCGGCCGAGCTTGTAGCCGGCGATGTTCCGGATGATGAGTCCCAGCGCGCGCCCGATCGCCGGATTCGCGCCTCTCGAGATCAATTGCGCGCCGCTCGCGAGGCCGAGCTTTTCGATCGCCGGTCCGTTCACGAGGAGAAACGGCAGCACGCCCCACGTGCTGCCGATATTGTTCAGGTTATACGCGTTATCGGCGATCGCCTCGACTGCTGCGATGAGCAGCGGCATGGACCCGGGCGCGCATCCCGCCATGACGGCATTCGCGGCGATGTTCCATGGCACCGCGCGCAGATTCGCCTGAGGGAGCACCGCGATGGTCTCGTCCGGTGAACGCCGCGTCTGCTTCAGAAATGCTTCGACGCGCTCGACCGTCGGCGGAACGATGGGAAGCTCGTCGGTCCACTCGCGCTGCCTGAAGAAGGCATTGACTTCGTCATACGTGCCCGCGCAGACGATTTCATCTGCGGCCCGCGTCGCCGCGGACGAAGTCGCGTCATTCGCGACGGGTCGGGTCAGCGCTTCAACGATCCGATCGAACAACACGCGCTCCACGTTGCGCACGATCAGATCTTCGGAATGCACACCGACCGCACCGGGATATTCGGCGATTCTGAGCCCCGTCAGGCCTTCAGCGCGGGCGGCCGCACGCGCGATCGTCGTGAATCCGGTCGTCGTCACGACGACTGCGGGAATGCCCGCCTTCTCCGTCTCGACCGCCGGCCTCACCGAGGCCGGGGTGCAGGTCCCTCAGCCGCCGTTGCCGCTGATCAACGCATCGCAACCGCGCGCCTTAGCGAGCGCCGCGATCTCGCGCGCGGTTCTCTTCTGCGACTCCGGATCCCCGCCGACGAAGACCCGCGGAAATTCGGTAAACGGAATGATTCTGACGGCCGGAAAACGCGCCTTGAAGAGCCGGCGGCAGGTTTCGAACATCAGCTCGCCCTGGAAGTGATTGTTGTAGACCTCCCCGATGGTTCTTCCTTCGAGGCTGGCGAGCGCCCGGCTGAGCCCCCGGCTCACGATGAGGGGCAGACCTTCGGGGCTGATGACCTTCAGTTTTTCGCGCAATGTGGACTCCTCCTGCGGCAGGATCGAACCTCTGCGGTTCTAATCTACCAGCGAAGGAAGCTCGCGCGCCAGTTGTGGCCAGTTATGGTTTCAGCACACTGCCCGACTTTTCCCGCCCGTGCAGCACCGCGCAGATGAGCGCAAGCAGTTGCGAATCGTCGAGCGGATGCAGCGGGGAATGGCGCCCCAGATGCCGCAGCGCAGTTGCTGGTGATGAGCGCACGCCGGTGTCCTCTGCACCCGTGTCTTCTTGACGCTTCACGGGAACGACACTTACGATTCATCCGTCCAGGATGCCCACGGGATGCGGTTCCGGCCTCGTGTACGCGCCCATCATTTGAGCTATCGGAGACTCTTGTGGAAGCGAACAAACCGAAACGCCAGTACGTCTACGACTTTCACGGCATGAGGAAAGAATCGCTCCTCGGCAAGACCTCGACGTCGGAGGGATCGTCGTTTACCGGCGAGCGCATCTACTGTGCCTTGGTGACGAAAAAGCGCGGCACCGGATCCCGGCCGCACTATCATCCCGATGAGACGTTCAACTACGTGCTGAAGGGCGCGCTCAAAGTGAACATGGACGGACAGGAGTTCGTCGTCCCTACGGGAAGCCTGCTGCACATTCCGCCCAACATGGTGCACACGGCGGTCGCGACCGACGAAGGTGACGCGGTCTATCTCGTGTGGCGGGACACGATGAGCGAGAAGCAGGGCAAGCCCGTGACCGTGGAGGTCTGATGTCCCGCACGCGAAAGAGACTGCGCGCAGTTCACTGCGCCCGGATGCCGGCGGCCTTCACCACCTTCGCCCACTTCGCGATTTCACTTCGGATGTAGGCGCCGAACGCCTCGGGCGTGGACGGCGCCGCGTCGAGGCCCCGCACCGATCTTGCGGCGAAACTCCGCCGGATACGGCTGTCTTGTTTCCCCCATCTGGACTCCTTCCATCCCAAAGATCGATGTGTCCACGAAGGCGGGTCAACTCCAGCCAACCTGTGTCCCGCCAATCTGAGCGGGGTGAGCGACTTCGCCCGCCGATGCCTGAAGTCGATGCAGCGCAGGCCCAAGCTCATCCGCGCCTTCTGGCAACAAGCCGAACTTGCCCTGTGAGGCGTCAACCATTTAGTGAACTCTCAATAAGTAGCGTGTCAGCAGAAGCGCTGCACAACGTCGCTTACTCCTCGAAGCCTTGGTGGGCTAAGTGGTGGGGTTAATCCGTGTCTCGGTACTCAGCTCGACGGAAGACCTATTCCGCGTTATCCACCATGCTTCAAACTCATTTTCCGGAAGTGGGCGGCTGACCACATAGCCTTGGATTTCGTCGCAGTTAAGAAGCTGCAGTACTTTCAGCTGAGCTTCGGTCTCCACCCCCTCTGCGACTACTTCGAGCCCCAGCGAGTGGGCCAACGAAATGATGGAGGTGACTAGGGTCACGTTATCTGGAGACTTGTCAACACCTGCAACGAAGGCGCGGTCGATTTTGAGGATATCAACAGGCAACTTCGCCAGGTAGCTCAGCGATGAGTACCCGGCTCCGAAGTCATCAATTGCAATCAGAGATCCAAGGTTGCGTATTTTTTGCAGCTTGGGGATGTTGCTCTCAATATCCTGCATGATCAGGCTCTCGGTGATCTCCAGGTCGACGCCCATGGTGACGCCATGGTCGCCGCGTATCACTTGTTCTACCACGTCGGCAAAGTCCCTTTGCGCGAGCTGGAGCTGTGACACATTGACCGCGATCCTCGGGGCTGCGCCATGCTTCTCGTTCCACCTCCGCCAGGTTGCCGCAGCCCTTTCCATTGCGCGCCGGCCGACCTCAATGATTAGTCCCGTTTCCTCCAATACCGGAGTAAATGCCCCCGGCGACACAAGCCCTGCGCCGGGCCGGTCCCAACGTAAGAGTGCCTCGCACCCGGAAAGCGCCCCTGAACCGCCCCGGGTTTTCCGGAGAGCTCCGGGTTTGAGTCAGGCCGCCATGGGCACCTGATCCGTTGACTGATGATACGACGCTTCGAACTCTGCCGGAGGCACGTTGCCGATCGGCTCCAGCAGCCGCCTATGATTGAACCAGTCGACCCATTCAAGCGTCGCGTATTCGACTGCTTCCAGACTGCGCCAAGGGCCACGACGGTGAATGATCTCGGTCTTGTAGAGCCCGATGATCGTCTCGGCGAGTGCGTTGTCGTAGGAGTCCCCCCGGCTTCCCACGGAAGGCTGGGCGCCGACCTCGGCGAGGCGCTCGGAGTAACGAATCGACAGATACTGGCTACCGCGGTCGCTGTGGTGCACGACGCCCTCGATGCCGGCGCGCGCCCAAATGGCCTGCTCCAGCGCGTCCAAGACGAGCCCCGCGCTCATCGAGCGCGCCACGCGCCAGCCGATGATGCGCCGGGCGAAGACATCGACGACGAAAGCCACATAGACGAACCCGCCCCAGGTCGCGACGTAGGTGAAGTCGGCTACCCAGAGCTCGTTGGGACGGTGCGCTCGGAACTGCCGGTTGACCCGATCGAGCGGTCGGTCGGCATGTTCGTCGGCGATCGTGGTGCGGCATTTGCGCCCGCGCACCACACCCGAGAGACTCATCGCGCGCATCAGCCGCTCGACGGTGCAGCGGGCGACGAGGAACCTCTCGCGGTGAAGTTCTCGCCACACCTTGCGCGCGCCGTAGACGCCGAAGTTCTCCTCGTGCACGCGGCGGATCTCCGCCGAGAGTTCGCGATCACGTCGCAGCCGCGTCGGCAGGCGCTGCGGATCGGCCTGTCGTGCCTTCTGCTCGTAATAGCTCGACGGGGCGATCGGCAACTGCCTGCAGATCGGCTCGACCCCATACTGCTCGCGATGCACGTCGATGAACGCCATCATTTCCTCTCTCGGCGGTCGAGCTCCGCCTGGGCGAAAAACGCTGAAGCCTTGCGCAGAATCTCGTTCGCGCGCTTGAGCTCCCGATTCTCCCGCTCAAGCTCCTTGAGCCGTTCACGCTCGATGCTGGTGACACCCGCACGCCGACCCTGGTCGCGCTCAGCCTGCCGCACCCATTTGCGCAGCGTCTCCGCGGTGCAGCCCATCTTCGCCGCGATCGACTCGATCGCCGCCCACTGGGATTCATACTCGGCCTCGTGCTCGAAGACCAGCCGAACCGCCCGCTCCCTGACTTCCGGTGAATATCTCTTCGTTGTGTTCATAGACTCCATCCTCTCAAGAAATGGAGTCTCCGGGAATCCCGGGGCGGTTCAAGAGTTAATCGGCTACGCCGCTTGCGCGCCGTAGTTCTGCTGGTACGAACGGCCATGGGCTGCCAGCGCCCAAGCCGTACGCGCCATCTTGTTCGCTAACGCCACCACCGCCACGTTCAGCGGCCGG
>Ga0209172_10000754_pt1 | contig 82898 bp, 81 predicted proteins | sample LarsenN4metaG_FD_184113 | JGI IMG/M metagenome (GOLD analysis project Ga0209172, IMG submission 184113) | Hot spring sediment bacterial and archeal communities from British Columbia, Canada, to study Microbial Dark Matter (Phase II) - Larsen... ... | reverse complement strand
GCTGCGCAGCCCGTCTTTTTCCAGAGTGGCCACGAGCGCCCCGCCGGAGATGGCGAGTTGCTGGGGAACGACGAACGTTCCGAAGTAGATGCCCGGTGTTCCGGACTCCTTCATCGGCCTGTCACCGCGGACACCCTGGACGGCGAACGTGGCCCGGCCGGACGGGACCCCTGCGATGACGACGGTCAGCAGATCGTCCTCGATCAACGCCGTGGCCGGGTTGACCGTGACCGACGAGATCAATCCGGTTGGCCGAACGACTTCGAAGGCCCACGTCGCGCGCAGCGTGTTCCCCGCTCGATCGGCAACGGCAAATTCGAGGCGGACGGGGCCGGGGCGGAACGGTGTCGAAGGATTGTACGTCACCGAGGTTTCCGAGATCGACGCCCGGGCCGTCACGTTCTGTCCGTTGACGATGAGCCGGATCGATGCGGGATCCGCTCCGGACTCCAGGTCGATCAGCTCGATGGCGATGTTCGGACGGGTGTTGACCAGTACTCCCCCTGGTTCGGGATAACGTGCGCCGATTCGGGGAGGTCTGGTATCGATGGTGAGCTTCTGCGGACTGACCGCCATGGTCTCTACCCCGCGGCCGGACAGGGTAGCGAACACGGCTCCATTCCGCACAGTGTCGCCGGGGCGTACGACATACGTCCCGGCGTACTGCGTCATGACGCCCTGGTAGCCCGTCGTCCGCAGTTCACGCATGCCGATGTCTGTGGCCACGCCGAAGACATGGAATGTCGCCGCGCCTCCGCCGGTGGCGCGCAGGCTGACCGGCAGGCGCTCCCCGGCCCGGAGAGGATTCCTCGCCGTGAAAGCTACGGACTCGATGCGGATGCCTGGCGCAGGAGCGGGCGCGCCGGCGGCCGACAGGACCAGCCCGAAGAGCACGCAGGCGGCCGCGACGGGAAGAAGCCCACGAATGCGGCTCATCTATAGACATATTCAAAGTCCGTGGTGGTCTCTCCTGTGATTGAGAGCCCAGGAGCCCTCGCTGTCGGGGGCCGAGCGGAGAACCTCGCCGGGGCCCGCGCGGGCCTTCTACGACAGGCCTGGTTTCTGTGGCCACTGGGGCTGCGCCTGATCACCTGGCTGGTCCTGGCGCAGTCGTACGAGATGGCGGTCTTCGAGGACGCCTCCTGGCAGATGGTCAGTGGCGCAGGGGTCTACGGCCGCTTTGCCACGTGGTGGGCGGCGGTAGGTGACGGGTACTACGCCTACCCGCCGCTGTACGCGTACATGCTCTGGGTGTCAGGCCGTGTCGCCGCCTTCTTCGGAGGGCACTGGTGGGTCCATCAGCTGCTGATCAAAGCCTGGCTCGTGCTGGCCGACGCCGCTCTGATGATCTTCCTCTACCGGGTGCGGCCCGCCGCCGCGCGCGCCTACTGGACTCTGTGGTTCGTACCCATCGTGGCCATCGGTCAGGTCCAACCCGACCTCTGGATCGGGCTGAGTATCGTCCTTGCCTGGTACTCCGCGATGCAATGGCGATGGGTAGCAGTCGGCTTTCTGATTGCCTTCGGGGCTGGTCTAAAGTTGGTTCCGTTCGTCATCCTGCCATTCCTGGCCATCTATCTCGGTCAGCTCAAGAACTGGACAGCTATTGGACAGATGAGCGCGGGTGTTGTTGCCGGGGCAATCGTCGCTTGGCTCCCCTACGTGGTGCTTTTCGGCGACTGGGTTGCCCTCACGGAGGTCGTCAGATTCCATCTCGCCAGGCCGGCGGCCGGGCTGACCTTCCCATCAGGCCTGAGCATGCTGATCAACGCGTGGGCGGGAGCGGCCACGCTTCTCGGCTATCCTACCTGGTCGCTTGGAGACAGCGTTCTCCAGTTCGTGGGTAATGCCCAGCCGATCCTGACAGTGGTTGTACTTGCGGCACTGATGATCGCCGCCGCTCGTCAGCGCTGGCCGTTGCGGCAGGTGTTTTGTGTCCCTCTGCTGACCTTCCTCCTTGTGAATAAAGTGATTCACGAGCACTACCTCCTTCAGGTGTTGCCTCTGCTCCTGCTGAGCAGTATCGGCTATCGAAATCTCGGCGTTGCTTATGCAGTCTACCTGTTAGCCGCCGGGTCTCCCTTGCGCTTCTTCCCCGGCGAGTTTGGCCTCCCTCCGACTCCGGATGCCCTCCTGCCAATGCAGTTTCAGCCGACCATTGGCGCCGGGATCACCATCGTCGTGATGATTGCGACAGCCATCGCCGCCATGGCCTTCAGTTGGCAGCTCTTCAGGATGCTCCGATCGCTGACCATCGAGGCCTGTACGGGGGCAGGAAGGCCGACATGAGAGTTCTCGTCACGGGCATTGGGGGATTCATCGGAAGCCACGTCATGGATCACCTGTTGGTGAACACTGACTGGGAGATTGTTGGGATCGACTCCTTCCGGCATAAAGGGCTCACCGATCGCATCACAGATAGTGCGCACTATCAGGCTCATCGTTCGCGCGTAGTGATCTTCACCCATGACCTATCGGCTCCCTTATCGCGGGGGTTGGTCAGGGACATCGGCGAGATCGACGTCTGCTATAATCTCGCCTCTGACAGTCATGTAGACCGGTCCATAGAAGACCCCGTGCGGTTCGTGCAGAATAACGTAAATCTCGCCTTGACCATGTTTGAGTGGGCCCGGGTGGCGCGACCACGGGTCTTCTTCCAGATCTCAACCGACGAGGTGTATGGGCCTGCCGCCGACGGTGAACGTCATGCGGAGTGGAGCCCGATTCTTCCAAGCAACCCCTACGCAGCGAGTAAGGCGGCGCAGGAGGCGATCGCCATTTCATACTGGCGGTCCTACGGGGTTCCTGTGGTGCTGACCAACACGATGAACAACTTCGGAGAACGGCAAGACCCTGAAAAGTACCTCCCCAAGACCATCCGCGCGGTCCTCCACGGACACACCCTTACCGTCCATGGGACCCCGGGCCATATCGGAAGCCGCTTCTATCTCCATGCCAGGAACCATGCGGACGCGCTGCTGTGGCTCTCCAGACGGCCCGCAAAGGCATATCCTGCGGCGAAGCGTCCGGACCGGTATAACATCGTGGGTGAGCGGGAAGTCGACAACCTTCAATTGGCGCAAATCGTCGCCGACATTCTTGATAAGCCCCTGCGGTATGAGCTGGTAGACTTCCACTCCGCGCGTCCCGGCCATGACCGCCGCTACGCTCTCGATGGTCGCAAGATAGAAGAGCTTGGCTGGCGCCCGCCCGTGCCGCTTGAGCGCGCCCTAGAACGCACGATTCGCTGGTATCTCAAGTACCCCAGGTGGTTGGAGTTGACCTAAATGGCGAACATGGAACGTCCGCGGGTAAAAGCAAACTGGTTACTTCTCTGGTATCTGGTGGCCCTCCTCGTCGGACTGGTCGCCGCCATCGTGCTGGCTTCGCTGGCGGTTGCCACACGCATCTTCGGGATGATCACTGGAACCTCAACCTCCTCGCCCGAGGCCTTGCTGACCGTGGTCGCGGCCATCGTGCTGGGCGTCCTCCCCTGGCCCGGCCTGCTAATGCTGGCGACCGCCATGGTCAAGCCACGGCGCACGGCAAACTCGGTCACGAATCGTACCGTGGGGCCGGCCGTGGTCGGACTGGTGGCCCTGAACGAAGAACAGGCCGTCACCGGCGCGGTACGCGACTTCGCCTCCGCTCCCGGCGTGGGAGCAGTGATTGTCGTTGACAACAGCTCGCACGACCGGACCGCGGAACTGGCGACGCGTGCCGGCGCGCGGGTCGTCCACGAAGCGAACCGGGGATACGGTTTTGCCTGCCAGCGGGCGCTCCGCGAGGGACTGCGGAGCGGTTATCCCGTGGTGGTCCTGTGCGAGGCTGATCGGACATTCCGCGCCGATGATCTCGGGAAGCTGACCGCGTACCTGAAGCATGCCGACTTGGTCATCGGCAGCCGGACCCACTACGCGCTCTTGAAGGGCGACTCCCAGATGAACTCTTTCCTGACGCTGGGCAATGTCTTCGTCGGCAAGATCCTCCAGCTTCGCTACTGGGACTGGAGGGTCGGAGGGCGGGCGCGGCTGACCGACGTGGGGTGCACCTATATGGCGTTCCGCGCGGACGCGCTGGCCCAGATCGCCCCATCCCTGGAGGTAGGTGGCAACCACTTCGTCCCACATGTCTTGATGGTGGCGCAGGAACATGGCCTTCGCGTCGTGCAGATCCCCATCACGTTCTGGCCACGCGTGGGGACGTCGAAGGGTGGCAGCGCCACCTGGAGGCAGGGTCTGCAGTTGGGGCTCACGATGATGTGGCACATCCTCACGTACCGAGTCAAGCGGAACGCTTCCTCTTCGGCCGTACGCACGGAATCTGCAGTTGCGGTTTCTAGGGGAGCGCAGCGCGCGTTAAGTCTGCGGAGTGACGCCGCCGTCGGAAGTCTCCGTCCGCCATCTCCGTAGCACTTCTCCTGCGAGCACCAGGAGAGCACTAAGATTCAGCACAGATCCACTTGTGACGAACCAATCCGCATTCATCAGCTTCTGTACGAATGCGGTAGCTGTGTTGGTTGGACTGAACAGGCCCACCGCCCAGAACGGGTGGGGTGTCATCCAGATAGCCGCCATGCTGTACATCGACAGGAAGATAGTGGCGGAGAGTATCCCCACGACCAGGTAGTAGGCACTGGGGCCGAGCGTCCGTCTGGAGGCGATGACGAGTGCCACAGCCGGGATCAGATGAAACGCTGCGAAGCTTGTCTTGACCAGGAAAAGCCCGAGCGTGATGACTGCAAGGAGATGCAGGTACAGACTGGGTCTGAGCACTACCGCTACAGCGCACGCAAGCGCAAGTCCTGTGAACGCGTAGTTCGCGAGCTGCCAATAAGTGAGGCCGCCCACGTGCAGTTCCATCGCTGGAAGGCTGAGTCGATCCAGGCCGGACAAACCGCCCGCAACCCTCGCGACGAGCGTCCAGAGGGACAGGGCCCCCCAGGAGACCGGATTGCTCCAGCGGTCGTTAAGGGCCAAGACATGAAAGAGGTAGGCATGAACATGCACGTCCAGAGGCAAGGTAGGTGATTCAGCCAGTGAAAACGGGGCCACAATCAGGAACGTCGTGATGATGCTCCACGAGAGCGAGCAGATATTTGTCCCGAAACTGAATTTCCGAAGGAAGAACAATGCGAGCAGGAGTGTGGGGGCGATCATCTGATCTCGCGTCATGCTTGTTAGGAGCGCGGCCGTCCATGCCAGCACGGGATGGCCCTTCTCTCCGAGCCAGATCGCCAGGAGAAGGAAGGCCAGGCTGATGTTTTGGGTCTGTCCCCACACAGACCCGACGAACCATACCGCGGGATTGAAGAGGAAGAGGCTGGCGCTGATGAGGCGGGTTCGGAGGGGGAGGTGCTGTTCCTCGAGGATCTTGCTGATCAGCACGGCGTTGAGTAGACCAAAGATCACATTGAACTGCCTGATGACGTAGGCGATCTGAAGCGGGTCGGGAAGCAGGGGCGGGGGAGGGGCAAAGAACAGGCGGTAGACCCAGCCGATTACGAGAAACACAGAGGCCATCGTGGGGCCATACGGGAACGCGGCTTCCTGCATGGGGATTCCCCCCCACGCATCGGCCACGCTCACTGTGAGGGGCAGATGGTAAAGGGCGGGGATGCCGTGCCGGTAGAGGACGTATACCCAGACCGTCGCCGCCCGCAGATCATAGTTCAGACTGCCCATATTGAAGAACAGGTGATTGATCACCAGGGTCGCGAAAAGGGCGCTCATTGCCCAGATGGATAGGGGGGAAATGGAGCCAAGCCGCGTCGACCTCATCCTCGTCCTCGTCGCGCCAGGATTCCTCCCAGACAGAGTCCAGCAGCAGCGACCAGCAAGACCACCGTGAGACCCCTTTGCCGCGGGTCACCCGTCCTGACCGCCAGGTACCTTTGGTGAGGCAGTGTGAGCGTGTAGTTCTCGAGGAGGACCCGTGACGATTCGTCCCGCGATTCCGCGGCTACGGTGAGCGAGAGTCTGAGCTCCTCAAAGAGTTCAGGGAAGTCTGCCCGGGTTACGTGGACTTTGTGTTCGGCTCGTGGTGGATCGAAGATGTCGATCGCCCCCCGCCCTTGATCCTCCCGCCTCCAATTGATCCCGTCGCCGCCAAGGTCATGATTAGGTAGCAGGTTGCGGTCGGGTTCGGCCCACTTCTTAAGGAAGAGGTTCGCGAAAAGCACATCGGCTCCATCACCAACACCCAGCATGAGTCGGACCGCCGCTGCACGAGGCGGCGCAACACTGCGGTAATTTCTGATTGTCCACTCCCTCGAAGCCTGAGTGCGTTGCCACTGCTCTGAGAGAATGATGCGGCTCCCCCGGCCGTCGAGCCACTCCAAGACGAAGCCGTAGACACCCACGGGCAGGAGAGGCCTCACCGCCCCCCCGAACTCGTATTCCTCCCCTGACTGAACGGCGACGGTACCGCTCCAGAATCGCGGGGCGTCGTCACGAGTGCCGTCCGTGATCCTCAGCACTCTCCCCGGAGAGGGGGGTGCATCCTGGCCGAGTATGGTTGCTTGGATTTCACCCCGGTCCCGATTCACGTCAAACCGCATGTGATGGGATTGACCCGGACGGTAGGATCCGACGGCGTTCTCCGAGGCGTCATCGCCCACAACCCTTTGCACTACCAGCTTGTAGCCGGGAGCACCCCCGAAGACAAGAAAGAAGCCAAAATTGCCTCGCGGCGTCCAGATTCCCACCTTCAAGGGGATGGACTGCTCTCCGGCATTCAGGACGCGCGCATCGAAATCCGCGGAAAAACTGACCGGAGAAGTCACAAGGTGGACCGTTGGACGTGATCCGGGGAGGGACGCGATCGTCAAGGCGTCCGCGGAAACCGTCAGCTGCCCATGGAATTGACGGTAGCGCACCGGGTCCAACCATGAGAGCGCGGGATCGTTTGTGTCCGTGTAGATGAGATTGGCATCAAATCCCCGGTAGACGGCATCGACGGACGGTAGCCGCCAGAATTCAGCCGGCACAACCACCAACGCCAAGATGAATCCCGCGATGACCCCGGCAGCCCATTGAAGAGGATCAGGCCTGCGCGTTCCGGGGTCTTGCAACGGGGCTGTCATCAGCGCTCGCGGTCACAATCGATGTCCAATCTCGTCCATATCCAACAACCAGGGGCGGAACGATTGGTTAGGTGGCACACTCCGCTAGGTTGTGCTGCTCACAGACGTTGTTTACACTCACGGCGGCCGGCGGCTGCCCTCCTAAGGCGGTATGGGGGCGATGGTGGTTGTAGTAGTGAAGCCAATTCGCAAAGGCCTCCTGCCGCTCCTCGTTCGAGTGGTAGACGCGGGCGTAGGCCCACTCCCGGAGCATTGTCTGGATGAAGCGCTCCGCCTTCCCGTTGCCGATGGAAGGAGCGCTTTGTGCAGGAGGGCGTGGCGGGATTGCGCGCCCGGTATCGCGGCCAGCCACGGCGGATCCTGACGCCCCAACTGGAAGCGCGGATCCTGGATCGCACACGTCGTCCTCCGCCGGGTGGGGCCACCCACTGGAGCACGCGCAAACTGGCAAAGGTCCTGGGCGTCAGCCACATGATGGTGGCACGCGTGGGGGCCCGGGCCGGTCTGCAGCCCCATCGGTTCCGGCGCTATATGGCCTCGACCGATCCGGACTTCGAAACGAAGGCCGCAGAGATCATTGGGCTCTACGTGAACCCACCGCGCCATGCCGCCGTGTTTGCCTTCGACGAGAAGAGTGCGATTCAAGCCCTGGACCGTCTCCAGCCGGTCCTCCCGCTCTCGCCCGGACGCGTGGAGCGGCATGGGTTTGAGTATTACCGGCACGGGACCCTGTCGCTGCTCGCGGCCTTGAACACGCAGACCGTGCAGGTGATCGGCCGGACGGTGCCTCGGCACACCAGCGCCGCGTTCGTCGCCTTCCTCGTGGACGTCGTCGCCGCCCAGCCACGCCGGAAAGAGATCCACATCATTCTGGATAAACCTCTCCGCGCACAAGACGAAGGGGGTCGCGCAGCTCCTGGAGGCGCACCCCAACGTGCACCTGCATTTCACCCCGACCTATGCGTCCTGGCTCAATCAGATTGAACTCTGGTTTTCGAAGATGGAGCGTGACCTGATCGCGCGCGGCATCTTCCGGTCGGTAGGCGATCTGCGCCGGAAGATCATGCGCTACATCCGCCACTGCAATCGGACAGCTCAACCGATCCGTTGGATCTACCGTCATCCTGAGCATCGGATCACGCTCACTACTGCTTCAGATGTTACGGGCAACTAGTTCCCTCAGCAATGCCTCGCCGTACCGGCGCTTCGTGAACCGCTGAGCGGCCCAGATCCGCGCAGTATCACCCATAGCGCGTCTTCGATCAGGGTGCCTCTCCAGGAAGAGGATTCTCTCTCCCAACTCCTTGTAGTCGCCGGGGGTGTACAGGAAGCCATTGGTTCCATCCTGGATGAGTTCGACCGTACCACCGCTCTTGGCGCCAATGACGGGCTTGCCAAGCATCATGGCCTCGACGGTGACCCTTCCGAAGGCCTCTGCTCTCGAACACACGAGCAAGAGATCGGCACCAGCAACGAGGCGGGCCGGGTTCTCATCATACCCGACGAATCGAACCCGGTCCTCCAGTTCACAGTCACGGATGAGCCTGCGCAAAGACCTGACGTAGCGCGCGTCGCCGCTACCGACAATCAGCAGATGCGCGCCGCATTCGTTGCGAACCTCGGCTATTGCTCGGATCGCCTCAGCGTGCCCTTTGCGTTCATGCAGCGTTCCAACCATTATGCACACGAGACCCGGGGACTCCTCCGCGAACAGCGTGCGCGAAGGTTCTGTAAGGTCTCCATTCGCAAAGGTCACCGACTGGTAGACGACCGTGAGTTTCGACGGACTGATGTACTTGGAGAACTTACGAGCCACGGCGTGGGAGTTGGCGATACAAAGACACGAAAGCCGCTCCATAGCACGAACAGAGAAACGCTCGCCGAAGTAGAATCCCAGGCCGTGATCCTCGAATCCGAATTCATGGATATGCCAGACATGCGGGATGCGCAGGATTCGCGCGGCGATCGCGCCCACGCAGGTGCAGATTGTGTTCGTGTAAACCGCGTCGCAGCGCCATGCCCTGATTCTCAGGGCGATCGGGATGAGCGACAGGACGATCGCGACGCTCTGAAGCAGGCGCATCCCGGGCTGAAATCCCCTGCCGACCCACCAACCGAAGGGGATTACGGCTGTGGGGACCGCTCTCTCGCGCAGCGCCTCAATCAGTGGGCCCCTAAAAGGGACGATGGCCCGACACTCCACGCCTTGGTCCCGAAGGGCATCGATGGTTTCAAGGAGCCCTCTCTCGGCTCCCCCCTTCCACGGGAGATGAGATATGAAGCAGATTCGCGCCGGGAGTCTCATAAGAACGCGGCCGACGACTCAATCCGTGGAGGCCGCGGCCGCTCCGCTCGCCGCCACCCCGTAGATCTCCCCGAACTTCTCCCGCAGGTAGCCCAGGTACGGCTCCACGGTGAGCTCCTGGCCCGTGGCCCGCTTGAGGAGCTCCCGCGGCAGGAACTTCCGGCCGTGGCGGTAGAGGTGCTCGCGCATCCACCCCAGCAGCGTGGAGAAGCGGCCGGCCCGGAACTCGTCCGGCAGGGCCGGGTGGGCCCGCCGCGCGGCCTGGAACAGTTGCACGGAGATGATGTTCCCCAGCGAGTACGTGGGGAAGTACCCGATCGAGCCCTGAGCCCAATGGATGTCCTGCATCACGCCGTCCGCGTCGGAGGGAGGGATCAGACCCAGGTATGCCTGCATCCTGGCGGTCCAGGCCTCGGGCAGCGCCTCCACGCGCAGCGATTCCTCCAGGAGGGCCTTCTCCAGTTCGAAGCGCAGCATGATGTGCAGGTTGTATGTAACCTCGTCCGCCTCCACGCGGATGAGTGACGGCTGGACGATGTTGACCGCGCGGTAGAAACTCTCCAGGTCCACGCCCCGCAACTGCTCCGGGAACCGCTCCACCAGCTTCGGGTAGTAGTGCTCCCAGAACGGCCGGCTGCGGCCGACCAGGTTCTCCCACATCCGCGACTGGGACTCGTGCAGGCCCAGGCTCGCTCCCCGGGCCAGCGGGGTGCGGTCGAGCGACGGCGCGACCCCCTGCTCGTACATCGCATGGCCCGACTCATGGAGGATGGCGAAGATGGCCGAGGGCAGGTAGCGCCGCTGGTAGCGCGCCGTGATCCGGACGTCGTTGATGTTGAAGGCGTTTGCGAACGGGTGGGCGCTGACATCCAGTCGGCCGCGGCGGAGGTCGTAGCCGAACGCCTCCGCGACCATCAGGCCGAAGGCGCGCTGCTCCTCCTCAGGATAGTCCTGCCGGAGGAAGCCGTCGTCGACGACCGGGCCTCGCGCCGCGATCGCCCGCACGAAGGGGACGGTCACCTCGCGGAGCCGGGCGAAGATGGCGTCCACCTCGCGCGAGGTCATGTCGGGTTCGTAGAGGTCGAGGAGCGCGTCGTAGGGGTGGTCTACGAAGCCGAGGTAGTCAGCGGCGCGCCGGGCAAAGTCGACCATCGTGGCAAGCCGCGGGCGGAATGTTGCGAAGTCGTTGCGCCGGCGCGCCTCGCGCCAGACCTGGACGCTGAGCGAGGCCTCGCGGGCCCGCTGGGCTACAAAGTCGCTCGGCAGCTTCCGCTGCTGATCGTAATCGCGGCGCGTCATCCGCACCAGGGCGGCCTCATCGGAGTCCGGATCGAGGTCTCCGGCCACCCGTTCGGCCGCGTCGAGCAACTGGCCGGTGTGAGCGGAAGTGAACGTCTCGTGAGCAAGGCGGCTCAGTGTCGCCAGCAGGCCGGCGCGCGCCGGCGCGGCGGCGACGGGCATCAGCGTCTCCTGATCCCACCGCAGATAGGCGGCGGCGGCGCGCAGATCGGCGATCGTGGTGAGATGCTGCCTGAGGCGGGCAACGGCGTCAGGCGTCTGGGCCATGAGGGCGATCCTCCTCCGAATGACCGATCAGTGTAAATATCTATGTATTCTGATGTGCGGTATTCTGATGTGCGGCAGCGAGTCCTTTGGTCCCGATGCGATTGCTCCGCTACGCTGGCGATGACCGGCTTCCGGCTCGCAATGACCGGACGACGGGGCCGTCGTGACCGGGTTACAGCGGCTGTGCCGGGGCAAGCACCTGCCGGCTGCGGACGTCCCAGACACCGCGGCTGGTAAGGCGGATCCAGGGCAGCGAGTCGAAGGTGAGGAACAGCAGGGTGAACAGGGGATCGTTGAACGGAAACCCGCGCTCGCCCAGGAGGCTGTTGAAGCGGCGGTTGACATCGACCACATCGGCCCACGGCCGAGAGGAGAACGGCCCGAGGTCGAAGGGCAGAGAGAGGAGTTCGGCGCCCCCCTCGACGATGGCGAGCCCTCCCTGCATCCTCGCCACGTGCGCGGCGGCAGCGGCCATGTCGGTCGGATCCTGGCCGACGACGAGCAGGTCGAACGCCGTATTCAACGTCGTCGCCAGCCCGCCCAGCCTCCTCACGAAGCCGCGCAGCAGGCATCGCGTGAGCCACCGCCCGCGTCGATCGATCAGCACGGCATGCAGATCGTCGTCGGATCGGGTGTCGCGCGGCTCGAGGGCGGTGATGACATCGTTCTGCAGCCGGCAGGCCGGAACTCCCGGCGGCGGTTCGAACACCCGTCGCGGCAGGCGCGGGAGGTGCAGCGGCGCGAAGGCATCCTGCCAAAGGCCGCGGGGGATTGCGCTGGGTTCTGAATAACGATCGGCCAGGACTGATTGGCCGTCTGATGCTGCCAGGCGGCCGCCCGCCACAACCATCTCGGGATACGGATCGATGATCTCACGCAGCACGTTCAGATCCGCGCGAGCCCCCGGGGTGATCTCTCCCACATCCTCGAACCCGTAGTACCCCGCCACGTTCAGCGTCGCCATCCTGAACGCGCTCAGGGGAGGAATCCCGCTGCGGATGGCGGCATCGATCACGTAGTCCATATACCCGTGCTCCGCGATGAACGCGGGCGTCGGACCATCTGCGGTGAGCATGATCCGCGGGACGGCGTCCGCATCCGCAGCCGCCGGGGCCAGCGCGGGGAGATCCGGACGGATCGAACTGTGACGGAGCATGACGAACAGGCCGGCGCGCAGACGATCCAGGACCTCCGCAGCGGTTGTGGCCTCGTGGCACGAGGTGATGCCGGCCTCAGCCAGGGCGACGAGCCTGGCGTAGGAGGCTCCCGGGGCGTGTCCCTCCACGCGTTTCCCATCGGCGCGTGCGGCCTCGATCTTCAGCAGGAGGTCCGCAGAACCGTCCAGGACATCCGTCCACCGCGTCACCTCACCGACGGCGGCTGTTGCGGGATGCCGCCACAGCGGCCGAAGGTGATCCAGAGTGAAGCGGTCCTCGTCTGAGAACGCCGGCGGGTGGAGTCGGATCAGCCAGCGCAGGGTGACCGGGAGGGTGCCCAGGTCATTCAATAGCCCGGGGAGGCGCTCCGACCGGGTGAGGATCTGGAGCGGCAGCGCATCGGCCACCACCGTTGTCGTGCCGTGAGGGAGCACGGCGAAGGCGAACTCGACGGGGTTGGCCAGGACGATGTGCGTGTGCGGCTCGATGTAGCCCGGGACCAGCACGCGGCCTGTGACATCGATGACAGATCGCCCCGGATCGGTAGGGATCGCTGTGCCGCGATCGCGACGACTGTCGGGGGGATTGCTTCGCTCCGGTGGCAATGACGGCGGCGGGGGCTGGGATGGATCTCCGATCACGGCGTCGATGCGGTCCCCGACGATGGCCACATCGGCACGGCGCAGGATCCCGGCCCGGAGATCGGCCACCTGTCCGCCGGCAAGGTAGAGATCGACGAAGCGGTTCACAAGATGTCATTGCGCGCGCAGCGAAGCAATCTCCTTCGGGTGATGTGGTGGAGTGCCGACAGGAGGTTACCGGGGCGCGGCGGAAGTGGACCCTGGATCGAGCAGAGATGGAGCTGCATCCTGGATAGAGTCACATGCGGTCCACGGAGGAGCTGGTCTCAGAGCACCGCATCATCCTTCAGGTCCTGACCGCCCTGGACCGAAAGGTGCGGGACACCGAGCAGGGGGAAGGCCTGCCGGTGGGATTCCTGCGGAACCTCCTCGCGTTCGGCGGAGGATTCATCGACCGCTGCCACCACGCGAAGGAAGAACGCTGCCTGTTTCCCTGCCTGGACCGCCGTGGAATCCCGGCAAGCGGAGGGCTGGTAGAAGTCCTCCTTCAGGAGCACGCGACGGGGCGGGAACTGGTTGGGCGGATCGGCGCGCTGCTCGATCGGTATGAGTCCGGCGGTGCTGCGGCCGGTGAGGTGCTCGACGCCTGTCGCAGTTATGCTGACCTGCTGCGCCAGCACATCATGAAGGAAGACGACGTGCTCTTTCCGGCCGGCGACGCGGTGATGAAAGCCGAGGATCAAACGGAGGTCGCAGGGTGCTTCTCAGAACGGGAGCAGGCCCTGGGTCCCGACTACCATCCCCGGTTGCATCGTCTGGCCGAGGAGCTGGCCGCGGAATGAAAGCCCGGTCGATGCTCTTCACCCTCTACGGGGACAGCATCGAGCGTTACGGGGGAGAGGTCGCGGCCAGTAGCCTGATCGCCATCATGGGTGTCTTCGGCTTTTCGCCCCCCTCGGTGCGCGGGGCGCTCGGACGGATGGTCCGGCAGGGCTGGCTCACAAACCGCCACCTGGGCCGGCGGAGCTTCTATGCCCTGACCCCGCGCGGCCGCCTGCGGGTGGAGCACGGCACCGGCCGCATCTACGCGCTGGAGCACCGCCCCTGGGACGGGCGGTGGCGCCTGCTGACGTACACGTTTCCCGAAAGCCGGCGCGACACGCGCGACCGCCTGCGGCGCGAGCTGACGTGGCTGGGCATGGGGCCGCTGGCCCCCAGCACGTGGATCACCCCGTATGATCTGCATCGACATCTGACCGGCTTCTTGGAAGACCACGGCCTGACGTCTTACGTCGCGGAGTTCACCGCCGACCACCTCGGCCCATCCAGCGACCAGGACCTCGTGGCCCGCTGCTGGGACCTGGGGGCCATCGCGCAGTGGCACGAGCAGTTCGATGCTCTATTCCGGCCGCGCTTCGAGGCGCTGCAGCACCGGATCGAGGCGGGGGACGGCCTCGCCGACCGGGAGGCGTTCGTCGAGAAGATCCGGCTCGTGCACGAATACCGCAAGGCTCTCTACGTAGACCCCTGGCTGCCCGATGAGTTGCTCCCTGCGGCCTGGCCCGGACGCGCCTCCGCCCGACTGTTCTTCGACTTCTATCAGCTCCTCGATCCGGGCGCCACGCGTTTCTTCGAAGCCCTCTTCGAGCCAGCGCCTGATGCCCGCCCGCCGCTCGTCCCGCCGGCCCGATTCCCCCGCGCCGTCGCCTGAGCCGTCTACCGGCAGTGGGAGACTCTATCGGTCGATCTTGGGCCCGCGGCGGAGTGCCGAACCGCCCGGGCAGGAGACCTTCGACGTGCTACGTAAATAGGACGCCAAGGATGCGAAGCGTATCAAGAAGCATCTTCGGAGGGGAGCGGGGCATGCGGACAATGAGGATCATCGTGGGACTTCTTGTGTTCGCCCTGGCCTGGGCGCCAGTTCAGGCTCAGCAGGCCCCGGTGAAGATCGCGTTCATGTCATCCTTGAGCGGGCCGTTCGCATTCTGGGGGATCAACGCCCGCGACGGGATGAAGATGGCCGTGGCCGAGGTGAACGAGGCCGGCGGCGTCCTGGGGCGGCAGCTTGAACTGGTGGAGCGCGACGACCGGAACAATCCGGCCGAGGGGATCACGGCGTTCCGCGACCTGGTGGAACGGGAGCGGATCGTGGCGGCCGGCGGGTCGATCAGTAGCGACGTGGCGATCGCGGTCGCGCGCGAGGCCGAGCGGGTGCGGGTGCCGTTCTTCCTGACCATGGCGGGCTCGGACGTCATCCTCACCAAGAGCAGCCGGTACACCTTCCGCACCTGCCTGGTGGCCGCCCCGATGTACGTGGAGGCCATCGCCAACATGATCCGGCAGGAGAAGTTCAGCCGGGTCGGGGTGATCGTCGCCGATTATGCGTGGGGGCACGCGATTCGCGGGGCGTTCGAGCGGGTGGCCGGATCCCTGGGAATCCGGAGCCAGATCGAGATCGCTCCGGTGGTCACCGCCGACTTCACGCCGTATCTGCGGCGGCTGGCGGGCCTGAACCCGGAGTTCCTGGTGATCGCAGGGCATCCGCCCGGGAACCCCACGATCGTCCGGCAGGCCGCGGAGCTGGGGATCAGGGCGCTGGCCGTCGGCTCGGTCCTCCCGCCCGAGCTGATGGTGCAGCGCGGGGGCGATGCCGTCTTCGGCCGGTTCGTGGACTATTCATGCGTGGACTTCCAGGATCCCACGTTCCGGCGGCTGGCGGCGAAGTACTACGGGGCGTACAAGCGCTACTTCGACAACAGCGCGTTTTCGGGCTACGTCACCGTGAAGATGGTGGCCGACGCCGCCCGCCGTGCCAACTCGGTGGCTCCCAGTGCCCTGGTTGACGCCATCCGGAAGGGACGGTTTGTCCAGGCGGGCTACGGCTGGCCGCTCACCTACACGGAGTGGGGAGAGATGAAAGACGCCCGGATCATCTTCTTCGCCATCGAGCGCGGCGAGTCCCCGGGCGGGACGAACCCCGGCGCCGGCTGGTATCAGAAGTTGCTGTTCCGCTCGCCGCCGGTACAGCCGTATGTCCCAACGGAATGACGTCATCCTCGAAGGGGAGCGGCTCACCAAGGCGTTCGGCGGAACGATCGCGCTTCGCGAGGTCGGATTTTCCGTCCGTCGCGGAGAGATCCTGGGGGTGATCGGTCCCAACGGTGCGGGCAAGACCACGCTCCTGAACGTCGTGAGCGGGATCGTCCGCCCCAATGCGGGCGCGGTCCGCCTTCACTCGCACGACATCACCGGATTCCCGCCGCACACCGTGGCTCGCCTGGGCGTGACCCGGGTGCTGCAGACGCCGCGTCTGTTCCCAGGGATGACCGTGCTGGAGAATGTCATGGTCAAGGCACACTTCGGCACCCGGGCGGCGGCTCGTGACGTTGCTGCCGCCCGGGAGGCGGCCGAGTCAACCCTCCGCTTCATGGGGCTCGAGCACAGGCAGGAGCAGCCGGTGACGATGCTCGGCCTCCAGGACAAGAAGCTGGTGGAGCTGGCCGGGGCTCTCGCTCCGCGCCCCGCGGTCGTCCTGGTCGACGAGGTGATGAGCGGTCTCAACCCGGGCGAGATCGAGGGCTGCATGCTGCTCCTGCGGCGCATCCGCGAAGAACTGCACGTCGCCATCGTCTGGGTCGAGCACGTCATGAAAGCGATCATGGGAACCGCTGATCGCGTAATGGTCCTGAACTACGGGCACGTGATCGCTGCGGGGCCGCCGGCTGAAGTGGCCGCCAACCCCGCCGTGGTGGAAGCCTACCTGGGGGTGAGCGATCCGGGTCAGGCTGCGCAGGCCGGGACGTGACGTCATTGCTGCAGGTCGAGCGCCTGGTTGTTGCGTACGACGACATCCAGGTGCTGCGCGAAGTCAGCCTGGAGGTGCGTGAGGGCGAAGCCGTCGGGGTCATCGGGCCGAATGGGGCCGGCAAGACCACATTGTTCAAGGCCATTGCCGGCCTGTTGCGGCCCCGGGCCGGCCACATCGCCTGGGAAGGCATCCGGCTGGATGGACGACCGGCCCACGACGTCGCGCGCCGGGGCATCGTCTACGTCCCGGCAGAACGAGAGCTCTTCCCCCAGATGACCGTGGCCGACAACCTCACGCTGGGCGCGTACGCGGCCCGCGCCGGCGTCCGGAGCCGGCTGGCGCGCGTGTATGAGCTCTTTCCACGGCTGGCGGCGCGCCGGCCCCAGCGTTCAGAGACCCTCAGCGGCGGCGAGCAGCAGATGCTGGCGATCGGGCGCGCCGTCATGGCCAGACCCAAAGTGCTGCTGCTCGACGAGCCGTCCACGGGCCTGGCCCCCCGGGTGGTCGCCGCCGTGTATCATCAGCTCACCACGTTGCGCCGCGACGGCCTGACCATCCTCCTGGCGGAGCAGCAGGTGCCGCTGGCGCTGTCGTTCTGCGACAGGATCTACGTCCTTGAGAACGGGCATGTGGTACTCTCCGGCCCGCCCCAGGCGCTCCTCAACGACCCGGCGCTCAAACGCGCCTACCTGGGCGTGGAGGTCGCGCCGTGATCCCCATCCTGTTCGACGGCGTGGTGCAGGGACTTCAACTGGCCCTGCTCGCCGTCGGCATCACCATGATCTACGGGCTCGGAGGCATCCTGCAGCTGGCCCACGGCCAGGTCGCCGTGATGGCCGCGATGGTAGCGGCCCTGCTGATCGCCGCGGGCGTGAACGCGGTGCTGGCCTCCGCTGCGGGGATTCTCGCCGTCGCCCTCTTCAGCGTGGCCATGGACTGGTCGCTCCTGCGTCCGGCGTACCGGTACCGTGGCGAAGAGCGCCTGCTGCTGAGCCTCGTCCTCACCCTCGGGCTGGCCTTTCTCGTCGACGGGTTCCTCACGTTCCGCTATCCCGAGATCGCCCTTACGCTCCGGCTGCGCACCCCCTCGGTCGTGGTCGGCGGGATCACGGTCCGCACCGCCAGCATCGCAGTGTCGGTGCTGGCGGCGGCGGCGTTCACCTTGCTGGCATTGTTCCTGGTCAAGACCTGGTTGGGCCGGGCGGTGCGCTCGCTCATGCAGAACGATGTCGGCGCGGCGCTGTGCGGGATCAACGCCGACCGGACCCGCACCTTCATCGTCGGGCTGAGCGGCCTGCTAGCGGGCCTGGCCGGCATCGCGCAGGGACTGTTCTCCTCCGTCGGCCCCGAGATGGGAAGCGAGTTCACGATCCTGGCGCTCATCGTGGCGGTGGTGGGCGGCGTGCGGAGCCTCACGGGGACAGTCACGGCGGGGCTGCTGCTGGGAGTGGTCAACGCTTTCGCCAGTTACCTGGTGGGGACGTACATGACGCTGATCCTCCTGCTGGGGGTCGCGCTGGTGACGATCCTGGTGCGCCCGCAGGGCCTCCTGGCGTACTGGGCATGAGACAGGGATTCTCCCGCGCCACGGTTGTCACGCTCCTGACCACCGCGTTGGTGCTTGCTCCGGCACCATGGATCCTGGCATGGGTCCTGCGCGGGGGACAATATGCCTTCCGAATCACCACCCTGATGCTGGTGAACGCGACGTACGCCGTGGCCTTCAACCTGATCTTCGGCCACACCAAGCAGCTCTTTCTGTGTGTCGGCGCGCTGGCCGGCTCCTCGGCGTACCTCGCGGTGGTGCTGGAGCGCGACCTCGGATGGCCCGCGCTCCTCACCACGGGGCTGGGGCTCCTGTTCGCCGCCGGCCTGGGAGGATTGGTGAGTTACGTGTCGGTCCGCCGGGGGCTCGGGGTGATCTTCGTCGGCATCGTCACCCTGGCCGTTTCGTTGATCTTCCAGAACCTTCTGCTCGGCTTCAGGCGGTACACGAACGGCGAGACCGGGATCGATACCCACGGACTGGGGATCGGACTGGGAGATCGGGTGGTCGCCTACTACGTCTTCGTCGGGCTGTTGCTGCTGGCGCTGGCCGTCTACGCCCTGCTGATGGGGTCGCCGGCCGGGATGGCGTTCCGGGCCCTGAGCGGTGACGAGCTGGCCGCGGAACTGGCGGGCATCGACGTCACCCGCTACAAGGTCCTGGCGGCGGCCGTGGGTTCCGCCGTCATCGGCCTGGCGGGCGCGTTGTTCTCGGATTATAACGGTTTCATCAATCCCTCCATCTACGCCCTGGCCCAGGTGGACATCGTGGTCCTGATCGTGCTGATCATGGGAGGGATGCGCACGCTGCTGGGGCCGGTGATCGGCGCCGTGGTGTTTGCGGCCATCGACCACGTCGTGCGCCCGTTCGGTCAGGTGACCGTTCTGGTCTACGGTGTCTTTCTGATCGTACTGTTTGTGGCCTTCCGCGAGGGCCTGGTCCCGGTGTTGCGACGGGCGGCCAGGCTCCCCATTCCCTGAGATGGCGGAGATGTTCATTGGCGGTCGCACCGTGCCGTCTCCCGGGCGCGAGCGTCTGCCAGTAGTGAACCCGGCGAGCGAAGAGGTTCTGGACACCGTGCCGCGGGGCGGGCCCGACGAGGTCCACGCCGCGGTCCAGGCTGCAGCGGAGGCATTCCCCGTCTGGCGAGATCTGCCCGCTGCCGACCGGGGCGAGCGGGTGGCCGCTGCGGCCCGCGCCGTCGCCGAGCGGATCGAGGAGCTTGCCCGGCTGCTGACCGGTGAGCAGGGGAAGCCGCTGCGCGAGGCGCGTCTGGAGATCCGGCGGTTCGTGCACACGCTGGACTACTACGCGGGCCTGGCCAAGAATCTCCGCGGCGGGTACGTGGCGAACCTCGACGAGGGCGCCTACGGCATGATCCTGAAGCAACCGCTGGGCGTGGTGGGCGCCATCGTGCCCTGGAACTTTCCGCTGTCGCTACTGGGGAACAAGCTCGGGCCGGCGCTCGTCGCCGGAAACACCGTGGTGGCCAAGCCGGCTGAGACCACGCCGCTGGCGACCCTGCGGGCAGCGGCGATCATGCACGAGGCGGGACTGCCGGCCGGCGTGTTCAACGTGGTGACGGGCCTCGGCCCGGAGGCCGGCCGGGCGCTGGTGGAGCACCCGGGCGTGCGCAAGGTGGCCTTCACGGGCTCGACGCCGGTGGGCAGGCAGATCATGGCCCTGGCTGCGCCTGCGCTCAAGCGCGTGACCCTGGAGCTCGGTGGGTCCGATCCGATGATCGTCTGCGACGACGCCGCTCTCGACGCCGCGGCGAGCGCGGCCAGCGTGGGCCGCTTCTTCAACTGCGGGCAGGCCTGCCTGGCGGTGAAGCGCCTCTACGTCTTTGCGCAGGTTGCCGATGAGTTCATCGAGCGGCTGCGCAGTAAGGTGCTCCGGCTGCGCCTTGGCCCGGGGGACGCGGACGGGGTGCTCCTGGGACCGCTGCATACCGCCCGCGGACGCCAGATGATTGAGACCCAGGTGGCCGACGCGCTGGAGCGGGGCGCGACGGTTCTGGCCGGTGCCAGGCGACCGGCGGCGGAGGCGCTGGCGCGCGGTTTCTTCTACGAGCCCACGCTGCTACTGGAGCCCGCGCACGACGCCCGCGTTGCCCGGGAAGAAGTCTTCGGCCCGGTCCTGCCCGTCTGGCGGGTGCGCGATCTGGAGGAGGCGATCGGGCTGGCCAACGCGTCGATCTATGGTCTGGGCTCATCGGTGTGGACCCGCGACCTCGACCGGGCCTCCTACGCCGCCGAGCGGCTGGAGGCCGGCTACACCTGGATCAACTCGCCGCAGAAGATCTACGACGAGCTCCCCTTCGGCGGGGTGAAGCAGAGCGGGATCGGCAAGGAGCACGGCATCGAGGCGCTGGAGTACTATCTGGAGACCAAGTCGGTGGTGGTCCGGCGAAGTTCATAGGGGCGAAGCCGGCAGCCACGAAGGTCGCAGCTTCGAAGTTGCCAGCGGCGGAACTGCTCACGGGAGGAACGGCGATGGTCGAGATTCCGACGCAGTACAATGCCTCCCTGGTGCTGGATCAGAACCTGGAGGCGGGGCGAGGCGGGAAGGTGGCCATCGCCTGTGGGGACGACCAGGTCACCTACCGCGACCTGATGGCCCGGGTCTGCCGCTTCGCCGGCGCGCTCCGCGGCCTTGGGGTGCGCCGGGAAGACCGCATCGTCATGGTGCTCAACGACACGCCGGCCTTCCCCGCGGTCTTCTACGGCGCGCTGCGGATCGGCGCCGTGCCCGTGCCCGCCAACCCGCTGCTGCGGTGGGAGGACCACCGCTACTTCATCGCCGACAGCTACGCGCGTGCGGTCGTGGCCGACGCCGAGCACCTGGACAAGGTGCGCCAGGCCCTGGATGGCCTGGCCGAGCCGGTGACGCTCATTGTGGCCAACGGGCGCGCCGACCAGGCCCTGGCTCTGCAGGATCTGCTGGCCTCGGGCCACGACGAGCTACCGCCAGCCCCCACGCACCGCGACGACATCGCCTTCTTCCTCTACAGTTCAGGCAGCACCGGGCTCCCCAAGGGCGTCGTGCACCTGCACCACGATATCCTCTATACCTGCGAGACCTACGCGCGGCACGTCCTGCAGCTCACCGCCTCCGACATCACCTACTCGGCGGCCAAGCTGTTCCACGCGTACGGCCTGGGGAACAACATGACGTTTCCATACTGGGCGGGGGCGACCACGGTGCTCGTGCCTGCGCGGGCGGCTCCGCAGCCGGTGCTGGAGACCATCCAGCGCTACCGTCCCACGGTGTTCTTCGGCGTGCCCACCCTGTACAATGCGATCCTTAACTTCCCCGATCGCGCGCGCTACGACCTCTCCTCAGTGCGGCTGTGCGTCTCCGCGGCCGAGGCGCTGCCGGCGGAGATCTGGCGGCGGTGGAAGGAGGCGTTTGGGCTCATGATCCTCGACGGTATCGGCACGACCGAGATGCTGCACATCTTCGCCTCCAATACGCCCGAGGCGTTACGCCCCGGCTCCAGCGGGAAACCGGTGCCCGGATATGAGGTCAAGATCGTTGACGACGAAGGGAATCCGGTCGCCCCCGGCGGCGCCGGACACCTGATGGTGAAAGGCGACTCGGCGGCCCCGTACTACTGGCACTTCCACGAGAAGTCCAAGGCCACGATGGCCGGCGAGTGGATGCGCACCGGCGACTGGTACCGGATGGACCAGGAGGGATTCCTGTGGTATGAGGGCCGCTCGGATGACATGCTGAAGGTCGGGGGCTTATGGGTCTCACCCATCGAGGTGGAGAACGTCCTGATCGAGCACCCGGCGGTCCTGGAGGCCGCGGTCGTGGGTATCCCCGTGGAGGGCCTGACCAAGATGAAGGCCTTCGTCATCCTGCGCCAAGGCCAGGTCGGGTCGCCCGCGCTCGCAACAGAACTGCAGGAATGGTGCAAGACGAAGCTGGAGCGCTACGAGTATCCCCAACTGGTCGAGTTCGTCGCTGACCTCCCCAGGACGGTGACCGGAAAGATCCAGCGCTTCAAGCTCCGGCAGGCGGAGACCGCCCCGGCATCGTCATGAAGCTGATGAGCCTGGCCGAGGCCATCGGCCGCTTCGTGCCCGACGGCGCCTCGGTGGCCATGGGGACGTGCCTGGAGTCGCTGATCCCGTTCGCGGCCGGACACGAGATCATCCGCCGGCGCCGGCGGGACCTGACGCTCATCGGACCCATCTTCGACATCGTCGTCGATCAGCTCATCGGCGCAGGCTGCGTGGCCACCATCCAGGCGGCGTGGGTGGGCAACGTGAGCGCCGGGCTCGGGTATGCCTTTCGCCGGGCGGCCGAAGCCGGCATTCCCCGCCCGATCACCGTCGAGGAGTACTCCAACTACACGGTGGTTCTGGCGCTGCTGGCGGGCGCCCATGGGCTGCCCTTCGTGCCGGTGCGCTCCGGGCCCGGCAGTGACATCACCCGCAACCATCCGGCGTTCGCCGAGGTGACCTCGCCGTTCGACCACCGGACGGTCATGGTGGTACGGGCGCTGCGGCCCGATGTGGCCATCGTCGCCGTGCAGCGCGCGGATGCGGAAGGGCACGCCCACGCCTGGGGGAACCTGGGCATCACCGAGGAGGCCGGCCTGGCCGCCGAGCACATCATCGTCCTGGCCGAGGAGATCGCCGATACCGCAATTCTCACGAGCGACCCCAACCGGGTGCTTTTCCCGCCCTTTCGGGTCAGCGCGGTCGTGCACTGTCCGGGCGCCTGCCACCCATCCCCCGTCCAGGGGTATTACGGCCGCGACCACCAGTTCTACGCCGACTATCACCGGGAAACGCAGACGCCGGAGGGGATGGCGGCCTGGCTTGATCGCTGGGTCTACGGCGTCCCCGACCGGGCCGGGTACCTGGCCCGTCTCGGCCAGGAGCGGTGGGCCGCGCTGCGCAGGCTGCAATCTGCGCCTGCAGCGCCGGCCGATTACGCGTGGCAGGAGCAGGCAAGCCCGCAGTCCGATGAGGTCGAGCCGCGGATCGCGGGAGCCGCACCGCGCAGGTCGACGCGCGACCGGGTGGGTGACACCGGGGCGGGTGATACCAGGGTGGGCGACACCTGATGGCCGCGTTCACTTCCGGCGAGATCATGGTCGCCGCCGCGGCGCGCGAGATCCGGGACGGCGACGTGGTCTTCGTCGGGATGCGCCTGCCGCTGCTGGCGTTCCAGCTGGCCAAGCTCACCCATGCGCCGCGGGCCGTGGGCGTGTTCGAAAACGGCGTGATCCGCCTGATCCCGAGCGATCAATTCCTTTACACGATGGGGGATCCACCCAATATCGTCGGGGCCAGCATGTGCACGCGGCTCTCGCTGGTGATGAGCCTGCTGGGGCGCGGGCGCATTGACGTGGGGTTCATCGGGGGAGCGGAGGTGGACCGCTTCGGCAACGTCAACTCGTCGCTGATCGGCCCGCAGGACCGCCCCCGGGTGAAGCTGCCGGGCAGCGGCGGAGCCTGCGATATCGCCTCGCTGGCCAAGCGGCTCTTGATCATCATGGCCCACGAGCGCCACCGGTTCCGCGAGGCGGTCGATTTCGTGACCTCGCCGGGATACCTGCGCAGCGCTGCCCAACGCCGCGCGCTGGAGCTGGCTGGCGGGCCGTCGGCGCTGATCACGACGATGGGGGTCCTGGGGTTCGAGCCGCAAAGCGGTGAGGCGGTCCTGCGCTCCTACCATCCAGGGGTGACCGTGGAGGAAATCCGGGCGCAGACGGGGTGGGAGCTGATGGTCGCGCCAGACGTGAGCGAGACCCCGCCTCCCACAGCGGAAGAACTGCGCCTGATCCGTCGGCTGGATCCACAGGGCTTCTGGACCCGCGGGAACGCAGGATAGGGGCGGCGGTGGAGATCAAGCGACAGCGGCTCTACTTTGACGACCTGGCGGTGGGGATGCGCTTCACGACCGGCGGCCGCACCGTAACCGAAGCCGACCTCGTCGCGTTCTCCGGGGTGAGCGGAGACTTCAACCCGCTGCACACCGACGCGGAGTTCGCGAAGGGGACGATCTTCGGGGAGCGGGTCGCGCACGGCACCCTGATCCTCTCGCTGGCCACGGGGCTGCGGCAGCGCGCGGGGACGTTCGAAGGCACGATCATGGCCTTTCTCGAGATCCGGGAGTGGAAGTTCGTCCGGCCGGTCCTGATCGGGGATACCATTCACGCCGAGACCGAGATCACGGATCTGCGGGCGACCTCCAAGCCAGACCGGGGGATCATGGTGCAGGCCGTGCGCGTGCTGAACCAGCGCGACGAGATCGTCGCCGCGGGCGAGTTTGTCAATATGGTCCGCCGGGCCCCTCCGCAGTAGCCCCCGGTCAGTCGCCCCGGGTCATTGCGAGCGCAGCGAAGCAATCCCCTGCAACTCTTCGGGTTTCGCAATGTCCTCCGCCCTGCGGCGCACGACGACCTCTGCAGGAGAATCGGAGGGTTCACGCGAACAGAGATATTGTTCGGAATAACGAATAAGGTTCGAAATGGCGAACGTAGCGGCGCAGGCCACGGGCGCAACGCGTGCGCGCCTCCGGGGCACCCTCCACCCGCGGAGAGCGGTCCGCCTGGTCCCGGCCGTAGACCGCACCGTCCGGGTGCTCCGCGCGCTGGCGATGGGCAGCGACGGGGCGCGTCTGTCTGACCTCAGCCGGACGCTCCGCCTCAGCAAGAGCACGCTCTCCGAACTGCTGGCGACCCTCGCGCATCACGGCCTGGTGGAACGTGACGATGGCTCGCGCGCCTATCGCCTCGGCCCCGCGCTGCTGGAGCTGGGCAGCGCCGCGCTGCGCCGTCTGGACGTGGTCCAGCTCGCCCGACCCCACCTGGTGCAGTTGCGGGATACGATCGGTGAAACCGCCGTCCTGCATATCCCCACGAACGGCGCGGTCATCGTCGAGCGCGCCGAGTCCTACCACGACCTCAAGGTGGTCGCGCCGCTGGGCCACCGGCTCCCTCCGCTGGCGGGCGCGGTGGCCAAGGTGTTCCTGGCGCACCGGCCGTTGAAGGAAGTCGCTGCCCGGCTCAGGCGCGGGCCTCTCCCGGCGTTCACGCCGCGTGCCATCACCGATCCCCCTCGGTACCTGGAAGAACTGGCCCGTGTCCGCCGGCGCGGCTTCGCCACCGACGATGAGGAGTACCTGCCCGGCGTGCGCGCGGTGTCAGCGCCGGTGCATGATGCGCGGGGCCGGGTCGTGGCCACGGTAACTGTCGTGGGATCCAGCACCCGGCTGACCCGAGCGCGCCTGGCGGGGGTCGCGGCAGCGGTCACCTCGGCAGCGCAAGCAATCTCGCGGCGGCTGGGTGCATCGGCTGTCTCGCCGCCTTCGGAGCGCACGGCCGTGGCAGCCCACGGAGGCTGAGATGGGCAAGACCCTGGTCACCCTCCGCGTTAACGGTGAGATCCACGAGGTCGCCGTTCCGGTCCACAAGACGCTGCTGGAGGTCCTGCGTGAGGACCTGCAGCTTACCGGCACCAAGCACGGCTGCGAGTTGGGCGAGTGCGGCACGTGCACCGTGCTGATCGACGGCGAGCCCTGGCTATCCTGCCTGGTGCTGCCCGTGGAAGTGGAGGGCCGGGAGATCACTACGGTCGAGGGTCTTGCGCAGAACGGCCGCCCGCACGCCCTGCAGACCGCTTTTGCCGAGCTTGGCGCCGCGCAGTGCGGTTATTGCACGCCGGGCGTGCTCGTCACCGCCAAGGCATTGCTGGATGCCATCCCCCGGCCGACGCGAGCGGAGATCGCGCAGGCGCTCTCCGGCAACCTTTGCCGGTGCACGGGGTACCTGAAGATCTTCGAGGCGGTGGCGCTGGCCGCAAGGCGGATGGCCGCCGGCGAGCCCGAGCCGGTCGTTCCACGGGGCGCCGACAGCAAGAAGCCTGCCACTCCACGCGTGGCTGACAGCCCGCAGCCCGTCGTGCCTGGAGGTAGTGAATAACCATGGCCCACGACTTCTCGGTCATCGGTCGCCCGCTGCCCCGCGTGGATGGGCTGGCGAAGAGCACCGGACAGACGAAATTCGCCGACGACCTGCTCTTGCCGCGAATGCTCTTCGGACGAATGCTGCGCAGCGTGCACGCGCATGCCCGCATCCTGCGTGTAGACCCCAGCCGGGCACTGGCGCTACCCGGCGTGTGTGCGGTGATCACCGGTCAGGATCTGCCGGTGAAGTACGGCATCCTGCCCGTCAGCCAGGACGAGACCGCGCTGGCCGTGGACAGGGTGCGGTTCGTCGGCGACCCGGTAGCGGCCGTGGCCGCGGTCGATGAGGAGACAGCGGAGCGGGCCCTGGAGCTCATCGAGGTGGAGTACGAGCCGCTGCCGGCGATCATGACCATCGAGGAGGCGCTCGCCCGGGACGAGGTCCGCATCCACGACTACGGGGACGGGCCGGCGAACGTCCACAAGATGGTGGCCCTGGAGTTCGGCGACGTCGAGGCAGGCTTTCGCGAGGCCCACCACATCCGGGAGGACGTCTTCTTCTACGAGGGCAGTACTCATCTCCCAATGGAGCAGCACGCCGCGGTCGCCTTCTACGAAGCCGACGGAAGGCTCACCGTCTGGTCGTCGACGCAGACCCCGCACTACGTGCACCGCGCACTGGCCAAGGTCCTGGAGTATCCGGCCGGCCGGATCCGCGTGATCGCCACACCCGTCGGCGGCGGCTTCGGGGGCAAGTCCGATCCCTTCGCGCACGAGATCGTGGCGGCCAAGCTGTCGATGGTCACGGGTCGGCCGGTGAAGATCACCTGCACCCGTGAGGAGGTCTTCTACTTCCATCGGGGCCGGCATCCGGTGCTGATGCGGGTCCGCACGGGCTTCACTCCAGACGGCCGGATCACGGCGATGCACTTCCAGTCCTTCCTCGATGGCGGTGCCTACGGCTCGTACGGCGTGGCGAGCACCTACTATACCGGTGCGTTGCAGACGACCACCTACCAGATCCCGCACTATCGGTTCGAGGGGTTACGCGTCTTCACCAACAAGCCGCCGTGCGGGCCCAAGCGCGGGCACGGCACGCCGCAGCCGCGCTTTGCGCTGGAGTGCCACCTGGACAAGGCGGCGGCAGATCTGGGGCTCGACCCCGTGGAGCTGCGCCGGCGCAACCTGGTCACCCCGCACTCCATGACGGTGAATCACCTGCGGATCACGTCATGCGGGTTAAGTGAGTGTATGGACAAGGTCATCTCGGCGTCAGGGTTCCACAGCAGGCGCGACCGGCTACCCGCCGGCCGCGGACTCGGCTTCGCCGTCAGCGCCTACCTCTGCGGTGCCGGCCTCCCCATCTACTGGAACGAGATGCCCCAATCCGAGGTCCAGATCAAGATCGACCGGGGCGGCGGCGTCACCGTCTACTCCATGGCCATCGAGATCGGTCAGGGCTCAGACTCCGTGCTCGCCTTCACGGTCTCCGAGGTCTTGGGCCTCCAGCCCTCGGACATCGCGCTGGTCACCGCCGACACCGACCTCACCCCGATCGACCTGGGGGCCTACTCCAGCCGGGTGACGTTCATGGCCGGCAACGCGGCGGTAGAAGCCGCGCAGAAGATGCGCGCCCTGATCCTGGACGCCGTGGCTGAGAAGCTTGAGGTGCCGGCCGAGTTGCTGGCTGCCCGCGACCGGCGCATCGTCAACCGGGAGAAGCCCGAGATGGCGGTGGACTGGGACGAGGCCGTGCGGCTGGCGGAGGCCAGGCACGGCCTGCTGCTCACCAGCGGCTCCTACCGCCCGCCGAAGCTGGCCGGTCCGTACAAAGGGTCGGGCGTGGGGCCCTCGCCGGCGTATTCGTACACCGCCTGCGTCGCCGAGGTCACCTGCAACGCTGAGACCGGCTGGATCACGGTCGACCGGGTGTGGATCGCGCACGACATCGGGCGGGCGATCAACCCGCTGCTGGTGGAGGGACAGATCGAGGGGAGCGTCTACATGGCGCTGGGCGAGGCGCTCATGGAGGAGCAGGTCTTCCGCCGCGGCGTTCACAAGTTCCCCTCGATGCTGGAGTACAAGAGCCCGACCACGCTGGAGACGCCCGAGATCCACTCGTTCCTGGTCGAGAGCGTCGACCCCGAAGGACCCTTCGGGGCAAAGGAAGTCGGTCAGGGGCCGCTGCTGCCTGTGATTCCCGCCGTAGTTAATGCCGTGGCCGATGCGCTCGGTGTGAGGATCGATGAAATCCCCCTGACTCCTGACAGGATCCTGGCGGCGCTGGCCGATCAGAAGCGGGGTGGTCCCGGTCGCGTGGGGCCCAGGGGCGTGCCGGCCATCCGGTTCAAGAATCCCATCCGGGTCGCTCCACCTGCCGGATGGCAGCCGGCGGCGGTGCGGTGAAAGCCATGGCCACAGTCATCCTCAGCATTCGCGCGAAGAGGATCATGCCATGATGCGGCTACCGCCATTTGCTTACCTGGCGCCGCGCACCCTGGGTGAGGCGGTGCGCCTGCTGGCCGACCACGGTCCCGAGGCGGTGCCGGTCGCCGGCGGCACCGACCTCTACCCGAACATGAAGCGCCGGCAGATCGAGCCGAAGGTCGTCATCAGCCTCCGCGGGCTGCGCGAGCTGCAGGGGATCTCAGGTGACGAGCGCGCAGGGCTGCGGGTCGGCGCTGGGGTGGTGCTGCGCCGCTTTCTCGAGCATCCGGTGGTGGCGGGATCGTACGCGGTCCTGGCCCATGCCGCCTCCAGCATCTCAAACCCGCAGATCCGCTACATGGGCACGGTTGGTGGAAATCTGCTGATCGACACGCGCTGCAACTACTACAACATGCCGTACTGGTGGCGGCGGTCGATCAACTTTTGTATGAAGAAAGACGGCGACATCTGCTGGGTCGCGCCGGGCGGTCATCGCTGCTGGGCCGTCTCATCTTCAGACCTGGCGCCCGTGATGGTGGCGCTGGAGGCGCGGGTCCGGCTGATGAGCGCGAGTGGGGAGCGCACGATCCCGGCCGCCGACCTCTACCGCGACGACGGCATTCAATACCTGGGCAAGGCCCCCGGCGAGGTGCTGGTCGAGGTCCTGGTGCCGGCTTCTGACGGCCTGCGGGCCACCTATCAGAAGCTGCGGCGCCGCGGGGCCATCGATTTTCCCATCCTCGGCGTTGCCGCCGCCGTGCGCCTCCTGCCTGATGGAACGTGCAGCCACGCGCGGCTGGTCCTGGGCGCGGTGGCGTCGCAACCGGTGCGCAGCGAGGCCGCCGAACGCGCGCTGATGGGCCGGCGGCTGGTGCCCGAGGTGATCGACGCGGCGGCAGAGGAGGCCTGGAAGCCATCGAAACCTCTCGACAACACGGATCTCACCCTCGGCTACCGGAAGGCTATGGTACGGGTCTACGTGCGTCGTGTCCTGCGCGAGCTGGCTGGCCTGCCTTCCTCCGATGCGCAGGTGATGGCCTGAGCTGCGGCGTGCAGGGATGTGGGGAAGGATGTGACGGAAGAAGGACGTGGCGGGAAGCCATGTGCCGGGTGAGCACACACCCTCATAGGTGACCCGGTGGACGTTCCCTACTACCAGCGCGAGCTCGAGACGCAAGAGCGGTCCACGCTGCAGGCGCAGCAACTGGACCGGCTGTGCCGCCTGCTGGAGGAGATGGCTGCCGGCAACCCGTTCTACCGCCGGAAATGGCAGGCGGCCGGGGCGGGCGACGCCAGGGCGGTGCGTTCCCTCGAAGACCTCCGCCGGTTTCCCTTCACCACCAAGCGCGAGCTGCTGGCCGACCAGGAGGCATCGCCGCCCTTTGGCTCGGTGCTCACATATCCGGTCGAGCGCTACAGCCGGTTCCATCTGACCTCAGGCACGACCGGCCGGCCGCTGCGCTGGCTGGACACCCCGGAATCCTGGGAGTGGTGGTGTCGCTGCTGGACCTTCGTCTACCGCGCGGCCGGGGTGGGGCCAGAGGACCGGGTGTTCTTCCCGTTCTCCTTCGGACCGTTCATCGGCTTCTGGGCGGGGTTCGACGCGGCCACCCGCCTGGGCGCGCTGGCCCTGCCGGGCGGCGGCCAGGACTCCGCGCTCCGCCTGCACACCATGCTCGAGACCGGCGCTACCGTGCTGGTCTGCACGCCCTCCTACGCGCTGCGGCTGGCCCAGGTCGCCCGGGAGCAGGGCCTCGATCCGGCGGCGCTGCCGGTGCGGGTGACGATCCACGCGGGCGAGCCCGGGGCCAGCATTCCCGCCACCAAGCGGCGTATTGAGGCGGCCTGGGGCGCGCGGTGCTTCGACCACTACGGCATGACCGAAGTCGGCGCGGTCGGCTTCGAGTGCATCGCGCAGCCCGGCGGGATCCACATCAATGAGAGTGAGTTTATCGCGGAGGTGCTTCAGCCGGCATCGGGCGAGGTGGCGTGGGAGGGCGAGGGGGAGTTGATCCTGACGAACCTGGGCCGGGCGGGTTCCCCCGTGATCCGGTACCGCACCGGCGATCGGGTGCGCCTGATCACCGCGCCCTGCCCGTGCGGCCGGACGTTTGCCCGGCTGGACGGCGGCGTGCTGGGCCGGGTGGACGACATGCTGGTCGTCCGCGGGGTCAACATCTTTCCCAGCGGCATCGAAGACATCGTGCGCCGCTATCCCGCGGTGGACGAGTTCCGCATCGAGGTCTACCGGCAGGACGAGATGGAGCAGCTGCGGGTGCTGCTGGAGATCGACGAGGGACGGCACGGGGTGGCCGGTCGCGACCGGGCTGTGGCGGCCGTCGCCGAGGACCTGCACCACAGCTTCGGGCTGCGGATCGAAGCGCAGGCCGTTCCGGCCGGGACGCTGCCGCGCTTTGAGCTGAAAGCCAGGCGCGTCGTCCGCGTGTAGACCGGCGACCGGCCACGAGGAGGTGGCGCATCGGCCCGGTCGAAGGGGAACCGGATCTCCCTGCCCGGTCCGGGAGGTCAGGCACAATCCGGTATAGTAGGCAGAAGAGGATGGCCACGGCGGTGTTGGCTCTTCTTGCGTATCCGGGGAGAGAGGGCATATGCGTCTCGTGACCGAGGAGGCTCTGCGGGCACGCCTCGACCGCGGCGAACTGGTCGAAGGACCAGAGTACGCCACGCCGACGTACATCGAGTCGCTCACGCGCACCCTCATCGTCTCCGCAGATACCGAACTGATCAGCGCGCCGGCCTACCTGCGCGCCGCGCGGGATGCCCCCAGCATCAACTCGTACATCTCCGCCGTCGGCATCATCCAGGACGAGCTCGGCCACGCCCACATCGCCTACCGCATGCTGCGTGACCTGGGGGTGGACACCGACGCCCTCATCTACCGGCGCGATTCGACGCAGTTCAAGCATCCCTACGCCTTCGACGTGCCCCTCCAGACCTGGACCGAGCTGGTCGTGGCCAACGCCTTCTACGACCGCGCCGGATTCGTGCTGCTCGGCGATATCTTCCGCCACACCACGTACGGACCGTGGAAGCGGGCTCTGGCCAAAGTGGACCGCGAGGAGAACTTCCACCTGCGCCACGGCGAGAAGTGGATGCATACCCTGGCCGCCTCGCCGGACGGGAAGGCGGAACTCCAGCGGGCGGTCGACTGGATGTTCCTGCTCACTGTGGAATGGTTTGGACTGCCGGACGATCTCAAGCGCCACAAAGAGCAGATCGGCTACGGGCTGAAGGGGTACACTAACGATCAGCTGCGCCAGCAGTGGCTGTCCACCGCCGTCCCGCTGTGCCAGAAGCTTGAGCTCGACGTGCCGGCCCGCTTCGACGCAGATTCGGGGAAGTGGGTCATCACCTGCCCGTTCCCGGCGCGCTTCGACGCTGTCAATAGACGGTGGCGGCTGGAGGAGGGTGCCATTACCTGGGATGAGGTGCTGGCACGCTGGCGGCAGCGGGGTCCTGCCAACCGTGAGCTGGTCAGTGAGCTCCAGCGCGGCTATCAGCAGCTGCAGCCGATCGATGCCTGACGGAAAGCACTGGATGGCCGCATCACAGAACCAGTCACACTCGTCTGGTGCTCCCGAACGATCCGCGCAGTTTCCGTCTGCGTCCGGAGCGCCGGGATCTCCGTCGAGGGCAGAGGAAGCTCTGGCGGCCCTGCGCGAGGTGCTCGACCCTGAGTATCCGGTGAGCGTCGTAGACCTGGGTTTGATCCGCGGCATTGATGTGCACGGCGATACCGTGCATGTGCGGCTGACGTTCACCTCCATGGGCTGCCCCTGCGTGGACCTGATCCGGGACGACATCATCGCCCGGCTGCGGCGGCTGCCCGGCGTGCGCCACGTGGAGCTGGAGGTCGTGTGGGAGCCGTGGAGCCGTGCCGACATCAGCGCGGAGGGATGGCGCCGCCTGCGGCGCGTCGGAGTGGTCTAGGAGCATGTCTATGGAAATCTCGCAGGGGGAGGCTCGGGGCCCCCGACCATTCACCCCACGAAATCCTGGGGATTTCGCGGGGACCCTGAGACTAGAGACAGCAGTGCCAGGCCCCCGGAAAATGGTGCAGCCATTTTCTGGGGTGGTTTCGCGAGGCGAATTGTTGGGGTGAGCTGGTGGAGGAGGAGTACTACGAGGTGTTCGCAGCCCGCGCGGAAACCCGTGAACCGCTGCACAACGTCGGCACGGTACGCGCCACCTCCATCCGCGAGGCGGCCATCTTCGCCCACAAACTCTACGACGAGTGGCCGTGGCGGGCGATGTTTGTGGTGCCCCGCCGCGCACTCGTAACGGTGATCAAGCCTCCATGACAGTTGCGTCAGGCCGGTTCCTCGTGCTCGCCCGGCGGGCCTACACGGAGGCTCTGGTCTACCAGGGGGCGCTGGACTCCGGCGCAGACGAGGAGCTGTCGGCGGCGGCCACCAGCCGGTTTGGAACCGACTGGCTGGAACTGGTGCTGGCGCCGGCGACCGCCGTGCACTGGGTCATCGAGCCCGAGATCCTGGAGCCGACGGCGTGAGCCAGGCTTCGGCACCCGCAACGGAGGGGCGCGAGCGTGCGCTACCGGCGCTCGTCAACCTCATCGTCGTGCTGGCCGACACGAAGTACTTCCTGGGACGGCGGATCTCCGAGTGGGCACCGGGTGCGCCCTTCCTGGAGGCATCGGTGGCCTGCGCCGCCATCGCCCAGGAGGACCTGGGGCATTCGCGGGTCATCTATCCCCTGCTGGAGGATCTGCCGTATCCCAACCGGCCGCAGCCGCTGGAGCGCGAGACCGACCGCCAGCGGCGCTACTGCGTGCGGTTTCTGGACGCCCCATTTCCCACCTGGTCCCATGCGGTCGTCACCTGCGCCCTCGTCGATACGGCCGTGACCACGATGTTCGGGGCGCTGGTGCGGTCGCGCTACGAGCCACTGGCCGGCCGGGTACGCCGGGCGCTGGATGAGGAGCGGGTGCACCTGGGCTATGCGGAAAGCCTGGTCCGCCGGCTGGCCGCCACCCCGCAGGGCGCCGTCGCGCTGCAGGCCCGGGTGGACGAGGTGCTGCTGGAGATGCTGTGCTGGTTCGGACCGGCCGGGGAGCCGGGCGTAGAAGCGCTCGTGGCGGAGGGCTTCCTCGGGGCGGCGAACGAGGCGTTGCGGCAGGCGTACCTGGCGCGGGTCGCGCCGGTGTTGCTCGAGGCCGGCGTACGCCTGCCGGTGCAGTGGAATATGGAAACGCTGCAGTGGGACCTGCCGCCGTTGCCGTGGGAGCGATGGAACCCGATCCAACGCCGCTTGGAGCCGTGACGCCGCCCGAGATCCGGCCCGGCGACGCGCCGCGCTGCCCGTGGTGCGGGTCGGAGGACGTGGAGCGGGTCGGGACGTTCGGCTCGCAACTGATGTCCGAGCCGTACGTCTGCCGCAACTGCCACAGCCCGTTCGAGCGCATTCGCAAGTGAGCTCCCGAGACAAACTAGCGGTGGCCGGGCGGCCAGGTCCCGAACGGGAGAACGAGGAGGCTGGGCGATGGCGTTGCTGGTGATCAACGGGGAGGCAGTGCCGGCGAAGAGCGGCGAGCAGATGCCGGTGTTGAACCCGGCGACCGAGGAGCAGGTCGATACCGTCCCCAAGGCCGGGCCTGATGATGTCGATACGGCTGTAGCGGCAGCCCGGCGGGCATTCGAGGCCTGGGCGAAGACCGATCCCGAAGAGCGCGCCCACAAGGTTCGTGAAGGCTTAGCCGCAGTCCGTGCCCGCGCCCAGGAGGTGGCGGACCTGCTGGTGCGTGAGCAGGGCAAGCCGCTGCACGAGGCGACGGGCGAACTCACCCACTTCCTCCACGGGATGGAGTTCTATGTCGATCTCGCCAGCAAGCAGCGCGGTGCGTACACGCCGCTCCCGTCGGCCCTGGGGAAGGCGTACGGTCTGGTGATCCGCCGGCCGGTCGGCGTCTGCGCCGCGCTCGTGCCGTGGAACTTTCCCCTGACCCTCATGGGCACCAAGATCGGCCCGGCGCTGGCGGCCGGCAACACCGTGGTGGTCAAGCCGGCGAGCACGACGCCGCTGGCCACACTCAAGGTCATCAGCCTGCTCAATGAAGCGGGTCTGCCTCCTGGCGTGCTCAACGTCGTCACCGGCCCCGGCCGCACGGTGGGCGAGGCGCTGGCGGGCCATCCCGACGTCCGGCGCGTCGCGTTCACCGGGCAGACCGTCACGGGGCGGCGGATCATGGAACTGGCCGGACCTTCGTTCAAGCGTGTGACCCTGGAGCTCGGCGGCTCCGATCCCGTCATCGTCTGCTCCGACGCCGATCTGGACAAGGCGGTCCGGGGCGTGCTCATCGGCCGCTTCTGGAACTGCGGCCAGGCGTGCCTGGCGGCCAAGCGCGTCTACGTCTTCGCCGACGTCTATGATGCCTTCATGGAGAAGCTCCTGGCAGGCGTGGCCCGGTACGAGCCTGGCGAGGGCTGGGTGAAGGCGGAACGCCCCAGGATCCGCGTGGGCCCGCTTCACACTTCGCAGCAGCGCCAGGAGATCATCGATCAACTCGAGGACGCGGTGCGCCGGGGCGCAAAGGTCGCCCACGGCGGGACGCCGCCCGACGGTCGCGAAAAGGGGTACTTCCTTGTGCCGACGGTCGTCACCGACGCGCCCCACGACAGCCGGGTGGTGCAGGAGGAGACGTTCGGGCCGCTGCTGCCGGTCTTCCGCGTCTCAGGGATTGACGAGGCGATCGCTCGGGCCAACGACTCAATCTACGGCCTGGGCTCGTCGATCTGGACCTACAACATCAAGTGGATCCACAAGGCCATGCAGGAAGTGGAGGCCGGGATGACGTGGGTCAACCAGCTGCACTACGGCTACGACGAGCTGCCGTTCGGCGGCGTAAAAGCCTCGGGGGCCGGCCGCGAACACGGGCCTGAAGCCCTGGACTACTACGTCGAGTTCAAATCGGTGGTGGTCGGCGACCTGGAGTAGCCTGGCGTTCCGCCGTCCCACACCGCACGACAGGAGGCAGCCATGGGCATCGAGTACAGCCGCGAGGGATCCATCGGGCGCATCACAATCAACCGCCCGCCTGCCAACTCCTACGAGATTTCGTTCATGGAGGAGCTAGGAAGGGCGATTGAGGCGGCCGCTGCCGACGATGCGGCCCGGGTGGTGATCGTGCGCAGCGCCCTGGAGAAGTTCTTCTGCGCCGGCGCCGATGTGAAGGCTTTCAGCGAGAACAGTCCTGAGCAGAACATGGCGATGTGCCGGACGGCCCACCGCAGCCTGGGCCGCATCGCCGGTATCCCCAAAGTCTTCATCGCCCAGATCGCCGGCCACGCCCTGGGCGGAGGCCTGGAGATCGCGCTGGCCTGTGACCTGCGCTTTGGGGCCGACGGCGCGTACTTCCTGGGCCAGCCCGAAGTGCAGCTCGGACTCCTGCCCGGCAACGGAGGCACGCAGCGGCTGCCGCGGCTGATCGGGTGGAACCGCGCGCTGGACCTGATGATCACGGGCCGCAGGGTAACCCCAGCGGAGGCGCTCGCGCTAGGGATCCTCGACCGGGTGTTCCCGGCCGACCGGCTGGATGCCGAGACGGCAGCCTACGCGCAGGCGCTGGCCGACGGGTCCGCCTCGGCCATCGGCGCCATCAAGCTGGCCGTGCACCGGGGGCGCGACCGGACCCTGGACGACGGCCTGCGCGTGGAGCTTGAACTGCTGGACGGCCTCTTCCGCAGCGCCGACGGCCAGGAAGGCGTGCGGGCCTTCGTCGAGAAGCGTAAGCCTCAGTTCATCAAGACCGCGTGATAGAACAGGTCGTTGTTGCGCCAGGATACGTTCCTTCAGTCGTGGTTCGAGAGCGTCGTACTCCACCACATCGACTTTCCGTCCCGGAGCTTCCTCAAGCCTCAGCTTCAAGTCGACCAAGTCGAAGAGGCTGCTCCCCTCGGGGAGGTCAACGAGGGGATCGATATCGCTGTCTGGTGCGGCTTCCGGGTGCCTCCCTCCGGTCTCGTCCCCGGGACTACTTCCGATCCCGGGGGAAGAATATCGGGCGCCCGCCCGATACCCGGACCGCCCCCGCTGCGGTACAGATAGTGTCAAAACTGTAACATCTCCCGCCTGACCTCGACCTGACGGGGAGGGACACCTGTGAGCACTATCGCCCCCAAGGCGCCCGCGCAGTTTGCCTTCCAGGACATCCTCTACGAGAAGCGCGAACGCATCGCCACCGTCACGATCAACCGTCCCGAGTCCTACAACGCCTATACGACGCGCACGCTTCTGGAGTTGAGCCAGGCCTTCCAGGATGCGGCCTGGGACGATGCCATCGGGGTGCTGGTGCTGACCGGGGCAGGGGAGAAGGCCTTCTGCACGGGCGGCGACGTGAAGGAATACGCCAGCACCTACCTGCGGCGTCCCCGTGATTACTGGAAGTACATGGGCATCTTCGCCGAGACGCTGGACCGGCTGCGCAACTGCGGCAAGCCGGTGATCGCCCGCCTGAATGGGATGGTGGCCGGCGGGGGGAACGAGCTGAACATGGCGTGCGATCTGGCGGTGGCCGTCGACCATGTGACGATCCGTCAGGTGGGGACGCGGGTGGGCAGCGTCGCCGCCGGCGGCGCCACGCAGTGGCTGCCCATTATCATCGGGGATCGTCGGGCCCGGGAGATGCTGTTTACCTGCGAGCCCATCACCGCGGAGCAGGCGCTGCAGTGGGGCCTGGTGAACCGCGTTGTCCCTAAGGACGAGCTTGACGGTGCGGTGAACGCGCTTGCGCAGACGCTACTCGACAAGTTCCCGGAGTGTACACGCTACACCAAGCAGCAGGTGAACTTCTGGAAGGATCTTGCCTGGCACATGACCATCGGCCACGCCCGGGACTGGCTGACGCTGCACTTCGCGAACTGGGAGCCCCTCGAAGGCATGACGGCGTTCGTCGAGAAGCGCCCGCCGGATTACGCGGGGCTGCGCGAGCGGGCGGCAAGCGGGGGATGGAGTGAAGTACCCTGGGGCCCGCCTCTATCGACCTGTCCCACCTGCGGAGCAAAGCACCTGCCGGCGGGCTTCCAGTTCTGCGGGCAGTGCGGGACGCGACTGCCCGCGCCCGACGGCGGGCGACCGGCATGAGCGAGTTCATCCGCACCGCGCAGACCGACGGCATCTCGCGCATCACGCTGAACCGCCCACCCCTCAACATCTTCACCGCTGCAATGCTCCGGGAGTTCACCGCAGCCCTTGAGGCGAGCGCCGACGCGCACGTCGTGGTCCTCGACGCCGTCGGGAAGGCCTTCTGCGCCGGGGTGGACATCGCCGAGCATCTCCCGGAGACGGCACCCCCGATGCTGGCGCAGTTCCACCGCGCCTGCCGCAGCCTGCTGGCGCTGGATGTGCCCACCGTAGCCGTCGTGCACGGCGCGGCGCTCGGTGGCGGCTGCGAACTTGTCATGCTCTGTGACTTTGTCGTTGCGGCGCGCTCGGCCACCTTCGGCCAGCCTGAGATCAAGGTCGGAGCGTTTCCACCGGTGGCGGCGGCCGCCCTGGTTGCGGTGGCCGGTCAGCGTCGGGCCATGTCGCTGATGCTGCTCGGCGACACGATCTCCGCGGAAGCGGCTCAGGCGGCGGGGCTCGTGACCACGGTCGTGGACGACAGCGCCCTCCCGGACACGGTCGCACAGCTGATCGGCAAGCTCACCGCGCTGAGCCGGCCGGCGCTGCGCCTGGCGAAGCGAGCCGGCCTGGCGGCGTTCCGGCGGGCATTCGATGAGGCGCTGGAGCAGGCGGAGTACCTGTACGTGCACGAACTGATCCGGACCGAAGACGCGCGCGAAGGCATTGTGGCATTTCTGGAGAAGCGCGCGCCGGCCTGGAGGCACCGCTAGCGCAGTGTGACCAACGTCCGGGGAGGTATGGCCAACGGCTCGGCCGAGTCCGCGGAGCGAGGCCAGGCCCGAGCCAGCCGGTAGGGGGAGGGGACGGAATGCGCGCTGCGGTGTTTGAGGGACCGGGACGGCCGCTGGTGGTGACGGAGGTGCCGACGCCGGTGATCCGGCCGCACGAGGTGCTCGTCAGGGTGACCGCGTGCGGCATCTGCCACACCGACCTGCACTACATCGACCACAACGTGCCTACGTTCAAGACACCGCCTCTGATCCTGGGCCACGAGACGGCGGGGGTCGTGGAGGAGGCCGGCACGGCGGTTGAGGGCGTGCGACCGGGCGACCGCGTCCTGCTGCCGGCGGTGCTGAGCTGCGGCCGGTGCGCGCAGTGCCGGCGGGGCCGCGAGAACATCTGCGAGCGGATGGTGATGTTCGGCAACCACGTGGATGGAGCATACGCCGAGTTCGTCGCGGCCCCGGCGAAGGACGTGTTTGCGATTCCCGAGCAGATCCCCCTCGACGAGGCGGCGATCATTGCCGATGCGGTGTCCACACCGTTCCATGCCGTCACGGTGCGGGGCAAGGTGCAGCCGGGCGAATGGGCGCTGGTCGTGGGCTGCGGCGGGGTGGGCCTCAACGTCGTGCAGGTGGCGGCCGCAGGGGGAGCGTCGGTCATCGCGGTCGACCTGGTCGACGAGAAGCTGACGCTGGCCAAGCAACTCGGGGCGCAGCACGTTATCAATGCGGGACAGGTGGAGTCGCTGCCCAAGGCCGTGCGCAAACTCACCGAGGGCGGGGCGGATGTGGCGTTCGAGGCCATCGGGATGCCGAAGACCATCACCCTGGCCTTCGACAGCCTGCGCCGCGGCGGCCGGCTGGTGCTGGTGGGCTACAGCCAGCTGCCGGTAGAGTTGAACGCCGCCAAGACGATGTTCTTCGAGATGGACGTGATCGGCTCGCTGGGCTGTCGGCCGGTGGACTATCCGAGGATCATCGCCATGGTGGCCTCGGGGAAGCTGCGCACCGCCCCGCTCATCAGCCACCGCCTGCCCCTCCGCGAGATCAACGCAGGGCTGGACCTGCTGAGATCAGGCCAGACGATCCGCGCGCTGGTGGTGCCGGCGGCATGATCTCCGTCCGCCCCTCCCACGGGCCGCTGACGCTCGACCGCGAGCGCCGGGAGGCCATCGTGTTCGGACAGACGGTGCCCCTGACGCGGATGGAGTTTGACCTGCTGTCTGTGCTCATCGAGTCCCCGGGGCGGACCTACGCCCGTGATGATCTCATCGCCCGCCTGCACGCGATCGACGGGAAGATGCCGACCGAGCGCGCGCTCGACAACCTCATCGTGCGCCTCCGGCGGAAGCTGCGGGACGATCCCCGCCGACCGCGGCTCATCCAGGCTGTATGGGGCGTCGGCTACCGGCTGATCGCGCCCTCGGCGGATGCCGGCGTGGAACTGGCGCGGCAGGCGATCGACCTGCTGCCGATGCCGGCGTTTCTGATCGGCACAGACCGGTCGGTCCTGGCCGCCAACAGCCACGGCCGGAGGATCTGGCACCCCCTGCCCGAGCGCATCCCCTGCTACGACCTGTTCCAGTGCCGGGCGGGAAGCCGCTCCCTGAAGGACCACTGCTGCGGGCTGGAGACGATGGCCCAGAAGGTGCCGGCAATCAGGGATTACACGGTCACCACCCCTGCCGGGCCTTCCTCGATGCATGCTCTCTATCTTCCGCTCACTGTCGGCCAGTCCACACTCTGCCTGCTCCTGCTCACGCCTGGCTGACATTCTTTTCTCACAATTTTGTGATACGTATTCCCTTAAGTTCGTGAAAAATCCGATATACGAGGCCGCGCCGGATGGCAGTGCCTATGGTTGAAACGGACGCCTCCGCCCGATGCCGGGAGATCATTGAGGGCGAACCCTTCGCTGCGGTCGAGCGGTGGAAGGGCACGCACCCGGGAGGCAAGGCGGTCGGGTGCTATCCGGTCTACTCCCCGGTCGAACTGGTCCATGCGGCCGGGCTCCTCCCCGTGGGTTTGCTGGGCGGCGGGAACCGCATCGAGATCGCCCACGCCGACGCCCGCTTCCAGTCCTTCATCTGCTCCATCGTCAAGAGCACCCTCGAGCTGGGGCTGACCGGTCAACTGTCAGTGCTCGATGGCGTCCTCTTCCACTCCATCTGCGACCCGGCCCGAAACCTGGCCAGCGTGTTCGCGCGCAACTTTCCACAGCTGCGGGTCGAGTACATCCACTACCCGCAAAACCTCGCCTCGCCGCAGGCGGTGACGTATCTGATCAGCGAGCTGCAGCGCGTCCGTGGGGCGCTCAGCGAGCTCGCCGGGCAGCCGGTGGACGATGGCGCCCTGCGGGAGAGCATCGCGCTCTACAACCGTTGGCGTCGGCGCATCGAGGATCTCTACAGGCTGCGTCGCACCTCGCCGGAGATCCTCCCGGCGTCGGAGTCGTATGCGCTGCTCCGCGCCGGCACGATGCTGCCGGTTGAGGAGCACCTGGCCATCCTGGACGACGCGCTGGCTCGGATTCCCTCGCGCACCGGGAAGCGCCAGGACCGCATCCGCGTCGTGGTGGAGGGCGCCTTCTGCGAGCAGCCCCCGCTGGATCTCATCGCCGGGATCGAGGAAGCCGGCTGCTACCTGCTCGACGACGACCTCCTGCTGGGGTGGCGGTGGTTCACCGGGCCGCTGCCGGGGGACGGCGATCCACTCCTGGCCCTGGCCCGCAGCTACATCGATCGCAGCGTGTACTGTGGGACGAAGCACGATGTGCGCGAACCGAAGGCGGCACACCTGGTCAGGCGCGTGCGGGAGCTGCAGGCCGACGCCGTGATCTTCCTGTGCGCGAAGTTCTGTGAGCCGGCGCTCTTTGACTACGCCCTCTACCGGCGCGCGCTCGAGGCGGAGAGCATCCCACACCTGTTTCTAGAGTTCGAGGAGAAGATGTGGATCTTTGACCGCATGCGCGGTGAGGTGGAAACCTTTGTGGAGTCGATGCTCTTCCGGTAGCCCGCCCCAGAAATTGCGCGGGCGGCGTCCTGGAGCCGGCACATGAGCGAGGCGCCCAAGACCAGCTATCAGGGCCGCATCCACCTGCTGCAGAAGGAGTTGATGGGCGAGTACTACGACGCCCTGACAGAGGCCAGCCAGGCCGCTGCCCCGCCGGCCGCCTACATGTTGATCAGCGGCAACCCGGTGGAGCTCGTCCGCGCCTTCGGCATGCTGCCGGTCTACCCGGAGGTCAACGCGCTGCAGATCGCCGTCAAGAAGCAGGCGCTGCCCTACATCCTCAAAGCTGAAGAGCTCGGCTATTCCGTCGACAACTGCGCCTACGTCAAGGCCGACATCGGGCTCTACTTCAGCGGCCGTACCACGCCGTTTGGGGTCATCCCGGAGCCGGCGCTCATCCTGTGCAACTACGTCGGCTGCAACGTCTACCTGAACTGGTTCGAGCACCTGCGCGAGTACACCGGCGCGGAGATCTTCGCCCTGGACATCCCCTTCGTGCGCGATCCCGCCGGGGTGCGTCCTGAGGATGTGCAGTACGTCGTCGCCCAGCTGCGGGAGCTGATCGCGGTGTGCGAGCGGCTCACCGGACGGGCGCTGGACTGGGAGTACCTGCGCCACATCTGCCGGCTGTCTGCGCGCACCGGAGAGCTGTGGGCCCAGATCAAGCACCTCACCAAGCACACGCCGTGCCCGCTGGACGCCTACTTCGATGCGGTGACGCTGATGGGCCCGCTGTACTGCCTGCGCGGCACGGAAGCCGGGCTGCGGTTCTTCGAGGAGGCGTACCGCGAAGTGCAGGAGCGCACCCAGCTGGGGCTGGGGCCGCTGCCGCAGGAGCGGTTCCGCTTCGTCATCGAGGGACCGCCGCCCTGGCCGTATCTGCGCACCTTCCGCGACCAGTTCAGCCGCTGGGGCGCGGTGGCCGTGGCCTCCACGTATTCCACGGTGGGCGGGCTGTGGGAGTTCGGCTTTGCCCACGATCCCGAGCGGCCCCTGGAGAGCATCGCCATGCACATGCTGTACTGGAACCTCACCAACCGCGACCTGCTGCGGCGCTACGACCAGATCCGTCGCTATGTGCAGGAGTGGAACGCGGATGCGCTGGTCATCCACTCGGTAAAGAGCTGTCGCCTCTTCAGCGCCGGGCAGGGCGACATGCGCGAGTACTTCAGCAAGGAACTGGGCGTCCCGACGCTGCTGGTGGAGTCCGACCTGGAAGATCCGCGGTACTTCTCGGAGGCTCAGATGCGCAACCGCATCGATGCCTTCTTCGAGGCCCTGGAGCACCGCCGGCTGGATCCGGCCGGGGGAGCGGGGCGATGAGATACGCCGCCGGGGTGGATGTCGGCAGCACCCAGACGAAGGCGATCATCCTGGACGAGGCGCGCCGCATCGTCGGTCGCAGCCTGGTGGACACCGGGGCCAACATCGGCCAGGCCGCCGAGCGCGCGTTCAGCGCGGCGCTCGCGGAAGCGGCGCTCGACCGAGATGAGGTGCTGTACGTCATCGGCACCGGCTACGGGCGGTTCAAGGTCACCTTCGGCGATGCCCAGGTCACGGAGATCAGCTGCCACGCCAAGGGTGCGGTGACCCTGTTCCCGCGCACCCGCACCGTGATCGACATGGGCGGGCAGGACGCCAAGGGCATCCGCATCGGCGAGGGCGGCGAGGTGGCGGACTTCGCGATGAACGACAAATGCGCCGCCGGGACCGGCCGATTTCTGGCGAACGCCGCGGACGTGCTGGGGCTGTCCCTCGATTCGATCGGCCCGATCTCCCTGCAGGGCAAGGTGCCGGTGCGGCTGTCCACGGTGTGCACCGTGTTCGTGGAGTCGGATATCATGGCCTACCTCGGGCAGGGCAAGCGCGTCGAAGACATCCTGGCCGGCGTGCACAGCGCCATCGCCGCGCGCACCATTTCGCTGGTGCGCCGGGTGGGGCTGGAACAGGAGATCACCTTCACCGGCGGCGTGAGCCGCAACGTGGGGATGGTGCGGGCGCTGGAAGCGAAGCTTGGGTGCGCGGTGAACGTGAGCGAGGAGTCGCACTTCATGGGGGCGCTGGGTGCGGCGCTGCTGGCCTTGGAGCGGGCGCAGCACCTGGCCGCCAAAGTCTCGCTGGGAGGGCCGAATGCCACTCATCGCGGGCATTGACCTGGGCTCGCGGTCTGCCAAGGCGGTGCTGCTCACGCCGGAGCGTGAGGTGGTCGCCGCGGTGTCGGTGCGCACGCGCCCCGACTTCGCCGCAGTCGCGCGCGAGGCGCTGGAAGCGGCGCTGGACGCCTCCGGCAGCCCGGCGTCGTCGGTCGCCTACCTGGCCACGACGGGGTTCGGCCGGCACAACGTTCCATTCCGAGACATCCACATCACGGAGATCACGGCGATCGGGGCGGGCGCGTTGCACCTGCTGCCCGGGATGCGCTTCGTGCTGGACATCGGCTTCCAGAGCACGCGGGCGGTGCGGCTCAATGAGGGAGGCCGCGTGGCGGAGTTTGCCACCAACGACAAGTGTGCGGCCGGCGCCGGGGGATTCCTGGAACGCGCCGCTCGCTATCTCGAAGTGCCGCTGGCGGATCTGGGCCGGCTGTCGCTACAGTCGGATGCGCCGCAGTCCATCAGCAGCATCTGCGCCGTGCTCGCGGAGACGGAGATCATCAACCACCTCACCGCTGGGGCGACGGTCGCGAACATCGTCGGTGGGATCCACCGCTCCCTGGCCGGCCGCGCCCTGGCGCTGCTGAAGCGGGTGCGGCTCGCCGGCGAGGTGGTCTTCGTCGGCGGTGTGGCGGTGCAGGAGGGTATGGTCGCCGCGCTGCAGCAGACGCTGGGCACCGCGGTGCACGTACCGGATCAGCCACAGTTTGTCTGCGCGCTCGGCGCGGCGCTGCTCGGGGCACGCCGATGGATGGAAACCGTTGCGGCGGCGGGAGGAGCTGCAGCCCGATGATGACCCCGGGGCGGACAGCGGCAACGGGTGACCGGGAACGAGGCAGCGGGAACCGGGGAAATGGGAACCGGGGATCTGCCGCGGAGCGCAGGCAGGTGCTGAGCTGGATCAGTAGCCTGGCCGGATTCACCGGCGACGGCGCCTTTGTGGTGGACACGTCCCAGCGCATCGTGGCCTGGAATCGGGCTGCCGAGGCCACGCTCGGAGTGGCCGCGGGCGAAGTGGTCGGGCGGCGCTGCCACGAGGTGTTCGGCGGCCGGGACGAAACCGGTAACCGGGTGTGCTGCCCGCGCTGCCCGCTGTTCGTGATGGTCCAGCAGGGAGAACGCGTAGCCGCGCGCGACATGATAGTCACGGCGCGCGGGGGTGAAGTGCGGTGGGTGAACTTCTCCACCCTGGGCGCCCCCGGCGGCCCGGTGCTGCACCTGTTCCGGGACGTCACGAACCTTCATGCGCGGACGCACATGGCGGACGAGTTCCTGCTGGGTCGCCTGCGCGCCCCGGAACGGCATTCGCCTGCGCTGCTGTCCCTTACCCCGCGGGAGCGGGAGGTCCTCTCCTTGCTGGCCCGGGGATTGGGGACGCGGGAGATCGCGGCGGCGCTGTTCATCTCCCGGCTGACCGCCCGCAACCACGTACACCACATCCTGCGCAAGCTGGGCACCCGCACCCGCGCCGAGGCGGTGGCGCTCGCCTTCCGCAACGGCCTCGGAGCGAGCTAGCGCACCGTCGTCCAAGTTTGACAGGGTTAGAGCACCCACTAGGCTGATCCCAACAGCTCGACATCGCACCTTTCATCGCAGCGGAGGTCGACCTTTTCAATGCAGCAACGATCGCAGCGCCAGTATGGACCCCTCCCGACCATCCCCGTTGTGCTTTCCGTCGACGAGCAGGGCGCGCTGGAGCATCTCTGTCGCTCCGGCAAGACTGAGCACCGCGTGGCCACGCGAGCCCGCGCCATCCTTCTTGCGGCTGACGGCTGGCCGAACGAAGCCATTGCGCGGCACCTGGGGCGGCACCACACCTGGGTGCGCAACTGGCGGCGCCGCTTTGCTCAAGACCGGCTGGCCGGGCCTGGGTGCGCTGGTCGGTGCGGGCCCTGCATGACGAGATCGTGCGCCGCCGGATCGCGACGCTGCACCCCTCGACCGTGCACCATGTCCTGACAGAAGCCGACCTGCACCCGCATCAGGTGCGGTACTTGGCGCCACGCGCTGGCTGAGGATCTTGAAGCCGAGGCCGCGTCGGTGCTCTGGTACGAGCAAGACGGGTCCCCGCCAACGAGAATCCAACAGCACCGGGGCGGCGGCGTAGAATGAGATGTTCGCACCATACAAATGGTGCGGCTAGTTCATTGTCCCACGACGACCTCTTGCCTAGCATTATTGCCGACCGACCGGTCGGACGGCTCGCGGTTCGCCGGGCGAGCAGGAAGCAGGGCCAGGGGTCGGCGGCAGCTTCCTGCTGCAAAACTGGCTCGGTCTGGACCGCGCGCTTCTCGAGCGTACCGGATGGACATGACGATAGCCGAGAAGATCCTGGCGCGGGCGTCGGGGAACAAAGAGGTCGCGCCGGGGACCTTCGTTGTCGCGCCAGTTGACCTCGCCCTCGTCCACGACATCTTCGCATCCTCTGTGTTCGCCTTGCTGCGCTCGGCCGGGTTCTCCCGTGTGTGGGATCGCACCCGGGTCGTGGCGGTGATTGACCACCTGGTCCCGGCGCCGTCGGCGGCGGCCGCCAGGCTGCACCAGCAGATGCGCCGCGACGCCGCGGAGTTCGGCCTCATCCACTTCTACGACGGCGGCACGGGGATCTGCCATCAGCTCCTTCCGGAGCGTGGGCACGTCCGCCCGGGGATGCTGCTGGTCGGCACCGACTCCCACACCACGACGCACGGGGCGCTCGGTGCCGCGGCGACCGGTATCGGTACCACCGAAATGGCCTACGTGCTGGCGACCGGGCGGCTGTGGTTCCAGGTGCCCGAGACGATCCGTGTAGACCTCATTGGCGCGCCGGGTCCGGCGGTCGGATGGAAGGACGCCATCCTGTACCTGGCGGGACAGATCGGCGCGGACGGGGCGCAGTACAAGGCGCTGGAGTTCGGCGGCAGCGCGCTGGCCTCAATGAGCATCGGCGGGCGGATGACGATGGCCAACATGGCCGTCGAGCTGGGGGCCAAGTTCGGGCTGTTTCCCTCGGACGAACTGACTCGTGTGTTTCTGGCTTCCCGCGGGGTTGCGGCCACGGGGCTCGGGCCCGATCCCGATGCCATCTACAGCGACAGGCTCAGCGTGAACCTGACCGCGCTCGAACCGCAGGTGGCCCTGCCGCACGCCGTGGACCATGTGCGCCCGGTCTCCCAGATGCAGGATGTACCGGTAGACCAGGCGTTCATCGGCTCCTGCACCAACGGACGCCTGGAGGACCTGGAAGTCGCCGCGCGGTACCTGGCCGGCCGCCGGGTGCATCCCCATACCCGCCTGATCGTGGCGCCCGCGTCCCGTGAGATCGAGCAGGAAGCGATGCGGCGCGGCATCCTGGCTACCCTCCTGGAGGCGGGAGCGCTGCTGCTTCCTTCGGGATGCGGGCCCTGCTTCGGCGGGCATCAGGGGCTGCTGGCGCCCGGCGAGCGCTGCATCGGCACGCACAACCGCAACTTCCCCGGACGCATGGGCAGCCCGGAGGCGGAGATCTACCTGGCCAGTCCGGCCACCGTAGCCGCCAGCGCGCTCTTCGGCCGTATCACCGATCCGCGCACCGTGGAGGTGCGGGAACATGCCCTCCACTGACGCGGCGGCCGGCGGCGCGGTGGTGACTCGCGGCCGGGCATGGGTGTTTGGTGACGACATCAGCACCGACCTCCTCTCGCCGGGGATCTATGCAGCGGAGGCGCTGCCGGAGCGCGTCAAGCACACGCTCGAGCCTATCAGGGCACAGTTTGCGCGAGAGGTGCGGCCGGGCGACGTGGTCGTGGCAGGGCGCAACTTCGGATGCGGCAGCAGCCGCGAGACGGCGCCGGAACAGCTGAAGGCGCTCGGCGTCGGCTGCGTAGTGGCAGAATCCCTGGCCCGCATTTTCTTGCGCAATGCGGTGGCGATCGGCCTTCCCGTACTGGTCTGTCCGGGAATCAGCGCGGCGGTGTCCGACGGCGATGAGGTGGAGGTCGATCTGGCCCGCGGCGCGGTCACGAACCGGCGCACGGGTGCGGTGCGGCAGGGCAGCCCGCTGCCCGCGGTGATGCAGGAAATCCTCGCTGCCGGCGGCATCATGCCGCTGCTCCGCCGCCTGGCATCGGCATCGCCCGCGGGATCTGGGTGGGTGGATGATGTGGGATCCTGAGCGTGAGGCGATGCCGCCTGCAACCAGGCGGCAGCTCCAGCTGGCCCGGCTCCAGGAAGTCGTTGCCGGTCCCGCCTGGCGAGTGCCGTTCTACCGCGAGCGCTTCCGCGCCCTTGGCATTCCTGCTGAGATTCGCTCTCTGGGTGACCTGTCCCGGCTCCCCTTTACGACGAAGGCCGATCTCCGCGCGAGGTTTCCCTTCGGGATGTTTGCGGTGGACCCGCACGAGGCAGTCGAACTGCACTGCTCATCCGGGACGACGGGATCTTCCACCATGTCCGGGTACACGCGCGGCGATCTCGTTGTGTGGGGTGAGGTGATGGCCCGGAATCTCGTGGCGGCCGGCGTCCGGGCGGGCGACATCGTGCACAACGCGTACGGCTACGGGCTGTTCACCGGTGGGTTGGGATTCCACTACGGCGCGCAGCGCGTCGGGGCGACGGTGCTGCCCGTGTCTTCGGGGAACACCGTGCGCCAGGTGCGGCTGCTGCGGGAACTGAAGGCGACCGTGCTTGCGTGCACTCCGTCCTACGCGCTGCACCTGGCGGAGGCGGTGGCCGAAGAGGACGGCCCGCTGGCGCTTCGCGCGGGCCTGCTCGGTGCCGAGCCGTGGAGCGAGGGCATGCGCGCCCAGATCCAGCAGCGTCTCCGCATCACCGCCACCGACTGCTACGGGCTCAGCGAGATCATCGGCCCCGGCGTGGCGTTCGAATGCGTCGAGGGCCAGGGCGCGCTGCACATCAACGAGGATCACTTCCTCCCAGAGGTGATCGACCCCGCAACGGGCGAGCTGCTGCCCGAGGGTGATGCCGGCGAGCTCGTCCTGACCACGCTGACGAAGGAAGCCACGCCGCTGCTGCGCTACCGCACCGGCGACATCACCGCCTTGCGGTATGACCCCTGCCCCTGCGGTCGCACCCTGGTGCGGATGACCCGGGTGTGCGGGCGCACGGACGACATGCTGATCATCCGCGGGGTGAACGTCTTTCCCTGCGACGTGGAGGCCGTCCTGACGTCGATCCCCGAACTCGAGCCGCACTATCAGCTCATTGTGGACCGCCACCGGGCGATGGATGTGCTCGAGGTGCAGGTGGAGACACGCGGCTGGATTGCTCCCGCCGATGGAGAGGCTCTGGGACGGCAGGTGGCCGAGAAGGTGCGGGACCGGCTGGGCCTGTCGGCGATCGTGACGGTCCTGCCGCCCAGGCGGCTGCCACGCAGCGAGGGCAAAGCGCTGCGTGTGGTGGACCGTCGCCAGCTCGACGATGCGTCTCGCAGAACGGCCTAAGCCGGAAGAACTGCTTCACCTGTGTCCAGTCATGGCGAGCGCAGCGAAGCAATCCCCCTCGGATCACGGAGGGGATTGCTTCGGCCTGCGGGCTAGGCCCGCGGCCTCGCAATGACGGTGTAGGCGGCTCGCCATGACGGCGGGGGAGAGAGCCTGAGCTGATGGCCAAAGCGCGGATTGGGAACGCCTGGCTGTACGACTGGAACACCGGTGCGGCAGCACCCAGGCCGGCGCACGCCTTCGAGCTCAACGACGAGACGCTGCGGGATGGCCTGCAGTCGCCCTCCGTCCTGCATCCGCCGATCGAGACCAAGATCGAGATCCTGCACATGATGGCGGAGCTCGGGATCGAGAGCGCCAACATCGGCTATCCCGGCGCCAGCCCCCGGGCGCTCGATGACGTGGTAGCCCTGGCCAAAGAGATTTCCGCCACCGCGCTCCCAATCAGTCCCAACTGCGCCGGCCGCACCACCGAAGCCGACATCCTCCCCATCGCGGAGGTGCAGGACCGCGCCGGCATCCCCATCGTCGCCGCGCTGTTCATCGGCAGCAGCCCGATCCGCCAGTTCGCGGAAGGGTGGGATCTGGACTTCCTGCTGCGCACGACGGAGGAGGCGGTGACGCTCGCGCGGCGGCTGGGCCTGGAAGTGATGTACGTCACGGAGGACACGACCCGCGCGCGGCCCGACCACCTGCGCCGGCTCTATACGACGGCGATCAACTGCGGCGCGCGGCGCATCTGCCTGGCCGACACGGTGGGCCACATCACGCCCTGGGGCGCGCGCCGCCTGGTACGATTCATGCGCCGGGTGGTCGCGGCGACGGGCGAGCCGGTGAAGATCGACTGGCACGGCCACCGCGATCGCGGCCTGGACGTGCTCAATTCACTGGCCGCCATCGAGGCCGGAGCGGACCGCGTGCACGCCTGCGCATTGGGGATCGGCGAGCGTGTCGGCAACACTGCGATGGACCTGCTGCTGGTCAACCTGAAGCTACTGGGCTGGCGCGATCGGGATCTGTCCGCGCTGCCCCGCTACTGCGAGGTTGTAGCCCGGGCGGTGGGGCTGCCCATTCCGCCCAACTACCCCGTGCTCGGCAAGGATGCCTTCGAGACCAGCACCGGAGTCCATGCCGCGGCGATCCTCAAGGCGTTTCGCAAGGGTGACCACTGGCTGGCCAACCGCGTCTATAGCGGCGTGCCGGCGGAAGAGGTAGGCCGCTCGCAGGTCATCTCGATCGGCCCGATGAGCGGCCAGGCCAACGTGCAGTTCTGGCTGCAGCGCCGCGGGGTGGAGGCAACCCCGGCGCTGCTCGAGGCGATCCTGCAGGCCGCCAAGACCGGCAACCGTGTGCTGCGAGACGATGAGGTCTCGGCCATCGCAGCGATGCACGCAACCCCCGCCGCCCCGCAGGAGCCGGCGATCGGCGCCGCCATTGAGTTGCTGTCCGGCAACGAGGCGGTCGCGCGCGGCGCGCACGAAGCCGGGGTGCATGTGGCCGCCGCGTATCCCGGCACCCCCAGCACCGAGATCATTGAGACGCTGACCCGGTATCCCGATGTGGCCGTGCAGTGGGCGGCCAACGAGAAGGTCGCTCTCGACGTCACGCTGGGGGCTGCGCTCGGTGGGGCCAGGGCGCTGTGTGCGATGAAGCACGTGGGCCTGAATGTCGCGAGCGACACGTTCATGACCGCGGCGTACACGGGGGTGGGCGGGGCGCTCGTCGTCGTCTCGGCTGATGATCCAGGCATGCACAGCTCGCAGAACGAGCAGGACAACCGGTTCTACGCGAAGTTCGCCGGCGTCCCGATGCTGGAGCCCGCCGACAGCGAGGAGGCGCGCACGTTCACGCGCTGGGCCTTCGAGCTGAGCGCGCAGTTCGATGTGCCGGTACTGCTCCGCCTGACGACCCGCGTCGCCCACACCCGAACTCCTGTCTCCGGCGACGGGCGCACGCCGGTTGAGCCGGGCGGCTTCAGACCTGACCCGCGGAAGTACGTGATGCTGCCTGCCTACGCCCGCGCCCGACACCCCGTGATGCTGGATCGCCTGGAGCGCATCGCCGCGGAGGCAGATCCGCGCGCGGCGCAGGTGGAGCTTCGCAGCCGCGCGGTGGGGGTGATCACGAGCGGCGTCTGCTATCACTACGTCCGCGAGGTCTTCCCCCAGGCCAGCGTGCTGAAGCTCAATCAGACCTATCCGCTTCCGCTGGCGACGGCGCGGGCGTTTGCCGCCCAGGTCGAGCGGCTGTTCGTGGTGGAGGAGCTCGAGCCGTTCCTGGAAGAGATGCTGCGCGCGCAGGGCATCGCGGCGGAAGGCAAGGCCTTCTGGCCGCGCGTGGGGGAGCTGACCCCATCGCGCGTGCGCGCGGGCTTCGCCGCGGCGGGCGTGCTGCCGGCCGCGCGGGCCATCGAGCCAGTGGATGCGATGCCGCGACCGCCGGTGTTGTGTCCGGGCTGCCCGCATGTGATGCCGCTGTTGGCCCTGCGCAAGCTCGGGGCGATCATCTGCGGGGATATTGGCTGCTACACCCTGGCCGCGCTGGATCCGCTGCGGGCCATGGACACCTGCGTGGCCATGGGATGCAGCATCGGGATGGCATCCGGGCTGGCCAGGACCTCACCCGGCCGGCCGGTGGCGGCAGCCATCGGCGACTCCACCTTCCTGCACGCCGGCATCCCGGCGCTCCTCGATGCAGTCTACAATCAGGCGCGCATCACCGTCCTCATCCTCAACAACGGCACGACCGCGATGACGGGCGGCCAGCCGCATCCCGGGACCGGGCAGAACGCGCGCGGAGAGTCCGCACCCCAGGTCGACCTGGCTGCGTTGTGCCGGGGCCTGGGTGTGCAGCACGTGGCAACCGTCGATCCCTACGACGTGGCGGGGACGTATCTCGCCGTCGAGGATGCCCTGGCCGCCGACGGGGTCTCCGTGCTCATCACCACGCGTCCCTGCGTGGAAGCGCCGGTGAAGATCCGCGACATCCCCTACGTAGTGATCCCGGAGGCCTGCACCGCCTGCCAGCTCTGCATGAACCTGGGTTGCCCGGCCATTACCTGGACCGACGAGAGGTACGAAGGCCGGCCGAAAGTTACGATCGACCCCGTGCAGTGCACCGGGTGCACGGTGTGCGCGCAACTCTGCCCCGCCGATGCCATCAGGCCGACGACCGCAAGGGTGAAGGCGCGATGAGGACTGAAGGCAGTATCCTCCTCGTCGGGGTTGGCGGCCAGGGCGTGCTGCTGGCAAGCCACATCCTGGCGACGGTGTGCCTGCGGGCGGGCTTCGACGTGAAGAAGAGCGAGGTCCACGGGATGGCCCAGCGCGGCGGCATCGTGTTCAGCCACGTGCGCTACGGCCGGCGGGTGCACAGCCCCGTGATCGAGGAAGGCAGCTCAGACGCCCTGGTGGCGATGGAGTGGGCGGAGGCGATCCGCTGGGTGTCGTATGTCAAGCCGCTGGGCACGGTTGTCACCAGCTCGACGCAGATCGTCCCGCCGGCCGCCTGCACCGACCGCCGCCGCTGGACGAGTGCGTATCCGGCGATCAGGACCACGGTCTTTGGGGAGCGCCGGTTGTACTGCACAGATGCCCAGGCCGTGGCCAAGGCCGCGGGCGCAGCGAAGGCCGCCAACACGGTGCTGCTGGGGGCGTTGTCCACGTCCCTCGGATTTGCCGTTGAACTCTGGGAAGCCGCGATTCGTGACACCGTCCCGACGTCGGCCGTGGAGGGGAACCTGAAGGCGTTTGCCGCCGGGCGCAATCTGGCGCCCTGGCGGCCCGACGGTCGATCCGGCAGCCCGACGGCGGCCGCGCCCGCGCCTGGTTCGACGGTTCCCGGCAGGGCGCAAATGTATGCGGTCGACGTCGTGGAGGCCTGGTGCAAGGGCTGCGACATCTGCGTGCGCATCTGTCCGGAGGACTGCCTGCGCCTGGATGCCGCCGGCATTGCTCGCCTCGTCGACGGACAGGCCTGTACCGGCTGCCGGCTGTGTGAGCAGCTCTGTCCCGACTTCGCGATTGCCGTCCGCCCGGTTGAGGTTGCCGCGCATGGCTGAGGTACGCCTAGTCCAGGGCAACGACGCCTGCGCGCGGGCCGCGGTGGATGCGGGGTGCCGGTTCTATGCCGGCTACCCGATCACGCCCTCTTCCGAGATCGCCGAGACGATGGCCCGCCTGCTGCCGGAGGTGGGCGGGGTGTTCGTGCAGATGGAGGACGAGATGGCCTCGCTGGCGGCCTGCATCGGCGCGTCGCTCGGGGGTGTGCGGGCGATGACGGCCACGAGCGGGCCGGGGTTCTCGCTGATGCAGGAGCACATCGGGTTTGCGGCACTGGCGGAAATCCCGTGCGTCATCGTCGACGTCATGCGCGGTGGGCCGAGTACCGGCCTCCCCACGGCGCCGTCCCAGGGCGACCTCCTGCAGGCACGGTGGGGGACACACGGAGACCATCCCATCGTGGTGCTGGCGCCGGGCTCCGTGCGGGAGATCTACGACCTCACCGCGCGGGCGTTCGCGCTCGCGGACCGCTACCGGACGCCGGTGATCCTGCTCTACGACGAGGTGCTGGCGCACCTGCGTGAGCGGATGGAGCTCCCCGAGGCCGTCGAGGCCGACGCTGGTGGAGCCGTGATGCGCACGCGCAGGCCCCCAGATGCGCGCCCGTATCGCCCCTACGATGCGGCTCCCGGTGACGTGGCGCCGCTCGCATCGTTTGGCGATGGATTCCGCTTCCACATCACCGGATTGGCCCACGACGCACGCGGCTACCCCACGCAGGATCCGGCGGAGATCGCGGCGATGCACCACCGGATGCACGCCAAACTCGAGCACCATCTGGACGAGATCGTGGAGTGCGAACGGTGGATGCTCGACGATGCGGACGTGGCCGTCGTGGCGATCGGGATCGTGGCGCGGGCCGCGCGAGAGGCCGTGCGGGAGGCGCGGCGCCAGGGGATCCGGGCCGGACTGCTGCGGCCGGTCACCCTGTGGCCGTTTCCTGCCGACGCGGTGCGGGAGGCCGCCAGGTCGGCGCGATCGATGGTCGTCGCGGAGATGAACCTCGGCCAGATGATCCTGGAAGTGGAGCGGGCGGCGGCGGGCGCGACGGAGGTCCGCGGGGTGCGGCGCGCGGACGGCGAGCCGATCATGCCGGAGGAGATTCTGCGGGCTCTTGCGGCACCCGCGCCCGCGGTACGTCGATGAGCGCGCCCGTGAGCACGCCGATGGGGGAACTCCGCCGCTACCTGCGGCCGGAGATGATGCCGCACCTGCTGTGTCCGGGATGCGGTCACGGCATCGTCCTGCAGGCGCTGCTGCGGGCCATCGATGCGGTCGGGCTGGACCGCGACCGTGTGGCGGTGGTCGCCGGGATCGGCTGCAGCAGCCGACTGGCGGGCTATGTGGATTTCTGCACGCTGCACGCGACGCACGGGCGCGCCCCGGCGTTTGCGACGGGGCTGAAGCTCGTCCGGCCCGAGATCACCGTGATTGTCATCACCGGCGACGGCGACGGGCTGGCCATCGGCGGCAACCACCTCATCCATGCGGCGCGGCGCAACATCGGACTGTTCACCCTGTTGTTCAACAACGCCATCTATGGCATGACCGGCGGGCAGCTGGCGCCTACCACCCCACCGGGCCGCCGCGCCTCCACGGCGCCCGCCGGCAACGTCGAGCCGCCATTTGACGCGTGCCAGCTGATGGCGGCGGCGGGGGCGACCTATGTCGCCCGCGGGCTCGCATACGAGCCCGGAGTGCTCCAGGGACTGTGCGAGGAGGGGCTGCGGCACGAGGGATTCGCCTTCGTCGAGGTGATCTCGGACTGTCCCGAGTACTACGGGCGCTACAATGCGCTGGGCCGTGGACCGGAGATGCTCCAAGCCCAGCGCCGGCGGACGGCTGCCGTCGCGCCGCTGCTGGATCGGAAGGCGCGGCTCCCCTCCACCGTTATGGCGACGCCCGGCAGTCCCGCGGCGACGCCCGCCGGTGTCATTGCGACGCCCGAAGGGCGGAAGCAATCCCCCCCAGGCGACGTGCCTGCACCGGTCGGGAGCGCGCTCGCCACCGGGGTGCTGCACCGCGCATCCCGGGCCGAGTTCACCCGCGTATGCCGCAACTCAGGCCTTCACGCCTGGAGGAGCCCGGAGGACCCGCGATGACCGCGATCCGGTTCGCCGGCAGCGGCGGACAGGGCGTGCAGCTTGCGGGGATCATCCTGGCCGAGGCGGCGGTGGCGAGTGGATGGCACGCCGCGTGCACGCAAACCTACGGGCCCGAGTCCCGGGGCGGCAGCAGCCGTGCGGACGTCATCCTCAGCCGCAGTGAGATCGACTTCCCCTGCGCAAGGCAGATTGACGTCCTGGTCGCGCTCTCTCCAGAGGGCTTCCCTCGCCAGGCCTCCGCGCTACGCGAAGGCGGCACGGTCATCTGCGAGCGCTCCATCCAGCCTGCCGCGCCGGAGGGCGTCGCGATGCACGCGCTGCCCATCCTGGACACCGCCCGGAACTGCGGCAGTGTGCAGACCGCCAACGTCGTGGCCCTCGGGGCGGTCTGCGCCATGACCGGCGTGATCCCCCGCCAGGCGGTGGCCGAGGCGCTATCGGCCCGGTTGCACCGGCTGGCCGCGAGCAATCGCCGGGCGCTTGAGGCGGGGTGGGGCCTCGGCGAGGAGCTTGCGGCCGTGAGCCAGCCGGCCGCATCCGCGCCCGGTTATCGCGAGCCCACCGCTGCGGTCCACGGAGGATCACGATGACTCACCGGGTGGCGCCCCCCGGCGACGCGGACACGCGGACCCGCATCCTGCGCGCGGCCGCCGCGCTATTCCACGCCCGCGGCTTTGAGGGCACAAGCATGAAGCAGATCGCCAGCGCGGCCGGCATCCAAAAGAGCAGCGTCTACCATCACTTCCCCAGCAAGCAGGACCTCCTGTTCGACATCCTCTCGCACACGGTGGACGGCGCCATCGGCGGGTTGCAGGAAATCGCGCACGCGGATCGTCCGGCGCGGGAGCGGATGCGTCTGGCCGTGCGCCACCACGTGGTGAACCTGGTGAACGACCTCGACAACGTGGCCTGCTTCGTGGAGGAAGGCAAAGCCCTCAGCCCGCCGCATCATGCCGCCTACGTTGCCAAGCGCGATGCCTATGAGCGGTGCTTCCGGCAGATCATCGAGGACGGCATCGCCCGGGAGGAGTTTCGTCCGCTCGACGTACGCCTCGCCGGCTTTGCAATTCTCGGCATGTGCAACTGGATGGTGCGGTGGTATCACCCCGGCGGACCCAACACGCCGGAGGAGATCGCGGCCAACCTGGGCGATCTGGCGGTCGCAGCCCTGACCGGGACGGCGCCAGTGCACCCCGCCGCGGTGCCGGCGCGAGCCGTCGTGGGGTCGACGGAGGCGGAGACAGGGCGATGAGCGCAGGAGCGCTGGAGGGCCTGCGGGTGCTGGACCTCTCCGCCGGGGCGGCCGGGCCGATCTGCACGATGGTACTGGGCGATCTCGGCGCCGACGTGATCAAAGTCGAGCCGCCCGACGGAGAGTGGGGCCGCACGCTGGGACCGCCGTTCGTGGGGCAGGTGGCCGCGGCGTTTCTGGGGATGAACCGGAACAAGCGCAGCATCATCGTGGACCTCAAACGCCCGCGCGCGCGGGAGGTCATCTATCGCCTGGCGACCGGGAGCGACGTGGTCGTGGAGAGCTTCCGCCCGGGCGTGGCGGCCCGGCTCGGGGTGGACTACGACCGCCTTTCGGCAATCAATCCTGCGCTCGTCTACTGCGCGATCACGGCGTTTGGGAACTACGGTCCCTGGCGGGACAAACCCGGCGTGGATGGGATCGTGCAGGCCACCAGCGGCCTGATGAGCGTCACCGGCACCGCAGACGGCCCCCCGGTGAAGGTAGGCGTCCCGGCGGCGGACATGGTCGGCGGGCACCTGGCGGCGCAGAGCATTCTGGCGGCGCTCCTGGCACGCGGGAAGACGGGGCGCGGGCAGCGCGTGGAGATCTCGCTGCTGGACGCCCTGATCGCGTTCCAGGCCGTCCCCCTGTCGATGTACCTGGCCTCAGGCGATCCTCCCGCGCGGGCCGGCAGCGCGGCGCCCTATGCGGCTCCGAACGAGGCATTTCCGACACAGGACGGCTACATCATGCTGGCCGCGTACGCACCGGAGCGCTGGCAGCGGCTGTGCCAGCTCATCGGCCGCCCGGACCTCCTCACCGATCCCAGGTTTGCCGATAATGCCGCACGCGTGCGCCACCGCGCTGAGCTGGCGGCCATCCTCGGGGGCATCTTCATCCAGGCCACCACCGCGCAGTGGCTGGAGCGCCTCGAGGCGGCGGACATCCTCTGCGCTCCGTTGCTGACCTATCCGGACCTTGTGGCGCACCCGCAGGTGGAATCCAGCGGGATGATCGTCGCGGTGTCGCATCCCGCGCAGGGCCGGATCCGCATGCCGGGCATCCCCCAGCGGCTGGCCGCCACGCCGGCGTCGGTGCGTCTGCCCCCGCCGCTTGCGGGTGAGCACACAGAGGAGGTCCTGCGTGGGGCCGGATTCTCCGCCGCGGAGATCGGTGCGCTCGCGGAGGAGGGGGCGATCGGTGTGCCCATGCCAGCGGCAACGTCACAGCAGTAGGAGGGCGTCCGAGCATGGAACGTCGCCACAGCCGGGGTCCCGAGGCCTCAGCACATCATTGGAACTGCGCGGGGCGCCATCCGGCGGCGTCGATCAGCCGGGGTGACGTTGCGCGGCAAATGGTTGGGGTGGACAGCGGAGGTGAGACAGATGGCAGAACCCGTCCTGTTCGCGCAGGATGGCGGCACGGTGATCCTGACCTTGAACCGTCCCGAGGCGCTGAACGCGTTTACCCCTCAGGTGCTGGACCTGCTGGACGTCCATCTCACCCGGATCGAGCGCGACCCGTCGGTGCGCGTGGTGGTGCTGACGGGCGCCGGTGAGAAGGCGTTCTGCGTCGGAGCAGATCTGAAGGCACGGCAGCAGGAGCTCACCGGAGCAGACCCATCGCGGGACGCGTTTGCCGAGCGGGTGCAGCGCGTGTTCGGGCTCCTGGAACGGCTCACGCAGCCGGTGATCGCGGCCATCAATGGCTACGCGCTGGGCGGCGGGCTGGAGCTGGCGCTGACTGCGGACCTGCGCATCGCAGCGGAGGAGGCCCGCTTCGGATTCCCGGAGGCGAAGGTCGGGAGCATGCCGGGGGCGGGCGGCACCCAGCGGCTGCCGCGCCTGATCGGACCGTCGCGGGCGAAGGAGCTGATGTTCCTTGCCGACCACATCGATGCCGCCGAGGCCTACCGCATCGGCCTCGTGAACCGCGTCGTCCCGCGCGCCGACCTGATGGCCAAGACGCTGGAGCTCGCCCGCACCATCGCCACCCGCGGGCCCCTATCGCTGGCGGCGATCAAGCGGGCGGTGAATCATGCCGCGATCGAGGATCTGGAACGCGGCTTGGCGGTTGAGGCGGCGGAGTTCGCAGCGGTGCGGACGAGCGAGGACCGCAAGGAAGGCATCGCTGCCTTCCTCGAGAAGCGCGAACCGCATTTTGTGGGCCGGTAGGTGCGGGAGAGAGTCGGGATGCCCGCAATGACGGGGATGGCCGACGCGGGAGCCGCACTTTGTCGGGCGGTAAGGTCGGCGCTGGTGATGACGCCGGCGGAAGGGGGTTGAGGCCATGGGTGTGCAGGGACGCGTCGCCGTCGTGACCGGGGCGGGTCAGGGGATCGGGGAGGGCATCGCCCGCCGGCTGGCCCGCGACGGCGCCAGAGTCGCCGTCAACGACATCGTGGAGGAGAAGGTCACGCGCGTCGTGGCCGGGCTGCGGGGCGAGGGGGCCACCGTCCTCGGGGTGGTCACGGACGTGAGCCACGATGCCGGGGCCAGGACGCTTATCGCCCGCGCGCAGGAGACGCTCGGACCGGTCGACATCCTGGTGAACAACGTGGGTATCGCGCGTGACACGTACCTGACCAAGATGTCGGAGGAAGATTGGGATGAGGTGCTGCGGGTCAACCTCAAGTCCCAGTTCCTGTGCTGCCGGGCGGCCGTGCCGGGGATGATGGAACGCCGCTACGGCCGCATCATCAACATCTCCTCGCGGGCGTGGCTCGGCAACCCCGGCCAGGTGAACTACGCCGCCAGCAAAGGCGGCGTCGTGAGCCTGACCCGCACGCTGGCGCTGGAACTGGCCAAGTTCGGGATCACCGTGAATGCCATCGCCCCCGCGCTGGTGGATACGCCGCTTTTCCGGGGTCTCAAAGACGAGATCCAGGAGCGGCTGCTCAAGTCGGTGCCCGTCGGACGCATCGGGACGCCAGAAGACATCGCCAACGCCGTGGCGTTCTTCGCCTCGGAGGCGGCGTCGTACGTCACCGGTCAGACCCTCTACGTCTGCGGCGGCCGTAGCCTCAGCGCGGCGTAGGCGTGACAGAGGTACGCGGATCAAGGGAGAGGAGGGAATGAAGATGCACCGGCTCCGCATAGGGATGGTGATCCTGCTCCTGGTGCTCATCACACCGTGGACGCCCGCCGGGGCCGCGCCGGCCCGTGAGGTGCGCATCGCCATTGGCCCGCCCAACGTCGTCGGATACCTCCCCGTCTACGTCGCCCAGGGACTGGGCTACTTCACCGACCTGCGGCGCAAGTCTAACATCCGCGTGACCTTCATCGACTTCCGTGGCGGTACCGAGGCCGCCACCGCCCTGATCGGCGGCGACGTAGACTTCGCCACGGTCACGCTCACGCACGTGGTCAAGGCGCACGAGGTGGGCAAAGATCTGAAGTTCCTGCTCACCTTCTTCAACGCGCAGACCATGGCCATGGTGGTGCAGAGCGAGCTGCGCGACATCACCTCCCCGGCGCAGCTGCGCGGGAAACGCATCGGCATCACGAGCCCTGGCTCTGCCACGCACATGCAGGCCCGGCACATCCTGACCGCCCACGGCGTAGATCCGGACGCGGTGCAGTACGTGCCGATCGGCGGTCCCCCCACGGCGCTGGCGGCCTGGCAGCGCAAGGCCGTGGATGCCGTAGTCTACCTGGATCCGCTTGTCACGAGGGTCCTCCAGGACGGCTCGGCGCGGATGCTCTATGACGTGCGGACCGTCGACGGCACGCTGCGGTTGTACGGAGCGGCCCACATCAGCAGCGGGCTGCTGACACGGCCGGATGTGATCGCCCGCGACCCCGAGGCGGTGCAGAAAGTCGTGGACGTCTTTGTGAGCACGCTCCGCTGGCTGCGGGGGCACCGCGCGCAGCCGGAGGAGGTGGCCAGGAGCCTGCCTGCGGGGCTGGACTGGACGCCGGATATGATCCGGGCCAACCTCGGGGGGCTGTCACCGGACGGCCGGGTTCTGCGCGACGGGGTGACGACGGTGATCACGTTCCTGAAGCGGGACAGGCTTCTGGATCCCGGCTTCAACGTGCCCTTTGACCGTCTGGTGGACGAGCGGTTCGTGCTGAAGTCAATCACCGGGTTGACCGTGCCGTGAGCCCGCCTTCCAGGTCCGCATCCATGGCGGTCTCCACGCTGCAGGCGGCGCTGGTCTTCAGCGTGCTCGCTGCATGGGAGCTGGCCGTGCGCCGGGGCTGGCTGCCGGAAGCCCTGGTCAGCTCCCCCGGCCGGATCGCCACCTTGATCGGGCAGTGGGTGGCCACAGGGTTCCTCTGGCCTCACCTCGCCGCGACGTTCCAGGCGATGGCTACGGGGCTGCTCCTGGGCCTGCTGCTCGGCGCCGCGCTCGGATTTGTGGTCATCTTCGTCCCCGCCGTCGGCGACGTCGTCGAGCCGACGATGGCGACACTGAACGCGGTGCCGCGCCTCGTGTTCTATCCGCTGCTGGCGCTGTGGCTGGGATTGGGGATCCCCAGTAAGGCCGCGCTCGTCGTGACGATCGTGCTCTTCGTCGGCTTCTTCAATACGCTGGGAGCCATCCGGGAGATCGACCGGCAGCTGGTGGCGCAGGTGCGGGTGCTGGGGGCACGGCCTAGGGCGATGCTGCGGCACCTCTACGTCCCGGCGACGCTGCTGTGGATCATGACCAGCCTGCGTACGAGCGTGGGGCTGGCCTTCATCGGCGCCATTCTCGGGGAGTACATGGGGTCGATGCGGGGCATCGGCAACGTCATCATGGGGGCGCAGAACCTGTTTCGTCCCGACGGGGTCATGGCCGGGTTGATCGTCACCCTGGCCCTGGCGGGCGTGATCGATGCGGGACTGCAGCGCATGGAGGCCCGCTGGTCCGCGTGGCGGCAGGGAGAGCTGCATGAGCGCTAGTCTCGCCGCCGCTGCGGTTCCCGCGCGCCAGGTGAGTGCCGCCGTCGAGCTCATCGCGGCGGGGAAGGTGTTCGAGACGCCTGCCGGGACCGTGCCGGCCCTCCGTGATGTCTCCTTCACGGCGGCGGTGGGGGAGTTCGTCTGCGTCGTGGGCCCGTCCGGGTGCGGGAAGTCGACGCTGCTGAATCTGATCTGCGGTCTGGCGCGTCCCTCTGCCGGCCGCATCCGCATCTACGGGGAGATCGCCGACGGCGTGCAGCCGGAGCGGATCGGCTACGTCTTCCAGCGGGATGCGCTCCTGCCGTGGAAGACCGCCCTCGAGAACGTGATGCTGCCGCTGGTGCTGCGCGGCGTTCCCGCGGCCCGGGCACGGGAGCGGGCGACAGTGTGGGTGCAGAAGGTCGGCCTGGGTGGGTTCGAGCAGCATTACCCTTCGCAACTGTCCGGCGGCATGCGCAAGCGCGTGGCCCTGGCTATGACCATGGTCTACCGCCCACCGATCATCCTGATGGACGAGCCGTTCGGAGCGCTGGACGTGCAGACCCGCAACCTGATGGAGAATGAGCTCCTGGCGCTGTGGGCGGAGACCGGCAGCACCATCCTCTTTGTCACCCACGACCTGGAGGAGGCGATCGCGCTCGGCGACCGGATCGTCGTCATGACGGCCGCGCCGGGGCGCGTGAAGGCGATCTATCCCGTGCCGCTGCCGCGCCCGCGGGATGTAACGGAGATCCGTCTGAGCATGGAGTTCATGGAGATCTACCGCCGCATCTGGGGCGATCTGCGCGAGGAGGTCATGAGCGCCCATGCGCGTGCCTAGCCGCCGGGCCGGAGGTGTGCGTCTCCTCGTGCTGGCCGTCCTGGTCGCGGCCTGGGATGTCGGGGTGCGCGCCGGGGCGATCGACCCGTTTTACACGAGCGCACCTCTGCCGGTTCTGGCCACGGCGGTGCGCTGGGTGACCAGCGGGTACATCGTGGGGCACGCGCTGGCCACCCTGGGGGTGACCCTCGTGGGACTCGCCAGTGGCATGCTGCTGGGGGTCCTGGTAGGGTTTGCGGTGGCGTTCTCCCGTCGGGTGGAACGGGTGGCCCTGCCGTTCCTGGCCGCGGCCAACGCCCTCCCGCGCGTCATTCTCTATCCGTTGTTCGTGCTGTGGCTGGGGGTGGGCCCGCTGTCGCGCGTCGTCCTGGTGATCTCGCTCGTGGCGTTCCCGGCGATCTTCAACACGCAGGCCGCCATCCGCTCGGTGGATCGCGAGGTGGTGCGGAACGCCCGCGTGCTGGGGGCGGGAGGGCCCCAGCTCGTGCGGCATATCTACCTGCCCGCCGTCGCGGTATGGCTGCTGTCCACCATCCGCGTGACGATGGGATTCGCGCTGGCCGGGGCGATCCTGGGCGAGTATGTCGGCGCGGTGCGCGGGATGGGGATGGTGCTGGCGTTTGCCCAGGCGATGTTCAATGCGCGAGAGGTGATGGCCGGGACGGCCGTGCTGCTGACCTTGATCTGGATCGTGGACTTCGGCCTGCGCGCCGTGGAACGGACGGTGACACGCTGGCGGATGATGGAGGTGGTCTAGATGGCTGAGCCCGCGAGCACAGCGGCACCGATGGTGCCGCTGCAGCCGGGGATCTTCGTCGACGACGCATCGGGAGTCCCGCGCCTGGCGGGGACGCGCTGCCGCACCTGCGGTACATACTACTTCCCGCGCCGGCAGGTCTGCGCCCAGTGCCTGGGGACCGACACCGAGACCGTGCCGCTCAGCGAGCGGGGCGTGCTCTACACCTACACGGTCGTCTATCAGTCCACGCCGGAGTTCCGCACGCCGTATCTCCTCGGCTACGTGGACCTGCCGGAGGGTGTGCGCGTGCTGGCGCCGCTCGCGGATCTCGCCGTGGACGACGTGCGCGCCGGCATGCCCCTGCGCCTCGTCGTGGAGCCGGTGCGGACGGACGCGCAGGGACGGGTCGTCCTGGGGTACCGCCTGCACCGCGCGCAGCCTGATGAGACCCGGCCCGAAGAGACGCCGCCCGCATAGAGGTGAGACTAGGATGAGCAGCGTGTGGATCGTGGGAGCGGGGATGACGAAGTTCGGCAAGCACGTGGATCAGAGCGTGGTCGATCTGGGCGCCGAGGCCGTGCTGGCCGCCATTGCCGATGCCGGGATCGACCCGCGGCGCATCGAGGCCGCCTACTGCGGCCACGTCTTCCAGGGGATGGTCGCCGGGCAGCGGGTACTGGCCCAGACCGGACTGGCCGGCATCCCGCTCACCAACGTCGAGGATGCCTGCAGCAGCGGCGCCGTGGCCGTGCGGGAGGCGGCGCTGTCGATCCGGGCCGGGGAGCACGATGTGGTCCTGGCCTTCGGGATGGAGCATCTCACCGCGCGCTTTCGCGGGGCGCTCACCCCGGCCGAGGACGACCTGGAGACCGCGGTGGGCCTGACCATGCCGGCGATCTACGCGATGCGGGCCCGCGCGCACATGCAGGAGTTCGGCACGACGCGCCGGCAGCTCGCGCTCATCTCGGTGAAGAACAAGCGCAACGCCAGCCTGAACCCGTTCGCCCAGTTCCAGACCACGGTCACCGTGGACGAGGTGATCAACGCGCGCCCGATCGCCGACCCGCTGTGCCTGTACGATTGTTCCCCGGTCAGCGATGGCGCTGCGGCGGTGATCCTGGTCAGTGACCGCGCCCGCCGCACGATTACGCGAACTGCGCTGCGGCTGGCCGCGACGGCCCTGCGCACAGGTGAGGTCGACCGCGGGTTGTCCACGATGGCGGTGGAGCCGATTACCCAGCGCACCGCCAGGGCCGCCTACGAGCAGGCCGGGATTGGTCCGGAAGAGGTGGACCTGGCCGAGGTGCACGACTGCTTCAGCATCGCGGAGGTGTTGCGGGTGGAGGCCCTGGGCCTGTTTCCCATCGGCGACTATCCGGCCCGCGTGGAGCGCGGGGACGCGGACATCGGGGGGATGCTGCCCGTCAACCCGAGCGGTGGGCTGCTCGGCAAGGGCCATCCGCTCGGGGCCACCGGCGTGGCCCAGATGGTGGAGCTGGTGCGGCAACTGCGCGGGGAGGCCGGCCAGCGGCAGGTGGCCGGGGCCAGGGTCGGACTTGCCCACTGCCGGGGCGGGAAGGCGGCGGGCGTGGAGGGCGCCGCGTGCACGGTGAACATCCTGGCGGCCTAGGAGTCTGTCCGGGAAGGTGTCGCACGGGAGGCTCGGGGGTGAGCTCCTGTCCCTGCTCCGGACCTGCGCGACGGTGCACCAGCGCGTCATGACTTCTCTGAGGGGGCGACGCCCATGAGGGAACAGCAGCCCATCCGGTGCGTGATCATGCGAGGGGGCACGAGCCGCGCCCTGTTCCTCCGCGCGAACGACCTGCCTGCTGATCCCCGCGCGCGGGATGCCGTGATCCTGGCGCTCTTTGGCAGTCCCGATCCCCGGCAGATCGACGGCCTGGGGGGCGCGGACATCCTCACCAGCAAGCTGGCGATCATCGGGCCTCCCACGCGGCCCGACGCGGACCTCGACTACACCTTCGGGCAGGTGAGTATCCGCGAGCCAGTGGTGGACTACGACATCAACTGCGGCAACATCTCCGCGGCGGTCGGCGTCTACGCGATCGAGGAAGGATTCGTGCGCGCGGCGGAACCGCTGACATCCGTGCGCGTGCACAACACCAACACCGGCAAGGTCTTTGTGGCATACGTGCCGGTCCGCGACGGCGTCCCCAAGATCGAGGGCGACTGCATCGTGGATGGCGTCCCCGGCAGCGGGGCGGAGATCCTCCTCGACTATGCGGGGACCGCGGGCGCGGCGACGGGCAGGCTGTTGCCGACCGGGCGGGAGCGTGACCGGCTTGATGTGCCACGCGTCGGCCGCACGCTGGAAGTTAGCATCATTGATCTCGCCAACCTCTGTGTGTTCGTCGCCGCGCCTGACGTCGGCATGACCGGAACCGAAGGTCCGGCCGAATTCTCGGCTGGACATCTTGAATCGATGATGGCGGTGAAGGAAGCCGCCGCCGATCTGCTCGGACTGCCGCGGGACGGTCTGGTTCCACTGCCGGTGGCGGTCGCGCCTCCGGCCGGCTACCGCACGTACGCTGGCGGTGAGGTGGCACCGGGCGAGGCCAGCCTCCTGGCCCGGCTGGCCGGGGGCCGCCCGCCGATGCTGCACAAGGCCTTTCCCGGCACGGCAGCGGCGGCCACCGCCGTGGCGGCGAGCATCTCCGGAACCGTGCCCGCCGCCGTGGCTCGCCTCCGCCCCGACGGGCGGATCACGATCGGGCATCCCAGCGGGCTGATGGTCGCACAGGCCCGCGTTTCGGGCGGACCTCCCTACGTGGTCGAGCGGGCCGGGTACTCACGGACGGCGCGCCGCATCATGGAAGGCTATGCCTTTGTGCGCAGGGCCGTGCTCGCGCCACCGACCGAGGAGTGGGGCGCGCGCCCGAGGCGGGGGATGGCTTCGCTACGCTCGCAATGACCGATACGTTTACGGCAGGACGCCGTCTATGATTGCTGAATCGACACCATACGATCCCGTGATGATGAGCGATCCCGTGGGCGAAACGGGGGCAGCCACCGCGCAGGTGGCGGAGATCATCGCGGGTGATCCCTTCGCCCGCTACCTGGGGATTGAACTGCTGGACCTGCGCCCCGGTCACAGCCGGATGGCGATGGTGCTCAGGTCCCACATGGACAACTTCAACGGATTGCCCCACGGCGGTGCCATCTTCACCCTCGCGGACGCCGCCTTCGCCGCGGCCAGCAACGCCCGCGGGACGGTGGCCGTCGCCCTCTCCATGACGATCCACTACCTGACATCGCCCGCCTCAGGCACGCGCTTGATCGCCGAAGCGACGGAGTCACGCCTGGGGCGGCGCGTCGCCTTTTACGACATCACGGTGGCAAGTGAAGACGGCCAGCCTGTGGCCCGCTGTCAGGGAGTGGTGCAGCGGTCAGCTCAGGCCGTCATGCGACGACAGGGCCAGGGAGCGGCGCCATGATCTGGAACCCACGGATGGAAACGATGCCCCGTGCAAAGCTGGCGGAGATCCAGCTACGGGAGCTGCAGCAGACGGTGCAGCGGGTCTACGAGCGGGTCCCCTTCTACCGGCAGCGGTTCGAGCAGGCCGGCGTGCGTCCGGACCAGATCCGCAGTCTGGACGACGTCCGGCGGCTCCCGTTTACGCGGAAGAGCGACTTTCGGGACACCTATCCGTTTGGCCTCTTTGCGGTTCCCCTCGACCAGACGGTCCGCATCCACGCCTCGTCGGGGACGACCGGGAAGCCGATCGTCGGCGGATATACGGCCAATGACATCCGGGTGTGGGCGGAGGTCTGCGCCCGCTGCCTGGCCGCGAGCGGCGCTCGGCCCGGCGACGTCTTCCAGAATGCCTACGGCTACGGCCTCTTCACCGGCGGGCTGGGGATGCACTACGGCGCGGAGCTGATGGGCCTGGTCGTCATCCCGGTCTCCGGCGGCAACACGGAACGGCAGATCATGTTGCTCCAGGATTTCGGGCCGAAGATCATCGCCTGCACCCCATCGTACGCCCTGACCCTGGCCGAAGCCCTGGCGGCACGCGGCATCAGGCCGGGTGAGCTCCCCTTGCGCTACGGCGTGCTGGGCGCCGAGCCGTGGACGGAACAGATGCGGGATGAGATCGAGGAGAAGCTCGGGATCGACGCCATCAACATCTACGGATTGACCGAAATCATCGGTCCGGGGGTCAGCAACGAGTGCGTCGAGGAGAAGAACGGGGCGCACATCTTTGAAGATCACTTCCTGGTGGAAGTCGTCGATCCCCCAACCGGCGAGCCGCTGCCGTACGGGACGATGGGGGAACTGGTCTTCACCACGCTGACCAAAGAAGCCCTGCCCGTGATCCGGTATCGCACCGGCGATATCGCCCGCCTGGATGCGCAGCCCTGCCGGTGCGGCCGCACCTTCGTGCGCATGTCGCGGGTGCTGGGCCGCACCGACGACATGCTGATCATCCGGGGCATCAACGTCTATCCATCGCAGGTGGAATCCGTCCTGGTCGGCCTCCCCGAACTCTCCCCGCACTACCAGCTGGTCGTGACGCGGGAGCGCACGCTGGATGAGATCGAGGTGAAGGTCGAGGTCGGCGAGGGATTTGCCAAGCAACTGGGCGGGACCTTCAGCGGCGATGAGGCCATGGTCGTGGAGCTGGCCGGCCGCTGCCAGCAGAAGCTGCTCGGGGTGCTCGGGATCACGGCCAAGGTCACCCTGGCGGCGCCCGGCACGCTGCCGCGCAGCGAGGGCGGGAAGCTGCGGCGGGTGATCGACCAGCGCCGCGTCTACGCGTAGGTGCCCGTCGAGGGGATGTCGGGTCACACGGGCCGGGGTCCCCAGGAATCCGCTGGGGAGTCATGGCGAGCGCAGCGAAGCTATCCCCGCCATGGATCGCGGGCCTTCGGCCTCTCACCCGCTGCGCTCCTCGCGACGGCCCGCCTCAGGGCATTTCTGGGGTGAGCTAGGGCATGCGCGAGGGACTGCTCCCCGGCGCTACCGGCCAGGTGGCGATCGTGGTCACGCCGGAGATGACGGCACACTTTGAGGAGCTGGGCGCAGTGCACCCGGTGTACTCCACCTGGTCGATGGTGCGCCACATGGAGCTGGCGTGCCGGAAAATCATCCTGCCGTATCTGGAGGCGGATGAGGAGGCGGTGGGCTACAGCATCAGCGTGACGCATCTCGCGCCCACCCCTGTGGGGATGCGGGTCACGGTGACCGCGCGCCTCCAGCAGATTGACGGGAACCGCATCGTCTGCACCGTGGAGGCCGCGAACGAACGCACCCGCATCGGCGAGGGCACGCAGGTCCAGGTCGTGCTACCCAAACGGGGGCTGGCCGCGCGCATCGCCGAGATGTCGGGACGCACGCGCACACACTCCGAGGGGGAGGTGGACCGATGATCGGTCGGAGCACACGCGGGCAGTGGGGAGGAGGAGGGAGATTGCGCCTCGCGCGCGTCCTCTGGGTCCTGATGACCGTCCTGGCGGTGGCGGCGGCTCCGCTCCTGGCGGCGCCGGGCCGGGGGACCCCCTACAAGATCGGGTTTATCGCCTCCATTACCGGGCCGGGAGCCAGCCTGGGGATCCCGGAGCGCGAGGTGGCGCGGATCATCCAGGAGCGGGTGAACGCCGAGGGCGGCGTCGCTGGTCCCGACGGCGTGCGACACGACGTGCAGATCTTGATCAACGACGATCAGAGCCTTGCCGATGTGGCCGCCAGCCTGGCCCGGCGGCTGATTGAGCAGGAGCGCGTGCAGGTCCTGGTGGCCGGCACGCTGAGTGGCCCCAGCCTGGCCATGGTCCCCATCGCCAGCGACGCGCGCACCCCGATGATCTCGATGGCCTCGGCCCGGGCGATCATCGAGGATCCGCAGAGCAAGCGGATGCGGCCCTGGCTGTTCAAGCCCGTCCCTGAGAACCTGCACTCGGCGCAGAAACAGGCCGAGTACCTGCAGGCGGTCGGCATCACCGGCGTCTGCCACCTCTACGAAAACACGGCCTACGGCCAGGATACCTTTGCCAGCGCCCAGGCGCTGTTTCCCAAAGCCGGCATCCGCATCCTGTACGGCGACTCCTTTGACCGCACCGGCACGGAGTTTCCGCAGGTCACCCGCGTGCGGGCCAGCGGCTGCCGGGCGGTGGTGATCGGCTCAATCCCGCCGGCGGCGTCGCTCATCAACGTGGCCGTGGCCGGGCGTGTCGGGGGCCGCAAGATCGTCCACGGGCATGGGGCGTGCAGCCCCGATCTGATCCGCACGGCGGGCGCCGCGGCGGAGGGGACGGTGATGCCCTGCGGCAAGATCCTGGTATCCGACCAGTTACCGGCCAACGATCCCGTGCGGCGGGTGAACCTGGCGTTGATCCAGGACTACCAGCGTGCGACCGGCGGGCAGGCCATCAGCACCTTCGCCGGGCACGCCTTTGATGCGCTGTCGTGGGCGCTGCTGGCGCTGGGGCAGGTGCCGGATGGGCTCCCCCTGGATCGGGCACGAGATGCCGTCCGCGAGGCTCTGGAGACCAAGATCAAGAACTACGCGGGCACACACGGTGTGATGTCGTTGAGCCCCGACGATCACCTGGGGTTCAACCCGGCTGACTTCGTCATCGTCACCGTCCGCGAGGGGAAGTTCGTCATCCTGCCGCGGAACCAGTGGAAATAGGGTGGTGCCATGGGGACCGGTGAGCCGCCGGTCCCCACCGTCATCGACGTTCCCCACGTCTCCCCGCGCCGGCGGCCCCACGTCAGCGGGCAGGCCGCGCTGGCCGGTGCCATCGGCGTCACGGTGGTCGTCCTCGTCGCCCTGGGCCGGCGGTTCGGCTACGGCCCCGTGGACTACCTCCAGCTGCTGGTGGACGGGCTGCGGACGGGGGTCATCTACGCCCTCGTCGCGCTGGGATTCGTGGTGGTGCACCGCGTCACCGGCGTGATCAACTTCGCCCAGGGCGCGTTCGTGATGCTCGGCCCCATGATCACGATCAGCCTGTTCGGGATGCCCTGGCTCCCGGCACCCGGCCAGCGTCTCCTCCTCTCGGCGGCTCTCGCCGTCCTGATCACCGCCGCGGTGGGCATGGCCGTCCACCGCGCGGCCCTGCACCCGGTCCGGGCCGCCTCGCTGCTCACGCGCATCATCATCACCGTGGGCATCTACATCGTCATCCAGGGGATCGCGCTCATCATCTGGGGGCCGCGGCCCTATGTGCTGCCGGCCTTCAGTACGCTGCAGATGGCGGACCGGACGTTCCTGGTGGGCGAGGTGATCATCCAGGCGCAAACGATCTGGATCTGGGCCACCGCCGCAGCCACCGTGGGGCTCATGGGACTGTTCTTTGAGCGGACGGTCGCCGGCAAGGCGATGCGGGCCTGCGCCGTGAACCGGACGGCGGCGCAGCTGATGGGCATCCGCGTGGATACGATGGCCACGCTGGCGTTTGGGCTGGCCGCCGTGCTGGGCGCGATCGGCGGCATCGTGCTGGGACCGGTGACGCGGCCCACGTTTGATATGGGGCTCGAGCTCGGGCTCAAAGGGTTCGTCGCCGCCATCATGGGCGGGCTCGTCAGCTTCCAGGGCGCCGCGATCGGCGGTCTGGTCCTGGGCGTGCTGGAGACGCTGTGGGCGGGCGTGACGCTGGCCGGGTTCAAAGACCTGTTTGCCTTCGTCGTCCTGATCCTGCTGCTGCTGATCCGACCGCAGGGGTTCCTCGCGGCCAGGGAGGAGGCGGAAAGCCCGTGAGGCACCCCCGCGCCGGCGATGCCATCGGATTCGCCGTCGCCGCCCTCCTCATTGCGCTGGTGGGCTGGATCGAGCTGGCGCGTCCCTTCGGATCGTCGCTCGCGCGCCTGACCGCGGGACTGCTGACGATCGATCTCCTGATCCGCGCCGGCATCTTTACGATCATCCTCGTCGGGCTGAATCTCCTGATGGGCTATGCCGGGCAGGTGTCGCTGGGCCAGGCGGCCTTCTACGGCATGGGCGCGTTCTTCTCCGCCATCCTCACCGTGCGGGCCCAGGTGCTTGGGATTCCGGCCGCCGTGTGGTCCGCCTGGTGGTGGCCCTGGGTCCTGATGGTGGCCGGCGCGGCGATGGTCGGCGGAGTCGCCTATCTGATCGGGTGGGTGATCCTCCGCCTGCGCGGGCACTACCTGGCGATGGCCACGCTGGGGCTGGGGATCATCGTCTTCATCATCCTTCGCGAGAACCTCGGTCTGCCGCGCCTGAACCTCACCGGCGGCTTCGACGGGATCGTCGGCATCGATCGTCTGCGGGTTGGTGCGCTGGTCGTCTGGCCCGCTCCCCGCTACTTCCTGCTGGTGTGGGCTGTCGTCCTCGGGGCCATGGCGGTGGGATTGAACGTCGTGCACTCGCCGATCGGGCGGGCGCTGAGGGCCATCCACGGCAGCGAGGCGGCCGCGGAGAGCGTCGGGGTGGTGACGCCCGCGTTCAAGGCGCAGATCTTCGCCCTGAGTGCCGCCATGGCGTCACTGGCAGGGAGCCTGTACGCGCACTTCCAGGCCGCCGTCGTCCCCGGGACGTTCGGATTCGTGCCGTCCCTGGAGCTCGTGGTCATGTCGGCGATCGGCGGGATGGCCAGCATCTGGGGCGCCCCGTTTGGGGCGCTGGCCGTGCTGCTCGTGCAGGAGCTCCTGCGGACCCATGTGCTGGGGATCCTGCCGGCGGTCTCCGGCGAGCTGGAGCCTGTGGTGTTCGGCGCGCTGCTCGTGGTGATCATGATGTTCTGGCCGGCCGGGCTGGTGGCCAGCCGGCGGGGCGGACAGCGCATAGGAGTGCGGTAGGGAGATGTCGGCGGAGGCTCGCCTGAGCGGTCCCGACGTCCCCGGTCAGTCATCCCACGGAATCCCGCGGATTTCGCGGGAAGTCGGACTCTTGCACCAACATCCTGGGGGTGGTGGACACGGCATCTGAAGCGTCCGGCATCCCATTGCTGCGCATCAGCGGCGTCAGCAAGGTGTTCGATGGACTCCTCGCGCTCTCGGGCGTGTCGCTGGCGGTCTGGCCGGGCCGGATCAAGGGCTTGATCGGTCCCAACGGCGCGGGGAAGACCACCCTCTTCAACCTCATCGCCGGTACCCTGCTGCCGACCGCCGGCGATCTGCAGTTCCTGGGCCGCTCCATCGTCGGGCTGCCGCCGTATCGGATCGCGCAGCTCGGCATCGTCCGGACCTTCCAGGGGGTGCAGATCTTCGCGGGCCTGACGGTGCTGGAGCACGTGCTGGTGGGACTGCACCGCCATCTCCGCTCCGGGCTCGTGGCCTCGGCGTTCCGCACGGGCAGCCTGCGGGCCGAAGAAGCCGCCCTGCGGGCTCGGGCCGCCCGGCTCCTGGATGAGTTCGGTCTTGCGGCCTGGGCGGATGTGCCGGCCGACGGCCTGCCGTTCGGCCTGCAGCGGCTGGTCGAGATGGCGCGGGCGATGGCCACGTCCCCGCGGCTGCTGCTGCTGGATGAGCCGGGGGCGGGGCTCAATGCCACGGAGAAGGCGGCGATGGTCGACCTGATCCGGCGCCTTCGCACCAGCGGCGTGACCATCTTCCTCATCGAGCATGACATGCGGCTGATGATGGGTCTGGCCGATGAGGTCGCCGTGCTGGACCGCGGCGCGCTGCTGGCGGAAGGCTCGCCGCCCGCGGTCCAGCGTGACCCGCAGGTCATTGCCGCCTACCTGGGGGAGGCCGATGCCGACGATGTGGCTTGAGCTCGAGCACATCACGGCCGGCTACGGCCACCTGCAGGTTCTCCACGACGTCACGCTGGCGATCCAGCCCAGGGAGATTGCCGCCGTCATCGGCGCGAACGGCGCGGGCAAGACCACGCTGCTGCGGGTGATCTCGGGCCTCGTGCGGCCCACCGCCGGCCGGGCCGTCTTCAGCGGCACGCCTATCGCCGGCCTTCCGCCTGAGCACATCGTGGGATTGGGCATCGTGCACATCCCCGAGCGGCGCCAGTTGTTCGGCTCGATGCGGGTCGAGGACAACCTGTGGCTGGGAGCCTATCTCCGCCTGCGCCGGGAATCCCGCCGCGCCGTCGAGGCGGACCTGGAACAGGTGTACACGCTGTTTCCCCGCCTGCGCGAGCGGCGGCGGCAGGTCGCCGGGACGCTGTCCGGCGGGGAGCAGCAGATGCTGGCGATCGGACGCGGGCTGATGGCGCGCCCGCAGCTCCTGCTGCTGGACGAGCCCTCCCTCGGCCTCGCGCCGCTGCTGGTCCGCGAGCTGTTCAGGGTGATCGGGGAGTTGCGCCGCCAGGGCTACACCATCCTGCTGGTGGAGCAGAATGCGCGCCAGGCCCTGCGCATTGCGGACCGCGCCTACGTGATGGAGACCGGCCGCATCACCATGCAGGGGCCCGGGAAGGCCTTGCTGGCCACGCCGGAAGTCCAGGCCGCTTACTTAGGTGCCTATTCGGGACGTGCGCCGTCGTAATACCCGGCGTCCCCGGAATTCGCGCCAGCGAATTTCTGGGGTGGGCTGGCCCCGGGGCCCGAAGCCCGCCCATAGCAGGAAAATCCCCAGGTGTGCTAGGGTACTCTTAACCGGCCGTCGGGACTGCGCGGACAGTCGCCGTCATCGCGAGAACCGCGAGCGCCGAAGCAACCCACCATGTGATCCGCAGGGGCTTGCTTCGCCGCGCTCGCAACGACGCCCCGCCGGCGCTCGCAATCGCGGTGGTGTGGCCACGCAGCCTGAGCCCGGATGGTGAGGGGAGGACCGTTGTGCACGGATCTCTGGTTCCGCTCGTGACCCCGTTCTCCCGGGGTCAGGTCGACGAGCCGCGCTTCCTGGAGCTCATCGAGTGGCAGATCAGTAGCGGCAGCCACGGCCTCGTGATCACCGGCACGACAGGCGAGCCGAGCAGTCTCTCGCTTGAGGAGCGCGAGCAGCTTTTTCTGACCGCCGTCCGGGCGGTCCGCCGCCGGGCTCCCGTCATCGCCGCGACCGGGACCAACAACCACGCGGACACCCTGCGGCTGACGCGAACGGCGAGGGAACTGGGTGCCGATGCCGCCCTGATCGTCGTGCCCTTCTACGTCCGCCCGTCACAGGAAGGGCTGTACCGCTACTTCCGGTCATTGGCGGACGCGGTGGACCTGCCCATCATCATCTACAACATCCCCGGGCGGACCGCGGTGAACCTGGAGGCGCCGACGATCGCGCGGCTGGCCCGGGACTGCCGCAACATCATCGGGGTCAAAGAGGCGAACAAGGACTTTGAGCACATCAACCGCGTGCTGCACCTGTGCGGTCGCGGCTTCCTGGTCTATTCGGGGATTGAGATGCTCTGTTTCCCCATGCTGGCCATCGGCGGGGCGGGCCACGTCAGCGCCACGGCCAACGTCCTGCCGAAGGAAGTGGCGCAGCTCTACGATCTCGCCGCCTCCGGCCGCTGGGAGGCGGCGAGGGAGCTGCACTACCACCTGCTGCCGATGAACGAGGCGCTGTTTGTGGAGACTAACCCCGTCCCCGTGAAGGCGGCGCTGGGCCTGATGGGGAAGATCGATCCCGAGGTGCGGCTGCCGCTTGTGCCGATGAGCGCCGACAACGTGGAACGGTTGCGCCAGGTGATGGCCGGCTATGGGCTGCTGGCTGCGCCCGCCCAGGTCGAGCAGGCCGGTCATGCGCGGGCGGCCGGCGCATCCGGCCCCGCCGGGCCATGACGCAGAGGCCCTGCGCCGTGGCACGGCCTTTCCGGGAGTTCGCGCAGCGAATCTCCGCGTTGCGGATCAGGGAGTCCCGACGCATCTGCCGTGCAGGGTAAGCTGGGTCAGGTGCATGTGCGAGAAATCTCGCGTGAAGAGGCTCGGGGTCCCCGAAAATCCGCACGGCGAATTCCTGGTGCGTTAGATGCGGCGCGCCAGATTTCTGGCCGACGGGCGGGTGCACCACGGCCGTGAAGTGGACGGCCAGTTGCTGGAGGACCCGCACCGGCTGGAGTTGCGCGCCTACGTCAACGGAGCCCTGCGCCAGCGGGGAACCACCGCAGACCTGGCCTACACCGTCCGCGAGTTGATCGCCTTTCTCACGGAGTTCATGACCCTGGAGGCCGGCGACGTCCTGCTCACCGGGACGCCGCGAGGCATCTCGCCGGTGCGGCCCGGCGACGTGATGCGCCTGGAGATCGACGGGCTGGGGGCGCTGGAGAACCCGGTCGTCGCGGAAGATGACGCCGACGTCATTGCGAGGAGCGATGCGACGAAGTGACCGCATGTCATGGCGAGGCCCGCGGGCCGGAACCCGCGGGGCCGAAGCAACCCCCTTATATTCCGGGGGGTCGTTTCGCCACGCTCGCCATGCGCTCGCAACGACACTTCGCGACGCTGGCCGTAACTCCGATGGAGAGGTGAGGATCGATGCCCGCACGCACGGGGAAGCAGTTCATCGCAGGGCTGCGTTCGCAGCCGCGGGAGGTGTGGATCGGCGGCGAGCGCGTGGATGATGTCGTCACCCACCCGGCGTTCCGCAACATCGTGCGCAGCGTGGCCGCGCTCTACGACCTGCAGCACGATCCGGTGCGGCGCGATGAGATGACCTACACCTCCCCGACGAGCGGGGAGCGGGTGGGGGTGTCATTCCTCCCTCCGCGCACGCGGGACGATCTGGGCCGCGTGCGGCACATGATGAAGGTCTGGGCCGACTACTCCGGCGGCATGATGGGGCGCTCGCCCGATTACCTGAACCGCGCGGTGATGGCGTTTGCCGCCGCGGCCGACTACTGCGGGGAGAACGACCCCCGTTTCGCGCAGAACGTCCGCGCCTACTACGAACAGGTGCGCGAGGGCGACCTGTGTCTGACGCACACGTTGGTCAACCCGCAGGCCAACCGATCCGTGGGGCCCGCGGCGCAGGCGGATCCACACCTGGCCGCGAGCGTCGTGCGCGAGACCGACCGCGGGGTCGTCATCTGCGGGGCGCGCATGCTGGCCACGCTGCCCATCGCCGACGAGATCATGGTCTTCCCATCCACCCTGCTCAAGGGGACGGAGGAGGACCGACCCTACGCCTTTGCTTTTGCCATTCCCTGCGGCACACCGGGGTTGAAGTTCCTGTGCCGGGAGACCTTCGACCAGGGCGGCAACGCCTTCGACCATCCGCTGGGCAGCCGCTTCGAGGAGATGGATGCCGTCGTCATCCTCGACGACGTGCTGGTGCCCTGGGAGCGCATCTTCCTGCTCGGGGATGTGGAGCGGTGCAACAAAGCCTTCTCCGCCACCGGCGCCGTGGCGCACATGGCGCATCAGGTGGTGACGAAGAATATCGCCAAGACGGAGTTTCTCTTGGGCCTGGCCTCGCTCATGGTGGAAGCCATCGCCATCGAGCAGTTCCCGCACGTGCAGGGGAAGATCGCGGAGATGATCTACTACCTGGAGGCGATGAAGGCCTTCGCCCGGGCCAGCGAGGCGGACGCGGCGGTCGACCGCTGGGGGGTGATGACCCCGGCCTGGCCCCCGCTGGACGCCGCGCGCAACATGTTCACCTGGATGTACCCCCGCATGGTCGAGATCCTGCAGTTGCTGGGCGCCAGCGGCATGATGGCCCGGCCGACGAAGGCGGACCTGGAGAGCGCGCTGCGCCCGCTGATCGACCGCTACTACCAGGCCGCCCGCCTGGATGCGCGGGACCGCATCCGGCTGTTCCGCCTGGCGTGGGACGTGGCCCTCAGCGCCTTCGGCTCGCGCCAGGTGATCTACGAGCGGTTCTTCTTCGGCGATCCGGTGCGGATGCAGATGGCAACGTTCGCCTCCTACGACTGCCGGCCGTATATGGACCGGGTGCGGGAGTTCCTGGCCCGGGAGGCGGAGGAGGAGCCGGCGACCACGCCGGCACCCCCATGACCGCGACCGCGCCGCCACCGTCGCCGGGCCAGTTCCGCCGGGTGATGGGGCTTTTCGGCACGGGGGTGACGGTGCTCGCGGCGCAGCACGGCGAGGAGATGCACGCCATGACGGCCAACGCGGTGACCTCGGTCTCCCTGGATCCGCTGCTGGTGCTGGTCTGCATCGCCAAGCCCGCGCGCATGATGCGCATCATCGAGCGGGCGAGCGGATTTTCCATCAACATCCTGACGGAAGATCAGGAGGTCCTCTCACGCTACTTCGCCGGCGCGTGGAAGCCGGCGTCGCCCCCGGAATATCGCTTCGTCCCGTGGGACGGCGGTCCGCGGCTCGTCGGCGCGCTGGCCTTCATCGGGTGTGTCACCGAACGCGCCGTGGAAGCCGGTGACCACTGGATCGTCGTGGGGCGGGTCGTGGCTCTCCAGGAAGGCGATCCCGCCGCCCGCCCGCTGCTCTTCTACGGCGGCGCCTACCGGCGGCTCTCCGAGCGGGAGGTCACGGCCGCGCCGGACCTGTGGACCGATCGGGCCGTGCAGATCTACTACGACGAATGGACGCACGGGGCGCCGCCCCCGCCGCCCGAGGACCGGTGACCCGCCGATGACCGTTGAGCCGATCACCATCCTGCGATTGGGCCACGTGGAGTACCGCGTGCGCGACCTCGACCGCGCGCGCGAGTTCTACGTGGACCTGCTGGGGCTCGTCGAGACCGCGCGCGATCAGCACCGCAGCTACCTGCGCGGGTTGGAGGAACGGGAGCACCACAGCCTGGTGCTGCGCGCGGCAGCCTCCCCGGGGGTGTCGCACTTCTCGTTCCGCGTGGCCAGCGAGGAGGATCTGGACCGGATCGCCCGGCTGTGCATGCAGCGCGGATTGCCCATCCGGTGGATCGAGCCGGGGCTGGAGGCGGGGCAGGGCCGGGCGCTGCGGGTTCAGGATCCGGTCAGGCTGCCGGTGGAGTTCTACCATCAGATGGAACAGGTGGAACGCTGGTTGCAGCGGTTCGAGCGCTACCGCGGCCCACACATCATGCGCATCGACCACGTCAACGTGCAGATTCCCGACGTGCAGGCCGCCTACGACTGGTACACCCGAGAGTGGGGGTTCGCGTGCTCGGAGTACACGGAGACGGACGACGCCCCGCCGCGGCTGTGGGCGGCGTGGCTCCACCGCAAGCAGAACGTCCACGACATCGCCCTCATGAACGGGATCGGTCCGCGCCTGCACCACGCCGGCTTCTGGGTGCCGGATGCGCTCAGCGTGCTGCGGGCCTGCGACATCCTGGCCGGGGCGGGACGGCCCGACGCCATCGAGCGCGGGCCGGGGAGGCACGGGTTGAGCAACGCGCTGTTCGTGTACCTGCGCGACGGCGACGGCAACCGCATCGAGCTGTACGCCGGCGACTACCTGATCGCCGATCCGGACTGGCAGCCGATCCGCTGGAGCATCAACGACCCGCGGCGCGCCACCTTCTGGGGCCACATTCCGCCGAAGTCCTGGTTCGACGAGGCCTCCCTGGTCGAGTCGATCGCGGACGGAACATTGGTCGAACCCACGTCGCCGCTGTTGACGGATCGTCCTTCGTTCGTGACGTGAGTCGCCGGCAGTTGTGGTGGCACTCCATCCGGGCCTACACCGTGGTGGAGGTGCGCCAGCTCCTCGAGCGCGCGGGACTGCGCCTGGAGGCGGTGTACGGCAGTCTCGGCGGAGGGCCCTACTCGATCGAGAGCGAGGACGCGGTCTTCGTGGCCAGCTGGCGTCAGCCCGCCCGGCGCTGCGCCGCCAGGTCGTGGGGCCGCAGTGCCGCGTAGATCGCGCGCGCGGCCGGAGTGGGGACACCGTACCGCTCGCCCAGCCGTACCACGGTGCCCAGCAGCGTCTCCAACTCGGTGCGGCGTCCGGCCGTCAGGTCGGTGTACAGCGACGAGTAGCCGCCAGCGTCGAGGGTCTGGGCGAACGTCCGGACGCGCTCGCGCTGGCCATCGGGAATCGGGACGCCGTGGGCGCGTCCCACCGCGGCCACCTCCTCGGCGACGTCGAGGTACATCGCGAATGTCTCGGGCGTCTCGCGGATCACGCCGATCGGCAGGCGCGTCAGCGCGGTCATCCCACCCTGCGCGTTGATGAAGATGAACTTCTCCCACATCTCGACCAGGATCTGACGGGAGAGATCGACGGGCACGCCCGCCGCCTGGAAGGCCTCGGTGGCCGCCCGGGCGCGGCGGCTCAGGGTGCCGTCGAGCTCGCCGAGGACCACTCGGCGTGGTCCGCCCGTCTGGCGGATGATGCCGGGGGAGGCCACGGCGCAGAAGATCTGGCAGAGGCCCCCGAGCACGTGGCGGCGCCCCACGGCCTCGATCAGCACGTCCACGCTGTCCACGCCGTTCTGCAGCGTGAGCACGGCAGTCTCCGGCGCAAGCAGGGGCGGGAGGAGTCGAGCGGCGGCGGCGCTGTCAAACGCCTTCACCGTGAACAGCACGAGATCGACGCGACCGATCTCGCGCGGGTCGTCCGTGGCGCGAACGGGGAGGGTGAAGGGATCCTCCACGACCGACTCGATGCGGAGTCCACGCTCGCGGATCGCGGCCAGGTGCCGGCCCCGCGCCAGGAACGCCACCTTGCTGCCGCTGCGCTGCAGCAACGCTCCGTAGTATCCGCCGATGGCTCCGGCGCCCACCACGGCAATGCGCATGATGGCCACCGCTTCCAGCCTCCGACCGTCGTTCCCTCCCGCCCGGCGCCGTCCGCCGGGCTCCCGTTGACGGCGCAGGAGGAGCGGCCCGCACACGGAAAGCAATGTGGATTGTGACCACCAGGCGGAAGGTCGTCCTCGTCGCGCTCGCCGTCGTCGGCGGAGTCGTCATCGTGTGGGCGATCCTGGCCTCCCGCGGCGGCGCGGAGATCGAGGCGGCTCCGGTCACCCGCGGTCCGCTCGAAGTGGCCCTGCCGGTGGAGGGGATCTTCGAGACGCGCGCCGTCGAGCTCGCCTTCGAGATCCCCGGACGCCTCGCGATGGTGTCGGTCCGCGAGGGAGACGCGGTCCGCACCGGTCAGCGGCTGGCCTCGCTGGACACCACGGAACTCGACGCCGTGGCCGATCAGACGGTCTCCGCCGCAGACGCGGCCCGCAGCGAGGCGTTCCGCGCCGCCGCGGCCGTCGAGGCGGCCCGGCAGCAGGTGGCCCAGGCCGAAGCCGCCCATCGGGCCGCTCTGGCCAGCCTCAGGCAGGTCCGGGCCGGGGCGCGGGTCGAGGAGCTGCGCCAGGCCGAGGCAGCGGTGGCCGCCGCGGCGAGCGCGCGGGAACAGGCCCGCCGTACCCTCGCGACGACCGAGCAGCTCTTCCGCCAGGGGGCGGTGGCGCAGAGCCAGGTGGAGCAGGCGCGTGCGCAGTTCGACGCCGCCGAGGCGCAGTACCGGCAGGCCGCGGCCCAGTACGACGTCCTGCGCGCCGGCGCCCGCCCGGAGGCGGTGGACGCGGCGGAGCAACAGGCCGCCCAGGCCGCGGCGGCGGTCGCGGCGGCCCGCGCCAACGTGCAGCAGGCCGAGGCGGTGGCGCAGACCGCCCGGGCCAACGCGCGCCAGGCGGAGGCGGCGGCCCGCGCCGCGCGCGCCCGATCGGAACGCGCGCACCTGAGCGCGCCGTTCGATGGAGTGGTCAGCCGCGTCTCCCTCAACCCCGGCTCGCCCGTCGCGCCCGGCGTCCCCGTCATCTCGCTGGTCTCCCGGGAGGGCTGGATCACCGCGGATGTGGACGAATCGGACGTGGACCGCGTCCGCACCGGCCAGCGTGCCCGCATCACCGCCGACGCCTACCCCGAACTGACGCTGAGCGGACGCGTCACGCGGATCGGAAGCGCCGTGGAGATCCGCGGCGGGACGCGCGTGGTGCGCGTCCGCATCGACCTCGACCGGCCGCAGGCACTCCGGGCGGGGACCAGCGTGGACGTCAGCATCGTCCGCTCACAGCTGCCCGGCGTCCTGCTCGTGCCGATGGACGCCATCCAGCCCGGCGAGGACGGCGTGCACTACGTCTTCGTGATCGACGCCGGGGTGCTGCGCCGCCGTCAGATCCGCCTCGGCGCGCGCAACGAGGTGCACGCCGAGGTGACCTCGGGACTGCGCGAGGGCGACCTGGTGGCGCTCGGGGATCCCACGGCGCTGCGCGAAGGAATGCGGGTCCGCGTCCGCACGGTACCGTGACGCCGGTCGTCCACCTGCGCGAGATCGCCAAAGTCTACCGGTTGGGGAAGGTCGAGGTCCCGGCGCTGCGCGGCGTCAGCCTGGACGTGGGCCGCGGCGAGTTCGTCGCGATCATGGGACCGTCCGGGTCGGGGAAGTCCACACTGATGAACCTGATCGGCTGCCTGGACCGCCCGACCTCCGGCAGCTACATCCTGGACGGGCAGGATGTCAGCCGGATGAGCGACGACGATCTGGCCGACGTGCGCAACGGCCGGATCGGCTTCGTCTTCCAGACCTTCAACCTGCTGCCCCGGCTGTCGGCGCTGAAGAACGTCGAGATGCCGATGCTCTACGCCGGCGTCGCGCGGGCGGAACGGCGCGCCCGCGCGGTGGAGGCTCTGGCGCAGGTCGGGCTGGGTCACCGGATCCATCACACTGCCCCGGAGCTGAGCGGCGGGGAGCAGCAGCGCGTGGCCATCGCGCGCGCCCTGGTCAACCGACCGGCGATCCTGCTGGCCGACGAGCCCACCGGGAATCTGGACAGCCGGGCCGGTGAGGAGATCCTGGCCATCTTCCAGGACCTCAACGCCGCGGGCATCACGATCGCGATGGTCAGCCACGACCGGGAGATCGCCGAGCACGCCGCCCGCATCATCACCCTGCGCGACGGACGGCTCGTGCGCGACGAGCGGGTGGATCGACCGCGCCGCGCCCGCGAGATCATCGCGGCGGCGCCCTGACCGTGACGGCGGCCTGGCGCGGGCTGCTGGGTCTGGGCGAGGCGCTCGGCGTGGCCGCCGAGGCGTTGCGCGCCAACACGCTGCGCAGCATCCTGACGACGCTCGGCGTCATCATCGGCGTGGCTGCGGTCATCTCGCTCGTCTCGGTGGGCCAGACCGCCCGGAACAGCGTGGTCGGGGAGTTTGCCAGCCTGGGGCCGGACCTGCTGTGGGTCCTCCCGGGCAAGGCCAAGGAGGGGACGTTCGGTTCCGCCGAAGAGGGCCGCCTCACCCTGACCTATGAGGACGCCCAAGCGCTGGCCGCGCAGGGGCGCGCCATCGCCGGCGTTGCGCCCGTCCTGCAGACGCAGATCCAGATCACGGCCGCGGCCCGACGCTATACGACCACGATCGTCGGCACGACCCCCGAGATGCTGCAGGTCCGGACCCTGGCGCTGTCCGGCGGAAGGTTCCTCACGGATGCCGATCTGGCCCGCCGCAAGCGGGTGGCCGTGCTGGGGACCTCGCTCGCCCGCGCCCTGTATCACAATCCGGCGGCGGCGGTGGGCCGGCGGTTCGCGTTGGGGGGACGGGCGTTCGAGGTCGTCGGGGTGCTGGCGCCGGAGGGATCCATTCTCGGGCTCGACCTGGACGACCGCGCCTACGTCCCGTTCACCGTGGCCCAGCAGATCTTCAACCTGAACTACGCCACCTTCTTCTTCGTCAAAGCCGCCGACCCGACGGCCGTGCCGCGGGCGAAGCGGGAGGTGGAGCGCATCCTGCTGCGCCAGCACCGCGGTGAGGAGGACTTCACCGTGCTCTCCCAGAGCCAGCTCCTCAGCTCGCTGGACGCCATCCTGCGCATCCTGACCGTGGCCCTCTCCAGCATCGCCGGCATCTCCCTCGTCGTCGGCGGGATCGGCATCATGAACATCATGCTGGTCTCGGTCACGGAGCGGACGCGGGAGATCGGGATCCGCAAGGCGATCGGCGCGCGGCGCAGCACCATCCTCACGCAGTACCTGATCGAGGCGGTGGCAATCAGCCTGGCCGGCGGCTTCCTGGGGATGCTGGTCGGTCTGACCGGCTCGTGGGTGATCTCGGCCCGCCTGTTCCAGACCGTGCCCACGGTGGCCACGATCATCCCCGTGGTCGCCCTGGCCTTCGGCTTCTCCGTCGCCGTCGGCGTCATCTTCGGCGTCTACCCCGCCTACCGGGCGGCGGGCCTCAACCCGGTCGAGGCGCTGCGGTACGAGTAGGGGAGCCTCACAAGGGCACGAATTGACGGCCCCCCCCAATTCTCGGTATACTCTTTGTAGATACTTCCCCCCCCTGCCAGGGGAGAGCAGACGGATGAAGACGCGAGTCCGAAAGTGGGGGAACAGTCTGGCGCTGCGCATCCCCAAGCCGTTTGCGCAGGATGCAGCCGTGCGGGAGGGCACCCTG